>ENA-OWPN01000059-OWPN01000059.1-human-gut-metagenome-genome-assembly--contig:-NODE-59-length-189709-cov-7.004366_pt1 | contig 189709 bp, 159 predicted proteins | sample MGYA00248266_ERZ651850 | MGnify/ENA primary metagenome ERZ651850 (study PRJEB26924, sample SAMEA4378296) | human gut metagenome | biome: human gut; feature: human-associated habitat; material: faeces... | reverse complement strand
TGAACTTCCAGACCTAACAGGTTGCAGGCAGAGGCAAAGGAGAAACGGGTACGGGTGGAGTTGTCGCGGAATAAGGAGATGCCAAGGCCGCTCTCAAATACCTTTGTGGAGATGTTGTTCTCTCTCATGTAGCGGAGAGCATCAGCCATGGTCCAGACTGCTTCCAGTTCTTCGTCTGTTTTCTCCCAGGTCAGGAAGAAATCGTTCTCGTACATTTCCTTGAAGTTGAGGCTGTTTAACTTATCAATGTAATCCTGTAATGTTTTCATTTGATTGACTCCTTTAATATATTTAATTTTTAATTTGGGTATCGTTGTTAGAAGTTACAAAATAATAGGGACATCCATTCCACCAGTACCTTGGGCCTGAGCCGTTCCGGCGGCCTTCAGCATAGACCGCCGGAACCAAACAGGTCACTTAGGACTTCATGGAAAATGGTTTACGAATGAGCAGTGCGAAAATAAAATGTAAGTGCAGCTGTAAAGAGTTTTCTCTTATAAGGATGCAGTTATATTTTATTTTTCATAGGGCGTATGCCCTATGTTTCCTGGCCGCCCCCCAGGCCAAGAAGACGGCACTGCGGGCCAGCGGGCCGCGGCCACAACTGTGTGGCAGCCAAGAAATCACCCTGCGGACAATAAACGAATTAAAACAAACACCTGCTGCAAAATTACTTACAGTACACGCTAGGCAGAGCAGCATAAACAGCCGCACAGGTAACCAAATCCTGCTTCCATGTAATCTCGTTGGGAGCATGGGCCTGAGCTTCAGCGCCAGGACCAAATCCGATACAAGGAATGCCGTTGCGTCCCATGATGGAAACGCCGTTGGTGGAGAAGGTCCACTTATCGGTGAGAGGACGTGCCTTTCTCATCTCTGCTGTGGCATCAACGCCGATACGCTCGTCGCCGAACAGGTTCTTATAAGCTTCCTCCAGGGACTTGGTAACTTTGTGGTCCTCCGGGATAACCCAGGTTGGGAAGTAGCACTCGATTGGATATGTAAGGCCCTTATAGGAAGGACGGGAATACTCATACATGGATACGGTAACGTCGTCGCCGTATTTCTTAACTGCAGGAAGAGCACGAATCTCATCCAGGCAGCTCTCCCAGGTCTCGCCTGCTGTCATACGGCGGTCAAGGGATACGGAGCAGGAATCAGCAACTGCGCAGCGGCTTGGAGAGGTGAAGAAAATCTCGGAAACAGTAACCGTGCCGCGGCCTAAGAAGTTAGCCTCCTTATACTCCGGATTGTACTTCTCATCCAGCATCTTCACAAGGCCCTTAACTTCCTTGTCATCAGCTGCATCGTTTTCGTTCAGTGCGCGTACATCCTGAAGGATGTCAGCCATCTTATAGATAGCATTGTCGCCGCGCTCAGGAGCGGAACCATGGCAGGAAACGCCCTTAACGTCAACGCGGATTTCCATACGGCCTCGCTGTCCGCGGTAGATACCGCCGTCTGTAGGCTCTGTGGATACTACGAAATCGGGACGGACCTTATCCTCGTTGATGATATACTGCCAGCACAGACCGTCGCAGTCCTCTTCCTGAACCGTACCGGTTACAAGAACCGTATACTTGTCGCTTAACATTCCTAAATCCTTCATGATTTTAGCGCCGTATACAGCAGATACAATACCGCCGCACTGGTCAGACACGCCGCGTCCGCCAATCTCGGTGTCATTCTCATAGCCCTCGTAGGGGTCGAAATTCCAGTTGCTCTTGTTGCCGATGCCAACTGTGTCGATGTGGGCGTCAAAGCCAATGAGGGTTTCGCCGGTTCCCATGTATCCCAGAACATTGCCCATTGGGTCGATTTCAACTTTGTTGAAGCCCAGCTTTGTCATCTCCTCAGCAATGCGGTCGATGTGAGCCTTCTCATCGCAGCTCTCGCCTGGGAACTTAACAATGTCGCGTAAGAACTTGGTCATGTCTTTCTCATAGTTCTGTGCTGCTTCTTTGATTTTTGCGTAATCCAGATTCATTTCTTCGTTTCCTCCATTATACATTGATATTTGGTTAAGGTGTGATATAGGTGATTGTTTGTGCTTTATTTGTCCAGACCCTTCCAGACAATGTTTTTGTAGCGCTCAGGGTCTGTATCGCCTTCGGTGGAGAAGAGCAGTACCCTGGAATTCTCATCCAGGCCAATGTCTTTCCTTAAGTCTGCGTATTCATCCATGGACATGACGGCTGCCAGTGCGCCGAATGGAGCTGCGCCGGATTCTCCGGAGGTAACAGGTGCGTCGCCCTTGATGGGAGCGCCTAACATACGCATACCGGTTGCGGCTACCCAGTCAGGAGCAGCGATGAATACTTTGACATGGTTCTTTAAGATATCCCATGAAATGGTGTTGGGCTCGCCGCAGGCAAGACCGGCCATAATGGTTTCCATGTCGCCGTCCACAATGCGGATTTGTCCGTCACCGGCAGCAGCGCCCTTGTACAGGCAGGCAGCCGCCTCAGCTTCCACAACTACAAATGTAGGAGGATTATCAGCATAGAGATTGGAGAAGTAGCCTACCACAGCGCCTGCCAGTGAACCAACGCCTGCCTGGACAAAGATGTGGGTAGGACGCTGGCAGCCGTAGTCTCTCAGCTGTTCGCCGGCCTCCATGGCCATGGTTCCGTAACCCTGCATAATCCAGGATGGAATCTCCTCGTAGCCGTCCCAGGCTGTATCCTGTACCATAACGCCCCTTGGCGTCTCGTCGGCTTCCTTGGCTGCCAGACGTACGCAGTCATCGTAGTTCATCTCCTGGATGTCTACTGCAGCGCCTTCCTTGGCAATGTTCTGCAGACGTGTCTGGGTGGAACCCTTAGGCATATGTACCACTGCCTTCTGTCCAAGACGGTTGGCTGCCCATGCAACGCCGCGTCCGTGGTTGCCGTCTGTGGCGGTAAAGAAGGTAGCCTGGCCGAATTCTTCTCTTAACTGGTCAGAAGTGAGGACTGAGTAGGGAAGTTCGGATACGTCCCTGCCTGTCTCCTTGGCAATGTAGCGGGCCATGGAGAAGGAACCTCCCAGAACCTTGAACGCATTGAGGCCAAAACGGTAGGACTCATCCTTTAAGTAGATTTCCTTTACTCCCAGGTAAGCTGCCATATTGTCCAGCTTGGTGAGTGGTGTTTTGGTGTACTGGGGGAAGCTTTCGTGGAATGTCCTTGCCTTCGCAATCTCCTCCAGTCCCATAATCGGCAGGTTCTTGTCATCTGTCTTAGGCATATGATTGACCGCCCATAGAATCTTCTGGTCCATGTTACATAATCCTCCTTATAATCATCACGCTTTTTTATCTTCCGACTTGCGGCTGTTTACATCAATGTAGCTGTACAAAGTAAATTTGGAGATTCCGAAGTACTTGGAAACCTTGTCCCCTGATTTTGTTATAAGGAAGGCGCCTGCATCGTTCAGGAACTGGATGGCAGTCACTTTTTCCTCCTTGTTCATCAGGGCGGCCGGCTTGCCGATGAGGGCCACCGACTGCTCTATCAGGGTATCCAGCAGGTCGTTGACGTTGTGGACAATCTGTTCGGGCTGCTGCTTCACGTCCGATTGGGGTTCGGTGTCGATGAGAGCTTTAATGGAACGGTCCACGGTCATCAGGCCTGTGATGTCGTAATTAATGGACAGGAGGTAGTCAATGGAATCCCCTTCCTCATTACGGATGTAAATGGTGCTGGACTTCAGTATCTTGCCGTTGGATGTACGGGTCAGGTATCCGAGATGGTCTTTCAATGAAGCCGGGTCCTTGTGAAGGGTTTCCAGGACTACTTTTGAAGGTCCGTCCCCCTCCTGGCGGTTTGTCACATGACCATTGTTGATGTGTACGATGGAATGCTCCAGGTCGTGTTTCTCAAGGTCGTGTATGACAATCTCACAGTCAGGTCCGAACTGTCTTGCAAGGCCATCAGCAAGCTGTTTCAGTAAATCTAGTGTGTATGACATGGCTTTAACCTCCTTTTCCTCGGACTCTTCAAACCTTTCCCCGGCTGCTGCCGGGGACTTACCGTTTATGGTGACTTTGTACAATAAACATTTCGCAAAGTTGTGATGCGTTGTTTATGATTCCATCATAGCACAAAAAAAAGGAATTGCAAGAGGTTTTTACAAAAAAATTTTGAATATCTAAAAATTTTTGCATTTTCTGCTTGCAAATGGATTTGTATGGTGTTAGTATAGGGGTACAGGAAGTCCTGTTCTATCTTATTAGAGTTTATGAATTCCGGATGGTGTTTAGGACAAAATCCAAGAGCAGGTACATAAAATCATAAAATGAAAGAAAGAAAAGGAGAGAGGTTATGTTAGTGATTGGGAACGGTCGTCTGGTTACCAGAGACCCAGAACAGCCATTTTTTGAAAATGGGGCAGTGGCAATGGACGGTACCGCAATAAAGAAGGTGGGTACGCTGGAAGAGATTAAAAAAGAGTTCCCTGACGCCGAATATGTGGACGCAAAGGGGGGCGTCATCATGCCGGCCTTCATCAACACACATGAGCACATCTACAGCGCCATGGCAAGAGGTCTTTCCATAAAAGGATATGACCCCAAGGGATTTCTGGATATTCTGGACGGCATGTGGTGGACCATTGACCGCCATCTGACGTGCGAGCAGACCCGCCAGAGCGCAAGGGCCACTTACCTGGATTCCATTAAGAACGGAGTCACCACTGTATTTGACCATCACGCCAGCTTTGGCGAGATAAAGGATTCCTTATTTGCCATTGAGGACGCTGCAAAGGAAATGGGCGTCAGGACCTGTCTCTGCTATGAGGTTTCCGACAGGGACGGCATGGATAAGGCAAGGGCGGCTGTGATGGAGAATGCGTCCTGGATTAAACATGCGCTGGCAGATGATACGGATATGATTGCCGGTATGATGGGTATGCATGCGCAGTTCACCATCTCAGATGAGACGATGGAGCTGGCGGCAGCCAATAAGCCGGCTGAGGTGGGATACCACATCCACGTTGCAGAGGGCATTGAGGACCTTCATGACTGCCTTAAGAAGTATGGCAAGAGAATCGTGGACCGTCTTATGGACTGCGGTATTCTTGGGGAAAAGACATTGCTGGCACACTGTATTTACGTGAATCCCCATGAGATGCAGCTGATTAAGGATACGGACACCATGGTGGTGCATAACCCTGAGTCCAATATGGGCAATGCATGCGGATGCCCTCCAACCATGGAAATCGTCCACAGAGGCATTCTCACCGGTCTGGGAACCGACGGCTACACCCACGACATGACAGAGTCCTTCAAGGTGGCCAATGTTCTTCACAAGCATCACCTCTGCGATGCCAATGCAGCCTGGGGCGAGGTTCCGCAGATGCTCTTTGAGGGCAATGCAAAGATTGCGAACCGCTATTTCAGGAAGCAGTTAGGCGTATTGAAGGAAGGGGCTGCGGCTGATGTGATTGTCACGGACTACATCCCGCTGACGCCCATGGACGCCTCCAATGTCAACGGCCACATCCTGTTCGGCATGACCGGAAGAAGCGTGGTGACCACGGTGTGCAACGGAAAGGTTCTGATGAAGGACAGGGAGCTTGTGGGAATGGACGAGGAGAAGATTCTTTACGAGGTAAGGGAAGAGGCAAAGAAGCTGGCCCATTCCATCAACGGTTAATTGCCGGGGCAGCAGCCGGCAGAAGCAGGAAAAGCCTTCCAGGGATGGCTGGCTTTTCCTATATATAAGCAATACAGGCACAATGTATAATTTATAAGTGATATCCGATTGCAGGGCGGCGGGATTTGGCACCCCGGGATGATAGTATCTCCCGGGCGGCTGAGCCGGATGGAGGACCTGCGGACATGGTCCGCGGTATCCGGTGCTGGGACCTGGTCTGGTTATAAAGGAGGATAAGAATAATATGAGCGACATTATGACCCCGATTCCATTTGGAAAACTGATGAACTGGATTCTCGAAGAGAACAAAAAGGGTGCTGTATTCGGCATCAGGAGGCCATTCATTGCAGACCCGGACAAAACCTACGAGATTTTTGGCCGTAAGCTGGAAACTCCCTTTGGACCCGCAGCAGGACCCCATACCCAGCTGACCCAGAATATCGTGGCTTCCTACGTTGCAGGCAGCCGTTTCTTCGAACTTAAGACCGTACAGAAGCTGGACGGCGAGGACCTTCCCGTATCCAAGCCATGTATCAAGGCTGACGACGAGTGCTACAACTGCGAGTGGTCCACAGAGCTTTATGTGCCCCAGGCATTTGACGAGTATGTGAAGGCATGGTTTGCCTGCAAGGTGCTGGCGAAGGAATACGGCCTGGGCAGTCCTGACGGCTTCCAGTTCAACATGTCCGTCGGATACGACCTGGAGGGAATCAAAACAGAGAAGATTGACCGCTTCATCGAGGGCATGAAGGATGCCTCTGATACCGCCATTTTCAAAGAGTGCAGGCAGTGGCTCTTAGACAATCTGGACCGCTTTGAAAAGGTATCAAAAGAGGATGTGGAAGCCATTTCACCAGAGGTGTGCAACTGCGCAACCCTTTCCACCCTTCACGGATGTCCTCCGCAGGAGATTGAGCGCATCGCCAGATACCTGATTGAGGAGAAGAAAGTACATACATTCATTAAATGCAACCCAACCCTTCTTGGATATGAGTATGCAAGGAAAATCATGGACGATATGGGCTATGATTATGTTGCCTTTGGCGATTTCCACTTTAAGGATGACTTACAGTACTCAGACGCTGTTCCCATGCTCCAGAGGCTGCAGGCCCTGGCAGATGAGAAGGGCCTGGAATTCGGCGTAAAGATTACCAACACCTTCCCGGTGGATGTAAAGCAGAACGAGCTGCCCAGCGAAGAGATGTACATGTCCGGAAAGTCCCTTTATCCCCTGTCCATGTCCGTTGCCGGGAAACTGGCTGAGGACTTTGGCGGGAAGCTGCGTATTTCCTATTCCGGCGGTGCTGATTACTTCAATATCACGGATATCGTGGACGCAGGTATCTGGCCGGTGACCATGGCTACCACCATGTTAAAGCCGGGCGGCTATGAGAGACTGGAGCAGATTGGACAGCTGTTTGCAGCCAGGGAAGCAGCTGCCTTTGACGGCGTGGATGCAGGCAAAGTAACCGGTCTGGTGGAGGCGGTGAAGTCCGACAAGCATCACGTTAAGGCAGTGAAGCCTCTTCCTTCCAGGAAAATCAGGAAGCCGGTTCCGCTGACAGACTGCTTTATCGCTCCCTGCCAGGAAGGATGCCCCATCCATCAGGATATCACCAGATACCTGCAGCTGGCCGGAGCAGGCGAGTTTGAGAAGGCACTGGAGGTCATTCTCAATAAGAACCCGCTTCCATTTATTACCGGAACCATTTGCGCCCATAACTGTATGAGCAAGTGTACCAGAAATTTCTACGAGTCCCCGGTGGATATCCGCAGGACCAAGCTGGAGGCGGCAGAAGGCGGATTTGATGCTGTCATGGCAAAGCTCAAGGCTCCCGCAGTCACCTCTGACAAGAAGGCAGCCGTAGTGGGCGGCGGCCCTGCAGGACTGGCGGCAGCTTATTTCCTGGCCAGGGGAGGCGTGAAGGTGACCCTGTTTGAGAAGGAAGATAAGATGGGCGGCGTTGTCCGCAATGTGATTCCCGGTTTCCGTATCAGCGACAGCGCCATTGACAATGACGTGAAGCTGGTGGCGGCCATGGGAGTGGAAATGGTAAACGGCAGGGAAATCACGGACATAGAGGCGCTTAAGAAGGATTACGATTATGTTGTCCTGGCAGTGGGCGCATCCGAGCAGGGAAGGCTTAAGCTGGAGGCAGGGGATACCATGAACGCCCTGGATTTCCTGGCCCGGTTCAAGGCAACGGACGGAAAGGTGGAATTAGGAAAGAACGTGGTTGTCATCGGCGGCGGCAACACAGCCATGGATACAGCCAGGGCTGCCAAGAGAAATGCCGGTGTGGAAAAGGTTTCCCTGGTATACAGAAGAACCAGGCGCTACATGCCTGCGGACGAGGAAGAACTGGTCATGGCTGTGGAGGACGGCGTGGAATTTGCTGAACTGCTGGCCCCCGTGAAACTGGAGCAGGGAGTCCTGTACTGTAAGAGGATGGTGCTGGGCGACCTTGACGACAGCGGACGCCGCAGCGTGGTGGAGACAGACCAGGTGGTGGAGGTGCCTGCCGACACTGTGATTGCAGCTGTGGGTGAAAAGGTGCCGGGCGCATTTTACGAGAACTGCGGCATTGCCCTGGACAGCAGAAGGCGTCCCCAGGTGAACCAGGAGACACTGGAAACCTCTGTGAAGGGCGTATATGTTGCCGGCGACGGTCTCTACGGTCCTGCCACGGTAGTGGAAGGAATCAGGGACGGCAAGATGGCGGCGGAGGCTATAGTTGGAAAGGCTCTGGCAGAGGACCTGTTCAGGCTCTCTGACGCTGACGCCATCTACGGACGCAAGGGCAGGCTGGCGGAGGAGAATGACCAGATTGTTGACAGCACACGCTGCTTATCCTGCAACAGCTACTGCGAGAACTGTGTGGAGGTATGCCCCAACAGAGCAAATATTTCCCTGGTGGTTCCGGGCATGGAGAAGCATCAGATTATCCATGTGGACTATATGTGTAATGAGTGCGGCAACTGTAAGAGCTTCTGTCCGTGGGACAGCGCTCCTTATCTTGACAAGTTCACCCTGTTTGCCAATGAGGCAGACATGGAAAACAGCAAAAACCAGGGCTTTACGGTACTGGATGCAGCTGCCGGCGCCTGCAAGGTAAGGCTTCAGGGCAAAGTCATGGATTACACGGTTGGTTCCGAAAACCAGGATGTGCCGGACGGCATCCGTAAAATCATCAAGACAGTTATCAGCGACTATTCATATATGCTGTAGATAAATGTGCGAATTGCCGTACAAAGGAGTCCTCAATGAAAATGTGGGGACTCCTTTAGCAAAGGTTTGTTAAAAAAGTAACGTTATTCTTTTTGGAGAATAATGAAAGGAGAAGAACAAAATGGCACAAAAGCGCAATAAAAAAGTAGCTGTGGTGCAATGCTTTGGGGGCTGTCATGCAGAGGCAGACATTTTGCGGGAGGACCTGACAGGGGATTGCCGGCAGGTTATGGCAGAGCATCCGGAAGGCATACTGAAATGTAAATGGGGATGTCTGGGTATGGGCAGCTGTGTGGCGGCCTGTAAGCTGGATGCCATCCATATAAACGGCTTTGGGGTTGCAGAGGTGGACCGGGGCAAATGTGTGGGCTGCGGGCTGTGCGTAAAAGCCTGTCCCCAGAGCCTGATACGCATTACCACGCCGGAATATCCGGTTTACCCGGCATGTGTGAACCAGGATGCAGAGGCGCAGACAAGGAAGGAATGTTCCGTGGGCTGCATTGCCTGCGGTATCTGCGTGAAGAACTGTCCGGCGGATGCAATCAGGATAGAAAATAACCACGCGGTCATCGATGAAGCAAAGTGTATCGCCTGCGGTATGTGTGCAGTCAAATGTCCAAGGGGAATCATACTGGATGCCGACGGCATTTTCACAGTAAAGGCGTAGAGGCAGGAGGCATAAAATGGGAGAGAACTATTGTTTTACAGTGAATGGAGAGGAACGCTGTACCAGCGAGGACAAACCGCTGCTGCGTTATCTGAGGGACGACCTTCACCTTCATTCCGTCAAGGACGGATGCAGTGAGGGAGCCTGCGGAACATGTACCATTGTGGTGGATGGAAAGGCAGTCAAGTCCTGTGTCCTGACCACCAGAAGGGCGGTGGGAAAGAACATTATTACCACGGAGGGATTAAGCGACGCTGAAAAGGAGGCCTTTGTGTACGCCTTTGGGGCAATGGGCTCCGTGCAGTGCGGATTCTGTACACCGGGCATGGTGATGGCCGGAAAGGCATTGATTGACCGTGTGCCGGACCCCACTGAGGAGGAAATCAAGGTTGCCCTGAAGGGAAATATCTGCCGCTGTACCGGATATAAAAAAATCATTGAAGGCATCCAGCTTACAGCAGCCATCCTGCGGGGGGATGCCAAAATTGAGGAGTCCCTTGAAAAGGGAGATGAGTACGGCGTAGGGAAGCGGGCATTCCGCCTGGATGTGCGGGAAAAGGTGCTGGGCTACGGCGAGTACCCGGATGACGTGGAGATGGAGGGAATGGTATATGCATCGGCTGTCCGTTCCAAATATCCCAGGGCGCGGGTGCTGGATATCAATTATGAGAAGGCCGCGGCACTTCCGGGGGTGCTGGCCGTGCTCACGGCCCAGGATGTCCCCAACAACAAGGTGGGCCATCTCCAGCAGGACTGGGATGTAATGATTGCAAAAGGGGAGATTACCCGCTGTGTGGGCGATGCCGTCTGCCTGGTGGTTGCCGAGTCCAGGGACATCCTGGAGAAGGCAAAGAGGATGGTGAAGATAGACTATGAGGAGCTGACGCCTGTGTGCTCCATCCGGGAGGCCATGGCAGAGGATGCGCCCAAGGTCCATGAGAAGGGCAATCTGTGCCAGAGCCGCCATGTTACCCGCGGGGATGCGAAGAAGGCCCTGGAGAACTCCAAATACGTGGTGACACAGTCTTACCGCACGCCCTTTACCGAGCACGCTTTCCTGGAACCGGAATGCGCAGTTGCATTTCCTTACAAGGATGGAGTGAAAATATATTCCACGGACCAGGGGGTCTACGATACCAGGAAGGAAATTTCCATCATGCTGGGCTGGGACCCGGACCGCGTGGTGGTGGAGAACAAGCTGGTAGGCGGCGGCTTCGGCGGCAAGGAGGACGTTTCCACGCAGCACATAGCAGCTCTTGCAGCCCTTAAGGTGGGAAGGCCGGTAAAGGTGGTATTCTCCAGGGAGGAATCCTTAAATTTCCATCCCAAGCGCCATGCCATGGAGGGCACCTTTACCCTTGGATGCGATGAGAACGGTATCTTTACAGGATTGGATTGTGAGATTTATTTTGATACAGGCGCCTATGCGTCCCTGTGCGGACCGGTGCTTGAGAGGGCGTGCACCCACTCCGTAGGACCTTACTGCTATCAGAATACGGATATCCGGGGATTTGGTTACTATACCAATAATCCGCCGGCAGGCGCGTTCCGCGGCTTTGGTGTATGCCAGAGTGAGTTCGCTCTGGAATCCAACATTAACCTTCTGGCGGAGAAGGTGGGTATTTCCCCATGGGAAATCCGCTACCGCAATGCCATTGAACCGGGAAAGGTGCTTCCCAACGGACAGATTGCAGACTGCTCCACAGCCCTAAAGGAAACCCTTCTGGCTGTAAAGGACGCCTATGAGAGCAATCCCGGCAGGGCCGGAATCGCCTGCGCCATGAAGAACGCAGGCGTGGGCGTGGGCCTCCCTGACAAGGGCCGGGCAAAGCTGGCTGTCCATGACGGAAAAATTGAATTGTACAGCGCTGCCTCCGATATCGGTCAGGGATGCGCCACCGTATTTGTGCAGATGGTTGCCGAGGCAACCGGCCTTGGGAGGGAACTGGTCAGGAATATGGGAGCCAATTCCGAGGTGGCCCCTGATTCAGGAACCACGTCCGGTTCCCGTCAGACCCTGATTACAGGCGAGGCAATCAGGATGGCTGCGGCTGATCTGAATGAAGCGCTGCAGGAAGCAGGTGGGGACTTAAGCCAGCTGGAAGGCCGTGAGTTCTTTGCGGAGTTCTTTGACCCCACCGATAAGCTGGGCGCGGATGTACCCAATCCAAAGAGCCATGTGGCCTACGGATTTGCAACCCATGTGGTGGTGTTGGACGACGACGGAAGGGTAAAGGAAGTGTATGCTGCCCATGACTCCGGAAAGGTAGTGAACCCCATTTCCATCCAGGGCCAGATTGAGGGCGGCGTGCTCATGGGACTGGGCTATGCCCTGACCGAGGACTTCCCGTTAAAGAACGGCGTTCCCCAGGCAAAATACGGCACCCTGGGACTGATGCGCTCCACCCAGATTCCGGATATCCATGCAATTTATGTGGAGAAGGAAGAACTGCTGCCCTTTGCCTACGGTGCAAAGGGAATCGGGGAGATTGCCACCATACCAACTGCCCCGGCGGCACAGGGAGCTTATTACGCAAAGGACCATGTGCTGAGGACAACGCTCCCCATGGACGACACGTATTATTCAAAGAAAAAATAAACATAACACTGGAAATGAACGGCGAAAGGCAGTCCACCTGCTTTTCGCTTGTTCCACATAAGGAGATGACATCATGGACAACACCCTTGGCGGAACAGGGCGTGGGATGAAACATGAAGGTACGGACAGGGCCATTGAATTCCGGTTTGCAGCGCCTCAGGATATACCCATGATTCTCAGGTTTATAAAGGAACTGGCTGATTACGAGGGAATGCTTAACCAGGTGGTGGCTACAGAGGAGCTGCTGAACCAGTGGCTGTTTGAGAAGGAAAAGGCAGAGGTGATTCTGGGAATGAAGGACGGGGAGACAGTTGGATTTGCGCTGTTCTTCCATAATTTCTCCACCTTTTTGGGAAGGGCCGGCATTTATCTGGAGGACCTGTATGTGCGCCCCGGGTACAGGGGCCGCGGCTTCGGCACCGCCTTTTTAAACCAGCTGGCAGCCATTGCGGTTAAACGGGGCTGCGGACGTCTGGAGTGGTGGTGCCTGGACTGGAATAAACCCAGCATTGACTTTTATCTGGGAATGGGAGCCCAGGCCATGAGCGACTGGACCGTGTACCGGATTGACGGGGAACGGCTGGAGGCTATGGCGGCGGATGCCCACAGGTGACAGGGAAAAAGGGAAATAGGCCGGAACATATGGTTAGATTGACAGAGAGAAACAGAACAGGAGAGTGATATATATGAAGAAGGTATTAAAAGGCGGAACCGTTGTTGGCGGAAGCGGCAGTGTCCGGGCGGATGTGCTCATTGACGGGGAAAAGGTGGCGGCAGTGGGAACCAGTGGGGAAATGGAGCGCCTGGCGGATGAGGATACACAGATTGTGGATGTGGAGGGCTGCCTGCTCTTTCCGGGCTTCATCGACGCCCACACCCATTTTGACCTCCATGTGGCCGGAACGGTTACGGCAGATGATTTTGCCACGGGAACCAGGGCGGCTGTCAGGGGAGGCACCACCACCATCGTGGACTTCGGGACCCAGTATGAAGGGGAGAGCCTGGCGGACGGACTCAGGAACTGGCATGAAAAGGCGGACGGCAAGTGTTCCTGTGATTATGGATTTCACATGTCCATATCGGACTGGAACCCATCGGTCAGCAGGGAGCTTAACGACATGATGGAAGAGGGAATCACCTCCTTTAAGCTGTACATGACATACGATACCCAGGTAGACGACAAGACTATCTTTGAAATCCTGCGCAGGCTTAAGGAGGTAGGTGGAATCACCGGGGTCCACTGTGAGAACAGCGGCATGATAGCCGCCCTTCAGGCAGAGGCAAAGGCTGCCGGAAGGATGGGCGTGGAGAGCCACCCGGCCACCCGGCCCGCTGCGGCCGAGGCCGAGGCCATTGACAGGCTGCTGAGGCTGGCTGAGGTGGTGGATATCCCTGTGATTGTGGTGCATCTTACCTGCCGTGAGGGCTATGACGTAATCATGGAAGCCAGGAAAAGGGGCCAGAAGGTATATGCGGAGACCTGTCCCCAGTACCTGCTTATGGATGACAGCCTGTACGGCCTTCCCGGCATGGAAGGGGCCAAGTATGTATGCGCTCCGCCTCTGAGGAAAAAGGAGGACAGCGCCTGCCTGTGGAAGGCCCTGGCGGACGGAACCATCCAGACCGTGTCCACGGACCACTGCAGCTTTACCACTGAGCAGAAGGCACTGGGGAAGGATGATTTTACCAGGATTCCGGGAGGCATGCCCGGAGTTGAGACAAGGGGAACGCTTCTCTACACCTATGGCGTGGACGCGGGAAGGATTACCAGGGAAAAGATGTGCCAGCTGCTGTCGGAAAATCCTGCCAAGCTCTATGGAATGTATCCTGAAAAGGGAGTTATTGCCCCGGGAAGCGACGCGGATATCGTTGTTATGCGAACCGGCGTGGAGGACAGGGTTACGGCAGCGGACCAGGTGCAGAATGTGGACTATGCTCCATTTGAGGGAAGGAAGCTGACGGCCCGTATAGAGAGCGTGTTCCTGCGGGGTACCCAGGTGGTGAAGGACCATCAGGTGGTGGTGGAAAAGGCAGGGAAGTTTGTGAAGCGCGGGAAGTATGGGCTGTAGGCAGCAGATGATATTCTCCTGGTACAGATGAAAATATAAAAATCGGATGGTAAAGGACTTACAAATAAAACCAGCAGTCATGTTCTCTGATATGGGGCATGGCTGCTGGTTTATTTGTATTTTCTGTATATCTTTTGCGATTCCAAACAACCATTGCATTGTTTGGTCAGCGGGGGCGGAGTGTGTTTTGTGTTCATTTGCTCAGAAGAATCTCGCGGAATCCCTTTGCCAGCGGAGAAAGCGCTGCATCCCTGACCCATGTCAGATATATTCTCTGGATTAGGGGAACATTGGTAGCAAGGTGAAGCTCCGTAAAGCCTAAGCTTCTGAACTGCTTATAAAAAGTGCGGGAAACAATGGAGATGCATTGGTTGGAAATAACCTCATTAATCAATCCGTAATCATTATAAGCAGCTGTAAGGGTTTTCGGCCTGAAACCTGCTCCTTCGCATATTTCATAGAGCAGGCGGTTGGTGCCGTTGGTGCTTACGTTGTAGACAGCAAAGGGTTCGTTTTTCAGTTCCTTGGGCTCTACCAGTTTTCTGCATGCCAGGGGATGCACTCTGCTTATGACAAATTTTACTGGTTCCGTATAAAGAAGGATTTTTTCCAGGCTGGCATACTCGGATTCATTGTCAAACTCTCCGCATAAACCAAGGGTACTGGTATAATTGAGCACATCCTTGATGATGGCTGTGGTATATTTAAAGGTTATATTCAGGCTGCAATCGGGATAAGCAAGTTGGAATTGAGCGCTTTTCCTCGGCAGAAACGTGGTATTGATGGAGCATAAGGCGGATAGGTCAACCGTATTCAGGTCGCTGTTGACCTGATGCTTTACAGCGGATATTCCATGGTTGATTTCTTCCAGGGAACGTTTTGCATAATCAAAAAAGATACTTCCGTATTTTGTCAATTCTATGTTCCGGCCCCGTTTCATGAATAGCGGGGCGCCAATCTCTTCTTCAATCCCAAGTATAGCCTTTGTAAGAGCAGGCTGTGTGATATGCAGATGTTCAGCGGCGCGCGTGTAGTGCTGGTATTCAGCGGCCTTTAGAAAGTATTCCAGATGTTGGTAATTCATACGCCCTCCCATTTCCAAAAGTTATTAATCGTTAAAAAAAAGTAATTAGTAATAATTGCATAAATATGGTTGAATTATATTAGATAAATCAGTAAATATACTCAAGTGTACCTTAATTATAGATTAAATTATGAATGGATTCAAGCAGGTGGGGGAGTGATTGGACAAATATTAGGAAACAGCAACGGGAATCACATTTTTATAAAAAAGGAGGAACAAGAATGAAAAAAACAATGAAGAAAGTGATTGCAGCCATGGTTTCAGCCGCAATGCTTCTGCCGTTAGCGGCTTGCGGAAACTCAAATGCCACAAGTGCCACGGCGCCAGCAGCAGCGGCTTCGTCTGACGGAGCTGCTGCCGAAAAGAAAGGCGGTGACGGGACCGGAAGCCCGGGCGGTGTGGACCACACCCAGGGGGCGTCTTTTAAAATCCGTTTTGCCACCAATTCATCGGCAGGAGACGTTGCCGGAGAGGGAATCAGCCAGACCGGAAAGGGAATGATTTATTTCTGCAAACAGATTGAAGAACGCAGCGGCGGCCGCATCACCACCCAGATATTCACGGACGGACAGCTGGCTTCGTCCACCCAGGAATACATTGGCGGCGCACAGAACGGCGCATACGAGATGTTCATGCTGAACTGCGGTTCCTGGGCAGATTATACACCGGCCTATGCTGGGCTGAATATTCCATATCTGTATATGGATTACGACGATGCTTATGCGGTCCTGGATTCGCAGATACGTCAGGAATGGGACCAGCGTGCCCAGGCTGATACAAAATGCATACCCCTGGCCCATCTGGATATTGGCTTCCGCCAGCTCACGGCCAACAAGGAAATTCACGCTCCTGCAGACTTAAAAGGTGTGAAAATCCGCACCATGGTGGACCCAATCCAGATGAACTGCTGGGAAGCTTTTGGCGCCAGTGTTACTCCCGTTCCCTATGCGGAGCTGTATACCGCCCTTCAGCAGAAACTGGTGGATGCCCAGGAAAATCCGCCGTCCAATATCGTCTCTTCAAAACTTTATGAGATGCAGAGTTACTGCATGAAGACAAACCATAACTTTACAACTACCATCATGGCTGCCAGCCCGGTGTTTTGGGATACGTTGTCAGAGGAAGACAAGGCGTTCCTCCAGGAGCTCTGGAAAGAAACAGAAATGTATGTCCGCTCCCTGACAGAAAATTTGTCTGACGGATTCTTTGATGAAATGCAGTCAAAAGGTACAACGGTTGTGGAACTGACAACAGATGAGCTTAAGGTGTTCCAGGACGTAGCCAAGTCAGTATGGCCGCAGGTGGAGGAACAGATGGGTTCGGAGGCGTACAATAAACTGGTTGATTTTGTCATGGATTATCAGGCGAATAAATAAGCAGGATTAAACGGAGGGTATCGTATGAAAGATGGAAAGTTCCACTTGAAAACGTTTCTGGATAACATAGAACTGTACATATCTGCTGTTTTGTTCATAGGCCTTACAGTCCTGCTGTTTGCAAATGTATTCTGCCGCTATGCACTTAAGCATTCCTTTGCATGGGTGGAAGAGGTTGCCACCATTGCATTTGTCTGGATGATATGGTTTGCCATGTCGGCAGCTGTAACAAAGAGAAAGCATCTGCGCATTGATTTTGTGCTGGAGATGGTTCCGTTCAGAGTCAAAAAGGGAATGCTTGTTATCTCAAATGGGGTTTTTGCGGCTTTTGACATATACCTGCTGTATGTGGTGATGACAATCATCGGGAGACTTGGGAACAGCCAGACCACGCTTCTGAGACTTCCCCAGCAGATGGTGTATTCTATCATTCCCATAGGCCTGGTGCTGAGCGTGGTGAGAATTGTACAGGATACAGTTAAGCTTATACATGAAAACGAGGCCAATCTTGGCGCTTCCAAGCCTGCAATGGACCTGGATGAATGCGAACGGATTTATCTGGAAAAGAGGGCTGCAAAAGAGGCGTCTGCAGTGAAAGGAGGGATGCAATAGTGGCTACAGGTATTATGTTTCTTGTAATGTTCGGCCTCATGTTTCTGGGAGTGCCGATTGCGGTGGCCATGTTCATCAGTATGTTTGTACTGATTCATATTGACCCGGTTACCACCAGCTCCTTTATTGCGCAGACAACCTATGGCGGCGTTGCAAGCTTCACCAATCTGGCGCTTCCGTTCTTCATGATATCAGGAACTATTATGGAGACAGGCGGCCTGTCCAGACGTCTGGTGAATGCGGCCAATTCTATCATAGGCGGCGTCACGGGTTCCCTGGGTATGGTTACTGTCATAGCATGTATGTTCTTTGGCGCGGTTTCAGGTTCCGCACCGGCTACCGTGGCTGCCATTGGAGCCATCATGATACCCATGATGGTCCAGGAAGGTTATAACAAATATTATGCGACCGCCCTTGCCTGCTGTGCCGGCGGGCTCGGCGTTATCGTGCCGCCCAGCTATCCCCTGGTTCTGTATGGCGTTACCTGTAACCAGTCCGTGGGGGACCTGTTCATTGCGGGCCTTCTGCCGTCTTGTGTGGTGGGTGGAATCCTTATTCTTATCAATTACGGATACTGTAAAAAGCATAAGCTGAAGGGAGAGAAACGTTTCCGCATTAAGTCGGCATTCAGCGCCTGGTGGGATGCCAAATGGGCCTTAGTCATGCCGGTCATCATACTGGGAGGAATCTACGGCGGATTCTTTACCGCAACCGAAGCAGCGGTAGTGGCTGTTGTATATGGTATCTTCATAGGCTTTGTGGTATACAGGGAGTTGAAAGTTGAGAAGCTTTGGGCCGTATTCCGGGACAATGCCGCATTCATAGCGGGCACCATGTTCATTATGTGTCCAGCGAAGGCCACGGGCTCTGTGTTTGCTTACCTGAATATCAACCAGACCATAGCGGATTTTATGTTCGGCATATCCAGCAATTATTATGTGGTCATGTTCATGATTTTTATCATCATGTTCCTTGTGGGAATGTTCATACAGACCACACCAGCCATTATCATTCTGGCTCCCACCCTTTTGTCGGTTGTTACCCAGGTGGGATGCGACCCGATTCACTTTGGCATTGTGCTGGATTTAGCCCTTGCCATCGCATTTGTGACGCCGCCTGTGGCCATCAACCTGTTCGTGGGTTCGTCCCTTACAGGCATCAGCATCGACAAGATTACCAAAGCAGAGATGCCCTTGCTGCTCGGTCTGATTGGCGCATTCTTCGTAGTGGCATTCGTGCCGGCGATTTCACTGCTCCTGCTTGGCCGGGTATGATGCCGGATATCCTGCCTTGACCGGAGAAACTAAACTAAGTATCAGGAGGGAACATGGATATCCTATATCTTTCCATTGTGTTTCTGGTAATTGTTGTAATCATATGGCTGAAGAAGCCCTTATTTGTAGCAATGACAGGGGGAATAGCAGCCACTATCATTTTATTCCGCGTAAATCTGAAGGATGCAGTCATGGTTCTGGGGCGGCAGACCGTGGCCTGGGATACCATAGACGTATTGCTGAGCTTTTATCTCATTATATTTCTCCAGCTCATGCTTGAGAAAAGAGGGAAGCTGGCAAATGCAAAGGATTCTTTCAGCCGTCTGCTCAGAAACCGGCGGATGAATACCATTGTATCACCTGCAATCATGGGACTTCTTCCGTCAGCAGCGGTTATGACCATCTGCGCAGATATGGTTGACAAGACATGCGGGGAATACATGGACGCTAAAAATAAGACCTTTGTATCATGCTATTACAGACATATACCGGAGATGTTCCTTCCAACCTTTCCGGCTGTGCTTCTGGGACTTACACTCAGCGGACAGAATGCTGGCCTGTTTGTACTGGCCATGGTTCCTATGGCAGTTGCAGCATGCGCCGTGGTATATGTGACACATTTAAAAAAACTGCCAAAGGAAATGCCGCAGATGGAGGATGCAGTTGACAAACGGGCGGAAATCGTCCATCTGGTAAAAAACCTGTGGACCCTGATTGCTGTGCTGTTCATCATCATTGCATTTAATTGGTCCGTGTGCATGGCAGCGCCTTTGGTCATCGCAGCGAATTATGTACTTGACCATTTCAGCATAAAAGAACTGCCGGACCTTATGGTACGGTCGGCGGAACCCATACTGCTGGGCAATATGTATCTCATCATGCTTTTTAAAGGCATATTGTCCCACACCGGCGTCATAGGACTTCTGCCTTCCTTTATAGGCCGGTTTCCTATTTCGCTGACCATGTCCTTCGGCCTGCTGTTTTTTATCGGCACGGTCATAAGCGGCTCCCAGACAATCATTGCACTCTGTATGCCAATGGCGTTTCTGGCATTTCCCCAGGGAGGGATTCCTCTCCTTGTCATGCTCATGAGCATTGCATGGGCCGCAATGCAGATATCGCCCACTCATGTCTGCTCCTTTGTTGCAGCGGATTATTATCACACCACACTGGGAGACATTGTTGTGAGGGCGTTTATTCCGGTTATTGTATTTTCCATTATCTCGTATGGATACGGAGCATTGCTTGGAAGGATTTTTTATTGAAGGAAGCCGCCGGAAAAAACTATGCCATTGAGATATGTATATAAGGCACAGTGAAACCCGTCAACAGTTATATATGGATAAGGAGAAAGATTTATGAAGATAGCAAGCGCAAAATTATTTCTGACTGAGTATAACCGCTCCAATACGCCCGAATTTCCAAAGAAAAGCAAGGTGGTGGGAATCCGCATTTACACGGATGAAGGTATTTACGGGGACGGCGAGGTGGCAGGAATCCATGCAACCTTCGGGGCCTTCGGCGTCATAAAGGATATGTGGCCTTTTATTGCAGGGAGGGACCCCTTTGAGAATGAGGTACTGTGGGACCAGCTGATGCTCAGAACCTTCTGGGGACAAAACGGCGGCGCGTTCTGGTACAGTGCAATCAGCGCCATTGATATTGCACTTTGGGACATCAAAAGCAAGGCCCTGAATGTACCGTTATATAAACTTCTGGGCGGTAAGCGGCGGGATAAGGTGCGCTGCTATGCCTCGCAGCTGCAGTTCGGATGGGGGCCTGCTGATTCACCGGCCATAACCGTACAGGACTATGTGGACAGGGCCAGGTTTGCCCTTGCGGATGGCTATGACGCCATTAAAATTGACTTCCTGAACTGGGATGAAAAGGGAAACATTTTAAATGAAACCAACCGTCTGGGCCTGCTTGCGCCGGAGCTCGTACAGGTTTTCTCAGACCGCGTTCACGCTGTTAGGGAGGCAATCGGGCCAAAGACAGACCTTATTATTGAGAATCATGCGGGTACCAATTCCAATTCCGCAATCCAGCTGGCGGCAGCTGTCCAGGACTGCAATATTTACTATTTTGAGGAACCCAACACACCTGTATTTTACAATAACAAGTATGTAAAGGATAATGTGAAGATGCCGCTGGCCCATGGGGAGCGCGTGTTTGGCCGTTGGGAATACATAAGGTATTTCCTGGACAATTCCATCCAGGTCATCCAGCCTGATATCGGCAATGCGGGCGGCATCACGGAAACCAAGAGAATCTGCGATATGGCGTATACCTTTGATGTGGGGGTCCAGATTCATACGTGCGCATCCCATCTGCTGACGCCGCCGTCCGTGCAGCTGGAGGCTTGTATACCCAATTTTGTTATTCACGAACAGCATATGCGCAGTATGAATCCTTCCAACATGGAACTCACAACAAAGATTGTGCTGCCAAAGAACGGGTATCTGGACGTGACCGATGAGATTGGCATTGGAAACCAGTGGTCTGAAAAGGCGCTTGCATCCGAAGACCAGATAACGCTTAATTAAAGGGGGAATCATAAGATGAAGATTACAAGTGTGGAATGCTACAAAGGGGCGTTTATTACAATTAAGGTGAATACGGACGAGGGTATCAGCGGTTTTGGTGAAGCAGGGCTTTCTTACGGCAGCTGCCAGAATGCAGCGTGGGGAAACTGCCAGGATTTCGCCAAAATGGTCATTGGCATGGACCCCTTTGACACGGAGAAGATTTATGAACATCTCCACCGGCATACGTTCTGGGGCATGAATGGAGGCGTCACGGTATCCGCCGCCATGGCCGCCATTGACATTGCCTGCTGGGATATCAAGGGCAAGGCCCTGGGGCTGCCTGTTTATAAGCTTCTGGGGGGCAGGACCCATGATTCGCTCCGGGCATACGCATCCCAGCTCCAGATGGGGTGGAGGACCCTTATCACAAAACTGGACCGGTCCGAGCTCCAGTTTGAGCCAAAGGATTACTATGACGCTGTAAAGGACGCCATGGCGGACGGATATGACGCTGTTAAGATTGACCCCTGCTTTGCCGGGCTTTCCAGGGAGGATTTTAACCAGGCTTATTTAAAAAGAGGTGATAACCTTAAGGGGGCTTACCCGGAGGCACTGAGAAAGATTGCAGTGGAGCGTATTGCGGCTGCCCGCGAGGCGGGAGGGGACGAGCTTGACATTATCATAGAGATTCATTCCACCCTTGACGCCAACACGGCTGTGGTTTTAGGCAAATCCCTGGAGCCTTACCGCATCATGTACTATGAGGAACCCACCATGCCTTCCAATCCGGAGGTCTTCAAGCATATCAAACAGAAATGCGACATCCCCCTTGCAACCGGAGAAAGGAGCTACACACGCTGGGGATTCAGACAGTTTTTTGAGGACAGGACGCTCAGCATTGCACAGCCCGACCTGTGCAATACAGGGGGGATTACAGAGGTCAAGAAAATCTGCGACATGGCGAATGTTTATGACATCGGCATCCAGCTTCATGTGTGCGGCGGTCCCATTGCAACGGCTGCAGCCCTTCATGTGGAAACCGTCATACCTAATTTTGTTATTCATGAGGAACACTGTGCGAATTTCAAGACGGATTACCAGAAGGCAGGCAAATATGCCTGGGCTCCGGTGAACGGCAGCTATGTGATGAACGACCGGCCGGGAATCGGACAGGAGATGAGCGAGGAGGCAATGGAGTCCTATGCCAGGGTAGTGGTTGACTAGATTTGGGAAAGCAGGCGGTAAAATGCCTGCTTTTCCTTGTGGGGGACAGGAATGAATTCTGCTTTTCAGAGGGTGCTTTTCTGTGAGGAATGTGATAAAATAACTAGAATATCAGATTAACATACAAAATTCCGGAGGTAACAGCATGAATAAGATGGAACAGATAACCGTTGTATATTTCAGCCCCACGGGCGGCACCAGGAAAGCCTGTCTCAACCTGGCCATGGAGATGGGGAAGAAGGTCAAGGATGTGGACCTCTGCAGCCTGGACGGAGCGTATTCCTTTGGGCCGGAGGATACCGTGATTGTGGGCGTGCCTGTGTTCGGCGGCAGGATACCCGGGTATGCGGCAGAGAAGCTTACATATCTGAAGGGCAACGGGGCAGTGGCTGTAACGGCTGCTGTCTACGGCAACAGGGCTTTTGAGGATGCCCTTCTGGAACTGGACGACTGTTTAAAGAAGCAGGGATTTAAGATTGGAGCAGGGGCAGCGCTGCTGGCAGAACACTCCATGGTCCGGGATATTGCGGCCGGAAGGCCGGATGGCAAGGACCAGAAGGAAATGGCATCCTTTGCAGCAGGGATTCTTGAAAAGCTGGAAGGGGACGGCTGGCAGGAGCCTCAGGTGCCCGGAAACAGGCCCTACCGCGACTGGAAGCAGATGCCGGTGATTCCGCTTACCAATGCATCCTGCATATCCTGCGGGCTGTGTGCTGCCAGATGTCCTGTGCAGGCGATTCCTGTGAGCAATCCTTCTTCCACGGACCCGTCACGCTGCATTCTGTGCATGCGCTGTATCTCTGTCTGTCCGGTAAAGGCCAGAAGCCTGCCTGAGCAGGCATGCGCCATGCTGGAGCAGAAGCTTTCTCCTGTCAGGGATATCAGACGGGAAAATGAGCTGTTTTTATAATCCCCCTATTGAATCCCGGTGCATTTCGGATTATAATCTTAAGATGTACTTGTAAAAGGATGGAAATATATGATGGGTGATGGAACGGACAGGCTGGCTGTTATTGGCATGGGATGGATTGGGGAGTATATGGTTCCCTGTTACAGAAGCCTGCTGGGGGAAGGATATGAAAGGCGGATGTTTGCAGTAAAGGCCAGTCCGCGGGGACTGGAGCAGCTGAGGGACAGATACGGCTTTGAAATCATGGCAGGCGGTTGTCTGGATAAGCTGAAGGAATATAGGCCCGCCACGGTGGTGCTTTCCGTCAGGCCCCATGAGGTGGCGGGGGTGGCGGAGGATACCATAAAGCCTTATGCAGAGTACCGCAGGGAACTGGGGCTGGGCGGTCTGCTGCTGCTTTCTTTTGCACCCAGTCCCCGCCCGGAATGGTATACCAGGACTCTGGGAAAGGGCGTGAAAACCGTGTGCATTCTGCCTGCCATGGAGACTGTTATCGGCGGGCTGGATGTGTATTCGCTGGCGTTCAATAAGATTACATATGACCCTGCCTGTCCTCCCGGCCGGAAACAGCTGGATGATGTCAGGCGTTTCCTCAATCCTCTTGGGCAGGTATTTGAATGTACGCCGGATGAATCCCTGCGCCTGCTGTCCATGAGCATTACCTATCATATGTTGTACCTTTTATGCTTTGGCCTGGAACCGTATTATGGGGATAAGGGCGGCAAAGACGGTACAAGCAGTAAAAACGGCTGTGCCCTGGCTGCTGCTGTCCTGTATGCGCTGAACCGCCGGAGACTGGGCCTGCCCGGTCTTATTACGCCCGGTCCGGCGCCGGACCTGCAGCAGATGGATGAACTGGCCTGGCTGGAAAAAGGATGGTATGAAGGCGCTCTGGCATTTGCCTGCGGGGAAACAGGTGAAGGAGCCGGAACCAGGGCCCGGGGGGAATGCGGTGGGAGAGCCGGGAATGCAGACATCATTGCCCCCAGATCCTTTGAGCTGCACCTTCTCTCGCTGCAGCTGGAGACCAGGGAATTCCTGGAGAACAAGCTGAAGGACCACGCCACGCCGGGAGGCATGACAGAGGAAGCGGTCAATGGGTTCAGGCAGCTCTGGGCAGAAAAAGGCTGGCTGGAAAAGGACTGGCCGGGAAAAGACGGGCCAGGGAAGGACTGGCGGTATGGGGATGAGTCCATAGCCTATGAGATATCCTGCAGGCTGGCGGAACGGGTTTACAAAAAAGGGAAGGCATTGGAGAAAAGAAGATGAAGACAAAGAAGACCCTGAAAGAAACCGTGGTGGAGGGAATCTACCGGGAGATAGAAGAAGGCATTTATAAGCCCAACGATATCATCCATGAAGGGGAAATCATGGAGAAGTATGCCATGAGCAAATCACCGGTGCGGGAGGCCCTTATTGAGCTGTGCAAGGACAATGTTCTGAAAAGTATACCAAGGGTGGGGTACCAGGTGGTACCGGTGACCCTGAAGGAGATACTGGACCTTCTGGAATTCAGGATTGATGTGGAAACCGCCAATCTGAGGCGGCTGAGCCAGAGGATTAGCCCTGAGGAGATAGAGCGGTTAAGACAGCTGGATACCATCACAAAGGATAACCATGAGAGGATGGTGGCCATCCACTGGAACCGCAACACGGATTTCCACTTAAAGCTCTGTGAGATGGGAGGTAACGGCTATATCTGCGATGTGATTGCCGCTGCCCTTCAAAAATCCTGTTCGTATATTTCCCAATATTTTCAGACAGCCTGGAAAAAGAACGCCGAATCCAACAGCTTTTACCACAGGGAAATCATTGAGGCCCTGGAGAACCGCGATACGGAGCGGGCCGTGGAAATGCTCCAGAAGGATATACTGAATGTGAAGGAGCAGATTCAGGAGAATTATTCCCTCTAAGGAACATGGTCCGGGGATATGGATGAAAATGCATAAATACTAAGGATGTAAGATTGATACTGTCAATTTTACATCCTTTTTTTGAATAATAATCGGATATGGTGTGAAAATAAACAAAAACAACGGGGGATAACAAAATTATTTTAGAAAAATGGTTAAAAATTATTTGACACGGCCTGCCAATGGTGCTATAATCGCTATTAGTAAGATTACTAATCACATCAGTAGTATGATTAATGGAGGAAACAGCCATGACAAAAAAAGAGAGAGTGATAGCAGCCATCCGGGGAGAAGAAGTTGATAAGATACCCAGCGGCTTTTCCCTGCATTTTCCAAAGGAAACAGCGTTTGGGGATGCAGCAGTAAAAGCTCATCTGAAATTTTTTGAGGAATCCGATACAGACATCCTTAAAATTATGAATGAGAACCTGGTACCCTATATGGGCGAGATTAACAAGGGTTCCGATTACAGCCTGGTAAAAGAGATGACCATGGAAGACGGCTTTATGCAGGACCAGGTGGAGCTGGTTAAGAAGATTCTGGCTGGATGCGACAGGGATGCATTTATTCTGGGCACCCTTCACGGCATCACGGCATCATCCATCCATCCGCTTGAGAAGATGGACCCCGGCTATACATATGACCAGGTAAGGGAAAAGCTTTGCCGCCTGTTGCATGAGGATACGGATACGGTCCTGGCAGGTATGAAGCGCATTGCGGATGTGATGTGTGAGCTGGCAAGGACATACATTGAACTGGGTGTGGACGGCGTATATTATGCGGCTCTGGGCGGAGAGACACGGTTCTTCACGGATGAGGAATTTGAGCAGTGGATTAAGCCCTTTGATTTGCAGATTATGAAGGCCATCAAGGACGCGGGCGGTTACTGCTTCCTCCACATCTGCAAGGACCAGCTGAACATGGACCGCTATAAGGATTACGGCCCTTATGCTGACGTGGTGAACTGGGGCGTGTACGAAGCTCCCTTCAGCCTGGAGGACGGCAGGAAGATGTTTGCAGGAAAGACCATCATGGGCGGCCTGCCAAACCGCCACGGCGTGCTGGTGGACGGACCGGCAGAGGCAGTGAAGGAAGAGACAAGAAAGGTTATCGGGGAATTCGGAAGGACCCATTTCATCCTGGGAGCCGACTGTACCCTGGCAACAGAGCAGGATATGAATCTTTTAAAGGCAGCCGTAGAGGCAGCCAGGGAATAAAGAAGCAGTGAATAGGAAAAGGAGGAACAGAGAATGATGAAAAGAAAGTTAGCAATGGCACTTGCAGTATCCATGGTGGTAGGCTCACTTGCGGCCTGCGGCAGCAAGACCGAGTCAGCAGGCACAACAGCAGCACCTAAGGCAGAGAATGCCCAGGGCGCGGAGAGCGGGGCGGCAGCCGGGGATTCAGAGGCAGCGGATGGTGAGAAGACCGTGTATCCCGCAGGAACCCTGGTGGTCTATGCCATGGGAAATCCCCAGTACAGGCAGCAGTGGTTTGAGACCTGGCTGGAGAACCACAGGGATATTGCGCCGGATGTAAAGATTGAATTTGTACAGACAGAGGGAACCGCAGACATCCGTGAAAAAATCACCATGACAGCCTTGTCGGGAGCCACCGAGGACCTTCCCGATGCAGCCATGCTGGACCCGGTAACCATCATGGATTTGGCCGGCGCAGGACTTCTGAAGGATGAGACAGACTATCTGACGCCCCTTCTGGATAAGATGGTGGACGGAGCAACCACTGACGCAACCATCGGCGGACGCATCTATGCGCTTCCGGATTCCGTAAGGCCCCAGGTACTGTTCTACAACCAGGAGATTTTTGACAAGTACGGCGTGGATGCAGAGCAGATGAAGACCATGGAGGGCTACATTGAGGCAGGACGCCAGTTAAAGGAAAAGAGCAACGGGGAAGTTTACCTCTCCTATATTGACCCAACCAGCAAGACCTGGAGATACTGGGGCCGCAGAGGTCTTATGCCGTCAGCAGGAGCTAAAATCTGGGATGAGAACGGCGAAGTCATAATCGGCAGCGACCAGGGCACACAGAAGGCATTGGGCGCTCTGGACACCATGAACTCCGAGGGCTTACTGTTAAAGACCACCATCATGGAGCCGGCCCTTTACGACGCCATCAACAAACAGCAGGTAGCCACCTTCTGCATCGGCGCTTTCTGGGATGAGTTTATGAGAAAGAACTGTGAGGCCACCAAGGGACAGTGGAGAGTTATGTCAGCTCCTGAGTTTGAAGGCGTTGGCAAGGCAGGCGCTCCTGTATCCCAGTACATGGCCATCATCGAAAAGGGCGACAATCCTTATTCCGAGCTGTTCCGCCAGATGTGGTATGATTTCACCTTTGACACCGAGGCAAAGGAAGTGTGGGTAAATTCCATGGAAGAGCAGAACGCACCGTATTCCAACCCTGTATCCAAGGAAATGCTGGAAGACCCATTCTGGAAAGAACCGTCTGATTTCTACGGCGGCCAGTCCTTCCGCGAGATGGAGGGCAAGTGCCTTGAGAACGGCGCAGCCAACCTGGTGGTAACACCTCAGGATGCAGAGGCGGATGAAATCATATCTGCTGAGCTGGAGAAATATGTGGCAGGCAACCAGTCCATGAACGACGCTATCGCCAACATGGATAAGAACTTAAAGGCTAAGATTGGCAAGGCTGAAATCAGCCAGTAATACATGAAAAGGCTCCCGCCCCGAGGAGGGAGCCTTTTATAAACCTTAAGGAGGAGGTAGCGAATGTTAAAAGCACTGAAAAAATACAGGGCTCCCTATCTATTCATCATGCCCTTTTTTATCCTGTTTCTTGTATTTCAGCTGGTGCCCACCATATGGACATTCTATATCAGCCTGACAAACTGGAAGGGAATCGGGACTCCGGATTTTTGCGGGTTTGACAACTACAGGAAAATGCTGATTGACGATATGTTCTGGGAATCCCTGGGCAACACAGTGGTCTACTGGCTCACCGGACTGGTATTCATCATCTGCTGTGCCCTGCTCATTGCATCCTTACTGAACAGCAGATACTTAAAGAGTAATTCCGCCAGGGCATTTTTCAAGACGGCTACCTTCCTTCCCAATATCTGTGCGGCCATTGCAATGGGTCTTATCTTCAGGATGCTGTTTGATGAGAACGTGGGCCTGGTCAATGAGGTGGTGACAATGTTCGGGGGCAGCAAAATCCCCTGGCTTACCAGCACCACATTTTCCAAGATACCGGTTATCATCCTGAATGTCTGGAGATATACACCGTGGTTTACCATGATTTTATTGTCAGGACTGCTCAACATATCCAAGGATTATTATGAGGCGGCCACGGTGGACGGAGCCAACGGGTGGCAGCAGTTCTGGTTTATAACCCTTCCGTCCTTAAAGAACATCCTGTTCTTCTGTTCCGTCACACTGACCGTGGATATGTGGAAGCTGTTCAATGAATCCTATATCCTTCCGGGACCGGGAACATCCAACTCATCCCTGTTCCAGTACATGTACGAGTCAGGCTTTAATGTATTCAATATGGGTTATGCTTCGGCAATCGGCGTTATCCTGATTCTTATCCTGATTGTCATATCCATCATCCAGTTTGTGGTAAGACACAAGCAGGGCGAAATATAGAAGGAGGGAATGAAATGAACAGAAAGAAAAATGCATCCACTGTCCTTGTTTACGGCGTGCTGGCATTCATCACCATTGTCTGCCTGTTTCCCATTGTGTGGATGTGCCTGATTTCCATCAAGAGCACCAGCGAGAGCATCACAGGATTTAATTCCCTGATGGTATCCAATCCCACCATGGCCAACTTTAAGCGCCTGTTTGAGATGATTCCCGTTGGACAGAATGCCTTTAACAGCGTGTTCACCACCATCATGGGAACCATTACCTCCCTGTTTTTCTGCGCCCTGGCAGGCTTTGCCTTTGCCAAATACAGGTTTCCTGGCAGGAAATTCCTGTTTTACTTTGTCATTGCCACCATGCTGGTGCCGCCTGAGGTGGGAAGCGTGCCTTTGTTCATCATCATGAAGAAGGTGGGGCTCATTAACAGCCTCTGGTCCCTGGTGATTCCAAGGATTGCCACCGCAGTGGGTATCTTTTACATGAACCAGTATATAACAGATGTGCCGGATGAGCTGGTGGAGGCAGCCAGGATTGACGGATGTTCCGATTTTGGCATCTTTACCAAAATCATCCTTCCTGTCATCAAGCCGGCCATGGCGTCTTGGGGCGCCATCACCCTGATTGCCAGGTGGAATGATTTCTTCTGGCCTCTGCTGTACTTGCGCAAGCAGACAAAGTATACGCTGATGGTGACCATTTCCCTGCTGCCTGTCAGCGAGGGCTTATCCACCCCGTGGCCTGTCATACTGGCAGGCACCACCCTGGTTATCATACCCATTATCATCCTGTACCTGATTCTGGAGAAGTTCCAGAAGGCCGGAATGATGGAGGGCGCGGTCAAGGGATAACGAAAAGCACATTGACAAGAGAATGTTTTTTGCCTATGATTATGGCATAAGCAAAGACAGGAAAAGCAACAGCATTTTCAGGAATATTGCATGGGCAGTGAGCCTGGACGGACAGCGAGTCGCTGCCCGGAGTGAACAGCAGAGGGATGAGTCCGCAATCTGCGCCGGGGTACATCCGCACATTTCATGTGCCGGCCGCCAGCGGCCCGGTACCCCTATGCATCTTACGGTATCCGGATACGTGTTGCTTCTCCTGTTTTTGTTTTACGAAAAAATACTGGAAAGAGGGGGCGCAGGCTCCGGGAGGGAAGAGATATGGCTCAGGCGGATTTGTGGAAATATTGCAGTACGGAGCATTGCAGGGAAATGCTGCTCTCCTTCCGGCTCCTTGGAACCAGGGACTGGCCTCCGGAGAAAATAATGGGCTGTCTCTATGCCCTCAGCAACCATGCGCAAAGGCATTACCGGAAGGTGCGGATACCTAAAAGAAGCGGCGGTTACAGGACGCTTCTGGTGCCGGATTCCCTTCTGAAGGAAGTGCAGAGAAACCTGCTTCACCATGTACTGGACGGATTTGCGGTGTCCGCCAGTGCGGCGGCTTACCGCAAGGGCGCTTCGGCAGCTGCCAACGCAGGGATTCATCAGGGCAGGAAGATTGTCATGAAGATGGATATTGAGGATTTCTTTGGCAGCATCACCTTTCCCATGGTGCTTCATCACGCATTTCCGGCCGCCTATTTCCCGCCGCCAGTGGGCGCAATGCTGGCCGCCCTTTGCTGCTGCCATGACCGTCTGCCCCAGGGAGCGCCTGCGTCGCCGGCTGTTTCCAATCTTGTGATGAAGCCCTTTGATGAATATATGGAGGCCTGGTGCGGGGAGCGGGATATCGCTTACAGCAGGTATTGCGACGATATGACCTTTTCCGGTGTTTTTGATACGGCTGAGGTGAAGGGAAAGGTATACGGCTTCCTCAGGTCCATGGGATTTGAGCCAAACCAGAGAAAGACCCGTATTCTGACCAGAGGAACCAGACAGACAGTAACCGGCCTGGTGGTAAATGACCGTGTCCAGGTTCCGGCCCCCTACAGAAGACGTCTGCGCCAGGAGATTTATTACTGTCTGAAATATGGGGCGGAGGAACATTTGAGGAGGACCGGAAGGGACGCATATCTGAAGGAAGGGGATGCCGGGGTAAAACGGTATCTGGAGTCCCTGCTGGGCAAGACTGCCTATGTGCTGCTGGCAGGCGGCGGGGATGCCTGGTTTAGGGAGGCGCAAGTGAGACTTAAGAGCATGGTGCGGCAGGGGATATGAAAAAGGGGAGTATGACAAAGTGGAGTACGACAAAGTGGGGTACGGCAGGCGGGCCGGGACAATGCCAAGACGGCATGTTCCCGGCCCGCAATGACTGTCTGCCGCGAAAGCGATGAGAGGGGCCTACACCCCCTGTATGACCGGCTGAATCTGCCTGCCCTCCAGGGCTTCCTTCAAGGTGTCCTCTATGAGTCCGGTATGGGCAACCATGGAGGTGGGCTTTTTCACCGGGTCATCCTGGCCAAAGGGAACAAAATAGATGTTCTTCATGTTGAACAGAAGTCCGATGTTCTTAAGGTTCATGCCAAGGGCATCGTTGGTGGATACGGAAATCACCAGGGGCTTGCCGTTGCGCAGGTGTGCTTTGGCAGCCATGAGCACCGGGGTGTCCGTGATACCGCCAGCCAGTTTGGCCAGGGTATTGCCGGTGCAGGGGGCGATGAGGAGGACGTCCAGGTATCCTTTCGGGCCAATGGGTTCCGCCTCCTCTATTTTCAGTATTGGCTTTATTTCCGTGATGGATGTTATGCGGTCCATGAATTCGCCGGTATCCCCGAAACGGGAGTCCGTGGACTGGACACTATTCGAGAAAATGGGGTGCAGGATGGCTCCTGTCTCCTTCAGTTGCCTGATTTCCTGTTCTATCTTTGCAAAGGTGCAAAAGGACCCGGTGACGGCCAGACCTACATTTTTTCCTTTTAATTCCATAATATTCTCCTTATTCCTTACTGAGTCTGTGAATCCCGGATATGTTCCATGACAGCCTCATAAAGAATCCTGGCAGAGGAAAGGGGGGAATAGCGTCCGGGAAGCCCGGGGCATAACCTGGCCCGGATATTCCGGCGCTCCAGTGCCGGGAAATCCACTCCTCCCGGTGCAGAGGCAATATCAATAACCGCTGCATTGTCCTGAACCTGTTCTGCCAGTGCTGCATCCAGCACCAAGGATGGGATGGTGTTGAATATAAAATCAAATTCTCCCATAATTGGTTCCAGTTCCTTTAACAGGCAGGTATTGTATCCCAGACAGCGGGCGCTGACCAGCCGTGAGGAATCGCGGCCAGCCACGGTTACCCCGGCTCCCATGCCCTTCAGACGGTCTGCCAGGATGGAGGCGCACCTGCCCCATCCGGTTACAAGGCAGCGGCTCCTGTAAAGGTTCAGCGGACTTAAGGCTATGGCCTCCGCCACAGCGCCCTCTGCCGTGGCAACGGCATTTTTCCATGCAACCTCCTCCATCCTCATGAAATCATGGAAGGGGATGGAGAGGGAGCCGCAGCGTTCCCTGACAGCGGTAGGGATATTCCCACCAAAGAGTGTATGGGTGTTATTCAGAGCGGCCGTGAAATCATGGATTTCCAGGCCGGGCAGGCTGTTGACAGAGAAAATGGTGCTGCCGTCCTTGGTAAAAGGGACAGGGCAGAGGATGATATGGGAATCCTCCATGGCCTCCCTGAGGGAGAAGGAGGTAAGTTTGTCATAGTAAAAGAGAGTTTTATGGCCGGTCTGATTCAGAAGCCGGTTCAGGCAAATCTGTCTGGAATCTCCGCCCAGTATGAGGATTGGATGCATGGATACGCTCCTTATGAGATTGGATTCATAATGTCACTATATGACAAAAGGAAATAATTGGTACCATTAGGATGAGTTTGTCATATTTTCATAGTATAATGGTAACTGTTCAGAACAGCGGAAAAATTGGCTTTTGGGTCAGGAGGAAACGCCATCCTGGACCGTTACGAATCACGATTGAATCGGGGGACTGATGTTTATGAGACACAGTATTTTTGAGGGCAGCGCCGCAGCCGTGGTAACGCCCATGAATGGATATGGTAATCTTGATTTTGACGCCTTTGGGCGGCTTTTGGAGTGGATTATAAGGGAAGGGACAGACGCTGTGGTCGTAAACGGCACCACAGGGGAGTCGGCTACCCTGGACGATAAAGAAAAGCTGGCTGTCATCCGGTATGCCATAAGGCAGGTGGACGGCAGGATTCCTGTGATTGCAGGCACGGGAAGCAACTGTACGGAACACGCGGTGGAGCTGTCCAGGAAGGCCCAGGAGCTGGGGGCGGACGCCCTGCTGCAGGTGACGCCTTACTACAACAAGGCATCCCAGGAAGGGCTGGTGCGCCACTTTACCCAGGTGGCGGACCATGTGGGCATTCCCATTCTTTTATACAATGTAAGCAGCCGTACAGGAGTGACCATTCAGCCGGAGACATACAAGATTCTATCGGAGCATCCGAATATACGGGGGACAAAGGAGGCCGGCGGCAACCTGTCCCTGATTGCCAGAACAGCCGCCCTGTGCGGGGAGGGATTTGATATCTATTCCGGCAATGATGACCAGACCCTTCCCATCATGTCCCTGGGAGGCAAGGGGGTGGTATCGGTGCTGGCCAACATTATGCCAAAGGAGACACATCAGATGTGCCGCCTGTACCTGGACGGGGATGTGAAGGAGAGCAGGCGGATGCAGCTTAAGCTTCTGGATATCATGGAAGCCCTGTTCTGGGATGTGAATCCCATACCGGTCAAGGCAGCCCTTGGCATGATGGGTATCTGCGGGGACGACCTGCGCCTTCCGCTGACGCCCATGGAGCCGGAACAGAGGAAAAAACTGGCGGGTGTCATGAAACGGCATGGAATCAGCCTGAAAAAAGAATTGCATAATCAGACAAATCTGCTATAATAAAGGGAGTGAAAGAATAGCAGTTTGGAGCTTTATGCACAGAGAATCAAAAGCCGGCAGCAGCCATTGCGACAGGTGTTTCTGAAACTATCAGATGCCTTATAAGAATGGTTTGCCCGGCTTTTATCTTTGAGGACGTTATTCTTAAAAAAACATAACCAATCAGGAAAAGGGGGCATATCATTGGAACAGAATCAGCTTCACTATGGGCTATCACTGAAATTATATTTTGAAAATAAGGCATTCGGACCCGGCATGTCGGCATTGCTGAGGGGAGTGGAAACCACCGGTTCCCTTCAGGGGGCGGCCCAGGCCATGAACATGGCTTACAGCAAGGCATGGAAGATGCTAAAGGAGTCGGAAAAGGCATGGGGGTTCATGCTGACGGAGCGGGAGACAGGAGGCAGGGACGGAGGCGGCTCCACCCTGACGCCCCAGGCTATCCGGCTGTTGGAGGCATACGACGCCTTTATGGCTGAGACCAGGCAGGAGCTGGACCGGCTTTTTGAAACGCATTTTTCAAAGGAATGGGTGGAGGAGCTGAAGCAATCGGCTGAACTGGCAAAAGAATAATTTAAGATGGAAGGAAATGGATGTAAAATGACGGAACGTACAAAACAACTGGTAATTGTCAGAGGAGGCGGTGATATTGCCACGGGTACCATCCACAAGCTTTGCCGCTGCGGATACCCGGTGCTGGTGCTGGAGTCGGGATATCCTTCGGCAATCCGCAGATGCGTAGCCTTTTCCGAAGCAGTATATGACGGTACGTCTGAGGTGGAGGGTATCACCTGCATCAAGGCTTCCGGGTATGAGGAAGCCTGCTCCATTATGGAACAGGGAGCAGTCCCTATCATGATTGACGAGAATTGCCAGGTGCTGGGGAAGGTGCGTCCATGGGCTTTGGTGGATGCCATTCTGGCAAAGAAGAATCTGGGAACCACCAGGGATATGGCGGACAAGACCATTGGACTGGGGCCCGGGTTCACGGCAGGACAGGATGTGGACCTTGTGATAGAGACCATGAGAGGCCATAATCTGGGCCGCATCATTGGAAACGGAAAGGCGGCCCCCAATACCGGTGTTCCCGGAATTATCGGCGGCTATGGGGCGGAGCGGGTTATCCATTCCCCGGCCAAAGGGATTTTCTTTGGCAGGTCCATGATTGGTGACATGGTGGAACAGGGACAGGCGATTGGCGTTATTGTGACCGGGCAGGGCGAGGTCACGGTGGAAGCATCCCTTACAGGGCTTTTGAGGGGAATTATAAAAGACGGATATCCCGTGGTAAAGGGATTTAAGATTGCCGACATAGACCCCAGAAAAAGTGAATATGAAAACTGCTTCACCATCTCGGACAAGGCCAGATGCATCGCAGGCTCCGTGGTGGAGGGTCTGCAGATGCTGGAGGTGAAGCAGGGGTACTGATTGGAAAACCTATACGGCACAGACCGCGCATTTTTCTTCCAGGATTTCTGTGAGGGCTGTGCCGCTGCTGGTGTGACAGCGGACAATCTCCGTGCTGCTTCCCACTTCGTCCAGGGCGCAGCGTATCATCTTGTGGGATACGGTGTTGGTAAACAGGACCAGGAGGTCAGGACTGCCAATCTGTTTGTCCAGGCTGGCGCTCATCTGGGTGAATACCTTTGCCTTACATTTGTAATTCTTGCAAATCTTTTTATATTGGCTTACCATGCGGTCATGGCCTCCGATAATGACAACGCTCATGAAAATCCTCCTTTTGTGGTGTCTATATTGGTTAGTTAAAACTAACTTCGTAATGACATAATACAATAATTCTGTAAAATTGTCCAGCCCTGCACATGAGAAAGTTTATCATGTTTAAAGGGCGTATTTCCGGTCTTTGGCGGAAGGAAGCAGGAGAGGAGCCGGGGCAGAGGGCTGGGGTGAAAGACTCCGGCGAAAGGCCGCATTTTACAAACAGGGAAAAATGTGATATACTATATAAATACCCCGTTAACACTTGAACAGTATCTGTTCGGAAAGGTGGGAATTTGTTTAAAAAAGGAGAATATATTCTCTATGGAACTGTAGGCGTATGCCAGGTGGAGGGCATATCGAAACCTGACTTCTCGAATAATGACAAGGTGTATTACAGCCTTGTGCCAAAGTTTGACCAGGATACCACCATCTATATACCGGTGGACAGTCCAAAGGTAAAGATGAGGGAAATCATGACCAGGCAGGAAGCAGAGCAGTTCATACTGGCACTGCCGTCTGTTGAAGGCAAGCAGTATGCAAACGATAAGGAACGGCCCCAGGTATACAGGCAGGTCCTTGAATCCGGCGATTGTCTGGAACTGGCCTCCATGATTAAGGAGATATCAGAGATGGAGCAGAACCGTAAGGGCAAGGGCAAGCCCCTGTCCATCCGGGAACGGGACGGCGTCAAGAGCGCCCGGAAACTGCTGTTTGGAGAGCTGGCCGCTGCCCTGAACATCTGCCCTGAGGAGATTCCTGACTATATTACCAGTCAGATTGGGGAAGCCTGATGAAGCCTGTGAAACATTTAACTATTTTCTTTTAGTCTGAACTGTGGTAAAATCTTGAGTTGGAAGAATCAGATTCTTAACTTGGGAAAGGCGGCAGGAGAGATGAAAAAGAGTATGCGTACCCGTGGACAGATGTCGGAGGCTGTGTCAACGGGTATTTTTTTGACTTTATCCGGAGGTTTCCAGGATGCTTATACGTATTACTGCAGGGGAAATGTGTTTGCCAATGCACAGACGGGAAATATTGTGCTCATGGGAAGCCATCTGGCTGCCAGGGAGTGGGCCATGGCTGTGCGCTATCTGGCTCCGGTCCTGGCTTTTGCAGGGGGCGTGTACATGGCAGAGCATGTGAAGCGGCTTCACCGGCAGGACCGGCGTTTTCATTGGAGGCAGCTGATTGTTGCCATTGAAATCACCCTGCTTTTTGCAGTGGGATTTCTGCCCCAGAGCATGAACATGGCAGCCAACATCATTGTCTCCTTTGTGTGCGCCCTTCAGGTCAATGCGTTCAGGAAAATCAAGGGAAGCCCCTATGCCACCACCATGTGCATCGGAAACCTGCGAAGCGCCACGGAAAACCTGTACTGGTACCGTCACACAGGCAAACAGGACCACCGGGACAAATTCATACGCTACTATGGGGTCATCGGCATATTTGCAGTGGGAGCTGTCATGGGAAGCGTGCTCACGGCGCATCTCAGGGAAAGGACCATATGGGTCAGCTGCGGGCTTTTGCTGGTCAGCTTCCTTATCATGTTCGTGAAAGAAGATATAGAAGGCGAAGAAATGGAGACATATGGAAAATAAAGAAAACAGGGAACCTGACAGCTGTTTCTGCGGGTACGGTTTATCCGTTGAAATCATGGAGGCATTGTCGCTGCTGGGGTATGAGCATCCCACGAAGGTACAGGAGGAGGTGCTGCCCCAGGTGCTGGCAGGCAGGGATGTGGTGGTGCGCTCCCAGACAGGAACCGGCAAGACAGCTGCATTTGCCATCCCTTTGTGCCAGCAGATTGTCTGGGAGGAAAGCCTGCCCCAGGCCCTTGTGCTGGAGCCCAGCAGGGAGCTGGCCGTACAGGTGAGCCAGGAGATATTCAGGATTGGCAGGAAAAAACGGCTGAAGGTGCCGGCCGTGTTCGGCGGCTTTCCCATTGACAAGCAGATACAGACACTGCGCCAGAAAACCCATATCGTGGTGGGCACCCCCGGACGTGTCATGGACCATGTGCGCCGGGGAAGCCTTAAGCTGACCGGCGTCAGATATCTGGTGATTGATGAGGCGGACCTGATGCTGGACATGGGATTCATGGATGAGGTCAGGCAGATAGCGGGGCTGCTTCCTGCAAAGCGGCAGACCCTTCTGTTTTCAGCCACCCTGGATGAGGATGTGAAGAATCTGGCAGAGGAAACAGTCAGGGACGGGGTGTCCATTTTCCTGGAACAGGAGGGAGAGGCCGCCCTTCCCATTGAGCAGTCCGTGTACGGCGTGCCGCAGGACCAGAAGTATACGGCATTTAAACGCATTCTCATGAAGGAGAATCCGGAGCGCTCCATGATATTCTGCGGAACCAGGGAAATGGTCCAGGTATTGTTTCAGAAGCTGAGAAGGGACAGGATATTCTGCGGCATGATTCACGGCGATATGGAGCAGAAGGAACGGCTTAAAAATGTGGATGCCTTCAGACGGGGAGGATTCCGGTACCTGATTGCCACGGATGTGGCTGCCAGGGGAATTGATTTTGAAGATATCAGCCTGGTGGTGAACTATGATTTCCCCATGGGAAGGGAGACTTATGTGCACCGGATTGGGCGGACCGGAAGAAACGGCAGGACAGGCAGGGCCGTCAGCCTTGTGACTGAGGATGAGATGAGGACCCTGCATAAAGTGGAGGCCTACATGGGAGCATGCCTGCCGGTCCAGCCCTGCCCTGAGACAGGGGAAGAGGAGGAAAAGGCATTCTGGGCCCTTCAGAGAAAGAAGCCGGATTCCGGGTCCCATAAGGGGGAGAAGCTGGACCAGTCCATCACCAGACTCTCCATTGGAGGCGGACGCAAATCCAAAATGAGGTCCGGGGACATTGTGGGCGCTGTGTGCGGCATAGAGGGCGTGGATGCCGGTGACATAGGAATCATTGACATCAGGGAGAGCCTTACCTTTGTGGATATCATGAACCGGAAAGGCCCCCGGGTCCTGGAAGGACTTCAGAACAGGACCATTAAGGGGAAAATCAGGAAGGTGAGAATTACTTCGCACGGTTAAATTCCTTTATTCTCAGACTGTCGGGAAGATGCATCATATGATGGCGCGTCAGCGGCAGCAATATGAGTCCTGCCACTGTATGGCGGCCCCAGAAATTCCTGAGCCATATGGACTGCCTGGCCTCCAGCAGACCGCCTTCGCTGACCAGCCGTCCCAGGCTCTCTTCGCTGGGTTTCCGTTTCATATCACCGGGGGTCAGGGCATTTAATATCCTGCGTGTCCGGCACCCCACCGCGTTTCGGTAATGTATCAGCTCCTGCTTGTTTACCTGCCGGCTAAAGCCGATGATTTCCTCATCCGTCATGGCGTTGCCGGTGTCCTTTACGGAAACCTGCAGCCTGTCCATCCAGTATCTCGTCGCAGAAGGTGGGAACAGCGCTGGCGGAAACACTGCCGGTGTGTGTGATTCCATGGATGTTAAGGGCCAGTTCAATGGCAGGACCAAAATTTTATGAGTTTGCGCAGCTGGTCTATCCGGGTGTTGTAATCGTTTTCAATGTCTGTCATATCTATAGCCTCCTTACTGTTATTCAATGCATCATTCCGCTAATCCCGGGGCTTTACAATAACCGCACTGCCATGAAGGTCGCATAAGGGAACAAGGCACAGGCGGCTGTATTGTTTTTCATATTCATCCACAGCCTGCCCGGCTCCGCGGAACCGTTCATTGTTGTAATCGTGGAGCAGAATCATGCCTCCGGGTACAAGACGGGGGTAGAAGAATATAAGGCCGGACAGAATAGGAGCATACAGGTCGGCATCCAGGCTTACCAGGGAAAAGCGCTCCTGTTCCAGACCTGCCGCTGTATCCGGAAAATATCCCCTGCGCATGACGGCCTGGTCAGGAAAGGGGAGCCGTCCCAGCACTGCCTGCTCGCTGGTGTCAGAGAATTCCCCTTCCCTGGCAAAGGAACACCCCATATTTTTTTCTTCTTTTATATCCCTTGCGTCAAATCCCTGGAATGTATCAAATAAATAAAGCCTTTGCTGCGGAAACAGGGCGTTGAGCTTCCAGGCCGTATCGCCCTTAAAGACGCCCAGTTCCGCTATGCTTCCCTGGAGGCCCTGTCTATGAATCCGCTCAGCCAGACGTTTCAGGGTGGCGCTTCGTATGTCAAAATACCGGTAAAGCTGGCTCAGCATCAGAAATCTGCCCTCATATCCTGATTCCAGGGCCTGTTCCTTAAGCTGGCCGGAACGCAGCGGGTCCGTCACACCGGTAATGACATAATCAGGTTTCAGCAAGAGGGCTTTTTCTACCGGTAAAATCGGGATATTGGCTGGAAATCCTTTTTCTGTCCGTTCTGGTTCGGTCAGCCGGTGCAGTGCAGGGTTATTATCCCCAAAGGCCAGAAGGGCCATGTTTTCCTGATTCAGCAGTCTGGCAGCGCCGCGGCCAAACTGGCCCGCCCCCAGGATGATGACAGTTTCCATATAGTTCCAATCCTCCTATCATATAATGATGCAGTCCTGTTAATCCCATCCCATACATTGTATCACGGAACCGTAATCTGTGGATAGTTACCGCTGAATATATATGACACTTACATCACATGTGAAAATTTGATATAATGTAGTATAAGCTACTAGTTGTTAAAATACTAACAGTGTTATAATTTTGTTAAAGGATGCAGGCGTTTTTGGGGATTCATATGGTGAAAAGCCATAAAAGAGAGGGTGGTTATATGGTGGGTCAGGAGTGTAATACCGCAGTACAGATGCCGCATGCTAATGTTGTATCACGTCTTCTATATCTGCCCAGGGGAATATCACGGCTGGAAAAGCTGGGACAGAGAAAGGTATTTCCAAAGAATCACATGCTGCTGCAGGGCATTGCCCATGACCCGCAGCTTTCCATGGATATTATGGAGTCCCTCTCCACCAAGTATCTGTCGGCCATGGAACAGGTGCGCCATACCAATTTCCACAACGCCGGCTGGAAGATTTGCGACCTGCTGCTTATATTTGCAGAGCATTACGGGGTTCCCTATGACGGGAAAATACTTATCAAAGAAAAGATAAGCCAGCAGCTCCTGTCAAATCTGCTGGGCATTAACCGGGTAACTGCGGTCAGGGCCATTAAGGAGCTGAAGGAGATGGCGCTGATAGAGCAGATTAACGGATACTACTGCATCCGCAGCCTGGAGAAACTGAAACGGCACCAGGAGAGGATGTGCCAGTAGGAAAATGAATGAAAAACACGGAACCGGAGTAAAATCTGATTCCGTGTTTTTTGATGCACATGCATAGGGTGTATCCTGCACTACTGGAATCCTGTATTCCGGCCGGATATAATACCTGTAAGGCAACTTATTAAGACGGTCTTTGCAGGAAAGAGGCGGGAATCATGAAGAACACAGGAGCTGTCCTGGCAGCGGCAGGACTGTCCTCGCGCATGGGGGATTTCAAACCCCTGCTGCCCTTTGGGGACTCTACCATAGCATTTCATATCACGTCCATGCTCAGGAGGCTGGGGGCGGACCCGGTCATCGTGGTCACAGGCTACAGGGCAGAAGAGCTGGAGGACCACCTGAAAGGCACGGGCGCCTGTTTTGTCAGGAATACCGGATACCGTTACACACAGATGTTTGATTCCGTGAAGCTGGGAATTCAGGCTGCACTGGAAGGGTGTGACCGAATCATGGTCATGCCCATGGACCTTCCGGCCATAACGGATGATATCATGTGGGTTTGCAAACAGGAAATAAGCCGAAGAAAATGTAAGAGGCATTGAGGAGCTTTATATTTACAGCCATCCGCCGTATGTGGTATACTCAAATCAACGTTGTTTATGGGATTAAATAACGCTGTTTGAAGAATATGGCCTTTCTGGCTGCCTCATATTGTAATTTAAATGCTTCTGTGTTACACTGGAACTATAAACTAGGTCGGACGACCTATTCGGTATCGGCAATGCATGGAAACGAGGTGGCATATGAGGACGATATACCTGATAAGGCATGGGGAACCGGAACGCACCGGACATGTAAGCAGATGTCTTGGACACACAGATGTTGCACTGAGCATCAGAGGCAGGAAGGAGAGTATGGAGCTGGCTGACTGGTTCAGAAGCCGTCCTGTGGAGGCTGTTTATGCAAGCCCTCTTTCCAGGTGCATGGAAACGGCGGAGTACATTGCCGGAGAGCACCAGAAGGTTCGGCAGGACCAGGGACTGGTGGAGCTGGACGCAGGTGAATGGGAGAATATGGATTTTACTGAAATCCGCAGCCGGTATCCTGAACTCTATGAAGAGAGGGGACGTTCCATGGGCACGGTTCCGCCTCCGGGAGGAGAATCCTTTGCCCAGGGAGGAAAACGGCTTGAAGCTGCCCTGAACCGCATTCTGGAAAAGACCCGGGGGGATGTGGCTGTGGTGACCCACTGCGGCGTGAGCCGCGGCCTGCTGTGCGGTATTCTGGGCTGGGATATTAACTGTGTGCTGGAAGTTCCCCAGCCATACGGGGGTATCAGCCGGATTCTGGTTGACGGGGACGGCGGTTTCAGGGGATTTTATGAGCAGACCGGGGTAAAGCCCCTTCTCTATCCTGACCACGGCATCTGCCGCAGACTGTCGGACCGTTACGGTGTTCCGGAGCATATCCGGCTTCATGAGGCTGCCGTGGCAAGGCTGGCACATCAGTGGGCTGTCAGGCTGGGAGCGCTGGGTTATGACATAGACCCGGAGCTTCTGAGGACAGCCGGGCTGCTTCACGATATTGCGCGTCTTCAGCCGGACCATGCAAGGGCAGGGGCTGAGGTCCTGCGAAAGGAAGGATACCCGGTGATGACCAGAATCATCAAGAGCCATCACAGGCTGGAGGGCGGGGAAGAGTGCGGACTGACGGAGAGCTCCCTTTTGTTCCTGGCGGATAAGATGACGCTGGAGGACAGGATGGTGGATATCGACCAACGTTTCCGGCAGAGCGCGCCCAAATGCACCACTCCCCAGGCCAGAGAGAACCATAGACTTCAATATAATCAGGCTCAGGCAGTCAGACATTGCCTGGAAACAGCCCTGGGAGGCCTAAAGGCAGCGGATGCTTTTAGAGCCAGTCCCCAGGCGTCTGTGGGCATGAAGGTCCGGATACGGGAATGGGCTGCCGGCTGAGCATAAGGAGATGAAGTCACATGGAAGGAAATAATTCAACCAAGACCAAACTGATTAAAGCTGGTATTAAGCTTTTTTCACAGTATGGATATGCAGCCACATCCACCAGGATGATTGCTTCGGAGGCAGAGGTAAACCTGTCGGCCATTGCATTTCATTTTTCCAACAAGGAGAGGCTTTACGTGGCATGCCTGGAATATATGCTGGAAAAGGTAAAGAGCTATTATGAGGCGTCCTACATGGAGATTGAGGGAACCTTTGAGCAGAACGCCATGACGCCCGGGAAGGCCTATGAATTTCTTGAAAAACTGATAGACCTTCAGATAGAGGTGGCCTTTGCGCCCCAGTATAAGACCACCCTTGCCCTGATATACTGGGAGAACAACGGCCCCGGGGATATGAGGCCTTTGTCGGCAGCTGCCTTTGACCGGCAGGAACGGGTGATGGCAGAGCTGATTCAGACCGTTGCCCCTGTTTCCACGGCCCAGGCAGTCATAGCCAGCAGACATATCAACGGCTCCATCATATCCTTTGGCGAGCACCGCGGATTCATAGAGGACCTGATTCCGGAACCCCTGGAGGGGGAGCCCGTGCCCTTCTGGATACGTGAGGAGATAAAAGGAAATTGTATGGCCATTGTAGAGCGGCTGACGAAGCCGGAGCTGTTTCCGCCCCATCTGACTATATGACGGCATCCCGGTTTTTGGCGGATTCTGGGGAAAATAGAGTATAAGGCCAAAATGGTACTTGGACGATATTCACAAATGAGAATAACCCTTTGAGGTGCATTGTGCACAACCTCGAAGGGTTATTTTAGGTCCTGATATATAAAAAATGCACAAATAAATAAATTGATATTTATATATCATTGACAAAAGTGTCTCATTGTGATAAAAATAAATCAAACGACCGACCTAGATTAGCACAATCTTAACAAATATATCCCATTCACTTAATCCAGATAAGGAGGCAAGGAAACGTTATGAAGAAACAGTATGTTACTCTGACGGTAAACGGGAGGGAATATCGTTTCTCAATCGGGGACGGATTCGGACAGGTTCCCCCCTCAGAGACACTATCCCAGACCCTGCGAAAGAGGCTCCAGCTGACCGGCTCCAAGGAGTCATGCAGTGAGGGGGCCTGCGGGTGCTGCACCGTGCTCATGGACGGAAAGGGGGTCACGTCCTGTATGCTGCTGACCGTGGATTGCGACGGAAAGGACATTGTTACCATAGAAGGACTGGAGGACCCTGAGAAGGGACTGGACCCGCTGCAGCAGGCATTCATTGACGAGTACGCATTTCAGTGCGGTTACTGCACGCCGGGAATCATCATGGCTGCCAAGGCCCTGCTGCTGGATAATCCCCATCCCACGGGAGATGAAATCAAGGAAGCCATGTCAGGCAATTACTGCCGCTGTATCAGTCATTACACGGTACTGCGGGCCATTAACAGGGTGGCGGGGAACGAGGAAGACCATCTGGCCGTGATGCACAGGGCCAATGATGATGTGGAAAATCCCATTCCGGTACGCCAGGAACTGTTCTTAAGTCCCTATGCCAATGGTACAAACAGCGACCATTCATTGGATTAGAAGGAGGGTATTGAAGAATGAGCAAGCTTGAATATCGCGATATCAAACAGCCCAATTACCGCCATGTGGGCAAGTACACACCCAGAAAAGACGCAAAGGACATTGTGACAGGAAAGGCTATTTTCCTGGATGATTTTTCAGTGCCTCACATGCTGTACGGAAAGACAAAGAGAAGTCCTTATCCCCATGCCAGAATCCTTTCCATCGACACATCCAGGGCAGAAGCCCTGCCGGGTGTAAGGGCTGTCATTACCCATAAGAACATGCCGGAGCGGTGGGGGCTGGGCCTTCCTGTGCACAGGCTTCTGATGGAGGACAAGGTTTACTATGTAGGAGATTTGGTGGCCCTGATTGCAGCCGACACAGTGGAGATTGCAGAGGAGGCCATAGACCTTATCGACGTGGAATACCAACAGCTGGAAGCCGTGTATACGGCTGAGGACGCCCTGAAGGAAGGGGCGGTGGAGATATATCCCAGGTTTAAAGGGAACCATGTGGACAACGGTATCAAGTATTTCCAGCCCGACGGTCCCTGGTGGCAGATTATCCGAGGGGATGTGGAAAAGGGATTTGAGGAAGCCGCCTATGTGGCGGAAGATAAGGTGGCATTTGACAAGATGCCCTCGCCTCTGGCCCCGGAAACCCCGTCCTGCATCGCCAAATACGAGGGCGGGAATGAATATACCATATGGGCTTCATCCCAGAGCTCCCATATCCTTAAGCTCATGGGCGAGGGAAGAATTCCCAATTCCAACCTGAGCGTAAAGACCTTTAACGTGGGAGGCAGCTACGGCAACAAGCAGTCCCTTATGACAACCGTGCTCTCTGCCTCCATGCTGTCCCTGGTTACCAAGCAGCCGGTAAAAATCGTGCTCACAAAGGCGGAGCAGCTCATGGCCTACGAGGTGCGCCTGGGCAGCACCATTACCGCTAAGGTGGGAATGGACAAGGAGGGCTATGTAAGGGCCGTGGAAGGCGACTGGCTGGTGGATACGGGAGCCATAGCAGACTCCGTACAGGGCCAGGTGGGCGTGGGCCTTGGCGAGGCGCAGCTGGTGTGCGCCAAATGTCCCAACTGGTATATGGACAGCCATATTGCAGTGACCAACAAGCAGGCGGCAGGTATTGTACGAGGCTACGGCGGCCAGGAGCTGAACAGCTGTCTGGAGCGTCTGATGTGCGCCGTGATGAAGAAGGGCAATTTTGACCCCCTGGATGTGTTCAAGAAAAATTATATTGCGCCCGGGGACCGGTTCATCTGGCGGGACGGGCGGTGGTGGCAGAGCCGTTCCTCCCTGTTCTTCCCGGAAGCAATGCAGAATGCGGCGGACCGCTTTGGCTGGGCCGATAAATGGAAGGGCTGGAATGTGCCCACATGCGTCAACGGCACAAAGGCCAGGGGAATCGGCATGGGCGTAATCGGAAATGCCGACATCAGCGAGGACAACACGGAGGCCATTGTCAGGATTGTTCCGGATTTGGTTGGAAGCCGCAGGGCGTCCACAGCCATTATTGAGTGCGATATCACGGAGTCCGGCATGGGAACCAGAAGCAATGCGTGTAAGATTGTGGCCGAGGTTCTTAACGTACCCGTGGAAAAGGTGTCCATCACGGAGCCAGGCTCCAAGTTCAATCCGTCCAACTACGGTCTGTGCGGTTCCAGAGGTACCATCACCACAGGCAAGGCAGTATCCCTGGCAGCCATGGAGGCAAAGAAAAAAGCTCTGGAGCTGGGCGCCCTCTACTTTAAGCGTTCCGTGGACCAGCTGGACACAAAGGACTTTATGGTCTATGTGCGGGATAACCCGGAATTGGTGGTGCCTATGTTTAAGCTGGCTCCCAAGGAGCTCAGCATTGTGGGATACGGAAAGCACATGGAAATGTTCAATATCCCCAGCTGCATGGCCATATTCGTGGAGGCAGAGGTGGACCTGGAAACAGGCAATACCAAGCTGGTGAAGGTGGCCGGAGGTACGGACATCGGCCAGATTATTGATTCCAAGGCAGTGGAGATGCAGCTGCACGGAGGCTTCGGCTCAGCCTGTATCGATACAGCCATATTTGAGGAGTGTATCCTGGACCCGTCCACAGGAAGGCTTTTAACCTCCAGCCTCATTGATTATAAGTGGAGGACATTCAATGAATTCCCGCCATATGACGCCTATATCATGGAATCCCAGATTGATTCCTTCATGTTTAAGGCCCTGGGAATTGGCGAGATTTCCGGTGCGGCAGGAGCAAGCGCGGTGCTGATGGCCATTTCCAATGCAATCGGCGTGGACATCAAGGATTACCCGGCAACTCCGGCAGTTATACTTAAGGCGTTAGGCAAAGCATAAGAGGGGAGGATTCACTGTGAAATATTTTGAACATGAGAGCGCTGTCACCTTTGATGAGGCAGTCTCCTTATTAAAAGAGTCCCCAAAAGGGAAAACCGTAGTAATGGCCGGAGGTTCCGACCTGGTTGGAGTATTGAAGGAACAGATTCTGGAGGAGTACCCGGAAAAGGTGGTTGACCTTAAGACCGTTGAAGGCGGGGAATACATAAAGCAGGACGGGGATATGATTGAAATCGGCGCCCTGACAAAGCTCTGCGACATCGTGAAGTCGGACCTTCTGAATGAGAAGGCGCCTGTCCTTTCACAGGCAGCCCGTTCCGTGGCAACACCGCTGATTCGCAATGTGGCCACCATCGGAGGCAATATATGCCAGGATGTGCGCTGCTGGTTTTACCGCTATCCCCACGGCATCGGCGGCAGGATGGACTGTATGAGAAAAGGCGGAAACGAATGCTATGCAGTCATGGGGGATAACCGCTACCATTCCATATTCGGCGGCATGAAGGTCCACACCACCCCGTGCTCTGTTAAGTGTCCGGCCAATACGGACATACCCGCCTATATGGACCGGCTGCGGGAGGGGGATACAGAGGGAGCCGCCCGCATCCTGATGGAAGCCAATCCCATCCCCATGATTACATCCAGGGTCTGCGCGCATACCTGCCAGGAGCAGTGCAACCGCTGCGACTTTGACGAGAGCGTATCCATTCATGGCGTGGAGCGCTATGTGGGGGATTATATACTGGAGCACGCGGATTTGTTCTACAGGGCGCCGGAAGCCGAGACAGGCCATAAGGTGGCTCTTGTGGGAGCAGGCCCGGCAGGCTTAAGCGCCGCCTATTACCTGAGGAAGGCGGGCCATGACGTGACGGTCTTCGACAAGATGGAGGAACCGGGCGGCATGCTGACCTATGCCATTCCCAACTACAGACTGCCCAAGTCCTATGTGAAGCAGGTGGCTGCGGCCTATGAGAAGATGGGTATCCATTTCCGTATGGGGTGCTGTCTGGGTGAGGATGTGCAGGCCGGGGAACTGGAACAGCAGTATGACAATGTGTTCTATGCAACCGGCGCATGGAAACGCCCTGTGCTGGGATTTGACGGCGAGGAGTTTACGGAGTTCGGACTTCAGTTCCTGATGGAAGTCAACCAGTGGATGAACAAAAAGGACCGCCGCCATGTTCTGGTGGTGGGAGGCGGAAACGTGGCAATGGATGTGGCCATTACCGCCAGGCGCCTGGGTGCGGAGAGCGTTACGCTGGCTTGTCTGGAATCCGAGCCTGAGATGCCGGCCAGCAGGGAAGAGATTGCAAGGGCCAGGGAGGAAGGCATTGAAATCATGCCGTCCTACGGCGTGTCAAGGGCAATCTACGAAGGTGATAAGGTTACCGGTATGGAACTTATGCGCTGCACCTCTGTGAAGGATGAGCAGGGACATTTTAACCCCCAGTACAACAGGGAGGAGACACTGATTGTATCGGCGGATTCCATTCTGATGGCGGCGGGACAGAAGGTGGACTTAAGTTTCCTGGGAGATAAATACGGTCTTGCCCTGGAGCGCGGACTGATTCAGGTGGACAAGGATACGCAGGCCACAAGCAAGACCGGGGTCTATGCAGGAGGCGACGCCACCACAGGACCGGCAACCGTTATCCAGGCAGTCCGTTCCGGGCGCAATGCCGCGGAAGCCATTAACAAAGGCTACGGCATCATGCCGGAGCGCCGCAGGGAGGAGAAGTTTATCCACTTTGACGCTGCAGGCGTAAAGGAAGAGCATGCGGTAAAGGATAAGGAGCTGTCAGCCCAGGAACGGGCTCTGGATAAGGAGGACAGCTTCACGCTGACCGGAGAGGAGGCAGCCAGGGAGGCAGGAAGATGCATGAACTGCGGATGCTACTCCGTCAATGCTTCAGACATATCCCCGGTGCTTATCCTGCTGGACGCCCAGATTGTGACCACAAAGAAAACAGTGAGGGCGGCTGACTTTTTCACCACCCATCTGAAAGCAGTGGATATGCTGGATGCGGACGAACTGGTGACAGCTGTCCGGTTTAAGATTCCGGAAGGCTATACCACGGCCTATGACAAATTCAGGGTGCGTGAGGCAGTGGATTTTGCCATTGTCAGCCTGGCTTATGCTTACAGGATGAAGGACGGCGTTATAGAGGATGCGAGAATCGTTCTGGGCGGCGTGGCCCCGGTGCCCATGGAACGGAAAAAGGTGGAAGCATTCCTGACCGGCAGAAAGCCGGAGGAAGGCATGGCGGAATCCGCCGCGGACCTGGCAGTGGAGGGGACCACGGCCATGGCCAACAATACATATAAGATTCAGGAGGTAAGGGCTCTTATAAAGAAGATGATTATGGACATGGGGGCTATCCAGGCATAACAGCCCGCTGCATCAATGACTGTATATTTATGGTTTCGCCTTCCCGGGGTGTGTTTTCAGATACGCTCCGGCGGGGTGAAGCCGTAAATACGTTTTTCTTGAAAATGTTAAAAAAATAACAAATAATGGCAGGTCTTTTAAGTACAAGGAAGAAGGTATTTTATGGATTTGATGAAAAAAAGGTGGGCGGTTCTGATTGCCAGTGTTATTGTTAATATATGTATTGGTACGGGGTTTGCATGGAGTGTTTACCAGACAGGGCTGTTTAATGAGGGGGCAGTGATATTCGGGGCAGAGGTACAGAAGTCACAGCTGGCTTTGGCCTTTACAATCTGCAGCGGCGTTGCGCCGATTCCCATGATTGCGGGAAATGGGCTTCAAAAGAAGCTTAAGGGGCCAAGGAACGTGGTATGGCTGGGGGGAATCCTGTTCAGCGCAGGACTGATTTGCACCAGCTTCATCCACAGCCTTACCATGCTGTACGTGACATACGGACTTCTCTGCGGCTTTGGCATCGCCTTTGCCTACGGCATTACCATTGGAAACACGGTGCGGTTTTTCCCGGACAAGCGGGGATTGATTGCAGGTATTTCCACGGCTGCCTACGGGGCTGGCAGCATTATTTTCCCGCCAATCATGCAGTCGCTGATTGCTTCCGGCGGCGTTATGTTTACCTTCCGGGTGCTGGGAATCCTGTTTGGGGTAATGATAATCATAGCCGCCTGTTTTATCACCGAACCTCCCGAGGGATGGCTGCCAAAGGGGTGGGCGCCGCCGGCGGCCAAAAACAGTTCCTCTTTAGCGGCTGACGGAAAGAACTGGAAGCTGATGCTGGCTGACGGAAGGTTTTATCTGATGATTATTGCATTTACCATATTTGCCACAGGAGGACTTATGGTGGTGAGCCAGGGCTCGCCCATGGCCCAGGCCATAGCCGGGGTGGACGCGGCAGTTGCAGCAACCGCGGTCAGCATCATTGGCCTGGCCAACACGGGAGGCAGGGTGCTCTGGGGATGGGTTTCCGATAAGGTGGGAAGATATCCGGCCCTCAGCATCATGGCCGTCATTGTGGCGGTAAGCGGTTTTGCCCTGTCCGCTTGTACGGACAGCGGTTCACTGGTCCTGTTCCTTGCATTTGCCATGCTGATTGCCATGTGCTACGGCGGAAGCATGGGCGTATATCCGGCCCTGACGGCCGATGCCTTCGGAATCAGGTATAACGGGGTCAATTACGGCATTATGTTTATCGGATTTGCGCTTGGCGGTTACATAGGGCCGATTCTGGCCAACAGTCTCTACGACAGCACCGGTTCATACGGCGTGCCGCTGATGGCAGTGGGCGCAATGGGCGTGGTGGCGCTGATTATATTGTTTGTTCTGACAGCTATCAATAAACGGGCACAGAGATAGGGGAAGGTTCGATGGAAGACCTGATTGACGGAAAGAGAAGAATACAAGCAGTGGTTTGCAGGGGTGAGAATGGTCCCGGGGACGCCTCCTTTCTCTTTGACAGGGCTGGCCGCCTGCTGGCTTTTGAGGGGACCATGTCCGGTTCAGAGGCTTTCGGGGAAATGCTTTCGCAGATGTGCAGGAACCAGCCCGGAATATCCGGCCGGGAGGGTTTGGAAACCGAGTGGGAAGGCGCGGCGTATCATGTCTGTCTCAACCGGTACATTCACCTGACCCTGGGTGAGCTGGCAGATATACAGGCGCAGCGCTTTCCTGACAGGGAGGCTGTGGTTGACAGCCTGGCAGATGTGCGCCTTACCTTCCGGGAGGTCAAAAAGCGCAGCGACAGTCTGGCCAAGGGGCTGATTCACATAGGTATCTGCAAAGGGGACCATGTGGCGGTCATCATGGATAACTGCTGGGAAAATGTAATCACAAAAATAGCGATTGAAAAAACCGGGGCAGTGATAGTAAACCTGAATATTCACGAAAAAAGGGACATGCTGGAATGTCTGCTCCACCGGACGGATGTGAAGGCGGTCATACTGAAGCAGGGAATCAAAAACCGGGAGCACATGGACATATTTTACCAAATCAGCCCGGAGCTTAAAACAGCGGTTCCTGGAAGGCTCTATGTGCCCCGCCTGCCCAGGCTGCGCCATATAGTTGTCACGGACCCGCTAAGACCCAGAAGCTGCGCCTGGCAGTTTGAGGCGCTGATGGAACAGGGAATGCGGATGGATGACGTGATTTTGGAGGAGAGGATGAGGGAAATCAGTCCCTTTGACGACGCCACCATCATCCATACCTCTGGTACCAGCGGCGTGCCCAAGGGAGTGGTGCTGTGCCACTGCCAGGTCCTGGAAAATGCATGGAGCCATGTACAGTATCTGGGACTGGAGAAAGAGGACCGCCTGTGCATGACGCCTCCCATGTTCCACTCCTTTGGATGCGTGGGCTCGGTGCTCAGCGCCATGATGGCAGGTGCAGCCCTGGTCTGTTATGAGAAGACGGACAGAATCTGTCTGCTGGACATGCTGAGGAAGGAACGGTGCACCGTACTGTGCAGCGTACCAACGGTCTATATCCGCCTCATCAGGGAGATGAGGGAGGGAAAGGCGGGCAGTGAGGATTTATGCCTGCGCCTGTGTGTTACGGCCGGAGCGCCCTGTCCGGAATATACCTTGAGGGACATGAAACATGTTATAGGGGCAAAAGCCGCGGTGGTCATGTACGGCATGACAGAGGCCGGACCGGGAATCAGCAGCACAACCATGGACGACAGCCCGGAGGTGACGGTTTCCACTGTGGGCAGGCTGTGGCCGGGGGTTGCGGGGCAGATACGGGATTTAACCACGGGCCGGGTGCTGGGGCCTGGGCAGACCGGTGAACTGTGCATCAGGGGCTACGGCGTGATGAAGGGATATTACAACAATCCGGAGGAAACAGCCAAAGCAGTGGACCGGGAGGGCTGGCTTCACACAGGAGACATTGGTGCCCTGTCGGAGGACGGGCTTCTGACCCTGAAGGGAAGGTGCAAGGATTTAATCATACGGGGCGGGGAAAACATAAGCCCCAAGGAAATAGAAGATTTTATACGGAATTATGAACCTGTGGAGGAAGTGGCTGTGGTGGGGGCGCCGGATGAACAGTACGGCGAGCTGGTATACGCCTTTATCCGTCTAAAGGAAGGGGCTGTGATTACAAAGGAGGGCCTGAGGGACTGGTGCAGGGGTAGAATCGCCACCATTAAGATTCCGCAGGAGATAGAACTGACAGACCATTTCCCGGTAACAGCTACCGGGAAAATATTAAAAGGACGTCTGCGGAGCCTTGCCAGGGAGCATCTGGAGGAAAGGGCGCCGAAGCGGACGGATGCGGAACCAGGCGGGCCGGAACGGACGGATATGAAAGCGGGCGAAGAAGGTCGGATGCCCATGGAGACGGGAAAGGACGGTATGGATAAATGGCAAAAATCATAACAGTTAAAGAGGCTGCAGAGCTGGTTCAGGACGGCGCGGTGATTGGCTCGGCAGTACAGGGAATGACAGGCTGGCCTGAGGAAATAGGGCTGGCAATTGAGCAACGGTTCATGGAAACAGGGCACCCATCGGACATCACCCATATCCATGGGGCCGGCCAGGGGGATTTCGGACGGATGTCCGAGGACGGAAAGACCTGCCGGGGAGAGTGCGCCCTGGCCCATGACGGACTGCTTTCCTGCAGCATACACGGTCATGTGGGATGTTCCTTTAAGGTGACAAAGCAGATAGTGGACAATAAGATTCTGGCCTACAACATTCCTCTGGGAGTGGTGGGACAGATTTGGAGGGAGATGGGACGCGGATTCCCGGGCCTTATGACAAAGGTGGGACTGGGCACCTTCATGGACCCCAGATACGACGGGGCCATGATTAACGAGAAGACAAAAAAGGAAGGTAAGCAGATTGTTACATACATTCCTGATTTCCTTGGGGAAGAGTATCTGTTTTATACATTGCCAAAGCTGACAATAGCCCTGCTGCGGGCCACCACGGCGGATGAGGACGGCAATCTGACCTATGAAAAGGAATGCATGCCCTGTGAACCCCTGGACCTGGCAATGGCTGCCAAGGCAGCGGGAGCCATTGTCATTGCACAGGTGGAACGGGTGGCCGCCACAGGGACCCTGGACCCCAGGAATGTGAAGGTGCCGGGGATTCTGGTGGATTATGTATGCGTTGCAGAGCATCCGGAGCGCATTATGCAGACCCACATCACTCATTTTAATCCTGCTTTTACCGGAGAAATCCGCATCCCCATGAAGAACAGCTCTGCCCCGCTGCCACTGGATGACAAGAAGGTGTTTACAAGGCGCACTGCCATGGAAATCCATGCAGGGGACAAGTGTAATCTGGGTATCGGAATGCCCGGGCTGGTTCCCAATGTGCTCATGGAGGAGGGCGTGGATTCACAGGTGACCCTCATATCAGAGTCCGGCCTCATAGGAGGAATCCCTGCGCCGGGAGGCGATTTCGGTGCCCATTTCAATCCGGTGGCAATGTATCCCCAGACAGACCATTTCAGTTTCTTTGACCAGGGCGGTCTGGATGTGGCTGTGTTCGGCCTCAGCGAGGTGGACAGGGACGGCAATGTGAACACCACCTTCCTCAATGGAAAGATAGCCGGAGTGGGCGGGTTCCCCAATATATCCGCCAATGCAAAACATTCCATCTTTGTGGGCTCCTTTACGGCCGGAGGGCTGAAATGCCATATTGAGGACGGTAAGATGTGCATTGACCAGGAGGGACGTTTCGACAAGTTCGTGGAATCCTGCGCACAGCTTTCCTTTAATGCGGAGCAGTGTCTGGCAAAGGGAAACCGGGTTACGTTCATCACGGAGCGGTGTGTGATTAAGAGAACCCCGGAGGGCATGGTGCTGGCCGAGGTGGCCCCGGGTATTGATATACAGACACAGATATTGGACCACATGGGCTTCGCGCCCATTATACCTGAGGGAGGGCCTGCTCTCATGGACGCAGGACTGTTCTGGGAGACATGGGGACGCCTGGGAGACCATTTTTAGAAAAAAGAGGTAATATATGAGAAGGATGGAATCAGATAACTGCTTTGTCTGCGGCGCCCTGAATCCCATAGGACTGCACCTGGACATTACGGAAGGGGAAGGCTGGGCCAGGGCGGCCTGGACCGTGGAAAAGCCTTATGTGGGATATGAAGGAATGCTTCATGGGGGCATCATGGCTTCCATTATGGATGACCTTATGGCCCATGCCCTCTACTATACGGACCTGGATGTGGTTACGGCCCATCTGGAGCTGGATTACAAGGCTCCAATCTATGTGGGGGAGCGGATTGAGTGCGAGGCCCGGGTGACAGAGTACGGTAAGGGGCGCTCCATCCGTGCCCAGGGCACCATCAGCCGGGACGGCGAAGTGGCCGCCCTGGCAAAGGGAGTCATGGTAATTGTGAAGGAACCGGGGACCAAGGCAGGGCTGTGACCTGATTAGGAGGTGTATCATGGAGAGAACCGGAGCAGTGATACTGGCGGCAGGGCTGTCATCCAGAATGCATGAGTTTAAGCCCCTTCTGGAGCTGGGAGACAGCACCATGATTGTCAGGGCCATTGAGAATCTTAAGATAGCAGGGGCATCTCCGGTCATCATAGTGGCCGGATACAAAGCAGACCAGCTGATGGATTACCTGTGGCCCCTGGATATCATGTTTGTGCGCAATGAAAATTATGCCTCCGGCCAGATGTTTGATTCAGTCAAACTGGGCATATCAAGGGCCGCGGATTTGTGCGGCAGAATCCTTATTACGCCTGCGGATGTCCCTCTGATTGGGCAGGATACCTTTAAGCAGGTGATGGAATGTCCGGGGGCCCTGGTGCGCCCGGTCTGTGACGGCCGTCCGGGCCACCCGGTTATGGTGGATTCACGGCTGGCGCCGGATATCTGCGCCTATCAGGGGGGCGGAGGTCTTAAGGGAGCCATGGAGAACCTGGGGGTGCCAATCACGGAAGTGGAGGTGGAGGACCCCGGAATCTACCTGGATGCGGATACGCCCCAGGATTATATGAATCTCAGATACTGGAATGATTACAGCCAGGTGCAGAAACAGGGCTCTAAAATGATACATTTCCGTATATCCATAGGAATGACCTCATAGGGAATAAAATGGAAATGGTCAGGTGTGCCGCAGCAATGGAACACCTGGCCATTTTCCTCTGAATGCCTGCATCCGCACCTGTTTTCCCGCGGTCCGGACTGTTACAATAAATTCGCATTTGTAGTGTATGTGTCTTTACAAAATCAAAAGCAGGTGTTATTCTATATGTAATGCGTTATTTGAAAATATAAATAACGGGCGGAGGTTAAACAGAATGAAACTGATACAGACAGTGGATGCGGAAGGCACCGTGCTGTGCCACGATATCACACAAATCATCAAGGGAGTGACAAAGGATGCGGTATTCCGCAAGGGCCATGTGGTCACCAGAGAAGATATCCCGGTCCTCTTAAGCGTGGGCAAGGACCAGCTCTATGTGTGGGAGAAGGAAGAAGGAATGCTTCATGAAAATGACGCTGCTGAGATTCTCTGTGATATGTGCAGAGGACAGCATATGGAGCGTTCCCAGGCAAAGGAAGGCAAGATTGAACTGACAGCTGCATGCGACGGATTGCTGAAGGTGGACAACCGGGGGCTTAAGGCGGTAAACGGATTCGGACAGATGATGATAGCCACCCGTCACGGCAACTTTGCAGTGAAGAAGGGGGACAAGCTGGCCGGGACCAGAATCATCCCTCTGGTGATTGAGAAAGAAAAGATGGAGGCAGCCAGAACGGCGGCTGCGCAGGCAACAGGGGGATGTCCCATACTGGAGCTGAAGCCATTTTTACATAAGAAGGTGGGCATTGTTACAACGGGCAACGAAGTGTTTTACGGACGTATCAAGGATACCTTCACCCCTGTGATAGAGGGGAAGCTTTCAGAGTTTGACACAGAGGTCATAGACCATGTGACATGGAACGACGACGATACCAAGGTGACGGCCAGTATCCTGGACATGATAGAAAAGGGCGCGGATGTGGTGGTCTGTACAGGCGGTATGAGTGTGGACCCGGACGACAAGACACCCCTTGCCATCCGGAACACAGGAGCCCGCGTTGTATCCTACGGCGCACCGGTGCTTCCGGGAGCCATGTTCCTGCTGGCCTATTACCAGGTCAGGGATGGGGAGAATCCCCGTACCGTTGCCATTATGGGACTTCCGGGCTGTGTCATGTATGCAAAGCGCACCATATTTGACCTGGTTCTTCCCAGAATCATGGCAGACGACCAGGTGACGGCGGATGACCTGGCTGCGCTGGGCCAGGGCGGGCTCTGCCTTAACTGTCCGGAATGCACCTTCCCGAACTGCGGATTCGGCAAGGGACTGTAACAAAGGGGTTGAAAGGAAACAGACATGGAATTTACACATTTTGACGACCAGGGAAATGCCCTTATGGTGGATGTGGGGGATAAGGCGGAGACAAAACGGGAGGCAGTGGCCAGGGGCAGTATTTTCATGAGCCCGGAGTGCCTGGAAAAAGTGGCCCAGGGAACCATGGCAAAAGGAGATGTGCTGGGCGTTGCCAGGGTGGCAGGCATTATGGGAGCCAAAAAAACCTCTGAGCTGATTCCGCTGTGCCATATACTGAACCTTACCAAGCTCACCGTGGATTTTACCATTAAGAAAGAGACAAATGAGATTGAGGCAGTCTGTACGGCCAGGACCACGGGAAAAACAGGAGTGGAGATGGAAGCCCTGACCGGGGTGTCCGTGGCGCTGTTGACCGTCTATGACATGTGCAAGGCTGTGGATAAGGCCATGGAAATCGGTGACATTTACCTGGAACATAAGAGCGGAGGCAAGAGCGGGGAATTCCATAACCCCAGATGTGCCCGGAACAGGGGATGAGCAATATGAAGGATGCATTGGGAAGAACCATTGACTATATGAGGATATCCATTACGGACAGGTGCAACCTGCGCTGCAGGTACTGTATGCCCTATGGTGTGGAGTGCGTGCCCAGATGGGATATCCTGACCCTGGAGGAGATTCAGGCCGTGGCTATCTGCGCAGCCGGTCTCGGCATACGCCATATTAAGGTGACGGGAGGAGAACCTCTGGTCAGAAGAGACTGCTGCCAGCTGGTAAAGCAGCTTAAAAGCACTCCGGGGATTGAGAAGGTAACCATAACCACCAACGGCGTGCTGCTGGAGCGTTATCTGGATGATTTGGCGGAGGCCGGGATAGACGGCATCAACATAAGCCTGGATACCCTGGACAGGGACCTGTATCAGAGAATAACGGGGACCGATGCCCTGGGCACTGTGATGGAGTCCGTCAGGCGGGCCAGCGCCATGCCCATATCTGTTAAAATCAATGCGGTATCCATTGATTTCAGCCAGATGGAGGAGGACTGCGGGGAATGTCCGGCCGGAAATCAGGATGGCTGGCAGCAGATGGTGGAGCTGGCAAGGGAGTATCCGGTGGATGTGCGGTTCATTGAGATGATGCCCATTGGATACGGCAAGAATTTTAAGACCATCAACCACCGGGAACTGCTGGAGGAGATGGTGAAAGCATATCCACGCATGGAGGAGGATGACCAGGTCCATGGTTTCGGACCGGCTGTCTACTACCGGATACCGGGATTTAAGGGCAGCATTGGACTAATCAGCGCGATTCACGGGAAATTCTGCAGTGACTGCAACCGGGTGCGCCTGACCTCCCAGGGTTATCTGAAACCCTGTCTGTGCTATGAGGACGGAGCGGATTTAAGGCGGATTCTGAGAAAAGGACAGGAACGGCCGCAAGAGGAGGGGCATTACCGCTGGCCCTATGCAGGCTGTCCGTCGAACCAGGAACTTCAGGGGAAACTGAGAAAGGCCATGGAACAGGCCATATTGTGCAAACCGGCGGCCCATTGCTTTGAACGGCCGGGGCAGATAACAGAAGCGCATAACATGATTGCTATTGGAGGATAACGTATATGTCAGAGCAGGCAAAACAGAGTGTCTGTCCCACCGGAGTGGTGAAGGCTATCTGTATCAGTGATAAAAGGGGAATTGAGAAGCGGGCCATTGACCAGGGCCATTTTCTGGTGGATTTCGGTATTGAGGGAGATGCCCACGCAGGCCACTGGCACCGCCAGGTAAGCCTTCTCTCTTATGATAAAGTGAAGGCATTCAATGAGCGGGGGGCCGATGTCATAGACGGGGCCTTTGGCGAGAACCTGGTGGTGGAGGGCATTGATTTCAGAAGCCTTCCTGTAGGTACCAGGCTGTATGTGGGGACAGTCCAGCTGGAGATGACCCAGATTGGGAAGGAATGTCACAGCCACTGTGCTATTTACAAGCGCATGGGCGAGTGCATCATGCCGAAGGAGGGCGTGTTTGCAAAGGTTATCAAGGAAGGCATAATCCGTCCCGGTGATGTGATGCGGGTGGAGCCGCCGGCAGAGGACAGGCCGTTCACTGCCGCAGTCATTACCCTGAGCGACAAGGGCGCCAGGGGAGAGCGCAGGGACGAGAGCGGTCCGGCTGCAAAGGAGCTGCTGGAAGCAGCCGGTTATGAGGTAGCGGAGCTTCTGCTTCTGCCGGATGAGCCGGCCCAGCTGAAGACACAGCTCATCCGTCTGGCTGACAGCCGTCAGGTTGATTTGGTGCTGACCAGCGGCGGAACAGGCTTTTCCCTCAGGGACCAGACGCCGGAGGCCACCATGGCTGTGGCTGAGCGCAATGCACCCGGAATCGCGGAGTTCATCCGCATGAAGTCCATGGAGGTTACGGACAGGGCCATGCTCAGCAGGGGCGTGTCCGTTATCCGGGGAAGGACCCTGATAGTGAATCTGCCGGGGAGCCCCAAGGCGGTCAGGGAAAGCCTGGGCTTCATCATGAACAGCCTTGACCACGGCCTTAAGATACTCAGGGGAAGCGCATCGGAATGCGCCGGAAACCAGTAATAGAAATCCGGCAGTCAAATCCTAAACCGGCAGCCCAATCCTAAACCGGCCGCCAAGGAGAAATCCGGCAGCCAAATAGGAGTTCAACGGTGATATAAGGATACAGGTGCCTGTTCGGTGCAATGCTCATCCGGTACAGATGGGCATTTATGTGGGGAACGATATGGTCACATAAGTATAACGCATACCTGTATCTGTATATAGAAATTTTAAATCCAGGAGGATGAAATTATGAAAAAACAGCTTTGCATGATGATGGCAGCAATGCTGGCAGCAGCTGCACTGGCCGGCTGCTCTGGCGGGGCAAAGGAAACAACGGCAGCCGCCACGGAAACGGAGACAACGGCAGCAGAAACTACTGCGGCAAAGAAAGATGCAGAGACAGCTAACGGGGAAACCACAGCGGCCCAGGCAGGCGAATCCACGGAGATACTGGTTGCTGCGGCAGCCAGCCTTAAGAACGCCTATGAGGATGAGCTGATTCCCATGTTCCAGGAGCAGTATCCGGGCGTGGTTGTAAAGGGCACCTATGACAGCTCAGGAAAGCTTCAGACACAGATTGAGGAAGGTCTGGAGGCAGACGTGTTCATGTCGGCCGCAACCAAGCAGATGACAGCCCTGGACGAGGAGGGCATGATTGATTCCGGCACCGTCACCAACCTGATGGAGAACAAGATTGTGCTTATCGTTCCCACAGGCAGCAGCGCGGGCATTGAGAAGTTTGAGGATATTGAGAAGGCGGAGAGCATTGCCCTTGGCGACCCGGCCAGCGTACCGGCCGGACAGTATGCACAAGAGGCCCTTACCAGCCTGGGCATCTGGGATAAGATTCAGGACAAGGTAAGCTTTGGAACCAACGTGACAGAGGTGCTTAACCAGGTTGCCGCATCCAGTGCTGACGCAGGTATCGTATATGCAACCGATGCAGCCAGCATGGCTGACCAGGTGGAAGTGGTAGCCGAGGCTCCTGAGGGAAGCCTTGCCAAGAAGGTCATCTATCCTGTGGCAGTGGTGAAGAACACGGCTCACGGGGAAGAGGCCGGGAACTTTGTGGAATTTCTTAAGACAGACGAAGCCATGAAGGTATTTGAGGCATACGGATTCACAAAAGGCGAGTAAGGAAAAGGGGAGGAACCATCCATGGACTGGTCACCAATACTGATATCAATGAAGACAGCCGGCCTGTCGATTTTCATCACGTTTTTTCTGGGAATCTTTGCGGCGTGGGCTGTGGTGAGCATTAAAAATGAGACATGGAAGCTGATATGGGACGGCGTGCTTACGCTGCCCCTTGTCCTTCCCCCCACGGTGGCCGGTTTTTTCCTTCTCTACATTTTTGGGGTTAAACGGCCGGTAGGGCAGTTTTTTATTGAGTATTTCAGCGTTAAGATAGCATTTTCATGGACAGCTACGGTGATTGCGGCCGTGGTCATGTCCTTTCCTTTAATGTACCGCTCTGCCAGGGGAGCATTTGAACAGGTGGACCAGAACCTGGTGGCGGCAGCCAGGACCCTGGGCATGAGTGAGTGGAGCATCTTCTGGAAGGTGCTTATGACCGGAGGCCTGCCCGGAGTAGTCAGCGGCGGCGTGCTGGCCTTTGCCAGGGGCCTGGGAGAATTTGGGGCCACTGCCATGATAGCGGGAAACATAGCGGGCAGGACAAGGACCCTTCCCATGGCAGTCTATTCAGAGGTGGCCGCAGGCAATATGGATACGGCGTACCGTTATGTGGCGGTTATTGTGGTCATTGCATTCCTGTCCATCCTATTGATGAACTGGGCAGCGTTAAGGCCCGTGAACCGGAAGGGATGAAAGGGGAACAGCCGTGAACTCAGAATACAATCTTCATTTGGAAGTTAATATAAGAAAAAAATTAAAGGATTTCAGTCTGGACATAAACTTTGAAGCGGGCCGGGGATGTCTGGGTATCCTGGGACCGTCGGGCTGCGGGAAGAGTATGACCCTGAAATCCATTGCAGGCATCATCCGGCCGGACGGGGGAAGGATTGCCCTGCGATATGCCCAGGGGGAGGCGGCGGGAGGCCGGGTCCTCTATGATTCCGCCCTGAAGGTCAATGAGAGGCCCCAGGTAAGGCGGGTGGGCTATCTGTTCCAGAACTACGCCCTGTTTCCCGGCATGACCGTGGAACAGAACATCATGGTGGGGTTAAAGGGAGGCCGGGGAAACGTGGGGCTTAGAAAACGCCGGCCCATGTCCCAGGAGGCCAGGGAACAGAAGGTGGCTGAGATGGTGGAGCGGTTCAGGCTCCATGGGCTGGAAAAACGTTATCCCGGCCAGCTGTCAGGCGGCCAGCAGCAAAGAGTGGCCCTGGCCAGGAGCCTGGCCTATGAGCCGGAGGTGCTGCTGCTGGACGAGCCTTTTTCCGCCATGGATACATATCTGAGGGAGGGATTGCGCCTGGAGCTGGCGGATGCCCTTAAGGATTATGACGGGGTGACCATTATGGTGACCCATGACAGGGATGAGGCATACCAGCTTTGCGGCAATCTTCTGCTTATGGACAGAGGATGTGTGCTGGCGGCGGGCAGGACAAGGGATATTTTCCAGAATCCCATTACATGCCAGGCAGCCAGGCTTACGGGATGTAAGAACATTTCCAGGATTGAGCGGCTGGGAGAACGCAGGATACGGGCAGTGGACTGGAACGGCCTGGAGCTGGTCACGGACCGCCCTGTGGATGACACCATAACATCGGTGGGAATCAGGGCCCATGATTTCGAACCTCTGTCAGACAGCGGTGCACAGGCCTATATGGAGAGGGAGGATGCAAATCTTATAAAAGTATATGCTCCATCTATTTCCGAAATGCCGTTTGAGTGGTATATTACATTACAGAACGGTCTGTGGTGGAAGAAGGGGAAGGATATCCACACACACGAAACCGCGGGCCTGGTGCCGGATTGGCTCAGGGTGGAGCCGTCCGCTCTCTTGCTTTTGACCGGAGAGCTTTAAGGGGCGGATATCAGGCTATCATATTACAGAGAAAGGCGGAACAGACCTATGAGGACAGGGGCTGTTATTATCGCAGCAGGTCACAAGAGCACAATCAGCCGTTTCCAGCCCATGCTTCCCATTGGGGACAGCACGGTCATACGGAGAATTATCATTACCCTTAAGCGGGCGGGCATTGAGCCCGTGGTAGTGGTTACCGGGCAGAAGGCGGACGAGGTGGAAAAACACATTGCAGGACTCCGGGTCATCTGTCTGCGCAATCAGGATTATGAGCAGACCCAGATGTATTACAGTATCTGTATGGGGTTAAATTATATAGAGGATTTATGCGACAGGGTATTTATCCTGCCGGCCAAATTCCCTATGTTCCTTCCGGATACCATACAGAGGATGATGGGGTCCCGTGCCATGGCTGCCTGTCCTGTGTTTGACGGAAGGCGGGGCCATCCGGTCCTGGTATCCAAGGCAGCCATTGGCCCCCTTTTAAACTATGAGGGGGGAAAAGGATTGAGAGGCGCCCTGCGCCAGCCGGAAATCGATGCCTATCTGGAGGAGATACCGGTGGAGGACGAGGGAATCATCATGGCAGTGGAATCGGACGAGGACTGCGCCCGGGGCAGTCTTGGACGGGAAAAGCTGGCTGTGTATCCCCAGGTGCAGCTGACACTGGAGCGCAATGAAGGATTTTTTGGTCCCCAGGCAGCCCAGTTCCTGAGCCTGATTGACCATACAGGCTCTATGCAGACAGCCTGCAGGCAGATGCATATGTCCTATACCAAGGGATGGAAGATTTTAAAGGAGGCAGAGCGGCAGCTGGGCTATCCTCTCCTGATTACGCAGTCAGGAGGGGCGGAAGGCGGTTTTTCCCAGCTCACACCCAAGTCCAAGGAGTTTCTGGACCGTTATCTGCGGATGGAGAAGGAATTGCGCATGGAAGGCGAACGGCTTTATAAAAAATATTTTTCTGCGGAGGAAGAGGCGGGGTCATGAAAGCATTATTTACAGAGTTAAGACAATTATTGGAGCAGGGGGAGGAGGCTGTTCTGGTGACTATTATTGCCAGTTCCGGTTCCACCCCCAGGGGAACCGGTTCCCGGATGCTGGTGAGGAAGGACGGGTCCATAGAAGGGACCGTGGGCGGCGGCGCTGTGGAGTACCAGGCCATCCAGGCAGCCATCCAGGCTATGAAGGACAAGGCTTCCTTTGCCAGGGGATTCACCCTCACCAGAAACCAGGTGGCTGATATCGGCATGGTGTGCGGGGGAAATGTGGTGGTATATTTCCAGTACATTTGTCCGGGGGACCAGGCGCTGTATGGTTTCTGCGGCCGGGTTCTGGAGGCCTTGGCAAAGGATGAGGACAGCTGGCTCATTCTGGATATCACCGACGAGACATGCTGGCAGATGGGCCTGTACAGCCACAGCCTGGGTCTGGCCGGTATGAAAGGGCTGGGGCAGTCTTGTCTGGGGCCGGGAGAGACTGGGGAAACCAGCGGCGCCGGCTCATGGAGCGGGCTGGAAAAAGAACTCTTTGGCAGCAAGGCCCGGCAGAAAGCAGTGGACGGCCGGAATTATTATATAGAGCCTCTGGTACAGGCCGGGACCGTCTATATATTCGGAGGCGGCCATGTGGCCCAGGAGCTGGTTCCTGTGCTGGCCCATGTGGGATTCCGCTGCGTGGTCATGGACGACAGGGAGGTATTTGCCAATCCCCGGGTATTTCCCCAGGCAGACAGGACTGTGGTGGGAGACATGGAACACATCAGCGAGTATGTGGATATCAGTTCCAGGGACTATGTGTGCGTCATGACCAGGGGGCACCAGTTTGATTATTATGTGCAGAAGCAGGCCATGGCCCTGCATCCTTATTATATCGGTATCATGGGCAGCAGGAACAAGATACGGGTGGTGACGGATAAGCTGCTGGCAGACGGCTTCACATTGGAAGAAATCCAGAAATGCCACATGCCCATCGGCACGGACATTGGAGCTGAGACACCGGCGGAGATTGCCATCAGCATTACGGGAGAACTGATAGCGCAGAGAGCAGCCAGGACGGATGCCCGGCAGTGATGCCGCCGGGATATACAAAAATTTTTAGGTTATCTAAAATATTTTGCATTCATGCACAAAAAACAGAGAGGTGTTCACCAAAAGATTAGATATAATGCGGATTGCTAAACAGGTATGCCTGACATATAATGAATCTATCACAGTGATGGAAAACATATTGGAAGGAAGGAATCGATAATGGCAGTCATCGGAGTTATACTAGTGTTTGGTATCCTGAGTTTTGATTTGTATGGTGTAATCAGGAATAATATCCAGAAATAGGGACGCAACAGGATAAGATAGTCAGCTGAGACAAAACACTGAAATAGAACAGCAGCCGGAAGCAGAGGGGATTCCCCTTGTTTCCGGCTGTTTTTAACTGCCCTTAAAGGGCAGAAAATTATCTTTCCCTATCTTCTGTTTTATGATAGAATAGTCAGAGTATCACAGTAAAGTGCTGCATTAATCTATGTCAACTATAAAATGGAGATTATGCCATGAAGGTCTATTTTTACGAGTGCGGCATATGGACCGGAACCAACAGCCTGTGGCACGGCCTGGGGCTTGAGGGACGGATGAAGCAGGCACGGTCAGAGAAAGGACCGGGCCCTTTTGTGGTGTCTCTTGCAGGCGCGGGTGGCAAGACATCCGCCATACGAAGACTGGCCTGGGAGGCCCTGGACCGGGGGCTTAAAGTTTTGGTGGCAACCACCACCCATATGGCTTGTCCGGATGCATTCGGATGCCTTGAGGGCAATGTGGAAGAAATCAGGGCTGGTCTGGAACAGCGCGGCCTGGCAGTGGCCGGAAGGCCGGCGGAGAATGGGAAGATTGCATTTACAGGCCGGGAGTTGTATGAGGAAGCCTGTTCCCTGGCGGATTTGGTACTGGTGGAGGCTGACGGTTCCAGACGCCTGCCTTTGAAGGTGCCAAGGGCTGGGGAGCCGGTGATTCCGGAGAATACAGATATGATTCTGTGCCTCAATGGCCTGACATCCCTTGGGAAACAGGCCGGGGAATGCTGCCTGAGACTGGAGGAAGCCCTGGACCTGATGAGCCGCCACGGCCGGAAATTGTATGGGCATGAGTGTGTCCTTTCCGGCAAAGAACCGGATGGACCGGACCGGAATAGGGAATATAAGAGCGACTGGGTCATACAAAAGGAAGACATGATGACGCTGATGAAGCATGGATACCTGGTCCCCCTGCGGGAAGCCCATCCGTATATGGAGGTGCTGCCTGTATTCAACCAGGCCGACACTGCGCAGAAAGCAGCGCTGGCCAGGGAAATGCTGGACGGAATGGGTGAGACAGCAGGGATTGCAAGCGGACAGCTGGACCAGGATGGGTCCGCCCGGTTATTTTAAAGGATGGTTATGAGGGATGAAGATATCATTTATCTATATGGCTTCCGGATTTGGAAGCCGTTTTGGCTCTAATAAGCTGCTGGTGCCCTTTAAGGGAAAGGAGCTTTACCGCCATGGGCTTGACTGCATCTGCCGGGCGGCAGGGGAGCTGGAGAAAGATGGGCACCAGACAGAGATTCTGGTGGTCAGCCAGTATGAGGAGATTTTAGAGCAGGCCGTAAGCCAGGGGCTTGCGGCAGTCCACAACGGATTCAGCGGGGAGGGAATCACTGCGTCCCTCAGGCTGGGAATTGCTTCGGCTGCTCCTGGGACAGAGGCTCTTTTGTTCTCAGTGGCAGACCAGCCCTATATGAGTCCCTTCACCCTGAAGAGGTTTATTGAGGGGTACTGGCTGTCCAAAAAGGGGATGGGCTGTGTGTGCCATCAGGGAAAGCGGGGGAATCCCGCCATCTTCAGCCGCACCTACAGGCAGGAGCTTATGGGGCTTCGCGGGGACAGGGGGGGAAGCGTAATCATGAAGGCCCACCCTGAGGATGTGTGGACCATGGAGGTGCCGGAGGAGGAGCTTAGGGATATAGACAGGGCAGAGGATTTGTAAGGAAAAGTGGTGGAAACATGAAACAGTCGGATACTCAGTTGGCTAAACAGCCGGATACTCAATTGGATAATCAGAAGAAAAACGATTTTTCCAAAGGCAGCGTGGTGGGCAATATCATGAAGCTGGCGGTCCCCATGACCCTGGCACAGCTCATCAATGTGCTGTATAATATTGTGGACCGCATTTACATAGGAATGATACCGGAGAATGCCACCCTGTCCCTTACGGGGCTGGGGCTTTGCCTGCCCATCATATCCATTGTCATTGCCTTTGCCAACCTCTTCGGCATGGGCGGCGCTCCCCTGTGTTCCATTGAACGGGGCAGGGGGAATGAGAAGGAGGCAGAGGCCATCATGGGCAATTCCTTTGTGATGATGGTGGCGGTGGGAATCCTGCTGACGGTCCTGGGTCTGATTTTTAAGCGGCCCATGCTGTACCTTTTCGGCGCCAGCGACGCCACCATTTCCTACGCAGACGCCTATGTGACCATCTATCTCCTGGGCAATATTTTTGTGATGACAGGCCTGGGCATGAACAGCTTCATCAACTCCCAGGGCTTTGGGACCGTGGGCATGATGACCGTGCTGCTGGGGGCGGTTGCCAACATTGTCCTGGACCCCATTTTCATCTTTGTATTCCACATGGGGGTACGGGGCGCGGCCCTGGCTACCATTCTTTCGCAGATGCTGTCAGCCATATGGATTCTGGCCTTCCTGACCGGCAGGCGGACCATCCTGAAGCTGCGGCCCGCGGCCATGAGGCCGGACGGCGGCAGGCTGCTCCGCATTGTGGGCCTGGGCATGTCCGGGTTTACCATGTCCATCACCAACAGTCTTGTACAAATCATGTATAATTCCATGCTCCAGAAATTCGGCGGCGACCTGTATGTGGGAATCATGACCGTCATCAACTCAGTCAGGGAGGTCATTTCCATGCCTGTAAACGGTCTGACCAACAGTGCCCAGCCTGTACTGGGATTTAACTACGGGGCCAGGGAGTATAAACGGGTACAGAAGGCCATTGTATTCATGTCAGTGGTCTGTATCCTGTATACAGTGGTGGCCTGGGGATTCGTGGACTGGTTTCCGGAGTTCTTCATCCGTATTTTCAACCGGGAGGGGGACATGGTGGAGGCGGGAATTCCGGCTATACGCATGTATTTCTTCGGGTTTTTCATGATGTCCCTCCAGTTCGCGGGCCAGTCCGTGTTCGTAGGCCTGGGAAAATCCAGGAATGCGGTATTTTTTTCCATTTTCAGGAAGGTTATCATCGTTATACCGCTTATTATCATACTGCCCACTGTATTTGGATTGGGGACCCAGGGCATACTGATGGCGGAGCCCATATCCAATTTCATCGGAGGAGCCGCCTGTTTCGGGACCATGCTGCTGACAGTATGGCCTGAGCTAAAGCGGGGCGGGGAAAAGAACCAGCGCTAAAGGAGAAAAACCAATGAAAAGACCTTATATAAAGGCCGCAATGATACTGGGGGCGGCAGCGTTCCTGTTCACAACCGGGTTTGCCAGGGCAGAGGAACATGCTGCGGGAACAGCAGGCTGCCTTAAATCAGCCACCTACTATTCCGATGACTGGGTCATCAATTTCTGGAACAGTGAGAGCCGCCATATGGACCAGGAGCTGGCCCGCATTGCGGAGGATGGATTTAACAATATTATCCTGGTGGTTCCGTGGAGGGAATTCCAGCCCGGTATGTCGCCCTGTACATACAGCCAATATGCCTGGGACAAGCTGGACCGCGTCATGGATGCCGCTGGGGCCCAAGGACTGAGCGTGATGCTGCGTGTGGGATATACCTGGGATTACTGCGGGGCAGGCAATGTGATGGACCGGTACCAGGGGCTGATGCAGAAGGGGACGGAACGGTCTGCCTGGATGGAATATGTGGGCCGCCTCTATAAGGCGGCATCCTCCCATGAAAACTTCTGCGGAGGATTCCTGACCTGGGAGGATTTCTGGAACTTCACGGATTCCAGCGCGTCCCTGGGAAACGGGGTAAAGGGACGCAGTATGGCCAAGGCCTGCGGATATGTGGATTATGCCAGGGAGAATTATGAGCTGGAAGAGCTGGAGGAAATGTATGGCCACAAGCTGTCCGGGTATGATGATTTGTATTTTCCTGCAAAGGATTCACAGGCCAGAAGCGTGTTTTACGGATTTTACGACCATTTTTTAAATGAACTCCTGGCCGACAGCCAGACCGTGTTTCCGGGCCTGTCCATGGAAGTGCGCCTGGATGTGGACCCGGTGGAGCACAAGGACGGAAGCCAGGAGGGCTTTATGCATTCCTCCACCTTCCCCAGCGGAAGCGCTGCCTATACCAGCGCAATGTACGGCATTCCCATGGGCTTTATGAATGAACATGAACGCGTAACAGCCCAGGAGGCGCTGGAAAAGGTGCCTGTGTTCCTGAACCGTCTTCACGTGTACAGCGGAGGCAAGCCGGTGTACCTGGACCAGTTCCTGTTTACGGACAATACGGTTGGATACGAGCATAACGCCCAGCTGCGGGACGATGAAAAGGCGCTGTATCTGGAAGGCGTTGCGCCCATCCTTAAAAATTCCACCATGGGATACGGTATTTGGACCTACCGGGATTACGGGGACAATAAGCTGTTCAATGCCCAGTTTGCCCTGGGCATGGACGGATGGCGTTTTTCAGGAGGAAGCTATATTGCGGAGGATGCAACCGGAAAATCAGCCATGCTTCCCTCCGGCGGAACTATTTACCAGAACCTGGGCAACCGGATGACAGGCAATACAGGAAAGGATACCTATGTAAAGCTGCGCACCGGGGCAGAGGAAGCATGCAGGCTGACCATACGCATGGGTTCCCAGACAAGGACCGTGGACGTGAAGGAGGAACGGAAGGTGGAGCTTAAATTCAGCAACTGCCAGCCGTCGGATTTCACCATCAGCGTAAGCGGCGGCAAAGGCGCTTTTGTGGACGACATCCAGGTATATACCTTTGTGACCCAGGGCGAGCTTTACAATATGGACGGCAGCGAAGGAAAATGCATTGAAGCCCTGCGCCTCATGAATCAAAAATTATAATCCGTACATACTATCCTTGTCATTGGTAAGAATGGTACCGCACATAAGAAACCGGGCTTCGGCTTCTTATGTGCTCATAACAAGGAGGTAGGGATGATGACCAAGCTGGAATGTAGTGTAAAGAACTGTGTGCACAACGCTGACAACTGCTGCTGTAAGGCTGCTATTGCAGTGGATGGGAACAAGGCCGGGACTGCGGAGCAGACCTGCTGCGCAAGCTTTGACGAGAACAAGGGCGGTAAGTTCACCAACCTGTTCAAGACCCCTGAGACAAGGCTGGAGATTGCCTGCGACGCGGTAAAATGCGTCTACAATGAAGAACACCGCTGCTCCGCGGAACGTATTGACATAAGCGGTGACGGAGCCTGTGAATGTACGGAGACAAGGTGCAGTACCTTTAAGGCCAGATAAATTCAGAATCAGGACAGGATGGGTGCAGGGACGTCTTCCGGGAACCGGGAGGCGTTCCTGCTGTATTTGGATGAATCATATCGAGGAAACGTATCCGGAAGAAAAGTTTGAAATTATGGTTGACAAATACGTTCAAATGTAGTAGATTAATATAAGTTGTGAGAACGACTGACAGGAAAGCAGGTATCCGCCTCACCCTGGCACAAGTAAGTGACCCGGGTTCATAGATGAAACAATGTGCTGTAGTATCTCCTTGGATTTCCGGTGAGACAGGGCAGCAGATGGTTTTATGTGAGGAAGTGGATAGCCAGGCTGTCCGCTTTATTTTTTGCCCTACAGGGAAAGAACGGGGCATGCTGATTCCAGAACAACATGACTTATTTGGAGGTGTACGACTATTAGCGAATTAATGATTAACGAGCAAATCAGAGACAAGGAAGTACGGCTGATTGGCGAGGACGGGGAGCAGTTAGGCATCGTGCCGGGGAAAGAGGCACTGAGAATGGCTCAGGAAGCAGAGCTTGACCTGGTGAAGATTGCACCTACGGCAAAGCCGCCGGTATGTAAGATTATCGACTATGGCAAGTACCGTTATGAACTGGCACGCAAGGAAAAAGAAGCCAAGAAGAAACAGAAGGTAATCGAGATAAAGGAAGTTCGTTTGTCACCCAACATTGACACCAACGACCTGAACACCAAGGTGGGAGCAGCCAGAAAATTTTTGGAGAAGGGCGATAAGGTGAAGGTGACACTTCGTTTCCGCGGTCGTGAGATGGCCCATATGTTCAAGTCCAAATACATCCTGGATGATTTCGCTGAGAGTTTAAAGGATATCGCAGTTATCGATAAGCCCTCCAAGGTTGAAGGAAGAAGCATGGTTATGTTTTTAACTGCAAAACGTTAAAATAGAAAGTTTTAAGGAGGAAATTTACAATGCCAAAGTTAAAAACCAGCAGAGCAGCAGCAAAGCGCTTTAAAAAGACAGGAACCGGTAAGTTAGTTCGCAATAAAGCTTACAAGTCTCACATCTTAACTAAGAAGTCCACTAAGAGGAAGAGAAATCTTAGAAAAGATATTGTTACCGATGCAACTAACGCACAGGTAATGAAGAAGATTTTACCATATCTGTAAGTTTGAATTGTAGAAGGAGGAATTACCGATGGCAAGAATAAAAGGCGGTTTAAATGCTAAGAAGAAGCACAATAGAGTATTAAAGATGGCTAAGGGCTACAGAGGCGCCCGTTCCAAGCAGTACAGGATTGCAAAGCAGTCCGTAATGCGCGCCCTGACAAGCTCCTATGCAGGCAGAAAAGAGAGAAAGAGACAGTTCAGACAGCTGTGGATTGCACGTATCAACGCTGCAGCACGTATCAACGGCCTGTCCTACAGCAAGTTCATGTACGGCTTAAAGTTAGCTGAGGTTGACTTAAACCGTAAGGTTCTGTCCGAAATGGCTATCAATGACGCAGAGGGATTCGCAAAATTAGCTGAACTGGCTAAGTCCAAAATTGCTTAATTGAGAATTGATATAAGATTACCAGAGGGTATTGCAGGACAAGCTGCAGTGCCCTCTTTTTGAGACAGCCGGTAAAGGCCTGAGGAAGAGAGGGGGCGGATGAATTGAAAAAAGCGCTTATATACGGGATTCTGGCATCCTTTTTCTTTGCATTTACCTTTATCCTGAACAGGAGCATGAATCTGGCCGGAGGATACTGGATGTGGTCGGCCAGCCTCAGGTACCTGTTCACATTTCCTGTATTGTGGCTTATGCTGGCACGAAGCCGTTCGGCAGGTAAGGTGTGGAAGGCTGTAAAGGAAGCGCCTGTTCCCTGGCTGGTATGGAGCACGGTGGGATTCGGGCTGTTTTACGCGCCTCTCACCTTCGGCTCCGTATTGGGTGAATCATGGCTGGCCGCGGCAACCTGGCAGCTGACCATAGCGGCGGGCGTGCTTCTGACGCCTCTGTTTGGAAAACAGATACCAATCAGAAACCTGGGATGGTCTATTCTCATACTGGCAGGCATATTCATGATGCAGGTGCCTCATCTGGAACGGATGGAAGTGAGGACCGTGGTCCTGACGCTGGTGCCTATATTGGCGGCGGCATTTTCCTATCCCCTGGGGAACCGTAAGATGATGGCCCTTTGTGCGGAGACCATGACCACCCTTGAACGGGTATACGGCATGACACTGTGCAGCATGCCGTTCTGGATTGTTATGTCGGTATGGGCCTGGGTAAAGTCCGGACCGGCGCAAGGCGGACAGATATTCCAGTCTCTGTGCGTGGCGCTGTTTTCAGGCGTTATTGCCACGGTCCTGTTTTTTAAGGCCACAGACATGGTAAAGGACAATCCGCGCCATCTGGCCGTCATAGAGGCCACCCAGTGCGGCGAGGTGCTGTTTACCCTGCTGGGAGGCATCCTGCTGCTGAAGGACAGGATTCCGGAGCCGGTGGGACTGGCCGGTATCGCTGTGATTGTGGCCGGTATGGTGGGAAACAGCCTGTCGGCAGGAGAGTAGCCCGGAGTCCCCGGGGCTGGTCCGCCGGATTGCAGGAAGGAAATAAGGGAAAAAGCAGCCTCCAAACGTTATAATAACCAAAGGAGGTTGTGGGCAATGATTAAGGATGCATATGTACAATACCAGTCGCCAAAAGCGGCAAAGGACCTGTTTGATGCAATGGAACTGCTGCCGGGGCGGGTGAAGATGGAGCAGGATGTCCACTATATTGACGATGAGACGGCTGCCATGAATCTGCATCTGGCTCTGATGATGGCGGCCCTGGAGGACGGGCTGTGGCAGTAAGGCTGTTTAGGTGACGGTATATGAGGCAGGTTACCGGAATGAAAGGAAGAATGAGAGGGACCATGAATAAGGCGGACAACAGGGATAAGAACCGGAATGAAAATCTTTTATGGAAAGTACTGGATGAAACCACTGTCATCAAGGACGCATGGATTGATATGCGCGCCAGCACCTGCAGGCTGCCGGGCGGCATGGTCATTGCCCCCTTTTATGTCAATCATCTGCCGGATTTTGCGGTGGTGGTGGCTGTAACGCCGGAACACAAGGTGATTTTGGTGCGCCAGTACCGCCACGGTGTGGAGAAGGTGCTTCTGGAGCTGCCCGCAGGATGTATCGAGCCGGGGGAGGACCCGGAGGCAGGGGCTGCCAGGGAGCTTTTGGAGGAAACGGGATACAAGGCGGGGAGTATGGAATTTCTCTTTAAAATTGCCCCCAATGCCAGCAACTGCACCAGCTACGCCCAGTGCTACCTGGCCAGGGATGTATTTTCGGCTGCGGCCCAGCAGCTGGATGATACAGAGGCACTGGAAGTGGTGGAGATGGAGGGGGAGGAAGTAAAACGGTTCCTGAGAGAGGGAAGGTTTGAACAGGCCGTGCATGTGGCGGCCCTGTACAGGGCCGCGGAGTTAGGGGCACTGGGATAAATGGATGACTGTAAATGTGATGTGTGATGCCCTTCCTGGGTGAGCGTCCCATCAATTGTTTGCGGTCATTTTTTGTTTGTACGCCATTACAGGGACAATCAGTGAAAAATCTCTACGGTTTCAATTATCACCGGTTTTGTAATCATCCCTTGCCCAGTTGGGCGCATTGACGGGACCGGCTTTGGCGTTGCCGTTTTTGGCGGCTCCCTGGATTTCGGGAACCTGGGCCTGCTCATTTTTGGGATGGTTCATTTTATGGTGATTTTCAGTTCCATGATTATCTGCGCCGTAAGGGCTGGGTCTTCTCATTCCTGCTTTTGCCATTATCATACCTCCTTTCCATAGTAGTTTTTGAACCATTGGCTGAAAATATTCGGAAAAGTAGAAGGAAAATATCAACTGAACCTATAGGTATTTTTGGTAATCACTGGACATTGATAGTTTCATATTGATAGTTAGTATTTTTTCGTGTATCCTATTTTTAGTAAATCGGTATCTGTAAAGGAGTGTTTAATATTGGATTATAAGAAAAAAGCAATTGATTGTGTTAAGGACACGGTTTTACCCATTCAACGTGGCCAATTTGAAGAATGTGGATGCAGCTTAGATGAGCAGTATAAAAAATACGGCAACACAGAAATGCTTATAGCGAGAATAATTGACCCGGGGCATATCTATGAAATAGGCTATCCTAAATGCGTTTGTGATGAGGTGCTGTCTGGCAAAGTAACAGAAGTGTCCCATTGCGAATGCTCAAGGAACAGCATTTTATATATTTTACAAGATTTATTACCGGACAAGGATATACAAGTTGAAATAATACATACGGTATTAGGTGGAGCTGATGATTGCCGATTTAAGGTAACTATTTGCTGAAACAGATTATATTAGTAATGGTCAATTTGGAGCCGTTAACCATCGAAATGTTGGCAGCCAAAAACAAGTCTCCCCTTAAGGCTGAAATACCTAAAGGGGAGAATGACAATGAGCTATGATGGATGATAAGGAACTCCATTCGCCATATAAGGTGTGCCCTGCCAATTAAATGCGATAATTGCTTGCCAGGTAGGGGGAACAGCGGCGAGCGCTGCGGTGAGAGCCGCATCACCGGCAGTCTTATAAAAATCTTCCTGGGTACGGCTATTTTCATCAGCATAACTTCATGCTATATTCTACCTATATATATTACTCTATCAGACATGGTAAAGTCACAAACATGCAAAAAAACAACGTAAAAACGTACTTTTTGACCCCGCAATATTAAGGAATCGTTAATAATTATTATTTTGCATTCCCACCCAATATATGGTACACTGAGTCCTGTATCATAGATTGTTTTACAGGAGTGGTTGCAGGAATGCTGGAAATATCAGGAATTTATAAATCCTATCACAGACAGAGTATTTTAGCGGGAGTGGACCTGACGGTGGCTCCGGGAGAATGTGTGGGTATAGTGGGGTATAACGGCTGCGGCAAGACCACTCTTTTATCGATTCTGGCAGGCGCCCAGAAAGCGGACAAGGGCAGTATCCTCTACAACGGCAGGCAGGCGTCAGGCCATCCCCGGGTATTTGCGGAGGAGGCAGCTTATGTGCCCCAGGAGAATCCGCTTATGGAGGAACTGACCGTAAGGGATAACCTGCTTTTGTGGTACAGGGGAAGCAGGAAGCAGATGGAATCGGATTTAAAGGGCGGAGCAGCTTCCATGCTGGGCGTGGACCAAATGCTGGAACGCACAGTGGGAAAGCTTTCCGGGGGTATGAAGAAGCGGCTCAGCATAGCCTGTGCCCTGTCCAACCACGCACCGGTCCTTATCATGGATGAGCCTGGGGCGGCACTGGATTTGGAGTGCAAGGAAATCATCCGGCACTACCTCAGGGAATATATGGCTTCAGGCGGGGCTGTCATACTGACATCCCATGAGCTGGCAGAGCTGGCGCTGTGTACGAAGATGTGCATATTAAAAGGCGGAGTTTTAAGTGAAATCGATTGTGGTCTGTCAGCGAATGAGCTGATTGGCCAGTTTCGATAGATACATAATAAAGGGCAGCCGGTGCGGTATGATGCAGGGCAGCGGAAAGGTCCTTTTACAAGGGAGGAGAGAGAAATATGAAATGCACCAAGTGTGGAGCAGAGCAGGAAGCAGATGTAAAATTCTGTACCCAGTGCGGAGCTCCGATGGAACATGACAATCAGGCGCCGGAAGACGGCGGCTCTGAGCCGGTAAAAGAAGAGGCGGCAGCTGAGGCAGAGACTTTAAAAGAAGAGCCGGCAGCTGAAGCGGGAACTGAAAAAGAAGAGGAATCATCAGCCGGGGCAGAGACTGCAGAAAAAGAGGAGCCGGCAGCTGAGTCCGGGTCTGCAAAAGAAGAGGCGCCGGCAGCTGTCTGTGCGCCGGAAGAGCCTCAGCCGAATAAGAAGTTCGTCAAGGTACTGGCTGCTGTGGTGGCCATTGCGGCTGTCATTGCCATCGCGGCCCTGGTTTATATGAAGATGAACACAAAGGACCCCAAGCAGGTGGTTATTGATGCCTTTGAAAATGTGTTTCCAGAAGGCCAGGTATATCCTTCTGAGGAGCTGTTCGGGCTGAAGGATTTTGCTGAGACAGTGAAGACAGCCGACAGCCAGGGCGGGCTGACCCTCAAGATGGACAGCTGTTCGGATGAGACAGTCAATACCTATGCGGGAAGCGGCCTTCGCTTTGAGACAAAGGATGACAAGACCAATGGAAAAAGCTTCTTTAACATGGGCGTAATCTATAACGGCATGGACCTTGCCAATCTGAATGCATATTATGGGGACGATACCCTGATGCTTGCGGTTCCGGAGCTTTCCGGCAAGGTGTTTACCGTGGACCTGGGAGAAGGACTGGCGGACCGCATTAAGAATTCGCCTACCGTAGGTCCGCTGCTGGAGCAGAACGGCGTGGATGTAGAAGGCATGGCGGCTTATTTCACGGAGCTGGTAGATGAGGCTGAAAAAGCCCAGTCAGAAGGCAAGCAGCCCTTTGATGTGGAAGCGCTGATTACCCGTTATAAAGAGGGATGTAAGGCCCAGGAGAATTTCAAGGCAGCCCTGACCGTTGAAAAGGCCGGTAAGGGAACCTATGCCATGGACGGCGCACAGGTGAGCTGCCAGGGATACAATGTAACTGTCAGCAAGGATTCCATGATTGAATTCCTTCGCCTTTCCACTGATTTCTTCCTGCAGGATGAGACTCTGAAAGCAGATTTCATGCGCCAGCTTGAGACTACTGTGAAGATGAGTGAGCTTATGGGCGGAACCATGTCAGGCACAGGAAACCTGTCCGCGGAGGAGATGCAGCAGCAGTCCTACGAGGAGGCCAAGGAAATGGCGGACCAGATGATAGAATATCTGGATAAGGCGCTGACCGATGTGAATATGACGGTTTATGTGGATAAAAAGGGACGTCTGGCAGCAGTGGAGGGCTCTACCAATCTCCATGTGGATGATTCGGATGTTTCCGAAGAGGGCTTTGTGGCAGTGACCTTTAGCTGCCAGCTTCAGGGCGGTTCTTACCTGACACAGAATGCACTGGCCAACATTACCCTGGAAGATGCCACGGATACAGTGAGCATTGATATGGTAAAGCAGGGAACCTATGACGGAAGCGTACTGACCAGTGACCTTTCACTGGACCTGGCTGTGCCGGATGATGAGGCTTATAATTTTACATATACAAGCACCTATGATTCCAAGGACGGAAGCTACCACCTGTCCGGCGAGGTAGGCGGAAACGGTTCGCAGCTTGTGAAGATATCCGCAACCGGCGCAGTGGACCAGCTGGAAAAGGGCAAATCTGTGCATGTGAACATTGATTCCCTGGAGACATCGGTTCTGGATGATTCCGTGAATGTGGTTCTCAGCGGCGAATACTATTACCAGCCTCTGTCAGGAGAAATCACTCCTTTAGAGGGCGAGGCCATGGATATGCTGTCTGCCACGGAAGAGGATTGGACCAATGTGGGAATGGAAATGCTGTTTGGCGTCATGGGATTAGGCAGCCAGCTGGGAGTATCCATGTATTAATAAGATAAAAAGGAATGGGAAGATATGTCTGCACGTCTGGTTTATCTCAGGCTTGAGTTAAAACGAGCATGTAAAAAGCTTCCCCACATCTTTGCAGGGGCAATCGTGCTGTTACTTTTAGCGGGTACGATTGCCCTTTTGTCAGCCAGGATGCTGTATGGGGAAAAGTCAGCAGGAAGGATTGCCGTAGGGGTAGTGCTTCCGGAAGGCGATGCCGTTGCGAAGAAGGCGCTGGCCATGGTCAGTTCGCTGGAAAGCGTCAAGAGCATCTGCGATTTTGAATATATGAATAAAGAGGAATGCCTGGATAAGCTGAAAGCAGGGAAATTGTATGCGGTGATGGAAGTGCCGGAGGGATTTGTGCAGGACATCATGAACGGAACCAATACGCCGGTGAAAATTCTGCTGCCCAGGGGGGCGGGCCTGGAAAGCCGCATCTTCAAGGAATTGACAGATGCAGGCGCCTCGACCCTGGGAGCAAGCCAGGCGGGTATCTATGCAGGGGATGAACTGCTGTACCTTTATGGCATGGCGGATTCCGTAAGCAGCCTGGAGGCGGACCTGAACCGGATATACATGGGCTACAGCCTGCCCCGAATGGATTATTTTAAGAATGTCAAGGTCAGTGCAACAGGAGATGTGGATACGATTCATTTTTACGGTATCAGCACAGCGGTGCTGTTTCTGCTGCTCTGCGCCATTCCGGTGTCCGCCTATCTGGCTTCAGGCTCTGTGTCCATGAAGCGGAAGCTGGCGCTTATGGGAGTGGGAAAGGGGACCCTGATGGCAGCCAGGATATTGGGAGTGGGAATGCTGTTTCTGGCAGTGGCTCTGTGTACGGCCCTGGGAGCCTCCTTCATGGGACTCATAAAGCTAAGCCTGCCCGGACTGGCAGCCCTTGTGATGGTCTGCCTGGGGGCGGCGTCCATGGTGGTATTCCTTTATCAGGCAGCCGGAAGCCTTATGGGTGGCGTTATGCTGCTGTTTCTGGCAGTGACTGCCATGCACTTTTTGGCAGGCGGATTCCTTCCTCTGGTATTCCTCCCCACCACGTTCCGGGCTGCGGCCCCGTTTCTTCCCTCCTACGTGCTGATGGAGGGGATGAAGCTTGTGGTCACATCGTCCTTTAGTCTGGCGGTATTCATAAAGCTGGCAGTACTGGCCCTGGCCGGTTTCCTGTTCAGCGTGGGAGTGGAGGTGGTCAGGGAATGAAACGGGTTGCTATGTGGTTTTTGCTGTCGTGCAAACGATATATGAGAAAATGGTCCTTTCTGTTCATCCTGCTGCTCCTTCCTGCCGGGGTTCTGGCAGCGGGCCAGGCCCAGAAACAGGGCAGCCAGGAAGTGAACATCGCCATCAGTGTGGAGGAAAGCGGTGAGAATGCGCTGGGAGACGCCCTGGCGGACAGTCTTCTGAACCGGCCGAGGGGGGAGGAGGCAGGCATGTTCCGCTTCTATCTGTGCAGTGACGAGGAGGAGGTCAGGGCGGAGGTGGCATCCAGGCGGGCTGAATGCGGTTACGTGGTCTACGGCGGACTGAGAGAGAAGCTGGATTCCAAATCCTATAAGCGCTCCATTGGCGTTTATTCGGCGCCGTCCACAGTGGCATCCGCCCTTTCCACGGAAACTGTGTTTGCAGCCCTCATGAAAATATATGACGGGGAACTGCTGGCGGTTTACGTGGCTGAAAATGAGCTGTTCGGCCCGGTGGGAGCCGCAGGCAGCGAAGCCAGGGAAGCCGCTGCCGCACAGGCCGGAGAGCTATACACAAAATGGCTGGACAATGGCTCCACATTCCGGTTTCAGTACCAGTTCCAGGGGCAGGAAGGGGAGGCGGCGGCCTTTGGGGACAGCCGGACAGATGTATTTCCTGTCAGGGGTCTGGTGGCTGTGTACGTGTTCATCACAGGTCTGTACGGGGCTGTGGTTATGTGCAGCGATGAGGAACGCGGCTTGTTTCTGCCCCTTTCATACGGATACAGGATTCCCTGCCGTCTGGCCTCCATGGCGGCGCCTGCCGTGATGGTCTCTGTATCGGGTCTGCTGGCCCTGAAGGCAGGAGGCGTGATGACATCCCTGCCAGGGGAAACACTGGCCATGGCAGGTTACTGCTGCGCTGTCATAGCGTCAGCCTGGGTCCTGCGCCTGGTATGCCGCAGGCCCCAGGTCCTCTGCTGCATCATTCCATTCCTGGTTATTGGGAGTCTTGTGTTCTGCCCGGTTTTTGTGGATGCAGGAAGGTTTTTCCCCGGGCTGGACCAGGTGGGGAGGCTGTTTCCGCCGTGGTATTATTTGCAGGTGTTCAGGTAAAAGAATGGGATAAGAAGAGGGATGAGAAAGCTGATATTGTTTTCTCGTCCTTTTTTCATGACCCATTTTATATTTTACCTATATATAAAGTGCGGAGAATGGTGTTATGCTTTTAATAAACTAAAATGATTTTGTGATAATTGCACAAATAGCAGATGGAAATGTGTTTATAATTGACAAAAAGAAGAAAAGCTGCAATATCTGATTGCTTTTTTGTTAAAAAGCGGCTATACTCTTCAATAAGAGGTAGGACCAGTTTCAAAGACTAATAAAATAAATCTTTTTTTTAGATAAAGTGGTCCTACCAATCAGAGAGGAGGGAGGAAAAATTGAAGTTTTCAAAGTTTATTGAGACCATTGATTCCCATACATTTGGTGAGCCCACCAGAAGCATCATTGCAGGCGTACCAAGGTTAAAGGGTGATACAATGACACGTAAACAGGAGTACTTTAAAGAACACTGCGATTGGATACGCACCATGACTATGCTGGAACCCCGGGGCGGGAATGTAATGTCAGGCGCGGTAATCACGGAGCCCTGTATGGAAGAAGCGGATGTGGGCGTTATTTTCATTGATTCCGGCGGATATTTTCCCATGTGCGGTCACAGTACCATCGGTGTGACAACCATGCTGGTGGAAACAGGAATGGTTCCGGTAATAGAACCATGTACGACTGTAAAACTGGAAACACCGGCAGGTTTAGTTACGGCTGTGGCCCAGGTGGAAGGAGGACGCGTCAAAAGTGTAACATTTGAAAACATTCCTTGTTTCCTTTATGAAAGTAAAACACTTTTCTTTGAGGGAGCCGGAGCTGTTTCCATTGATGTGGCCTATGGAGGCGGAAGTTTTGCCCTGGTACCGGCGCAGGCATTTGGGATAAAGCTGGTGGCTGGGAATCTTCCGGAGATTCTGCGCTGGTCAAAAATCATACAGGACAGAGTCAATGAGGATATCGGGTTCCGACACCCTGAAAAGCCGGAGATTTGCGGTGTTTCCCAGGTTCATTGGTATTCTCCGCCTGTGGAGCGGGAGGATGTGGATGCCCGCAGCGTGAATGTTTTTCTTCCGGGGGTAGACCGTTCTCCCTGTGGTACAGGGACATCTGCCCGGGCAGTGACATTATTTGTCCAGGGAAAACTGGGACTGGGCGAAGAATTTTCCCAGGAGAGTCTGACCGGAGGAAAATTTACCGCAAAAATCAAGCAGTCAGTAAGTGTAGGCGGATATCCCGGAGCTGTGCCCACATTAACCGGTGCGGCGCATATTACCGGATTCCATAAATTCGTAGTTGATTCAGAGGATTCTCTTGCATTTGGATTTCCTTTCTGAATCCATTAACGCCATCATAACAAAATATAGGAAGGGAGGTGAAACATATGATAGAGAGATACGGAGGAAACGGAAGATACCATAATGCAGTCATTTGTAATGGCGTTCTCTATTTGTCAGGTCAGACAGCCACGGAAGCCGGTGATGACATTGCATTGCAATCGGAAGGGACCTTAAAAAAAATCAGCAGAATTCTGGAAGAGTATGGTTCAGATAAAGACCATATTCTTCATGCAGATGTCTATGTCCGCAATCAGACAGATGTGCAGGCATTCAATGCTGCCTGGGATGCCTGGATTAATCCGGATACTGCACCGTCGCGGGCTTGCATGGTGACGGCCCTGGGACGTCCGCCGATTCTGGTAGAGGTGGTAGTTACCGCATCCGTTAAGTAAAACACGGGGTAACAAATTCTGGTTGCATTTTTCTCATGAATCATTATAATCAAGAGATAGAAGTAAGTTGATTAGGAGAGAACGATGCAGAGTCAGAACAGTGTGATATTCAAAGAAAATAAGAATGTTCAGAAATTGATGGCCTTTATCACGGACAAGGGATTCTGCCTGGATGAACGGCTGCCGTCAGAAAGGGAGATGGTTTCGCTCCTGGGAATCGGGCGCAATTCATTGCGGGAGGCACTGAAGGTTTTGGAAGCAATGGGGGTCGTGGAGATTAAGCATGGAAGCGGTATTTTTCTGCGCAAGACGGATGTGTCCCCCAATGGAGACTCGGCTGTGTGGCTTCTGATACATAAAAATGAGATATTCAATATGATTACGGTCCGTGAGGCTCTGGATTTAAAGGCTATTGATTTGATTCCCGAGGACAATTATTCAGGGATACGCGACCAGCTGAAGGCCTGTATCACTGCTGTGAGAAAGACAGGTCTGAGCAATGGAGAGCTTCTGCAGCACGATTTAGAGTTTCACAATATCATCCGCAGGGCATCCGGCAATGACATTCTGCTAAATATCTGCGTAGCGCTGACGGGCAATATTTATGACGAGCGCAAGGTACTGTTCAGCCAAAACCAGCGTATAGAACAGTCGCTGTGGGAGCACAACCAGATTGCCAATGCTTTTGGCTCCAATGATATCAATCAGATTAAACAGGCATATGTAGCCCATATGGCCAGTACAAGGGCCAGTATCGAAAACGCACAGCCTACCAATATATAGGCACGGCTGTTTAGAAGGCGGAGAACTTGGTATTGTGCCTAAAGTCATCCTACCAATTTTTGAAAAAACTAAAAAAGAAACTATGTCATCCTGCCAATTTTGCCGGAAATAGTGTGCCGGCTAAATTCAGCACAACCAAAACAAAGTCGTAAAGGAGAACGTATATGCAGGAAATAACCAATTTACAACGCGAAATGTTAAAAAAGTATGAACTGGATGCAATGGTCACCATGACGCCGGAGAATATCACCTATGTTACCGGAGCTTATATCCCGACGCAGGTAACGGTCAGAAGCCGTAAGGTCATCCACATTATCACGGCCCAGCATAATCCGGTTGTCATTGTGGTGAATATTGAGGAACCCATTATGCGCATGCAGAGCTGGATGCCTGGAGATAAAATCATCAGCTATAATGAATTTACTGAAAATCCCGTACTCATAGCCATTGAGAAGCTGAAGGAATTTGGTATGGAGAATAAAAGGATTGGCATGGAATTGTCCTATCTGTCCGCCATAGACAGCGATTTGGTTCGCCGGGAGCTGCCTCATGCGATGATTGTGAATGCCGACCCTGCCTTTGAGGAGATGCGATTCCTTAAGCTTCAGTTTGAGATTGACCGTATTGTGGAGTTCGGTTCCCACATTGAGGATGTGATTTACAATGCATTTGCCAATGTGTCTGCCGGCATGACGGAAAAAGACATCTATCGTTTTATTGCCAATGGGTTTAACGATATCGCCAAGGGCGACAAGATGTCCATGCCCATGGTTGGCTCCGGTGTCAGAAGCTGCCTCTTAAACGGTGAGCCTACGGATAAGGTATTGGAAAAGGGCGATATAGTGCGGGTGGACGTGATGGGAACCAAGCAGAATTATTACTGCGACTGCTGCCGTACAGCGGTGGTTGGGCAGCCGGAGGCACGTCATGTAAATATCTGGGAAAAGATGGTCAAGGCCCATGATGATGCCATTGCCCAGATTAAGCCTGGCGTGAGCACTAAGACAATATATGACAATTTTGCAAAGCAGTTTAGCGGATGGGGATTTGAGCCTGTTGCATTCATTGGCCATGGACTGGGGCTGACCCTGCATGAGGAGCCTTATATCAATACATATAAGGATACTATACTGCAGAAGAATATGGTGCTTTGTGTAGAGCCTATCCATGTAATTGACGGCCAGTGCGGGTACCAGCTGGAGAACGAGGTGCTGGTGACAGCAGATGGACACCAGATGATTACCGGCACCAGACATCCATATCAGCAGCTCCCTGTCATCAAGGCGGATTAAGGAGGAAGGTATGAAAGTAGCGGTACTGGGCGGTGGACACGGCGGATATGCAGCAGCAGCAGATTTAACCATAAGGGGGTTTGATGTGAGCCTGTTTACTTTTTCAGCGGACAGAGCCGCAGCATTCCGCAAGCAGGACAACCAGCTTATGTATGAGGGCGTCTGGGGAAATGGACAATGCCGTATCGGATGTGTCACCAACCACATAGGGGAGGCGGTAGACGGAGCAGACCTGGTGGTCATGAATGTTCCGGGAACCGGTCACGAAACATATCTTGAGGCGTTGCAGCCGTATCTGAATGAGGATACGGTCCTGTACATGAATCCGGGCCACAGCGGAGGCGCACTTCGGGCAGCCGGAATATTGAGGAGAGGAAGGATTGCAGAATCCAACACCCTTAGCTATATTGCAAGAAAAACCAGCGAAACAAGCGTTCGTGTCAGCAGCAGCGATAAACCGGTTACGGTAGGTGTCTTTCCGGCAGACCAGACAGAGGATGTGCTGTCGGTAATCCGCAGGGCGTATCCTCATGTTGTGGCTGCCAGAAATGTGCTGGAGTCATCTCTCTGTAATGTCAATGCCATGTTCCATCCCCCGGGAATGCTGCTGAATGCCGGCTGGATTGAGCACACCAAGGGGAATTTCCGGTTCTACTACGATGGCATTACGCCTGCTGTGGGAAACGTCATACGGAAGCTGGATGAGGAACGGCTGTCAGTTTCCAATGCCTTTGGCCTGGGTCTGGATGATTTCTGCACGGTTTTATACCATGCCGGTTCCACGACCAGGGAAGCAGCAGAGAGCGGGGACCCCTACCGGGCATGCCAGGAGAGCAGAGCGAACCAGTTCATATTGGCTCCTCCGGGTCTGGACCATCGCTATATGCATGAGGATATTGGCTCCGGTCTGGTTCCTATTTCAGAACTGGGACGGCTGGCAGAGGTTGGGACGCCTCTGACCGATGCGCTGATATCTGCGGCAGAAGCGCTGATGGGTAGGAATTATCGCAGGGAAGGTGTTAATCTGGAGAAGATGGGAATAGAAGGAATGTCTGTACAGGAAGCTATTAACTATGTAAAAAGGGGAATGGAGTTCTAACTATGGAAGAAAAAAAGATTACCGCACAGGAGGAAAACGTCCTGGCAGCTAGTGAATATGCATATGAAGCAATTCCCGACGGGGCGAAGAAGAGCGCATGGAGTATGGTTATTGTTCTGGCAGGTTATCTGATTGCAATGTCAAATTTTGTTACCGGCGCAGCCGTCGGATACAAAATGACCTTTGGAGACGCTGTGAAGGCGCTCTGTGTATCTGATATTTATCTGGTATTCATCTGTATCGCCATGGGGCTGATTGCTTTTAAGTTCGGCATCACCACCACTGTAATGTCCAGAAAGGTCCTGGGGAAGAAGGGCTCTCTGGTGTTGTCTGTAATTTTGTCGCTGTCTGTTGTCTGCTGGCTGGGAACCAATGGGGATACGTTTGCTAAAATGATTGTTGCAGCCTTTCCCATATGGCCCATACCCGTTGGCATTACTGCCGTGATTCTGATGTTTGTATGGCTGCAGTCTGCCTCCCGGGGATACAAAGGACTGGAGGTGGTAAGTATGCTGGGGGTACCTGCTGCAATCCTGCTCTGTATCTGGGTTGTCATGGCGGCATATAAGGCAACCAATAATTTTGAATCCGTCCTCGCCTATGTGCCGGAGGGAAATTATTCCTTTACGCAGGCCACCACAGCCGGTGTGGGGTCATGGATTTTCGGCGCTATCTCATCCATGGATGTAATCCGGTTTGCCAAGAAAAAGTCTCATTTTGTGGTTGGAGGCATTGTTTCTTTCTTTATTTGCCTGCTGGCCCTGCAGCTGACCGGGGTTATCTGCGCCCAGGCTACGGGTAAGAGCGATTTTGTCAGTTCGGCAGCCGGTCTTGGCATAGCGCTTCCTACTCTCATTTGTTCTTTTTTTGCCCTGTGGACGACTCAGGACAATAATATTTACAGTGCTACCTTAAGTATACAGAATATCCTTGGCCAGACTTCCCTCAAAGGCAGGTTCAAACACAAAAGCATTGCGTATGCCCTGGCAATCCTGGCCGCAGCCTTTAGTCTGACCGGAGCCCTGAACCACGTGCTGACCTTTGTGTCCACGCTGTCTGTTTTATTGGCACCCATACCCGGTCTGTATCTGTCGGAGGTATATATTATTAAGAATTCTTCAGAGGCAAGGTCCTTCAGTTCCTGGGGATTCATCTCCTGGATTGCAGCCGGGGCAGCCGGATATTACTGCAATGCAAATAATGTCCTGGTGCCGCCTGTAATTAGTTTCCTGGTAGCATTCACGTTCTATACCGTGCTGGGCAAGCTGTTGGGAAAGGAGTCATCTCAATGACACATATTCTTATTATTAACGGAAGTTCCAGGAAAGAAGGCAATTGTCAGATTCTGGCCGGCCAGGCATCTGCTGGGGCAGCCCTGGTTAAGGATACGGAAATACGTCAGTTTACATTCGCCGGAAAGGCTTTTGCAGGATGCAGGGCAGAATGTTCAGCCTATTGTATGAAAAACGGCGACTGCTCCATTAAAGACGGACTGCAGGAACTGTGGGAAGATTTTATATGGGCAGATGGAATTGTCTGGGTGGTTCCTGTTTACCATGTAGGGGTTCCGGGGCAGGTTAAATGTGCAATGGACCGTCTGTGCAATATGCAGTACAGCTACTTCCAGGGAAAATACCCGCGCTGGAATAAGGCGTGGGGCTCCATTGTACAGGGGTCAAGCAGGTGGGGCGGTCAGGAATATACCATTCAGTGGCTGATTGAATCCGCATTGCTGATGAAGTGTATTCCTCTTGCAGCGGATGCCCCCGGAAGTTATTTTGGGGTGGCAGGCTACGCGCCCACCTGGGAAAAGGACAGTATACGCGGGGATACCGCGGCTATGGAGCTCTCGGTCAACATGGGCAGAAGGACAGCGGAACTGGCCCGTATCATCCAGGCCGGTCTGGGATGCCTGGGGGATGAGCTGGAACAACGGTATTTTCCGGCTAAGTGTATGGAAGCCAGAAGTAAGACAGAACTGGAAATCTCTGATTCATGGCAGACCAATCATCAGAAAGGAGTATCAGAATGAAGATTACGGGATATAAAATATTTGAAGTGAGCATACCAACCAGACGCAAGCACACATGGGCAAGCAGCACGGCAGACGTGGGGCAGGGCTGGGTTATTCTTCAGCTTACAGCGGACAATGGTATTATTGGCTATGGCGAGGCCACTGCCATGCCGGAGTGGGGGGGAGACTTTGGCCGCTATTTCGGTGAGTCGGCAGGAACAACCCGCGTGGTAATGGAAGAAAATCTGTTCCCGGCCATTGAAGGCATGGACCCGTTTGACATTGACTTAATTCACCATAAAATGGATTTAGCAATCCGCGGCTATAACTATGCAAAGGCTGCTATTGATATTGCATTGTATGATATGATGGGAAAGGCGGTGGAAAAACCTGTCTACCAGCTATTGGGCGGACAGCACAGAAAAGCGATTCCCATTGCCCACAGCCTGGGGGTCGTGATGGATATTGACGCGGCAGTGGAGGAAGCTGTGGCAGCCTGTAAGGAAGGGATAAAGAACATTAAGATGAAGGGTGGACTGAATCTTGTCCGCGATGTGGAACTGATGCAAAAACTCCGGGAAGCTCTCGGCCCTGACATCAATATCCTGGTGGATGCCAACCAGGGATATCCTTCTGCCAAGGAGGCTGTAAAGTGGGGCAAACGGATGGACCAGTATAATCTGCAATATCTGGAACAGCCTGTGGAAGGCCTGTATCAGCTGCAGGAGGTCACGCGCATGCTGGAGGTGCCTGTATGCGCTGATGAGAGCTGCTGGACGGTTCCTGATGCGCTGGACATTGTGGCTAACCGAGCAGCGGATTACATTTCCATCTATACGACAAAAGCAGGCGGTTTGTATCCTGCCCGCACCATTGCAAAGATTTCCGAATGTGCAGGCATACGCTGTAATGTGAATGGGTCAGGAGAGTTTGGGGTCGGCAATGCGGCTAATTTACATATGGCCTGCTGCGGAAAAAATATCAATCTTGCGTCCGTGTTCCCTATAACCCATGTGGAAGGCTGCCCGGAACAGACAAAGGTGGCTGCGCGCTGGTACATGGATGATATCATTACAAAGCCTTTCCTGTATGAGGACGGCTGCCTGATTGTTCCGGACGGTCCGGGTCTGGGAATTGAAATCGACATGGAAAAACTAATGAAATATACTGTGAAGTAGTCCTTAGATATGACAAAACAGCGATAGCGTACCGGTCCGGCCGATACGCTATCATTGTCAATTATAAAAACAAAAAAACCGCAGAGCCTTTTCAATCAAGGTCCCACGGACTTCTAAATGAATGCGGGAGATGGGACTTGAACCCACACGAGCATACACCCACAAGATCCTTAGTCTTGCCTGTCTGCCAATTCCAGCACTCCCGCAACACGAATGGTAGTATATCATAGATTTTCCAACTTGGCAACTATTTTTGACAATTTTTTTTAATTTTTTCTAATTATCAAATTTGGTAAAAAATTTGAAAAATAATGTTGACAAATTGGCATTCCTCATTTATAATAACCTTCGTTGCTTGAGACAAGCAGCAACACAAAATAAAATGCAGAAGTGGCGGAATTGGCAGACGCGCACGGTTCAGGTCCGTGTGGTAGTAATACCTTGTGGGTTCGACTCCCATCTTCTGCAGCTGGAACAGGAATCTCTTAAGTGAGACTCCTGTTTTTTGTTCCGGTTTGTAATACTCATTTCCTCATATCGTTGCACAATTCCCCCCAACCTGCTATAATTTAAACAATATGTTATACTTTTTTCGCAAATTTCATCTGACAGCGGTTTCTGTGACCAGAACCGGAATGAGGAGGATTTCCATGGATTTAAATACGATACTTGAACTGCAGAGGGCGGGAGTGGATACAGAGGGCGCTTTAAGGCGCTTCAGCGGGAACTCCGCACTGTACGAACGGTTCCTTAAGAAGTTTCTGGAGGACGGTACATTTTCAAAGATTACAAAGGCGTTTGAGGAAGAGAGCAGGGAGGATGCCCTGATGGCAACCCACACCTTGAAGGGGGTGACAGCCAATCTGGGCATGGATAAGCTCTTTAACATATCATCTTCCATGGTGGACTGCATCAGGGCGGACCGCTTTGAGGATGCTGCCGGCGCATATCCGCAGTTGAAAGAGGCTTATGAGGAGATATGCGGAATTCTTGCAAATGACTAGCGGCAGCACGGGTCTGAAGGCTGCGGAGAGGAAGTGACGATATGCGTCAGCGGGATACCATACTGATTGTGGATGATATGGAGATAAACCGCGTGATTCTGGACGGATTGTTTCAGGAGGAATACCATCTGCTGGAGGCTGAGAACGGGGAGCAGGCGCTGCTTCTGCTGCGGCAGTATCATGAGAATATTGCAATCATGCTGCTGGATGTGGTGATGCCTGTGATGGACGGATACAGGGTGCTGCAGGAGATGGGGGCCAATGGGCTTCTGGACGAGGTGCCTGTGGTGGTAATCACGGCGGATAATTCCCTGGAAGGAGAGCTGAGGGCCTTTGATTTGGGGGCTTCCGACATCATTGTCAAGCCCTTTGAGCCCCATGTGGTCAAACGGCGGGTACATAATATTATTGAACTCTATCTTCACAAACATAATCTGGAAGACATGGTGGGCCAGCAGGCCCGGAAACTGAGGGAATCCAATGATGTGCTGGTGGATGCCCTGTCGTCTGTCATTGAGTACAGAAGCCTGGAGTCGGGACAGCACATCAAGCGCATCCGCCTGCTTACGCGGGTGCTTTTGGAGGAGGTGTGCAGGAACTGTCCTGAGTACGGGCTGGATAAGAAAAAGATAGAGGTCATTGCTTCTGCCTCGGCCCTTCACGATATCGGCAAGATTGCCATTGAGGATAAGATTCTTAACAAGCCGGGACGTCTTACAAAGGAAGAGTTTGAAATCATGAAGACCCATACGGTCAAGGGATGCCAGATTCTGGAGGGCCTGGGACGTATGAGCGATAAGGAATACCTGGAGTATGCCTATAACATCTGCCGCTACCATCATGAGCGCTGGGACGGCAGGGGGTATCCGGACGGGCTGTGCGGGGATGCCATTCCCATCTGCGCCCAGGCCGTATCGATTGTGGATGCGTACGACGCCCTTACATCGGACCGGGTGTATAAGAAAGCCATTCCCCATGAACAGGCCTTCAACATGATTCTGAACGGCGAGTGCGGATGCTTTTCCTCCAGACTGCTGGACTGCTTTAAGAATGTGGAGCCGGAGCTGGCTGAACTGTGTAAGCGGTACCGGGACGGCAATGTCCCTGCGCCAGCGGAGCTTTCCCGCCACAGCGGAATCCCCGGGATGGGGGACGGCAGCCTGAGCGCCCTGCAGCTGGAGCAGATGAAGTATTTTGCCATGCTGCGGTATGTGGACACCACGGTGGCGGAGGTGGATTTTTCCACGGGAAGCTATCATGTGGTATATGCGCCGGATGAACGGATTAAGAAGCTGTTTCAGGGAGAATGCCTGGAGGCTGTGGTGGACTGCTATATAAATGATTTGGTGGCGACTGAGGAAAAGGACTATGTGCGGCGTATATGGAAATTAGAGATACCGCGGTTCTTTGAGGAGGGAATGCTGAAACAGAGCTGGAAATACCGGCTGAAGGATGAGAGAGGGTCTGAGGAAGCGTGTTATGAACTGACACTTCTGCGGGTGGACATTGAGCATCCGCGCCGCCGCAAGGCACTTCTGCTGTGGCGGCTTTTGGAAAACCTGCAGCCGGAGGCCAATCCCGACGAGAAGAGGCTCCGAGAGGACCGGCGGGTCCTCCACCAAATATTGAAGGGAATCATACGCTGCCGCAATGACCGGTGGTTCACCATGATGGATGTGGATGACGGCTTTCTCGGGTACACCAGGAAGGAAATAAGGAAGCGGTTCAATGACCGCTACATGGAAATGATACATCCGGATGACCGGGAGAGGATGCGCAGGGAACTGACGGAGCAGATAAACCGGGGCGGGGATTATGAAGTGGAATACCGGGTTCAGGACCGCAGCGGACGCATCAACTGGGTGCTGGACAAGGGGCGCCTGATGTACGATGCCGGGGGCAAGGAGTATTTTTACAGTGTAATCATTGATATTGACCAGACCAAGCATGCCCAGGAGGAACTGCGCCTGGGACTGGAACGGTATAAGATTGTTATGGAGCAGACCAATGACATTTTCTTTGAATGGGACATAAGCACGGACACCGTGGTGTACTCCACCAACTGGAAGAGCAAGTTCGGATACGACCCCATCTCGGAGCAGGCGTCGGTCCGCATACCTAAGATATCCCATCTGTATCCGGAGGACATGGCTCCTTTTGGGCATCTCATAAAAGAGATACGGGACGGCAGGCGATATGGGGAGCTGGAATTCCGGGTGTCTGATTCCAAGGGCCGCTATCAGTGGTGCAAGCTGAGAGCCACCACCCAGTTTGACGACCAGGGAGTTCCCTGCAAGGCAGTGGGAATTGTCATTGACATAAATGATGAGAAACTGGCGGCCCAGGAACTGAAGGCGCGGGCGGAGCGCGATACCCTGACCAGACTGTACAACAAGGCGTCTGCCAGACAGAGAATTGAGCATCTGCTGGCGAACCGGGAGGACGGGGAAGGGGCTGCCCTGTTTGTCATTGACATAGATAACTTTAAGATGGTCAATGACCAGTACGGTCATATGTTTGGGGATGCAGTGCTGACAAAGATTGCAGGACAGCTTTCAGGACTGTTCCGGAGCAGCGACATTGTCTCCAGGATTGGAGGGGACGAGTTCATGGCCCTTTTGCAGGGGGTGGTCAATGATGAACGGGTGAAGGCTGTGGCCGGACGGCTCATTGAGTGCTTTGAACGGGTGCTGGAGGAGCTGCCGAAGGATTGTTATATTACATGCAGCATCGGTATAGCCGTATGCCCAAGGGATGGGGAGGATTTCCAGACCCTGTTCCGGCGGGCCGACGTGGCGCTGTACCAGGCTAAGGCCTGCGGTAAAAAGCAGTACCAGATTTACGACCAGTCCATGGAGAACAAGGCCTTCAGCCAGGGCGCAGGGCGGGGGGCAACGGTGAATACTGCCATTGAATCGGAGCAGAACGGCGGTCTGGTATTAAATGACCTGCTGCCCAGGGCGTTTAACATTCTGGCCAAATCAGAACAGATGGATAAGGCTGTGGAAAGCGTGCTGGAGCTTCTGGGGGAACGGCTTCAGGTGAGCCGCGCCTACGTATTTGAGAATTCAGAGGATGGGACCTGCTACAGCAATACCTTTGAGTGGTGCAAGGAAGGAATCCGGCCCCAGAAGGACATGATGCAGGGGTGTTCCTACGCAGAGCTTAAGACGGATTATAAGAGCTGTTTTAATGAGCGGGGCATTCTGTACTGCGATGATATAGGGCAGCTTCCCGAAGATATCCGGAAACGGCTGAAGATAAGGGGGGTTAAGTCCATGCTCCAGTGCGCCATCAAGGATAACGGCGTGTTTAAGGGTTGGGTTGGATTTGATGACTGCACCTCCCACTGTCTGTGGACCATAAGCCAGATTGAGATTCTTTCCTTTGTGTCCGAGCTGCTGTCGCTGTTTCTTTTAAAGCAGAGGGCCCAGGACAGTGCCGTGGATTTGGCGGAGGACCTGAGGACCATACTGGACCATCAGAATTCATGGATTTATGTGGTGGACATGGAGAGCCATGAACTGCTGTTTATCAACAACAAGACCTATAAGATAGCGCCGGATTCAAGGCTGGGCATGAGCTGCCACGAGGCATTTTTCAACAGGGATAAGCCCTGTGAACAGTGTCCCATGAAAGAGGTGGAAGATAAGGTCAATTACACCATGGAGGTATATAATCCTGTCCTTAAGGTCTGGTCATCCGCTGACGCTTCCAGGATTCACTGGGGTGGCAAGGAGGCATGCCTTTTGTGCTGTCATGATATCACCTGCTATAAGACAGCGGAAGAAAATGGAGGGAATCAATCAAATGGGTGAGCAGAACGTGGAAACTGGAATATTCTGACAGTAGAGACTGTTGTGAAGAAGGAGTTCCATATGAAACGTTGTGTACCGTTAGAGCCGGCGGCAGAGGAGGTCTGTCAGGCCAATTCCAAACCGCCCCTTATATTTGAGCTGCCGCCGGCCGAGGGAAGGCTGGTTCTGGAAAAAGCCCAGGATACCCCTGTGTACAAATATCCGGCCCGCACCAGCAAGGTGCGGGTCAATACAGGAAGATGGGGGACCATTCCCGTGTGGCTGGTGGACCCGGGTGTTTCCTGCCAGCCTGCCAATGTCATCTTTTTTATCCACGGAGCCGGCTGGGTGTTCGGAAGCTTCCACACCCATGAAAAGCTGGTAAGGGAGCTGGCTGCCAGAACCGGCTGCCTGTTGATTTTCCCGGAGTATTCACGTTCCCCGGAGGCGCGTTATCCCACCGCCATTGAGCAGTGCTACAGCGTCATGTGTACGGTTCCGGACCTTGTGAAGTCCATGGGATATACCATGAATCCGGGAACCTTCACCGTGGCAGGGGACAGCGTGGGAGGCAACATGGCCACAATCATGACCCTTATGTCCAAGTACAGGAAGGGGCCCTTCATCCAGAAACAGCTTCTGTATTATCCGGTTGCCAATGCCTGCTTTGATACCTGCTCCTACAATGAATTCGCAGCGGGCTATTACCTGTACCGGGCAGGCATGGAGTGGTTCTGGAACCAGTATGCCCCATGCCAGAGAGACAGGGGACAGATTACGGCCTCTCCTCTCCGGGCTTCCAGGGAACAGCTGCGGGGCCTGCCGGACGCCATGATACTGAACGGCGAGGCAGATGTGCTCAGGGATGAGGGGGAGGCCTATGCCAGGAAGCTGCGCGACGCCGGGGTGGATGTGACCGCCCTGCGGTTCCAGGCTATTATCCACGATTTTGTCATGCTTAATTCCCTGGACCAGACAAGGGCCTGCCGTGCAGCTATGGATGTGTCCACGGAATGGATTAACCGGAAGAACCGGGAAAAGCAATAAACCAGCAAACCGGAACAAAGGCGGAGACAGTACGGAGGTCTCTGCTTTTTTGTTTCCCAAGGAAAAATGGAGGGTAAGGCATGGGCTGGAAGAGGGGCCGCAAGAAGGGAAGGGATGAAAAAAGGGGAAAAATAGGCACAAAGAGGTAAAAAGACGGACCGGAATTACCTTGAAAATGAACGTGTTATATTTTATACTGAAAGACAGCAATTGGAAGGTGTGGAAAAAAATACATAAGAGGGGGGACTGGATTATGATAAAGGTTTTTCTTGTGGAAGATGAGATTGTCATGCGGAACGGCATTAAAAACAACATCCCATGGGAGAAAGAAGGGCTGGAATTCGCAGGGGAAGCCAGTGACGGTGAACTGGCCTATCCGCTTATCAGGAAGACGCAGCCGGACATTCTCATCACGGATATCCGTATGCCCTTTATGGATGGACTGGAACTCTCGGAACTGGTGAAAAAGGAATTTCCCAGAATCAAAATCATCATACTCAGCGGGTATAATGAATTTGACTACGCCAAGCAGGCCATACACATCGGGGTGACGGACTACCTTTTGAAGCCTATCACAGCAGCCAAGCTTCTGGAGGCAGTGAAGAAGGTGGCGGATGTAATTGAGAAGGAGAGGGAGGACGCCCGCCTCATGGACAAGTACCGACTGGAGATGGCGGAGAATACAGTGCTGGAACGCCAGCGCCTGCTGCGGGACCTGGTGACAGGACGGGTCAATTTTAAAGAGGCCCTGGAACGGGGCGCGCAGGTGGGCATGGAGCTGTCCGCCTCCTTTTACCAGCTTATGCTGTTTAAACTCATGCCAATGGGTTCTGCTGTCGCCTATTCCGACCGGGTGGTATGCTGCCAGGAGGCCATTGAGGAGCGGATGGAGGGCCGGGAACACATACTGGTATTTGACCGCGGGGACGAGGGTTGGGCTTTCATACTGACAGGGGAGTCTGAGCAGGAGGTGGAGCGCAGGATGAGTGAGTGCGCCGTCAGCCTGGGGGAACTGGCCGGGGCCTATAAGGACATACAGTATTTCGGAGGAATCGGAAGCTGCGTAAACCGTCTGGGAGATTTGCAGATGTCCTATCTGCAGGCGGGACGGGCGTTTGCAGCCAGGTTTTTCATGGAAATGAACCGGGTTATCAGCTACAGCCAGATGGACGGCATGGTCCACGGCTCCGGGGAAGCCATTGATATCCACTCCGTGGATGCGTCAAAGGTGAACCGGAAGACTCTGGAGAATTTTCTGAAACAGGGAACCGTTGGGGAGGCTGCCGGATTTGTGGAGGAGTATTTCCAGAATGTGGGAGAAAAAAACTGCCAGTCCTTTATGTTCCGCCAGTACATTGTCATGGACTGCTATCTCTGCGTCAGCACCTTCCTGGAGCAGCTGGGCCTGGACATGGCGCGCCTTCCGCGGGAACTGTCGGACATGGAAAAGGTCCTTAAGGACAATTGTGCCCTGGACATGCTGAAGGATAAGCTGGTGCGGCTCTTTGAGGAGGTCATGACCTTAAGGGACAGCCAGACAGCCAGCAAGTACAGCCAGGTCCTGGACGAGGCTAAGGCGTTTATCCATGAGAATTACGCCAAGGAGGAGATATCCCTCAATACAGTGGCGGCCAGGGTCAATATAAGCCCCAGCTATTTCAGCTCTATCTTCAGCCAGGAGATGGGGGTGACCTTTGTGGAGTATCTGACCGGGGTGCGCATGGATAAGGCAAAGGAGCTTTTGATGTGCTCCAACCTTAAAACTTCTGAAATCGGGTACGAGGTGGGATATAAGGATTCCCACTATTTCGGCTATCTGTTCAAAAAGACCGTGGGATGCACGCCCAAGGAGTACAGGGCCGGAAGCAGGGAGGGTTCATGAAAGGAAAATGGAGGACCGGGGCCGGCAGGAAGGAGTGGGACGGAAACCGCATCCTGGAGCGCCTGCCTCTGGAAAAGCGCCTGAATCTGATGACATTCATCATCATCATACCCCTGGCAGTGCTGGTCATCTATCTCATGGCCACAGTGGCCAAGTTCTGCAATGCTTATACCCAGAGCATCACCAACATTACCCAGGCCAACAGCGTCACGGCCAATCTGCGGGAGGATGTGGATTACAGCATGTACCGCATTGTCATAGGCATGCGGACCTACCAGACCATCCATGACCTGATGGAAGAGGAACGGCCCTATGGATGGGAGCAGATTAAGGACCCCCATCAGGTCGTAAGCGATGCCAGGAAGACCTACCGGCAGCTGTTAAAACGGACGCCGGAGGGCGCCAACCGGACCAGGATTAACTGGCTGCTTCATTGCCTGGACCAGCTGGAACAGAGAGTGGATGAGATAGAAGACAACCTGCCCCACGGTATGTATGATAAGAACATGGAAATCCTGGATTACGGCGTCCGGGTGCTGACAGCGGACATAGAAAAGCAGGGCAGGGAGTATGTATACTACGAGACTCTGCATGTCCAGGAGATACAGAAGGAGCTGGAGAGCCAGGAGCACACGGCCATAGTGGTCAGCCTGACCCTGCTGGTATCCATCCTTCTCATCAGCCTGATTCTCAGCCGCAGGATAACCAAGAGCGTCACCGAGCCCATTCAGAAGCTCTGCAATGAGACGGAGAGGGTTGCAAAGGGAGATTTCACTTCCGGGCCCAAGATTGAGGCGGGGGATGAGCTGGCAATCCTTACGGGAAGCTTTGACCATATGAAGGAAGAAATCGGACGGCTCATAGAGGACATACGGCAGGAGCAGAACCAGCGCCGCGTCATGGAGCTGCAGCTTCTCCAGGAACAGATTAACCCCCACTTCCTCTATAACACCCTGGATACCATTGTGTGGCTGGCGGAGGGGGGACAGAACCGGGCCGTGGTGGACATGGTCACCTCCCTGTCGGAATTTTTCCGCACAACCCTCAGCGGCGGAAAGGATTTCATTACCATGCGGGAGGAAATCGGCCACATTGAAAGCTATCTCCAAATCCAGAAAATCCGCTACCAGGATATAATGGACTATGAGGTCACGCTGGAAAAAAACCTGGAGGAGTGCAGAATCCTGAAGCTTACCCTGCAGCCGCTGGTGGAGAATGCCCTCTATCACGGCATCAAGAATAAGAGGGGGAAGGGACACATCTGGGTCCGGGGGTATGCCAGGGAGGACATGGCCGTGCTGGAGGTGGAGGACGACGGCGCCGGCATGACACAGGAGGAGATGGAGGCCGTAAGGCGAAAGCTCAGAGGGGAAAAAGACCGGCCTTTACGGGAAGGACCGGCTCCCAAGGGCGGTTTCGGACTGTTTAACGTGGCGGAGCGCCTGCGGCTGAACTACGGTTCCCGGTGCAGCCTGGAATTTCACAGCGTCCTGGGCAGGGGCACAAGGGCCGTGGTGACCATTCCTCTGGAGGCCAGAGATAGCGGGCCGGAGATAATGGGGGAAGGGGAGAATTGAAAAATATCCCACCATAATCGTAAAAAAACACCCAAATGTATGAACAAACTATGAAAATTCTAAAAATCGTGTACAAAACAACGGAGAAATTCCGTTGTTTTTGTTATTAACAACTGCTATGATTATACCAACAAGGGGAAACAAAATACAAATCAAGGAGGTTTACGTATTATGAGGAAAAAAGGATTAAGCGTTATGTTATGTGCAGCAATGGCAGCATCCCTGCTGGCAGGGTGCGGCGGAAACAAGCCTGCAGAGACAACAGCTGCTCCGGCAGCAGAGACAACCGCAGCCGCAGCCGACACAACGGCAGCTCCTGAGAAGTCAGAGGCTGAGACAGAGGCAGAGGCAAAGGATGAAGCAGCATCCGGCGATTTGATTGTAGTGGGATATGCACAGGTTGGCGCTGAGTCTGACTGGAGAACCGCTAATACAGAGTCCTTTAAGTCAACCTTTACAGAAGAAAACGGCTACAAGCTGATTTTTGACGACGCACAGCAGAAGCAGGAGAACCAGATTAAGGCCATCAGAAGCTTTATCCAGCAGGATGTTGACTACATAGTAGTTGCCCCCGTGGTTGAGACCGGATGGGAAGCAGTTCTCCAGGAAGCACAGGAAGCAGGAATTCCGGTTATCCTGTCCGACCGTCAGATGGACGTGGATGAAAGCCTGTATGAGTGCTGGGTAGGCGGCAACTTCATCAAGGAAGGCGAGACAGCAGGAAACTGGCTGGCTGATTACTTAAAGGCACAGGGAAGGGACGGCGAGGACATCAACATCGTTACCCTTCAGGGAACCATCGGAGCATCCGCGCAGGTTGGCCGTACAGAAGGTTTCGGAAACATCTTAAAGCAGCATGACAACTGGAAAATGTTAGATATGCAGACCGGTGAATTCACACAGGCTAAGGGCCAGGAAGTTATGGAGTCCTTCCTTAAGTCCTATGATAACATTGATGTGGTAGTTGCAGAGAATGACAACATGGCATTCGGCGCTATCGATGCAATCAAGGCGGCCGGCAAGACCTGCGGACCCGACGGCGACATCATCATCTTCTCCTTTGACGCAGTTAAGGCAGCATTTGACGCTATGATAGCAGGCGACTTAAACGCAGCATTTGAGTGCAACCCGCTGCACGGACCGCGTGTAGATGAAATCATCAAGAAGCTGGAGAAGGGCGAGACCGTTGAGAAGATTCAGTATGTAGACGAGGCTTACTTCGATACATCCATGGATTTGGAATCCATCAAGGCTGAGCGCGCTTATTAATCAACATTTTCGTTACAGTTCAGGAAAGGCGGTGGGGAGAGTCGTTGCACGGCTCTCCCCACTTTTCAAGCCCGGGACTGGATGTATTCTGGCAACTGAGCCCTGGAAATGGGGCGAATTACGGTAGAAAGGCGGAAATCGCATGGAGCAGAACGTTGTTTTGGAAATGCGGGGAATCAGCAAAAATTTCCCCGGAGTAAAGGCACTGCAGGATGTGGATTTTACTTTAAGAAAAGGCGAAATCCACGCCCTTATGGGTGAGAATGGTGCCGGGAAGTCTACATTAATCAAGGTGCTGACCGGCGTGGAGGAGTTTGAGACCGGTACAATCCGAATGGAAGGTTCATCCGATACCATCGTCAACCGGTCGCCCCAGGAAGCGCAGGAGAATGGCATCAGCACGGTTTACCAGGAGGTGAACCTGTGCCCCAACCTGTCCGTGGCTGAGAATCTCTACATTGGCAGGGAACCGAAAAAGGGGCCCATGATAGACTGGAGGTCCATGAAGGAAAATGCCAGAAAACTGCTGGAAGGCCTGGACATCCGCATTGACGTGACCATGGCGGTGGAGAACTATTCCCTGGCCATACAGCAGATGATTGCCATTGCCAGGGCGGTGGATATGTCGGCCAAGGTTTTGATTCTGGATGAGCCCACATCCTCCCTGGACGACGGTGAGGTGGAGAAGCTGTTTGTGCTGATGCGGCAGCTTAAGGCCAAGGGAATCGGAATCATTTTCGTTACCCACTTCCTGGAGCAGGTATATGCTGTCTGCGACCGGATTACGGTTCTCAGAAACGGCGCCCTGGTAGGGGAATTTAAGGTGGAGGAGCTGCCGAGGGTGCAGCTGGTGGCCAGGATGATGGGCAAGGATTTCGATGATTTGGCAGCCATCAAGAAGGAAGGCGTGTCCACGGTCAAGGAGGATGTCATCATAAGCGCCAAAGGGCTGGGGCACAAGGGTACCATCAAACCCTTCAGCCTGGATATCCATAAAGGCGAGGTCATCGGCCTTACAGGGCTTCTGGGCTCAGGCCGTTCTGAGCTGGTCCGCGCCATATACGGCGCCGATAAGCCGGACAGCGGCGAGCTGGAGGTAAAGGGAAAGAAGCTAAAGGTCAATGCGCCCATTGACGCCATGATGGAAGGCATGGCTTACCTGCCTGAAAACCGTAAGGAGGAGGGCATCATCGCAGACCTGTCCGTGAGGGAGAACATCATCATTGCCCTCCAGGCCAAGAAGGGCATGTTCAAGCTTATGAGCAGGAAGGAACAGGAGGAATTCACGGACAAATACATCGACATCCTTCAAATCAAAACAGCGGACAGGGAAACTCCCATCAAACAGCTCTCCGGCGGCAACCAGCAGAAGGTGATTCTGGGGCGCTGGCTGCTGACTAATCCGGATTTCCTGATACTGGATGAGCCCACAAGGGGAATCGATATCGGTACCAAGACAGAGATTCAGAAGCTGGTGCTGAAGCTTGCAGAGGACGGCATGTCCGTGGTGTTTATTTCATCGGAGATTGAGGAGATGCTGCGCACCTGCAGCCGCATGGCGGTCATGCGTGACGGCGAGAAGGTGGGAGAACTTAAGGAAACCGAGCTGAGCCAGGATTCCATCATGAAAGCAATTGCGGGAGGAGGGGAAGAATAATGGGAAAACTTAAAAAGCTGACAGGTTACAGGCTGTTTCTCCCGCTGTCCTGTCTTATCATAGTACTGTTAATCAATCTGATTACCACACCCACGTTTTTTAGAATAACCATCAATAACGGCGTCCTCTACGGGTATATCATCGATGTCATCAACCGGGCCAGCGAGCTGGTGGTGCTGGCCGTGGGCATGACTCTGGTGGTGTCCGCCTCCGCCGGAACCGATATTTCCGTGGGCGCTGTCATGGCGGTGGCTGCCGCAGTGTGCACCAGGGTCCTGGCAGGCGGCGAGGTGTCTGTCAATGAATATGCCAATCCCTACATCCTGGCCGTGCTGGCGGCCCTGGCAGTGGCGGTGGTGTGCGGCGGCTTTAACGGGCTGCTGGTTGCCAAGCTTAAGATACAGCCCATGGTGGCAACCCTGATTCTGTTTACCGCAGGCAGGGGCATCTCCCAGCTGGTGACAAACGGTCAGATTACCTACATCCGCGTGGACGGATATAAGCTGCTGGGCAACAACATACCGGGAATACCCATTCCCACCCCCATCTTTGTGGCTGTAATTGTGGTGGTCCTCACCTATGTGCTGCTGAAGAAAACAGCCATGGGCATGTACATCCAGTCCGTGGGCATCAATGAGAGGGCGTCCCGCCTGGTGGGCCTTAAATCAGTGAAAATTATCTGGCTGGCCTATGCATTCTGCGGACTGTGCGCGGGAATCGCCGGACTGGTGGCGTCTTCCCGTATCTATTCCGCGGACGCCAACAACATTGGCCTCAACATGGAGCTGGATGCCATTGCGGCAGTGGCCTTAGGCGGCAACTCCCTGGGCGGCGGCCGGTTCTCCCTGCTGGGCTCTGTAATTGGCGCCTATACCATCCAGGCACTGACCACAACCCTCTATGCCATGAGCGTGCCTGCGGACCAGATTCCGGTATACAAGGCCATTGTGGTTATCCTGATTGTAGCTGTACAGTCGGATGAGCTTAAGAAGTTCAGAAAGCGTCTGGCTGCCAGGCACACATCCAAAAACGTGGAAGGAGGAGTGGCATAATGAAAAACAGAAGTGAAAAGAAAAAGCTGGACGGCAACTCCTTCCTGCTGGCTGTCACCATCATATTATTCTTTGTGATGTACATAGTGGGCATCATCATGTTCGGCGGAAGGGGATTTGCAAAGGTACAGAACTTCCTGAACCTGTTTATATCCAACGCCGGCCTGATTGTGGTGGCAACGGGCATGACCATTGTCATGATTACAGGCGGCATCGACATTTCCGTTGGCTCCGTGGTGGCCATGGTGTGCATGATGCTGGCCTGGATGATGGAAAGGGGAAACATCGGCGCATTTCCCGCCATCTTTATCGTGCTGGTTACCGGGTGCATATTTGGTCTGGTACAGGGATTTCTGGTGTCTTACCTTAAGATACAGCCCTTTATCGTGACCCTGGCAGGCATGTTTTTTGCGAGAGGCATGACATCTATTATCAGCCAGGAGATGATTAGCATTACCAACAAGACATTTACCGGTATTGCCACCTTTAAGATGTACCTGCCCTTTGGCGGCTATCTGAATAAAAAGGGGGTCATGATTTACCCTTACGTATACCCAAGCGTTATCATTGCCCTTGTGGTTCTGGCCATTATTTTCGTGGTCCTTAAGTATACCAAGTTCGGCCGTTCTATTTACGCCATCGGCGGAAACGAGCAGTCTGCCCTGCTGCTGGGCCTGAATGTAAGGCGAATCAAGCTTCAGGCGTATGTGCTGGACGGATTTCTGGCAGGGCTGGGCGGACTTTTGTTCTGCATGAACACATGCTCCGGCTTCGTGGAGCAGGCCAAAGGATTTGAGATGGACGCCATCGCTTCCTCCGTTATCGGCGGAACCCTTCTGACAGGCGGCGTGGGAAATGTCATCGGAAGCCTTTTCGGCGTTCTGATTAAGGGCACCATTGAATCCTTCATCACCTTCCAGGGTACGCTGTCCTCCTGGTGGGTGAGAATCACCATTGCAGCCCTTCTGTGCTTCTTTATCGTACTTCAGAGCCTGATAGCAGCCCTGAAGAGAAAGAATAAGTAATGACGGCTGAAAATGTAACAAATCATTGAATGTAACAAATCATCGTGCCAGCAAGCGGGCCGTCGGCTTGCTGGCATTTTTTTGCATTGGGGGTTGGTATTTCGGATATATTCACATGGGAAAAAGAAGGTTTCTGGTCGAAAATGGGTAAAATGTTGCATAAGTTGTACGTACAAGAATAAAAAATATAAAAAAGTAATAAATACCTATTGACAAATGAAGAACAAAAATGTATAGTGTATTTAAAGAAAAACGTAAGAAAAATTGACGAAACCCACAACACAAACTGGATAAAAACTGCGAAACTGCAAATTAATCCAAAATGACCGGATGAAACAGGACAAGGCTTAGCTGAATTAACGAAAGTACAAGCTTGCAAACATGTATGCAAGTTGTATGTATAAATTAAACCATGGGAGGTAACATATGAAACGAAAAATTTTAAGCATGATTCTGGGGACGGCAATCGCGGCTTCACTGTTAACAGGATGCGGCGGCTCACAGCAGACATCAGTAACCACAGCGGCAGGGGACACCACCGCGGCAGCGGCAGATTCCACCGCAGCAGCTGATGCGGCTACCGAGGCAGCCAAGGCAGCAACCGGCGAGGGCCAGAAGGTAGGCGTGGCCATGCCGACACAGTCATCCGAGCGCTGGATTAACGATGGCGCCAACATGAAGAAGCAGCTGGAAGCCCTTGGATACGAAGTAGACCTTCAGTATGCAGAGGATGATGTACAGATGCAGGTTTCCCAGATTGAGAACATGATTGCATCCGGCGTCAACTGCCTGGTAATCGCATCCATCGATTCCTCCGCACTTGTAAACGTTGAGGAGCAGGCCAAGAGCGCAGGCATCCCAATCATTGCTTATGACCGTCTTCTGATGGACACCGACGCGGTTTCCTACTATGCAACCTTTGACAACAAGGGCGTTGGTACCGCAATCGGCAACTACATAAAGGAAGCCAAGGACTTAGATGCAGCCAAGGCAGCCGGAGAGTCCTACACCATCGAGTTCTTTATGGGCTCACCGGATGACAACAACGCGCTGTTCCTGTACAACGGACTGATGGAAGTCCTTCAGCCATACCTGGATGACGGAACACTGGTATGCAAGTCCGGACGTACATCCTTCGAGGATACATGTATCCTGAGATGGTCCCAGGAAACAGCCCAGCAGAACTGTGAGAACTATCTGACCGGATTCTATGCAGACGAGAAGCTGGACATCTGCGCAAGCGCATTTGACGGTTTCGCATACGGCTGTAAGGCAGCGCTGGAAGGCGCCGGCTACAAGGTTGGCGAGGACTGGCCTCTGATTACAGGACAGGATGCAGAGCTGATGGCAGTTAAGAACATCATTTCCGGTTACCAGACAGCAACCATCTACAAAGATACACGTCTTCTGGCTGAGAAGTGCGTAACCATGGTACAGGCTGTTCTGGAAGGCGCTGAGCCTGAAATCAACGATACCGAACAGTACAACAACGGCAAGGTTGTGGTTCCTGCTTACCTGTGCACACCGGTGGCAGTAGACAAGGACAACTATAAGGAAATTATCGTGGACGGCGGCTACTACACAGAGGAGCAGCTGGCACAGTAAAGATGATTCGGGCGGCGGCATGGGTGCCGCCGTCCGATTGCGCTTTTACAGAGTATCTTTCAAGAAAAGGAGTTGAAAAGATGTCCGATTATATTTTGGAGATGAACCACATCACGAAGGAATTCTCGGGCGTGAAAGCCTTGGACGATGTCAATATCAAGGTAAAACGCGGTGAGATTCATGCGCTGTGCGGTGAGAACGGGGCTGGAAAGTCCACCCTGATGAATGTGCTGTCCGGCGTTTACCCCTTTGGTTCATACAGCGGGGATATCGTGTATAACGGCAATGTGTGTCAGTTCCACAGCATCAAGCAGTCTGAGGCCAAGGGCATTGTTATCATTCACCAGGAGCTGGCCTTAAGCCCATACATGTCGGTGGCTGAGAACGTGTTCCTGGGAAATGAGCAGAAGGCGGCCAAGGGAATCATCGACTGGACCCTGACCCATAAAAAGGCCCAGGAAATGCTTGAAAAGGTTGGACTGGGCGGAGAAAACCTGAATGCGCCCATCAGCAGCCTGGGCGTTGGAAAGCAGCAGCTGATTGAGATTGCCAAGGCCATGGCCAAGAAGGTGGAGCTGCTGATTCTGGATGAGCCAACGGCCGCACTCAACGATGAGGAGAGCCGCCGGCTTCTGGACATCATGCTGGACCTCAAATCACATGGAATCACCAGTATCATCATTTCCCATAAGCTGAACGAAATCAGTTACGTGGCAGATTCCATTACGGTTATCCGGGATGGAAAGACCATTGAGACTCTGGAGAAGGGCAGGGATGATTTTACGGAAGACCGCATCATCAAAGGCATGGTGGGCCGTGAGCTGACCAACCGTTACCCGGAACGGCACTGTGAAATTGGTGATACGATTTTCGAGATAAAAAACTGGAATGTGTACCATCCCGACGATGCCCAGAGACAGATTATCAAGGACGTTTCCCTTCATGTGCGCAAAGGCGAGGTAGTTGGCCTGGCAGGACTGATGGGCGCGGGCCGTACCGAACTGGCCATGAGCGTATTCGGCAGGTCCTACGGACAGAAAATCAGCGGCACCATTAAGATAAACGGAAGAGAAATACATATTAAGGATGTTAAGGACGCCATCAACAATAAGCTGGCGTACGTGTCCGAGGACAGGAAGAATTACGGACTTGTTCTTATCAAGGATATCAAGTGGAACATGACCCTGTCCGCCATGCGGAATTTCTTTTCCAAAAACGGCGTTCTCAATGAAAATGATGAAATTCTGGCTGCAGAGGATTACAAGAAGAAAATCAACATCAAGTCTAATTCCATTAACCAGACCGTGGGCTCCCTTTCAGGCGGCAACCAGCAGAAGGTGGTTCTTGCCAAGTGGATGCTGACACAGCCGGATGTGCTGATTCTGGATGAGCCTACCAGAGGTATCGACGTAGGCGCCAAGTATGAGATTTACTGCGTTATCAATGACCTGGCAAAGGCGGGCAAGGCAGTAATCGTCATCTCCTCTGAGATGCAGGAGGTAATCGGTACCTGTGACCGCGTATACGTTATCAACGAGGGACGGATTGCAGGAGAACTGACCAGGGAAGAGGTCACCCAGGAACGAATCATGAAGTGTATTATGGCGGATAATGGAAAGGAAGCGTAGAGATGGATAAGAAGAAAACAGTTAATATTGATATGAAGCAGTATGGCATGGTGCTTGCTTTAATCGCAGTGTTCTTGATTTTCGCAGTCATGACCGGCGGAAAGAACATGTCGCCGGCCAACATCAACAACCTAATCATGCAGAACGGATACGTGGTTATCCTGGCAGTCGGTATGCTGTTATGCTGTCTGACCGGCAACATTGACCTGGGCGTCGGCTCCATCGTGGCCCTGTGCGGCGCAACCGTGGGTATCCTGATGATTGACTACCACACCAACATGTGGGTGGCTATCCTGGCTGCCCTGGCAGTAGGCGCCCTGGCCGGTATGTTCGTAGGCCTGTTCGTATCCAAGCTGAGCATCCCGCCTTTCATCGTGACCCTGGCAACCATGCTTATGGGACGCGGACTTACATACACCCTGTTAAAGGCGCAGACAAAGGGACCTCTTCCCACCAATTATACCTATATCGGCGCAGGCTTCCTGCCCACCATGAAGATTCCCTTTGGAAACGGCACTCTGGACCTGATTTCCATTATTGTGGCAGGCGTAGCCACGGTGCTGGTGGTCATGGCGGAGCTTAAGAGCCTCAACACCAAGAAGAAATACGGTTTTCCAACCAATCCGTTATGGCAGACCATTGTAAAGGAAGCTGTCATACTGATGATTGTATGGTTCTTCTTCTACAAGCTGTCACGCTACAACGGCATCCCCTTTGTATTGGTTATCATGGGCGTACTGGTGGGCCTGTATCATTTCATCACCAGCAAGACCGTTGCAGGACGCCAGATTTACGCCCTGGGCGGCAATGCCAAGGCGGCAAAGCTTTCCGGTATCAACACAGAGAAGGTATTCTTCTGGGTTTACACCAACATGGGTATCCTGAGCGCCATTGCAGGTATTGTGCTTTCCGCACGTAATGCGTCCGCAACCCCCAAGGCCGGCGACGGTTTCGAGATGGATGCCATTGCCTCCTGCTACATCGGCGGCGCAGCTACCAGCGGCGGTATCGGTACTATTATCGGAGCCGTAGTAGGTGCTTTCATTATGGGTATCCTGAACAACGGTATGTCCCTCTACGGATGGTCCACCGACATCCAGAAAATCGTAAAAGGCGCTGTACTTTTAGGCGCTGTTACGGTAGACTTATTATCAAAGAGGAAAAAAGGATAGGTTTTGATTATGAGTACACAGGAGCTGAAATATAGAGCAGTTTATAACTGGGTGTTGGACAACATTAACAGCGGAGCTTTGAAGGTAGGCGAAAAGCTGCCTTCGGAGAATGAACTCAGCGAGCGTTTCGGGCTGAGCCGCCAGACGGTACGCCATGCCGTGGATATCCTGGAGCAGCAGAAGCTGGTATTAAGGGTTCGGGGCAGCGGTACCTATGTGGGCGGCAACGGCAAGGCGGAACGCCAGGAACGTTACATGAACATCGCTGTAATCAGTACCTATGTGGACAGCTATATTTTCCCTCCTGTGGTGAGAGGAATCGAGAGAGTGCTCTCCAGAAAAGGTTATACCACCCAGATTGCCTTTACCGGCAACCGGGTGAGCAGGGAACAGGACATACTGAATAATCTTATTGATAAAGACATCATAGACGGACTGATTGTGGAGCCGGCCAAAAGCGCTCTTCCCAATCCAAACCTGCATTACTACCAGGAACTCAAGGAACGGGGGATTCCGATTCTGTTCTTTAACAGCCGGTACCCGGAGCTGGAGCTGCCATGCGTGTCCATGAACGATGAGCAGGTGGGAAAAAAGGCAGTGGAATATCTGATTAAGAACGGCCACAGGAGCATCGGAGGCGTGTTTAAAAGCGACGACGGACAGGGCCATTTGAGGTACAAGGGGTTCCTGTCCGGTATGCTGGAGGCAGGCATCAAGGTTAAGGATGCCAATGTGGTATGGCTGGACACGGAAGATTTCCTGGACCTGGACCAGTGGTCGGATTATCTGTTCCGCAGGCTGGAAAGCTGCACGGGCGTGGTATGCTACAACGATGAAGTGGCATACGTGCTGTCCGGGCTCTGCGAGAAGCGGGGAATTGCCATCCCGGACCAGCTGTCCATTGTCAGCATTGACAACTCGGACCTGGCAACCCTGGCCGGCGTGAAGCTGACCTCCTTCCCCCACCCCATGGAGGCGCTGGGCAGAAAAGCAGCAGAGAACATGATAGGTATGATTGAGAATCCCTACTTTGACGGTAATTATCTGTTTGACTCGGATATCATTGAGCGGGATTCGGTAAAGGTCCTGGAGGGGCCCCATAAGGAGGAATTATAATGGGTGCAAAGAAAGACAAAAATGCCGAAAAACCGGCTCAGATAACCGTAATACTGCGTCTGGCTGCAGGAGGCTACCTGGTATACCTGGCCTTTGGTCTGCTGCAGGAGTATTTGAAGCCTGCCGGCGGAGGCAGGATGGTACAGATTGGCTGTGCGGTATTCTTTGGCATAGCAGGCGCATTCCTGGCCGGCTGGTCCCTTAAGAAATTCATAAAAGGCGAGTATGTTAAATACGGCGAGATTCCGGATGATGACGAGGAAGAGCAGACGGATGATATTTAGCAGCATTTAAGGAGGATGAGAGATATGATAGCAGTAAAGAATTATAAGTTCTGGTTCTGTACAGGTTCACAGGACCTCTACGGAGATGAGTGTCTGGCACATGTGGCGGAGCATTCCAGAATCATTGTGGACAGTCTTAATAAATCAGGCATCCTGCCCTATGAGGTGGTGTGGAAACCCACGCTGATTACCAATGAGCTGATACGCAGGACCTTCAATGAGGCCAATGCGGATGACGCGTGCGCAGGCGTTATCACCTGGATGCATACATTTTCCCCTGCCAAGTCCTGGATTCTGGGACTGCAGGAATACAGAAAGCCTCTTATGCATTTCCATACACAGTTTAACCAGGAGATTCCCTACGATACCATTGACATGGATTTCATGAATGAGAACCAGTCCGCTCACGGGGACAGGGAATACGGCCACATGGTGACCCGCATGGGCATTGAGAGAAAGGTCATAGTGGGACACTGGAGCGATGAAAAAGTAGTGGGCCGCATTGCCGGCTGGATGCGCACCGCGGTGGGCATCATGGAGAGCAGCCATGTACGGGTGGCAAGATTCGCGGACAACATGAGGAATGTGGCTGTCACCGAGGGAGACAAGGTGGAGGCCCAGATGAAATTTGGCTGGGAAGTGGACGCTTATCCGGTCAATGAGCTGGCTGAGTATGTGAAGGCTGTGCCCAAGGGAGATATTACGGCCCTGGTAGACGAATACTACAGCAGGTACACCATCCTGACAGAGGGCAGGGACCCGGAGGAGTTTAAGCGCCATGTGGCGGTACAGGCCCAGATTGAGGCTGGCCTTGAGAAGTTCCTGCTGGACAAGGATTACCACGCCATTGTTACCCATTTTGGGGATTTGGGAGAGCTGCAGCAGCTGCCCGGCCTGGCTATCCAGCGCCTCATGGAAAAGGGATACGGATTCGGGGCAGAGGGAGACTGGAAGACGGCAGCCATGGTAAGACTGATGAAAATCATGACCCAGGGCGTGAAGGATGCCAAAGGAACCTCGTTTATGGAAGATTATACATATAACCTGGTGCCGGGCAGGGAGGGAATCCTGGAAGCCCACATGCTGGAGGTGTGCCCCACCATTGCAGACGGGGAAATCAGCATCAAGGCATGCCCGCTGTCCATGGGCGACAGGGAAGACCCGGCCAGGCTGGTATTCACATCCAAGACAGGCCATGGAATCGCCACATCCTTAGTGGACCTGGGCACAAGATTCCGTCTGATTATCAACGATGTGGAGTGCAGGAAAACAGAAAAGCCCATGCCTAAGCTTCCTGTGGCAACTGCATTCTGGACACCGGAACCCAATCTGGCAACCGGGGCAGAGGCGTGGATTCTGGCAGGCGGCGCGCACCACACCGCATTCTCCTATGACCTGACGGCAGAGCAGATGGGAGACTGGGCGGACGCCATGGGCATAGAGACAGTCTATATTGACAAGGATACCAGCATCCGCGGGCTTAAGAACGAGCTTCGCTGGAACGCGGCTGCTTACAGGTAGGATTAGGAACAGGATATATGGGGCGGACCCTGGGGGCATGTGTTCAACGTGTTCTTAACGGCCCGCTCCTTAATGAGCAAGTGGAGGGGAATTCATGAGTTTAGATATAAATAGCATAAGAGAACAGATTGAGCATGGAAATACTTCCCTGGGCATAGAGCTGGGCTCCACCAGGATTAAGGCGGTCCTCATCGGCGGGGACCACACACCCATTGCCTCCGGCAGTCATGACTGGGAAAACAGGTACGTGGACCATATCTGGACCTATACCCTGGAGGACATCTGGAACGGCATCCGGGACTGCTACGGTAAGATGGCTGAGGATGTACAGAAAACATACGGCATTACCCTGACCACCATTGGTTCCATTGGTTTTTCAGCCATGATGCACGGCTATATGGCATTTGACAAGAACGGAGAGCTTCTGGTGCCCTTCCGCACCTGGAGAAATACCATTACAGGACCTGCCGCTGAAAAGCTGACAGAGGTATTCCGGTACAATATACCCCAGAGATGGAGCATTGCCCACCTGTACCAGGCCATTCTCAATAAGGAAGAGCATGTGAAGGATATAGATTATCTTATCACGCTGGAGGGCTATGTGCACTGGAAACTGACCGGCAGACGCGTCCTCGGCATCGGCGACGTGGCAGGCATGTTTCCGGTGGATATCCATGCCAGGGATTTTGACCAGAAGCGTGTGGAGCAGTTTGATGAACTGGTGGCAGGGGAGAATTTCCCGTGGAAGCTGCGGGATATCCTGCCCAAGGCCCTGGTGGCGGGAGAGGATGCAGGCGTCCTGACCGAAGAAGGCGCAAAGCTGCTGGATGTGTCCGGAAACCTGAAAGCAGGCATTCCCATGTGTCCGCCTGAGGGCGACGCGGGCACCGGCATGGCGGCCACCAACAGCGTGGCTGTCCGCACCGGCAATGTGTCCGCGGGTACCAGCGTGTTTGCCATGGTGGTACTGGAGAAGGAGCTGGAGCATGTGTATCCGGAGATTGACCTGGTGACCACTCCGGCAGGCGACATGGTTGCCATGGTGCACTGCAACAACTGTACATCGGACCTGAATGCATGGGTGAACCTGTTTAAGGAGTTTACAGAGGCAATGGGCGTGAAGGCGGACATGAACCAGCTTTACGGTACCCTTTACAACAAGGCCCTGGAGGGCGACCCTGACTGCGGCGGTCTGCTGGCCTACAATTATTTCTCAGGGGAGCACATTACCCACTTTGAGGAAGGCCGTCCCCTGTTTGTGCGCACGCCGGACAGCCGGTTTAGCCTGGCGAATTTCATGAGGGTGCACCTGTACACCTCCTTAGGCGCCCTTAAGACAGGCATGGATATCCTGCTTAAGCAGGAGCATGTGAAGGTGGACAGCCTTCTGGGCCATGGCGGCCTCTTTAAGACAAAGGGCGTGGGCCAGAGAATCCTGGCGGGAGCCATGAACGCGCCGGTTTCTGTCATGGAGACAGCCGGGGAAGGAGGAGCCTGGGGCATTGCCCTGCTGGCCGCCTATATGAGGTGCAGGGAAGAGGGCGAAACCCTGGACGCTTACCTGGCAGACAAGGTCTTTGCAGGAGACAAGGGAACCAGAATGGAGCCTGTGAAGGAGGATGTGGAAGGATTCGAGGCATTCATGAAGCGGTATGCAGAGGGCCTTGCCATTGAGAAGGCTGCTGTGGAGCATATGAAGGATTAAGCTGTGAGCATAGAAGGATTAACAGGAACGGGAGCGGATACAGACTATGTTAGAAGAACTGAAACAAAAGGTATATGAAGCCAATATGGAGCTGCCCCGCAGGGGCCTCATCACCTACACATGGGGTAATGTCAGCGGCATTGACCGGGAAACGGGATTGTTTGTCATAAAACCCAGCGGCGTGGATTACGATGTATTGAAGCCATCTGATATGGTGGTTATGGATCTGGAGGGCAATAAGGTGGAGGGGGAGATGAATCCTTCCTCTGACACAGCCACCCATGTGGAGCTGTACAATGCATTTAAGGAGATAGGCGGTATTGTCCATACCCATTCCCCTCATGCAACGGCCTGGGCGCAGGCGGGCAGGGCCCTTCCCTGCTATGGCACCACCCATGCAGACTATTTTTACGGTGAGATTCCCTGTGCCAGAAACCTGACGGCAGAGGAAATCGAGGATGGCTATGAGAAAAATACGGGAAGGGTCATCATAGAGACATTCCAGGGTAAAAATCCGGTTTATATTCCGGCTGTTCTGTGCAAGAACCACGGTCCCTTTACCTGGGGAAAGGATGCGGCTGAGGCTGTCCACAATGCGGTTGTGCTGGAGGAGATTGCCAGGATGAATTTCATGACGGAACTTATCAATCCCCAGGCAGGGCCAGCTCCCCAGTGTATGCAGGATAAGCATTTCATGCGCAAGCATGGGCCGAATGCTTATTATGGACAGGGAAAGTAAATGATACCGGCTGACGCCTGGCTGTTTAGCAGGCAGATGAATGTGCGAAATATAGTAAGAAGGCCCGCAGAGGCAGTCCCCGGGTTCCGGGGATTTGTCCTGCGGGCCTTCTTTGTTGTTTGCCGGGTCTGTTAAAACAGCACCCGCCATGGTACAATGTTGATATGTTTTTATAATGAGGAGTCTGATGGCGGGCTTACAGAATGTCTGTTGCAGGAGGATGGAAAAGATGGATTTTTATAAAAGGGTTGGGATTGCGGTGAGGGCGGTGCCGGAAGGAAAGGTGGCCACCTATGGTCAAATCGCCCTGCTCTGCGGAAAACCGAAAAATGCAAGGCAGGTGGGATACGCGCTGAACCGCGGACTGGCTGGAGAAGTTCCGGCCCACCGTGTGGTCAACGGACAGGGATATCTGACCGGCGCAGCGTCCTTTGAACACCCGGACCTGCAGAGAATGCTTCTGGAGGAGGAAGAGGTCCTGGTATCGGCAAAAGGACGTGTGGACATGAAACGGGATGGCTGGAGGAATACGCTGGAGGACGCCCTCAGGCTGAAGGAGATGTTTGCTCGGGAAGGGATATGAATTCCGGCAAAGTACTTCTCAGGGAGGCAATCCATGATTCAATTGCCTGGGCCAGGATGAACTGCTGCTGCAGTACTGCCTTTCCTGTCTCAGGAATCTCCGGCAAATGTTCCTTCAGCGATATGTTCTCTTCCAGGTATGTCTTTAAAATGTTTACGTTCTGTTCAATTCTGTCCAGGCAGGATGCCTGCTTTTCCGGGGGCAGGCTTGACAGATTCACAATGACGGCATTGAAATCCAGAAAGATGTGGATGGGTTTGGACGCAAGTTCCAGCATCAGGCTTTCAAATGCCTGTTCACCGGTTTCTGTCAGGGAATAGACCGCTTTTTCGGGCATTTTTCCTTCTTTTATCATATTGCTTTTAATGTATCCTTTTTCTTCCAGCTGGATTACCTTTTTATAGATGGATGGGGTACTGATTTTTACCCATTTCGAGATATTCCGGTATTCTACTAATTTCTGAATATCATAGGCACTCAGGGATTCTTTTTTTAAAATACCCAGCACAATTAAATCTATGGTTGCCATGACGACCTCCTTTTTTCTCTTGACAAATACTATAATTTATAGTAGTATGTGCCCTATGGCCAAATTGCTATAAATTATAGTACTATATTTTACAACTTGTGTCAAGTGAAAGGAGAGTACAAGATGGAAGGACGTAATAAGAAAATGGAGCTGCTGGGAAGCGCGCCCATACCAAGGGCGCTGTTAGCCATGGGACTTCCCACCATGGTTGGAATGATGATTAATGCGCTGTATAACCTGGTGGACGCATATTTTGTGGGAGGACTTGGAACCAGCCAGATGGGAGCGATTTCAGTGGCATTTCCACTGGGGCAGGCAGTGGTTGGATTGGGCCTGCTCTTTGGAAACGGCGCAGCATCCTATATCTCACGGCTGTTAGGCAGCGGGGACCGGGAGACTGCTGACAGGGTGGCAGCCACTGCCCTGTACAGCAGCATGTTGGTCGGCGGGGCGGTTATTGTCTGCGCAGTGGTTTTTTTGAAGCCAATCTTAAGATGCCTGGGGGCAACGGACAGTATCCTTCCCTATGCCGTTACATATGCAGGGATTTATGTGGTATCATCCATATTTAATGTGTTTAATGTCGCCATGAATAATATTGTAACCAGCGAGGGCGCTGCCAGGACAACCATGTGCGTCCTGCTGACAGGGGCTGCCCTGAATATAATTCTGGACCCTGTTTTTATCTATGTCCTGAATCTGGGAGTGGCCGGAGCAGCCATTGCAACGGCTATCTCACAGGCAGTCTCCACTCTGGTCTACCTGTATTACATCATCTGTAAAAGAAGTATCTTTTGTTTCAGCTTCAGAAAGTGCTGTTTTTCCAAAGAGATTATGTCTGAGATACTGAAAATAGGTATTCCTACCCTGGCCTTCCAGCTGCTGACCAGCCTGTCCATCACTATGATTAATATGGAGGCAAAGCAGTACGGGGATTCTGTGATTGCCGGAATGGGCGCTGTCACCAGGGTGATTTCCCTGGGAAGTCTGATGGTGTTTGGATTTATCAAAGGTTTTCAGCCCATTGCAGGTTATAATTACGGTGCGGGAAACTATAAGCGCCTTCATGAGGCAATCAGGACATCCGTGGTGTGGTCCACCCTGTTCTGCGGTGTATTCGGATTGACCATGGCTGTTTTCTCCGGACCTGTTGTTTCGCGGTTTACAAAGGATGATATGGAGATGATACGCACAGGGCAGAGGGCTCTCAGGGCCAACGGATTATCCTTTCTGCTGTTTGGATTCTACACCGTGTATTCTTCCCTGTTCCTGGCCCTGGGAAAGGCCGGGGAGGGATTTTTTCTTGGAGCCTGCAGGCAGGGAATCTGTTTTGTTCCCATTATCCTGGTTCTTCCGGCTCTGTGGGGATTAAACGGCATTCTGTATGCGCAGCCGGCGGCGGATATTATTTCCGCAATTGCAGCCCTGTATATGGCAATCCGTCTGAATCGGAATATAAGAGGATGAACAGGGCTGTTTGGGGGTGAGCAGTGATACAGCAGGATGAAACAGGAGAGTAAGAAATGAACCCTGAAAAGGAGAGGAGCCGGCGCGATGGGAGTCGTGCCGGCTGAGTATGAAAAAGCTATATATTGTATTAATAGGATGTTTTGTTTATCTATAATTCAAGTATAGGGTTCAGTTATGTCAAAAGTTTGAGCAGCCTATTAATAAAATATGAAAATATTTAATAATTACTTATGAGAATCTTATTTTTGGCAGCAGTAATTCTGAGGCCGTGCCCAATGGACCTTAAATCCGGCGGCACGGCCTTTTCCGTCTGCAGGCCGCAGTCTGCCGTCCATTGATATGGAACCATTATAGAAAAGAGCCATCCAAAAATACAGGCAAGAGGGAAATTAAGATTTCTTAAGATTTATATGAGGTAATTTCCATGGGATTATTTTCTATGATAGAGCCCATGAAAAGAGGAGTGACAAGATGATGGAGCATGGAAAACCGATTATATATGTTAAAAATGTACGGAAGGTTTACCGGATGGGGGATGAGGAAGTGGTAGCCCTCAAACGGATTAATCTGAAGATTTATAAAGGCGAGGTCTGCTGTATTTTCGGCACGTCCGGTTCTGGCAAGAGTACGCTTTTGAATCAGCTGGCCGGGATGGAAAAGCCCACGGACGGACAGGTGTTTATCCGGGGAAAAAGTATTTCCCGGATGAGCGAGGAGGAGCTGGCTGCCTTCCGGCAGGAGCACATGAGCTTTATCTTTCAGTCCTATAATCTGCTGCCGTCCATGACAGCGGTTGAAAATGTGGCCATGCCCCTGATGTTTAAGGGGATGGAACGGAAGAAGCGGGAGGCCATGGCAGAAGAACTGCTGAAACGCGTAGGGCTTTCACACCGGCTTCACCACTATCCCTCACAGATGTCAGGCGGACAGCAGCAGCGGGCCGGGATTGCCCGGGCATTTGTGTCCAGGCCTGAGGTGGTGTTTGCAGATGAACCTACCGGTAATCTGGATACAAAAACAACAGCGGAAATCATGGACATGGTCATGGGATTTGCCAGAAGGTTCAACCAGACCATCATACTGGTAACTCATGACCCGGGCATGTCCAGGTATGCAGACCGAATCGTGACGCTGGTGGACGGAATCATAACGGGAGACGAAAGGAAAGGACGGTAAGGATGGAGATAGCGGGAAGGATAAAAAGGGCGGCAGCCGTGATGATTTCAGTTATTATGATAATTGGACTGTGCGGCAGCGCCATGGCAGAGGAGGCAGGCAGTCCGGCGGCGCAGGAACATATTGCCGCCGCAGGGACGGATGGTGAAACCGGTCCTGCCGGGACAGAAGGTGCCGGGGCCGGGGCAGAAGGTGCCGGGGCCGGGACAGAAGATGCCGGGGCTGGGGCATCTGAAACAGGAACAGTACAGCCAGGCAGAGACATGGAAAGTTCCGGCTCTGATTCCGGCAATGCAGTGCAGGGGGGAGAAAGTCAGGGCAGCGAAGGAAACGGCAGCCTGTGGGTGAGTGAATATGAGATTTTTGCCCTGGGCGGTTCAAAAGACGCCCTGGATGTGCTGCGCAAAGGACGTCAGGCAAAGGTGGTGGTCAATGTAAGAAGCAATGGGGTCAGGACAAGTGAGGTGGGGAGACGGGGCATAACCGTAACAAAACTGAGTGACAGTTTCCGGAATGGGGAAAATCCAAAGGTAAAGATTACATCGGATAAGGAGGATGGCCTGGAGTTTACCGTGACATTTTCCAAGCTTACCTATACGGGCAGGGGGGATGCCCTGAGACTGAAGGTGGGATTTAAGAGTTCGGGAATTCCTCCTGAACAGCTGGAGGTGAACATTTCGGAATGCGAGGAGTCGGCTCCCAGGGAAAATGGGGATACGGGAAGCACCACGGGACAGCCCATCATAAGAGTCAGAAGAATCTCACCGCAGAATCCGGTGGGGCCCGGGGACCATTTCACGCTGGAAGTGGAGCTTGAGAACACCAGCAGGGATGCGGATATTGAGGATATGGTGGTCAATGTGACACCGGGAGGTTCCCTGTTCATAGGAGATGACACCAACGCAAGAATCATTAACCGTCTGGATACCGGGAGAACCGGACAGGTCAAATTCAACCTGATTGCAGGACAGGATATTTCCGGCCCCAGCCAGCTCATTGATTTGGAATTAAAATATAACTATTATTCAGGCGGACAGCTGACATCAGCCACCTCTTCCCAGAAGGTGCTTCTGCCTGTAAAAGGAGGAACCGCCGCGGGCCAGCCGGTTCTGCGCATAGACAGAGGACCTATGGGGCCGGTCAATTCCGGCCAGCCGTTTCAGATTCTTTTAAAACTGGAAAATACGGACACGGTCAAAGGAATCAGGAATCTCACGGCCACCTTTGAGCCCAATGACCAGATATCCCTTCTGGAAGCAACGGACACCCGGCAGATTGGGGAGATAGGGGCAGGCCAGTCCGTGGATGTGCCGGTGAACCTTAAAGCAGGAGCAGAGCTGTCGGCTGCGGCATCCCAGCTTCTGGGGGTCACATTAAAATTTGACTACGATACAGATAAGGGAACGGTCCAGGGCACCTATTCAGAGCGTATTGTGGTGCCCACCAATGGCAAGGCGGCCACACCGGGAGCCCCCACGCCCAATATCATACTCACCAATTATACATATGGCGATAAAGTCTCAGCGGGACAGGTGTTCCATCTGAGCATGGAGTTTATGAATACCAGTCAGGTATCGCCCATTGAAAATGTAGTCATTTCCCTGGAAACAGGAGAGGGATTATCCATCAACTCGTCATCCAACACATTTTACGTTCCAAAGATGGGACCCGGGGAGAAAAAAGCGCAGCAGGTGGATGTCCAGGCATTATTCCAGACAAAGGATTCCAAGGTACAGTCCCCGAAAATAACCATATCCTGCAAATACGAGTATATTGATAAGACAGAGAGAAAACAGTCCACTGCCGCCGAGACCATTGCAGTACCTGTTTACCAGCCTGACCGGTTCCATGTGAGTCCTCCTTCTTTTGTGGAGGAAATACGTCAGAATGAAGAAACCACCATCTCACTTCCCTATGTGAATAAGGGGAGAGGACAGGTCTACAATGTGGAGGCAAGTCTGGAAGGCGATATCCAGGTGATTGACAGAAGCCTGAACCTGGGGAATTTTGATGCCGGAAAAAGCGGGACCATTGACTTTATAGCAACCCCGAAAAAGACAGGAACCTTTGAGGGCAAGGTAAAGGTGACATATGAGGATGAGTCCATGGAGATACGGACTATGGAGATTCCTGTGACATTCCAGGTGAAAGAAGGCGCTGCCGAGGAACTGGCAGGTGCGGATATAATGGACGGGGAAACGGATGGAGGAAGGAAAATGGACTGGAAGCTGCCGGCAGGTATGCTTACCGCCGTATTGCTGGCAGGAGTCCTGTGGATAAAGAAAAAGAAAGTCGGGAGATTAGATGTTCAAAGGGAAAATCCCGGTCAGAATGGCTGGGATGAGCTGGAAGAAGAGGATGATGAATCATGAAAACAAAGGATTTATTTACCATATGTATCCAAAATCTGACCCGTCACAAGAGCAGGACATTTCTCACTGTATTGGGAGTTATCATCGGCTGCTGTTCCGTGGTCATTATGATATCCATTGGAATTGGAATGAAGGAGGCCCAGAAGAGCATGCTGGCCCAGATGGGAGACCTGACCATCATCAATGTTTATGCGGCCGGCAAAGGGAGCCGTTCGGCAAAGCTGGATAACCAGGCAATCCGGCGTTTAAAGGAAATGGAGTCAGTGGAAGCAGTGACGCCAAGGCTTACGGCGGAAAACATCCCCATCACCCTGTATGCAGGACGGAACCGCCGCTACAAGTCAACCTACACCAGCATAGTAGGGATTGACATAAAGGCGGCCCAGGCCATGGGATACAGGCTGACAGACGGGGCATGGGATAAGGCGGGAAGAGACAGTGTCTTTGTGGGGGAGAATTTTGCTTATATGTTTGAGGACACCAAGAGGCCCCCGGGCAGGAATACGGTGGACATGTACAGCGGATATGATAATCTGGATAAAAACGGAATGCCTGTGAAGCCCCCGCCTTATTTTGATTCCATGAAAGAATCTTATACATTGGATATCAGCAGTGATAAGGAAGACGACAGGAAAATCACCCGCCGGCTGGAAGCCGCAGGAAGGATGAAGGAGGATTACGGAAAAGGCGAGGAGACATCCATGGGCCTTGTGATGGACCTGGAAATGCTTAAGACTCTGCTGGACCAGCAGGCAAAGCTTAACGGAAAAAAACCGGAGTGGAAAAAGGGGTATTCAGGCGCCCTGGTCAAGGTAAAGGATATGAACCGGGTGGCGGAGGCGGAGGCGGAAATAAAGCGTATGGGATTCCGGACCAGTTCCATGGAAACCATCCGCAAGCCCATGGAACAGGAGGCCAGACAGAAGCAGATGATGCTGGGCGGCCTGGGTGCCATTTCCCTGTTCGTCGCTGCCCTGGGAATCACCAATACCATGATTATGTCTATATCTGAACGGACCAGGGAAATAGGCGTCATGAAGTCACTGGGGTGTTTTGTCAGGGACATAAGGAGAATATTCCTGCTGGAAGCAGGCTGTATCGGGCTTTTTGGGGGAGTGGCAGGTACTGTGTTCAGCTACGCCATATCATTTATCATGAATATGACCTCCAAAGGCATGTCATCCTCTTCCATGGTCATGGGAGTCATGGACACGGACATGGCGGACACGCCCTCCGGATTATCTGTGATACCGTGGTGGCTTTCCCTGTTTGCGGTCCTGTTTTCCATAGCAGTGGGCGTGGGGGCCGGGTATTATCCGGCCAGCAAAGCAGTGAAGATTTCAGCGCTGGAGGCAATCAAACATGACTGACAGGAAAGGGCGTCAGGAAAGGGCAGCAAAAAAGATGAAAGAAAATAGTTAAATGTATCCGTTTATTCTGGTGGAAGAGATGGTATGTCTGAGCTATAATGGAAGATAGCTTTACATGGCTGATACATCCCATGTGAAAAGATGTACGGTAAAAGCGTGATTATGGAGAGAGGTGTCAGGTTGGACAAACGGAAGATATTATTTGCAGATGATGACCCCGAAATACGGGAGGTAGTGAGAATCCTGCTGGAGAGTGAGGGGTACCAGGTTGTGGAAGCAGAGAACGGGGAGCAGGCGGCATCCATGGCAGACGGCACATTCGATTTAATCATACTGGACGTGATGATGCCGGGCCGCAATGGGTTCTCAGCCTGTGCAGAGATACGCAGAAAGTTAAACACTCCCATCCTGTTCCTTACGGCCCGCACCCAGGATTCCGATAAGACAATGGGATTCGGGGCAGGGGGTGACGACTATCTGGCAAAGCCATTTTCCTACGCAGAGCTGGCTGCCAGGGTAAAAGCCATGATACGCCGGTATCATGTGTACAAGGGAAAAGAGGGGGACGGAGCGGAGACGATAGCCATACAGGACCTTGTCATTCAGAAAACATTCAACGAGGTCATGAAAAACGGAGGGGAGATTTTTCTCACAGACCTGGAATACCGTATCCTTTTGCTGCTTGCGTCCAACCGGGGCAAACTGTTTACCATTGAGAATATCTATGAGAGCGTGTGGGGGGAGGCGTACTTTTACAGCGCCAATAATACGGTGATGGTCCATATCAGAAATCTCCGAAGAAAGCTGGAGACAGACCCAAAGAATCCCAAATATATTGTAAATGTATGGGGAAAGGGGTACCGGATTGAATAGAAGAAGGAGTATCAGCAGACTGGGAACAGAGCTTGCACTGGCAGCAGTGGCATCTGCCCTTGTGTCCCTGGCTCTCTATATGGCCCTTAACACCTTGTTTTTTAGCTTTCTGGACCAGGTGGTTTACAGCGAAGAGAGAATGAACCTGAGGGAGCAGGCAGGCGTGGAACGGCTTCAGGCTTATGTGACGGAAAACAGGCTGTCCGTGCATGACAGTAAGATGCTGGATAAGTGGGCCTCAGGGGAAAAGAATCTTCTCATATCCATTTATAAAGACGGCAGATTTCAGTACAGTAATGATGCCAAGGTGATGGTGATGGTTCCTGACATGGATGAATGGGAGGATACCGCGTGGCTCTATGAGGTGAAATTTGCAGACGGAACAGCCCAGGCAGGAATCAGCTATTATATGGAGTACGGTTACTATACTGCTGCCAGCGTGCTGGGCGGTGTGATATCCATGGCAGTCTTTGCCCTTGTACTGGTCATGCTGATTCGCGGAAAAATCAGATATATAGATTTAATGGAACAGGAGATACAGATACTGAAGGGCGGGGACCTGGATTACCGGATTACGGTGAAGGGAAAGGATGAGCTTGCCTCCCTTGCATGGGAGATTGATGCCATGCGCTGTGCCATCAAAGAACGGCAGAAGAAGGAGGAGGAAGCAGGAAAGGCAAACCGTGAACTGGTCACAGCCATGTCCCATGACCTGCGGACCCCCCTGACCAGCCTGTTGGGTTATGTGGACATACTTCAGATGGAAAAGGAGGAAGACAGGGGACGGCAGAGAAGGTATCTGAATTCCATCCGGGATAAAGCATACCAGATAAAGGAGCTTTCGGATAAATTGTTTGAGTATTTCATTGTATATGGAAGAGAACGGGAGGAGCTGGAGGCAGAGGAGGTCAATGGGGCTGAGTTCCTGGGACAAATCGTGGAGGAGAGCCTTTTTGACATGGAAAGCGAGGGGTTTGACATCAGGCGCAGCTCCGATGAAATCAACTGCAGGCTTTGGGCGGACATCAATCTGTGCCGCCGGGTATTCGGAAACATCTTTTCCAATCTTTTAAAATATGCGGACAGGGACCGCCCGGTAACCGTGTCCTACCGGCAGCGGGCGGATTGTCTCGTCATCTGCATTGGCAATTACGCGGCAGAGAATGCGGAGGCAAAGGAGAGCAGCGGAATCGGCCTTAAGACCTGCGCTAAAATCATGGAGGCCCACGGAGGAAGCTTTTTCAGCGGACAGGAGGGTGATTTCTTCCGGACGCAGATAAGCTTTCCGCTAGGGTGTGCAGATGGAGGAAATGAGTTTTCTGACAGGCCATAGTACGGCGTTGTGTAAGACAGCAGGTGCCATATCACGGTTAACTGTACAATGCTGTACTAATCATTTCCTGAAAGGCCGCATACAGCCACAACCGCCAGGATACCGATTCCAGCCACCAAAAACCACATATTTACCCCGAAAATCTGGGCCACAGGGCTGGATATAAGGAGGCCCACAGGCATGGCCAGGGACATGATGCTTCCCAAAAGGGAGAAGGCCCGCCCCTGGGCTTCGGCAGGTATGGTTTCCTGCAGATAGGCTATGAATGGTATATTGTAAACACTGCCTGAGCCGCCCATGAACATGCAGGTCACTGCAAAGACGTACCAGGCCCGCATATCAGGGGGCAGGATGCCGCAGATAAAACAGGTGATGCCGCTTCCTGCCAGTCCAAGGTAGGAGGCTTTCAGTTTATTATTTACTTTTCCCAAGCTGCCGAATATCATGGCGGATACCATCATGCCAAAGGCATAGAGGAATTCCACTGCGCTGCCATGCCATGCGCTGGCCTTAAAATAAGTGCTGGACATCAGGGGGTAATAGGAGGCCAGGGGCAGGTAGAACACCATGGTAATGGCTGCGGCCGCAGTCAGTTTCATCAGTCTTCGGTCACTCATGCAGATACCCAGGCCCTCCTTCATCTCACGGATTAAATGAGGGGGTCCCTGATGGCTGTGTTCCGGCTCCGGTATGGTTACTGCTGCCATGGTAAGGCTGGCAGCTGCTGCACCGATAAAATCAGTCAGCAGGATGACGGGAAGAGGCAGCGCGGCATACATGGCGGCTCCTATGACAGGTCCCAGCATAAAAGCGCCGGACTGCATGAACTGGTTCCACCCATTGGCCCGGACCAGTTTGTCCGGAGGCACCAGCTGGGGTACGATGGACTGAATGGCAGGCGTATGGAATACGCCTCCCACGGCCCGTATGCCCAGAACCGCGCAGGCAGACCAGTACGGGGGATGGCCCAGCCACAGGAGGACGGCAAAGACCACGGCTGTCAGGCCGATGAACATATCCGCAGCAATGGCCACATATTTACGCTTCAGGCGGTCAATCCACACTCCGGCAAAAGGACCAAGAAAGATTTGGGGCAGAAATGCCACCAGGCCGGATAATGCCATCATTAAAGGGGAGCCGGTTTCGCTGGCCAGCCACCAAATCAGCGCAAACTGGACAGCGGAGCTTCCGATAAGGGAAACAGTCTGGCCCGCTGCAATGGTCAGGAACTTTTGTTTCCATTTTGAATAGTCATTCATATGAAAGTATCCTTTCTGTATTAAATCAGTTTCAAACACCTAAAAAGGCAGATAAAACCAATATGGTCTTATCTGCCTTGCCTGCATACGGAAAGAAAACTGTCCCCGGGGTCAGCGGCGGACAATTCACATAATATACGAAATGATATCAGGCGTATCTGCATCTCATCCGTAAAACAGGCACAACAAAAAAACCATGTAAGGTTTTATTTACTTGCTGCTTATCTTAAACGAATGGATAAATACATCAAACGCCCTCCTCTTTGTAAAGTACAGTTATCATATCAGAAAATGCGGGATATGTCAAAAGGAATTGATTCCAGGTAAATGTATCCGGGGTGATAATACCCCAGAACAGACTTACAGGCTGGAAGGTGAGGGTTCAATGGGAAGGTCTACCGTGAAGGTGGTGCCGATGCCAGCCTCGCTGATGACCTGGATGCTGCCCTTGTGGAGGTGGATGATTTTTTCCACCACAGTCAGGCCGATACCGTTCCCTTCCGTTGTATGGGAACTGTCACCCTGGTAGAACCGGTCAAATATATGGTCTTTTGTCTCTTCATCCATACCGCATCCATTATCCATAATCTGGAAAACAATCTGGTCCTTTATCCGGTGCAGCTTCAGCTTTATTTTTCCGTTTTGCGGGGAAAATTTGACGGCATTGTCAATCAGGTTAATCCATACCTGGTTCAGAAGCGCCTTGTTTCCATGGTATTCCAGTTCATCCAAGTCAATAATCAGTTCTAGTTCCTTTTTCTGCCATTTTGATTCCAGCAGCAGGATGGACTGGCGTATTTCTTCCGACAGGTCAAAGGTTTCCATATCGGACAGGATGCTCATTTTCTCTATCTTGGACAGGTTCAGCACGTTGGTGGAGAGCTGGGACAGGCGGTTGGATTCGTTTATAATAATATCCAGATATTCGTCCCGTTCCTCCTTGGTGAGACTGTCATTTTTCAGTATCTTGGCAAAGCCCCTCAGGGATACGATGGGGGTTTTGAATTCGTGGGAAAAATCATTAATGAAGTCTGAGCGCAGCAGCTCCGTATTCTCCAGCTCCTGGGCCATGCGGTTAAAGCTTTCGGACAGCCGTTCAAATTCCCGGTTCAGCTCCAGATGGATGCGTACCTTGAAGTTGCCGTCCGCCAGCTGGTTGATGGCTTCAATCAGGTCCCGGATGGGTTTGAGGGGGATGCGGCTCAGGAGCAGGGTGAGTCCGGCACCCACCACGGCGCTGAGCACGGCCAGTAAGGGGATGGGGCGCCAGAACTGGGGAATGGGGATGTCAGCCTGGTAGAAAATCCTCCAGTATAAATACATTAAAAATCCCTGCAGGGTCATGACCGTGAGCATGATTAGGAAAATCCCTGCAGTCAGGATGAGGGTCATGGTACCCAGCGGCTTGCGGCCGTTTTTGTGTCTCATAGGTTTTTCACCGCCTTATAGCCCAGGCCGCGTATGGTTTCAATTGTAAACTCAGGATAGTCCTCAAAACGCTTCCGCAGCCGGTTTATGTGTACATTGATGGTATTGTCGTCTGATTGGGACTCCATGCCCCATATCTCATCCATGAGCTGGATTCGGGTAAATATCTTGCCGGGATAGGACAGGAGCTTGTAGAGAAGATAAAATTCCTTGCGGGGCAGGGTCTGGCTCTCATTCCCCCGGCTTACGGTCAGGGAATCGTAGTCCAGGCACACATCTCCCATGGTGATGCGCCGTTCGCTTACAATCTGGGCCCTGCGAAGCAATGCACGGATGCGCAGAATCATTTCCTCCTCATCCACGGGCTTTGTCATATAATCATCTGTTCCCACGATGAAGCCCTTCCGCTTGTCCTCAGGCAGCAGCTTGGCAGTGACCATGAGGATGGGCAGGGTGTAATCCGTTGCCCTCAGCTGCCTGGTGAGCTCATAGCCGTCCATGCCGGGCATCATGATGTCCAGGATTACCAGGTCCACATGATGGGTATCTAATAATTTCAAGGCCTCCAGGCCGTCGCATGCCAGGATGGGATGGTATCCGTGTTCCTTCAGCACAGCCTCCATCAGCCTTCGGGTGTTCCTGTCATCTTCCGCAACCAGTATCTGAAACATGTTCCGTTACCTCCCTCTTACACTTCATTATACATATATAACACCTTTTTATAAAGTAAACATAAACGAATTGTCAGGAAATCGAAGAATATTCATTTTTTAATCAAGAGATTGGCTTATTAGAAGTTTTATGAATCAGAACTAAAAGGCAGACACACAGTAAAGTCACAAAAAATTCACAGAATAAGGCGAAATAAATGGCTCACAGGCTGGTTTTGTTAATGTTGAATTAATCTTCAACCTTTAATATTAGGAATCAGTTGAGTAAACCAGCAAAGGAGATTGGATATGAGCAAAAGCAGAAAAATCAAGATTGGCATTGCGGCCGGAATCATCGTCATACTGGCTGCGGCCTTGATTGCTATGAAAGGCGGAAATAAATCAAAGGGCGGAATGCCTATGGGACAGGAGGCTTCGGTCACAGTGGTGAGGGCGGAGCAGCCGTCCATAGGAGATATCATTCTTACCACAGGGCTTACCGGCACAGTGGAGCCCTCTGACGTGGTTCATATCTATGCAAAAGCAGCAGGAGATGTAACGGCAGTGTATGTGAAGGCAGGGGACGTGGTGACACAGGGCCAGGTCCTGTTTGAGATTGATACGGAGCAGGTGGAGACAGCTAAGAACTCCATGGATTCTGCTTCCGTATCCCTTTCAGAGGCCCAGAGCAACCTGAGAAGGATGCAGATTCTCTACAGCGGCGGGGATTTGTCAGAGCAGGAATACGAGCAGTATGTCAATGCGGTGAAATCTGCGCAGCTCCAGTATGAGTCCGCCAAGCTGGCCTACGAACGGCAGGTGCAGTACAGTTCCATCACCTCTCCCATTAACGGAAAGATTGAAAGCTTTGACGTGGAGGTCTATGACAGGGTGAGCCAGTCCCAGGATTTGTGCGTGATTGCCGGAGAGGGTGAGAATATAGTTTCCTTCTACGTGACCCAGCGCATGATGCAGAATGCCAATGTGGGCGATGAGCTGGAAATCCAGAAGAACGGTACTACATACAAAGCATATATCAGTGAAATCAATTCCATGGTAGATGCAGACACAGGGCTGTTTAAGGTAAAGGCCCAGATTGAAAACACCCAGGAAATCGCAGCAGGGAGCACGGTAAAATTAAACCTTGTAACGGAACGCGCATTGGATACAATGGTGGTACCCATTGATGCCATCTATTACAGCGGGGGCAATGCCTATGTTTATCTGTACCAGGACGGCGCCGCTGCCATGGCCCAGGTGGAAGTGGGGCTGGAAGACGAAGAGCATGCCCAGATTCTTTCCGGCCTGTCAGCCGGCGACATGGTGGTGAGCACATGGAGTTCCAACCTGTATGAAGGGGCAAAAATCCGTTTAAGGGATGAAGACAGCAAAGATACGCAGTCACAGGCAGAACAGGAGGCATAAACCATGGGATTGACAAAGTTTGTATTAAAACGTCCGGTGGCGACGGTCATGGCACTGCTTTGCCTTTTGGTATTCGGTATATCTTCCGTATTCAATGCCACGCTGGAGCAGATGCCGGACACGGACCAGCCAATGCTGATTATCATAGCCTCTTATTCCGGCGCAGGTCCTGAGGACATTGATGAACTGGTGACCCAGCCCATAGAAGACCAGGTGGGAACCATAGAGGGCGTAAAAAGCATGAGCTCCACCTCCAGCGAGAACAGGGCCATGATTATGCTGGAATATGATTACGGAACCGATATGGACGACGCATACAATGATTTATCCCAGAGTCTGGACGCACTGAGCCGTCAGCTTCCTGACGATGCGGAAACCTCTGTCATGGAGATGAATAACAATGCGGGCACCACCATGATGCTTTCCATATCCAATCCCTCCCAGGAGGATTTGTACGACTATGTGGACCAGACCGTGGTGCCCCTGCTGGAGCAGATTTCCTCTGTGGCGGAGGTGGAGGCCATGGGCGGAAAGTCGGAATACTATAAAATCGAGCTTCAGTCCGATGAGATGGCCCAGTATCAGGTGACTATGAACGACGTGTCCACAGCCATGAGTACGGCCAATCTTTCCTATCCTTCCGGCGATGCCGTATCCGGAAAGCTGGAGCTTTCTGTCTCCACCTCCCTGGAGCATGAGACCATAGAGGCCCTGAAGGAAGTCCCCATCACCACCTCCAGCGGAAAGATTGTATATCTGGAGGACATTGCCAGGGTTTATGAGGCAGAAGAGAGCAGGGGAGGCATTTCCCGCTATAACGGCGAGGACACCATCTCTATTTCCATTACCAAACAGCAGAGCAGTACTGCTATGGATGTGTCATCCGGGGTGCAGGAGGTCATAGAGAGCCTGGAGGCGAATGATGAGAATCTGAATATCCGGATAGTCAGGGACAGTGCGGACAGCATTCTCAGTTCCCTTAAGGATGTGGCCCTTACCCTGGTGCTGGCAGCTGTTATTTCCATGATTATCATATTCATTTTCTTTGGAGATTATAAGGCCTCCCTGATAGTGGGAAGCTCCATACCCACCTCTATCCTGGTATCCCTGATTCTGATGACGGGCGCTGGCTTTTCCCTGAACATCATTACCATGAGCGGTCTGGTGCTGGGCGTAGGCATGATGGTGGATAACTCCATTGTTGTGCTGGAGAGCTGCTTCAGGGCCATAGAGACAGAGGAGGACAAGGGGCTGCTGGGATATGCCAGGGCTTCCCTGTCCGGCACCAACATTGTGCTGCAGTCTATCCTTGGTTCCACGGCCACCACCTGCGTGGTTTTCCTTCCCCTGGTATTCCTGCAGGGAATGTCGGGGCAGATGTTCGGCTCCATGGGATATGTCATCGTATTCTGTATGTGCGCTTCCTTCCTGTCGGCCATTACCATTGTCCCCCTTACCTATATGGCCTATAAACCGCAGGAGAGGATGCAGGCGCCCATGTCCCGGCCCATGGAGCGGATACAGAACGGATACCGCCGCATCATGCCCGGACTTTTAAACCACAAGGCCGTCATCATGATTGCATCTGTAATCCTTGTGATTGCAGCCTATTTTCTGGCCAGCGGGATGGAAACCGAGCTTATGACTGCGGATGATACGGGAACGGTCAGCGTTTCCATAGAAACAAGGCCGGGCCTGCTGTCGGAAAATGCCGACGCCATGCTGACCCGTGCAGAGGAGATTGTCAAAGGACATCCGGATGTGGAATCCTACATGCTGCGCTACAACAATGACAGCGGTACCATAACAGCCTATCTGAGGGATAACAGGGAGATGAGTACCGATGAGGTGGTGGAGCAGTGGGAAACAGAGATGGCGGACCTGGATAACTGCACCGTGACAGTGGATGCATCCTCATCCATGAGCTTCATGAGCAGGAGCAGGGAATATGAAGTCATTCTCAACGGCACGGATTACGATGAACTTCAGGAAGTCAGCAATAAGATTGTGGCGGAGATGACGGCCAGGGACGATGTAAAGAACGTCCATTCCAGTATAGAAAATACAGCGCCTGTGGTCACTGTAAAGGTGGACCCGGTACTGGCGGCGGCAGAGGGGCTTACGGCATCCCAGATTGGTTCCCAGGTAAAACAGATGATGGACGGCGAGGAAGTGACCACCCTGGATGTGGATGGCAGGGAAGTCAGCGTGATGGCGGAATATCCGGAGGATGAGTACCGGACTGTCAGCCAGATGAAGGATATCATACTCTCCAAGCCTTCCGGGGGTTATGTGGGCCTGACGGATGTGGCGGAGATTTATTTTAAGGACAGCCCGGCTTCCATTTCCAAGACGGATAAGGCATATGAGATAACCATTACAGCAGATTATACAGGGGGAAATGTCCAGTCAGCCATAGACAGCGAGGTCATAAGCCCTAACTTAAGCGGCACCATAAAGAAAGGCGTAAACTCCATGAACCGTATGATGCAGGAGGAATTTGCAGCCTTGTACCAGGCCATTGCCGTTGCTGTATTCCTGGTATTCGTGGTGCTGTCGGCTCAGTTTGAGTCCCCCAAGTTTTCCTTTATGGTAATGACTACCATACCCTTCAGCCTTATAGGCTCCTTTGGCCTTTTGCAGATTACGGGAGTCAGCATCAGCATGACTTCCATACTGGGATTCCTGATTCTGGTTGGAACAGTTGTAAACAACGGTATCCTGTACGTGGATACGGTGAACCAGTACCGCATGACCATGGATTTAAAAACAGCCCTGATTGAGGCGGGAGCCACACGTTTAAGGCCCATCATGATGACCAGCCTTACCACCATACTGTCCATGATTCCCATGGCCCTGGCCATAGGCGACAGCGGTTCCACCACCCAGGGCCTGGCCATTGTCAACATCGGCGGGCTCAGCGTGGGCGTGGCAGTGGCCCTGTTTATCCTGCCGATTTACTATGCATTGATGAACGGTGATAAGAAGCGTGTGGTGCTGGATATCTAAGAAAGAGGTGTCAATTAAATGAGATATGGAAAGATAGGGGCCGGGTGCCTGGCCGCGGCATTGTGCCTTGGCGCCATGCCGGTGCAGGCGTGGGCCGGTACCCCGGAGTTTGCCTATACCGCAGAGCAGTGGGCTTCCCTCAGGGATAACCAGCTGGAATTTACGGAGATAGCTGACCTGATTCATGTATACAATAACACGGTGATTCAGAACCAGCTGGAGTATGAGGATTTCCGGGGAGAGGATGCGGATGATATTGCGGATGATTACTATGATGCTGCCGATGATATATACGGCAGCCTGGAATATCCGGATTCGTCGGATTCAGACTATGCCAGCCGCCTGTCCTCCTATTTGAGCAGCCAGATTCAGGCGGATAACCTGCGGGAGCAGGGAGATGACAATGTGGAGGACGGGGATATCAAGAAGCTGGGATACGACCAGACTGAGGCAGGTCTGGTGAAGGAAGCCCAGGAGCTGATGATAAGCTACTGGAGCCAGACATACAGCCTGGAGAGCCTGGAACAGAATAAGATACAGGCCCAGTCATCCTATGACCAGACGCTTACCCGCCTGAACGCCGGTATGTCAACCCAGGCCCAGGTACTGTCTGCCCAGGAAGCCGTCACATCAGCGGATGCCTCCCTGCTGTCGGCCCGGAGCAGTCTGGGACAGACAAAAGAAAATCTCTGTCTCATGCTGGGATGGACCTACGGCGCCCAGGTGGATATAGGAGATGTGCCGGAGCCGGATTTGGAGGGAATGTCAGACATCAGCCTGGAGGAGGATGTATCCAGGGGAGTGGAAAATAATTACAGCCTGAGGATACTGGAAAAGAAAATAGCCAATGCAAAAAGCGGCACCAACAAGTCCAGCCTGGAGCAGAGTTTAAAGAGCCAGAAGGAGACAGCTGCTTCCAGTATAAAGAATGCGTATGAGAGCATGATGATATCCAAATCCGACTACGAGCAGGCTCTTAAGGCGTATGAGATTGAGGCGGCAGCCATGGAGACAGCAGAGCGCAAGATGGCGGCCGGGACCATGACAAGAAACAATTATGTTACGCAGCAGTCCTCCTTCGCAGCTGCCCAGGTCAATGTGCGGACACAGAAGCTGGCCCTTCTCAAGGCACAGCTGGATTACCGGTGGTCGGTGGACGGACTGGCATCCGTGTCGTAGAGAGAGGGAGATTTGTAGGCAGCTGAGAAACAGGTAAGGCGCAGGAACATGTCAGATGGAACAGAGGTGAGACAGAAATGAAGAACCGAAGTAATGAAGAGAGCAGCATGGATAAGAGCAGCAGGAATAAGGGAAACAGGGCGCAGATGTTCCTTTTAGCCGCGGTCCTGTGCCTGTGGGGAACAGGCATGCGGGCTGTCTATGCTGCCCAGGATACAGTCCAGGCTGCGGCCCAGGATACAGTCCAGGCCGCAGCCCTGGATAACACAGAAAATACAGCCGATGTCATACACATAGAATACAGCAACCTGAGAGAACTGCTGAAACAGGGAAACCTGTCCTTAAAAGAGAGCATAGAGGATTATGAGGACAATGTAAACGCCTATCAGGAAATATGGGATACCCTTAAGCGGGAGCAGGACAACATGGAGGATAAGGCAGAGGATATGGATGATGAGGACAGCCAGACAGCCGGAGTTTACGCCTCCAATGCAGCCATGTTAAAATCCTTGGCCAGCCGTATATACAGCCAGCTGGATACCATGACCAGCGAAAAGAGCACACGGAGCCTGGAGAAGTCTGCGGACACATTTACCATGACAGCCCAGACCCTGATGAATTCCTACAACCAGATGGTGCAGAACGTGGAATATCAGGAAAAGAGGGCGGAATCCCTGCAGGCAGCCTGGGAGGCCATGGCGAGAAAGCAGGCAGCCGGTTCCGCCACCCAGGCCCAGCTAAAGGAAGCACAGAAAAGCCTGGACACGGCCAGGAATTCCCTGGAATCCCTCAATCTCCAGGCCAGGGAGCTGAGGCAGCAGCTGCTTACCATGCTGGGACTTGAAGCCAGCAGCCAGGCGGTCATAGGGACCATACCGGAACCGGATATGGCAGCCATTGAAGCTGTGGATTATGAAAGCGATAAAGTCAGGGCCATGGGAAATGACAAGAGTGTGCAGAACGCCCGTCACACCTCAGCCAGCAGCACCACTGAAATCAACATCAGGTTTAAGCTGGTGGATGAAGCGGAGGGGACAAAGGAGGCGGCGTTCCTGGCTTCCTACCAGGAATTACAGGCCAGGAAGACTGCCTATGAGGCGGCCCTCACTGCGTTCCGGAGCGCGCAGCTGTCCTATGAAGGACTCCAGAGAAAACAGCAGGCAGGACTGCTGACCAACACGGAATACCTGGAGGGCCAGGCATCCTATCTGGAGAAAAAGGCGGCAAAAGAAACCGCCTCCATGAATCTGGTGGCAGCCTATGAATCTTATTGCTGGGATGTAAAAGGTATCAGTTAAATGGATTGGATAAAAATGCGTACTCTCCGGGCATCAGCCGGACGTGATATGCCTGGCCGGAATCCGCACCGTTACCTCCGTGCCCCTGCCCAGGGTGCTGGTAAAGGAAAGGCCGTAGGCTTCGCCATACAGGCTTTTCAGTCTCAGGTTGGTATTATAGACACCGATGTGGCCGGAGAAGGCAGTGTGTCTGGGGCTGGCGGTGGAGCCGGTACCTGCATTCACGTCATCCTTTAATGTATCAAGCGTTTCAGGCGGTATGCCTGCCCCGTCGTCAGAGATGATGAATACAATGTCATCCCCCTCTGGCCAGCCGGTGAGCAGGATGCTGCCTTTTTTTTCTTCCTTCATCATGATGCCGTGAAGAAAAGCGTTTTCCACGATGGGCTGGAAGGTGAGCTTGGGTATGGTGTACTCGCACAGCTCTTCCGGCACATCCACCACAAAGGCCACGCAGTTGTCATACCGCATGTTCTGGAGACGGACGTAAAGGCTTACATGCTCCAGCTCCTTCTCGATGGAGTTCATCAGCTCCTTGCGGCTCAGGGTCAGCTTATAGAAGCGGGACAGGGTCTGGACCGCCTCCGTGACCTTCTCGCTCTGTCCGGTCTGGGACAGCCAGTTAATCATATCCAGGGTATTATATAGAAAATGCGGATTAATCTGGGCCTGGAGGGCGCGGAATTCCGCCATCCGAAGCTCCTCCGAGGCCTTTTTCTGGCTGTCCATCAGGGAGATGATTTCCTCTGTCATATAGTTGTAGGTATCGGAAAGCACGCCAATCTCATCGCAGCCAGTGTCAGCCATATCCATGGGCTGGGGCGGTCCCTTCCTCACAGTCTCCATCTGCAGGGCCACGCCTATAATGCGGTCCGCAATGGAGCCTGACAGCCGGAAGGCCGTGTACAGGGCCAGGGCAGTGAACAGCAGGTAAATCAGGGCAAAATGCATCATCAGCGCCTTGCCTGCATCACCGATATGGAGGGCGGGAATGATGGACATCATATACCAGTCCGTGTCTGCAATGGGAAAATAGGCCACATAGGCAGAGCCGTCCAGATAGGATACAAGGGAAAAGGTTTTTTCCTTTCCCACCCGCAGCACCAGGTCTGAGCGGGGAATAAAGTATTTACCTGCCAGCCCCATGTCTGAGGCGGATACAATGACATCCCGCTCATTTACAAGGAAGGCAGCCTCGTCCGTGACCGTGGCGTCATTGCGCAGCACCATGTCAAAGGCGGGCCTGGACAGGTACAGGGCCACATAGGCAGAGGCGTTTTCAATGTCGGACACAGTGCCGTCGTCATGGATATACGGAATTCGGGTGATGTAGGCCAGTTTTCCGTTTTTCTCTGTCTCGTCCGGAGTCAGGTACAGCTCCGGGCACAGCATGCGGGCCTGCTCCGTGGTGCTGTAGATGCCGTACCAGTAGCTGCTGCTGATTGAGGACACCGGATTAAACAGGGCGTTGCCTATTTTGTTGTACTGCATCAGGTCGCCATACACGCTGTCATCATAATATATCTTCACATCCGTAATCATGGAATGGTCCGTGATGCTCTGGACCAGGTGGAACAGGCTGTTCATCCGGGAGGTGGAGATATCCAGGGTACCGGCCTCTGACCTGGGGACATGGAACAGGTCCTGTACCATCATGGCGCTGGTGATGGTGTCCGAGGCGTGGCCCACATGGGATATGAGAGTCTCAATGGAGGTCACGGTCTGGGCGGACAGGGCCTGCTCAGAACGGATGCTGTCATCCATGACAATGCCGTAAATGCGCAGGTAAAGAAAGCCTGACAATACGGCGGTGGGCAGCAGTACCAGGATAATGTGTGATATGACAAGCTTTGTTTTCAGCCGCATGTCATAGGTATAATGATAAATCAGCTTTGCCAATGGGTTTTTCATGCAAGCATTTTCTCCCTGTATTCAGAAGGGGACAGGCCCACGATTTTCTTAAAGGTTTTGCTGTAGTAATTGCCGTCGCTGTACCCAACCTTGGAGGAGATGTCGGCAATCTTGTACCTGGGGTCGCTTAAGAACTGTTTGGACATCTTGATGCGGTAGTCCGTCAGGTACTGGTTCAGGGTCTGGCCTGTCTCATTTTTAAAAATCGTGCACACGTAGCTGGAGGAGAGGCGGACGTATTCGCTGACATCCGGTACGGACAGGGAAGGGTTGGCGTAATTCTTATGGATGTATTCCTTAATCTGGAATACAACCGGATTTCCCACGCTGTTTCCCCGCAGGCGCTCAAAGAACAGCCGTACTTTTGCGGCCAGCAGGTCATTAAGCTCCCTGAGAATGGTGCAGTTCATGACTCCCTCCCAGATGGATTCGGAATCCAGCCCTTCCTTCTGCCACAGGGAGATATAGCTTCCCAGGCCGTGCTCGTCCAGCTTGCTGAAATACTTGTAGTAGATATCCTTTACCTGGCTGGGGCCGATTATGTCGTTTGGCACAAAGGATACATACAGCCGCCTGACAATGTCCAGGGCTTCCTCCTCCTGCTTTTCAGACAGGGCCATGGAAAATTCCAGAAGAAGGTCTGCGGGCGGCCGGAATACGGCTGTTTCCATGTTGTGGCTCAGGATGAATCCGTAGTCATGGAAAAATGCCTCGTTCAAATGTTCCCTGGCTTCCTGAAAGGAAATATAGGCGCGCTCCATACCGCTTACAACCGGTCCGAGGGATATAAAGAAGGGGCAGACCTCTATAAGCTTTTGGGCCAGAAGACTTGCGCAGTCGTACAGGGTCTTGTCCATGGGCCGCTCCGGGGAGTAAAGGAAGACAATAATGCGGTGGTCCCCCCTGAGGACATAGGCCTGGGATATGCCTATGGACGTGAGATAATCCACAAAATAATCCCTGATACCGTCCATGGGCTCCTCAGGCAGTGCGGACAGGGGAGTGACACAGTCAATAATGATGCAGCAGAAAAAGGTGGTATGGGTAATGGGAAGGCCCAGGTCAGTTACCAGCTGGCCTGCCTTTGCCAGATTCTCTTCTCCCGGCTGGGACAGCAGGAGGCAAAGGTGGCCCAGCTGTTCCTTTTCCTGAAGCCTGGCCGCTGCCTGGCTCATTTTCTCGTTCCTGCTGTTGTCCACTGCCTCTTTGACGGCTGCGGTCAGCTCATCCATGTCAAGGGGCTTTTCCACATACCCCAGGGCCTTCAGCTTGATGGCTGCTTTCAGGTATTCCTTATCTGAATAAGCGCTCATAAAGATGATGGAGGTTCCGGGCAGCTCCTTTAAAATCCGCTCCGCCATCTGGACCCCGTTCATCCTGGGCATCCGCACGTCTGTGAGCACGATGTCCGGATGCTCCTCCAGGGCAGTCTTAAGGCCGTGAATGCCGTCATCCTCCAGCAGCACCTGGCTGATGCCAAGGCATTCCGGATTCAGGCTGTCCCGGATTCCTTCACGGGTCAGTTTCTCATCGTCAACAATCAGTAGTTTCATCTATTATCATCCATCCTTTTCTAAAAGGCAGTGATTTGTATACAATAATCAATACCGATACAACTATTGTATCAAGAAATCATAAATTTGCAACGGAAATGGACAAAATACGACATTAGGTATATACTGGGAAAAAACAGAAGGAAGGCAGGGACAGCACGGTGAAAGGAAGAAATTGGGTTTGGATGGCAGGAGCGGCCATGATGGCAGGGGTGTTGTTTCTGTTTTCCTGCCAGAGCAGCCAGTTTAACAGGGGTAAATATGCCATTATCATGAAATCCAAGAACAACTGGTACAATGAGCTGGCCAGTGAGGGCTTTAAGCAGGCAGTGGAGGATGCAGGCGAAAACTGCATTGTCCTGTATCCGGACCATCCCTCTGCCCAGGAACAGATACGTCTGATACAGAACCTGATTGACGAGAAAGTGGAGGCCATTGCTGTGGCTGCCAACGATGAATATGCACTGACACCTGTTCTGAATCTTGCCAGGGAAAAGGGAATCTCCGTTATCACCCTGGATGCGGATGTGGAGGCGGGAAGCCGCAGCATATACATAAGCCCGGTGGATGCAAGGGAGCTGGGAAAGGAACTGGTCCGGGAGGTGGACAATATCTGCGGCCACAGAGGCCAGTGGGGCATCCTGTCTGCCGGAAGCCGCTCCGCCAACCAGAATGAATGGATTTTTATGATGAAGCAGGAGCTTCAGAACCTGAAGTACCGGGACCTGCGGCTGGTGGATATTGCCTACGGGGAAGGGGAATATGAAAAGGCGGCTGAGAAAGCGGAGCAGATGCTGGATGCCTATCCGGACCTGAGGGTAATGTGCTGCCTGTCCACGGAAGGTATCAAGGCAGCCGCCGATGTGGTGAAGGAACGGGGGCGGGCGTCGGAGGTAAAGGTCATCGGTCTGGGGCTTCCGGACCAGATGGAGGCATATGTGGGCAGCGCTGCTGAGGATGTCTGTCCGGTGCTATACATATGGAATCCCGTGGACCTGGGCAGGGTGGCAGGATATGTGTGCCTGGAGCTGGCCGGAGGCCGTATAGAGGAGAGGGGGGACCAGGAGCTGGTTCTGGGAGGCGTGACATATTCCATGGATTACGGCCGGGACGGCGGGCTGGAGGTCATAGCCGGAGAGCCGATAAAGGTGGATTCGGAGAATATTGGTTACTGGAAGGACCAGATATAAAGGATAACAGGATAATATTTGAAAATATTCCATGAGATAGAAAAATATTACCATGGAAATCCATTGCCTGAACGTGGTATGATAAGTATGTCGGAAGACAAACAAAAGATAAGGTTAGCAGGCATTGTCAGGTACGGACTTACCAGTAAGTACCATCCCCCAAGTATCTGGCAGTGATACTAAATAAAATACCATACGGAGGTGAACAACATGAAACGTATCCTTGTTAAGTTTGACCAGGCAGACCAGATTATTAATTTCGTAAGAATCATGAACCGTTTTGAGTGTGATGCAGATGTGAAATGCGGAAGCCGTATGGTTGACGCAAAGTCTATTGTAGGCGTATTATCACTGGCAAAGTCCAAAACCGTAGAACTGATTCTTCACACAGATGACTGTGACCAGCTGATGGAGGAAATTGCTCCGTTTGCAGCATAGTCAGACAATTGATACACTTTCCTTAAATTCTACATGAACAAAGAACCGGGCCTGCAGCACCAGAGTTGCTGTGGCCCGGTTCTTTTGCGTCCCTCTTTCCTACTTGGTTTCCTTTAAGGAGAAGCTGTCAATGATGTTGTTCATGCTCCGCTCAATGTGGTGCTCCATCTCCTTGCGCACCAGATAAGGGTTGCAGGACTGGATGTATTCCAGGATGTTCCTGTGCTCCCGGATGGAGAGAAGCTGGTGGTCCTTGGCGGAAACGGTTTTTCCGAAGGAACTTCCATTCCACAGAGAGGAAAGGGTGGAATACATCTTACTGTTGTCAGCCGCTTTCCATATGGCAGTGTGCAGGTTCTGGTTGTAGGACTGATACTCGTCATCTGAGAAATCTTCTCCCAGGCCTTCAATGTGGACCTGGGATTCCATCAGTTCCGATACGTCAAAATGTCTCAGGGTGGCCCTGACAGCGGCCTCACCCTCTAATAAAGACCTCATTTCAAAATGCTCACGGATTGTTTTGGTGGTGATTCCCTTTACAATGGCACCTTTATTCATTCTCAGCAGAATCAGATTTTCAGAAGAAAGAATCTGAAATGCTTCACGGACCGGTGTCCTGCTGACACCCAGGTTATTGGCTATGTCTGTAAGGGACAATTCCTCCCCTTCTTTAAACTCGCCTGACAGAATCGCCTTGCGAAGAATGGAAGCGATTCGGATGCGCGTGGGCATTATTTCCAGCGAATCCAGCTTTTTCATTTGTTTCACCCGCTTTTCTTAGAATAAGGCTATTTTAGCATACAAAGCCAAAAGAGTCAAAACCTAGTTATGGGATGGAATGAAAATATGCACATAAAAATTTGTTACAATAGACTAAAAATAAAAATATTATACAAATGTTGTTGAAATTTCATCGGAAGTATGATAAAACTACAGTAAATCGTATACGATATACGATATTCAGAATGCAACTTAACGAGACATCGCTAAGTGCCAGTGACATGTATCGCACGTAGGGAGCCAGAATACGGTCTCCAAGTGCTCATAACAGGCCACTGCACTAAGCTCGAAAGGACCTCGCTAAGTGCCAGTGACATGTATCGCACGTAGGAGACCAAAGGACGGTCTCCAAGTGCTCATAACAAGGAGGGTATGGAATGAAGTGGACCAATCATCATGTATCGGATATCAAGATGGCTTACATAGGAGGCGGCTCCAAGGCATGGGCGTGGAAGCTGATGGCGGACCTGGCCCTGGAGCCGGCTCTGGACGGAACGGTCTGGCTCTATGATATCGATGCCAGGGCAGCTGAGGAAAACCAGATTATCGGCAATCAGCTGAAGGGAAGAAGGGAGGCCAGTGGTCAGTGGGATTACAGGGTGGCCTACTCCTTAAAGGAGGCCCTGGAGGGAGCTGACTTTGTGGTGATATCCATTCTTCCGGGTACCTTTGAGGAGATGCGTTCCGACGTACACCTGCCCGAACGGCTGGGCATCTATCAGTCGGTGGGGGACACGGCAGGCCCCGGCGGCATGGTCCGCGCCCTGCGTACCCTGCCCATGTACGAGGAGATTGCATTGGCTGTCAGGGACATTTGTCCCAAGGCATGGGTCATCAGCTATACCAACCCCATGAGCCTGTGCGTGGCCAGCCTCTATAAGACCTTCCCCGGAATCAAGGCCTTTGGCTGCTGCCATGAGGTCTTCGGCACCCAGAAAGTGCTGGCCGCCATTGCTGCCGGAGAACTGGGGACAGGCCCCATTGACCGCAGGGACATCCATGTGAATGTATTGGGAATCAACCACTTTACCTGGTTTGACGCTGCATCCTATGAGGGAGTTGACCTGTTTCCTGTCTACAGGGAGTATATAAGGACTCATTTTGAGGAAGGGTATGACGACCCTGACCGCTCATGGGAAGAATCTACCTTTAACTGCCGCCACAGGGTAAAGTTTGACTTATTTAACCGCTACGGCCTCATTGCTGCGGCAGGGGACCGGCATCTGGCGGAATTCATGCCGGGCAGCTCCTATCTCAACGACCCGGAGACAGTTACGTCATGGAAGTTCGGCCTGACCACCGTGGATTTCAGAATCCATCAGATGGAGGAGCGCCTGGCCAGGAGAAAGCGTCTCATGGAGGGTGAGGAACAGATGGAAATTGTTCCGTCAGGAGAGGAGGGCGTACAGCAGATTAAGGCCCTGGTGGGACTGGACCGGATGGTGAGCAATGTGAATATGCCAAACAGCTTCCTGCAGATTCCAAACCTTCCAAAGGAGGCCGTGGTGGAGACAAATGCAGTGTTCTCCCGGGACAGCATCAAGGCGCTGGCAGCCGGTCCCCTTCCGGAGTCCTTAAGGGAACTGATACTTCCCCATGTAGAGAATCACGGATATATACTGGAAGCAGCAGATACATATGACCGGGACCTGGTGGTAAAGGCATTTATGAACGACCCGCTGGTGAAGTACAAATGCCGGGACGAGGGAGCGGTACGGAAACTGGCAGATGACATGATTAAGAATACAGAACATTACCTTCCGGATGGATGGAAATAAACGTATGGGGGAAAAGAATGAAGAAAAAGAAGAAAGGATTCTGGAAACGCAATATAGGACTGGTCTTTGTCATGCCCTGGCTGGTGGGACTGCTGGTATTTAAGCTGTATCCCTTTGCTGCCTCCTTTATTTACAGTTTCCATTCCTATAATCTGTTCAAGACAGCCTCCTTCACAGGGCTGGAAAATTACAAATACATCCTGGGGGACAAGCTGATTATCAAGGCATTCATACAGACCTTTAAGTATGCGTTCCTGACCGTGCCCTTAGAGCTTATGTTCGCCCTGTTCATTGCCTATATACTCAATGATAAGATAAGAGGACTTAACTTTTTCAGGACCATTTACTACATTCCCTCCATACTGGGCGGCTCCGTGTCCATTGCTGTGCTGTGGAAGTTCCTGTTTAAGACAGAGGGCCTTGTAAACATCATGCTGGGGTCACTGGGGATTCCCGCCTTTAACTGGCTGGGAAATCCCGACGGGGCGTTCCTTGTAATCGTGCTCCTGCGTGTATGGCAGTTCGGTTCGCCCATGGTCATTTTCCTGGCAGCCCTGAAGGGAGTGCAGGGAGACCTTTACGAGGCAGCAGCCATTGACGGGGCAGGAAAATGGAAGCAGTTCTTCAAAATCACGGTTCCGCTTATCACGCCGGTCATATTTTATAACTTTGTGACCCAGCTGTGCCATAAATTCCAGGAATTCAACGGCCCTTTCATCGTGACCCAGGGAGGTCCGCTGCGTTCCACAACTTTAGTTTCACTGCTGGTCTATAACGAAGCTTTTAAGCGGAATGAGATGGGACTGGCCAGCGCCATTGCATGGCTATTGTTCCTGGTAATCATGACCTTTACGGCGGTGGCATTCATCAGCCAGAAGTATTGGGTTTACTATGCGGATGAGGATGGGAGGTAAGCATATGAACAGAAAAGAAAAAGCGCGGCTTAACCTGTTTTTGCGGTATCTCCTTTTGATTGGCCTGGGAATCGTGATGATATATCCCCTGTGCTGGATGATTGGTGCGTCCTTTAAGACAAATTCAGAGCTGTTTTCCAGTGCGGGAATCATTCCGCTGGCGCCCACGCTGGACGGATACAAAAACGGGTTTAAGGGCTACGAGGGCATGAACCTGCTGCATTTCATGGGAAATACATACAAGTTCGTGCTGCCGAAGGTGGTGTTCACCGTTGTATCTGCGGTGATTACATCCTATGGCTTTGCCAGGTTCCAGTTTATCGGCAAGAAGCTGCTGTTTGTGCTTCTGCTCTCCACCCTGTTTCTGCCCCAGGTAGTATTGAACGTGCCCCAGTATATCCTGTTTAACGAAGTGGGATGGCTGAATTCCTATCTGCCCATTGTGATTCCGTCCATGCTGGCAGGGGACACCTTCTTTGTATACATGCTGATACAGTTTTTAAGAGGCATTCCCAGGGAGCTGGAGGAAGCAGCGGAGATTGACGGGTGTAACGTGGTGGAGAGACTGTGGTACGTGATTGTTCCCATGTTAAAGCCATCCATTGTTTCCTGCGCCCTGTTCCAGTTCATGTGGGCTTCCAACGATTTCATGGGGCCGCTTATCTATATTAATTCAGTGCGGAAATATCCGGTATCCATATTTTTGAGGATGTCCATGGATACAGAAACCGGATTTGACTGGAACCGGATTCTGGCAATGTCGCTGCTGGCAATCGTTCCGTCCCTGGCCGTGTTCTTTATGGCACAGGATTCCTTTGTGGACGGCATTGCAGCAGGCGGTGTAAAGGGATAATTAAAAAAATTATATTATAAATGGGAGGTTACACATGAGAAAACGAGGAAAACAACTGGTTAGTCTGATTTTGGCAGGCGTCATGGCAGGGTCCCTGGCGGGATGTATGCCCACACAGTCAAAGGAGACTGAGGCTGCTCCTGCACAGACACAGGAAACCAAGGCCGAAGGCGGCACAGAGGCGGCCGGGGCGGGTACGGAGGCGGCCGGCACTGAGGCAGCGGCATCTGCCGGCATGGAAGTGAATACGGCGGACCCCATCACCCTGCGTTTCAACTGGTGGGGCGGGGATTCGCGCCATGAGAAGACCCTTAAGGCCATCGAGGCGTTTGAGGCAAAATATCCCAATATTTCGGTGGAGGCAGAGTACGAGGCATTCAGCGGGCATGAGGAGAAGATATCCCTGGCCTTAAACGCAGGCTCTGCTGCGGATGTGATTCAGCTGAACATGGACTGGGTATTTGCATATTCCCCGAACGGAGACACGTTTTACGACCTGAATAAGGTTTCCAATATTATCGACCTGTCCAATTACGATGATTCCGACAAGGCCTTCTACACCATAAACGGGTCCCTGGAGGCCCTGCCCATTGCCAACACGGGCCGCGGCTTTATCTGGAACAAGACCACCTATGACAAGGTTGGGGCAAAGATTCCCACCACCCTGGAAGAGCTGTACGAGGCAGGGGAAAAATTCGCGGCCTATGAGGACGGTTCCTACTATCCCTTTGCCTGTGCTGATTATGTAAAAGTGCATCTGATGATTTATTATCTCCAGTGCAAATACGGCAGGGACTGGATTAAGGACAATACCCTTCAGTATTCCAAGGAAGAAATCACGGAAGGCCTGGATTTCATCAAGGAGCTGGAAGACAAGCACGTTATCCCCAATTCCGAGAAGCTGGCAGGAGAAGGCACCTCTGAGCTTCTGGAGACAAGCGAGAGCTGGATAAACGGCCATTACGGCGGCGCCATGTGCTGGGATACCAATATTGCCAAGTACGTGGATGCTGTGACGGACGGAGAAATCGTGGTGGGCGACATGATTAACATGGGCGAATACCACGGCGGCCCCATCAAGGCGTCCCAGGTCATTGCAATCACCTCCACCTCAGAGCATCCCGCAGAAGCAGCAGCCCTGATACAGTTCCTGTTCGGGGACGAAGAAGGCGCCACCATACTTGGGGACAGCCGCGGCATCCCGTGCAACAAGAATGCGGTTAAATATGTTGAGACCGAGGGCAGCCTGGTGGCTGAAATGAATGAGAAACTGATGGCATGGTCTGCCTTCAAGCTGGATATATTCACGGAGCGGGCAGCACTAAAGGCGCCTGACGGTGTGTATACCCTGGCAATCCAGTCTCTGAGCTATGGGGAAGAGGACGCTGCTGCCTGTGCAGATATGCTGATTGACGGAATCAACCGGGAAGTAGAGACAGCAACTGCCCAGTAAAGGCAGAAGGAAACAGGAGGATAATGCCGCAGAATGGGGTTATGCATTTTGCGGCATTCCTTTTTAAAAAGGACAGTGTATGAAGATAACAGATGTAAGACAGGAATATTTCAGGTGGGAGAAAAGCCGGCCCATCTCCAATGGAATGCACACCTACACCCACTGCGGCCTGGCAGTCATTACAGTGGAGACGGACCAGGGAATCAGGGGATACGGCCTTTCCGGGCCGGTACTGGGCATGAATCCGTTTATGATGGCAGGGGAGCTAAAGGATAGGATAATCGGACAGGACCCCATGCGCACGGAGTGGCTCTGGGACAGGCTCTATGTCCCTAAGCTGACAGGGCGTAAAGGCATCAGCACCAGAACAATCAGCGGCATGGACATGGCGCTTTGGGACATCAAAGCCAAGTCGCTGGGGCTGCCCCTGTACAGGCTGCTGGGGGAATACAGAAAAAGCGTGCCTGTTTACATTGCCGGCGGATATTATGAGCCGGGAAAGGGCCTGGAGGACCTTCAGCGGGAGATGGAGGGATATATGAACCAGGGCGCTGCCGGCGTCAAGATGAAGGTGGGGGCCCTGAGCATCCGGGAGGATGCCGCCAGGGTAAAGGCTGTGCGGGAAGCCATAGGGCCGCAGGCCCTGCTCATGCTGGACGCCAACTGCGGATATTCCAGCCACAGGGCAATCCAGTTTGCCAGGCAGGTGGAGGAATATGATATCTACTGTCTGGAGGAACCTGTGGCGCCCCATGATTATGACGGGATGAAGAAAGTTGCGGAAAAGACAGTCATTCCCCTTGCCTCCGGCGAGAATGAGTACACCAGATGGGGGTTCAGGGAACTGATTGACACAGGAGCTGTCCCAATCCTGAACCCGGCGCCCTTTCTCATGGGCGGCGTCACGGAGTTTCTAAAGACAGCTGCCCTGTCCCAGGCCCACTGCCTGGAGCTGGCGCCCCATGGGGACCAGACCATCAATGTTTCCCTGGGGGCGGCCGTGGGCAATGTGTCTTATATTGAGTACTATCCTCCGGAATACGACCAGGTGTGGCATGAGGCATTCAGCCATTCCCTGGAGATAGACAGGGAGGGAAGGCTGCAGCCCCCGGAACGGCCGGGAATCGGCTTTGAGCCGGATTACCGCGTGTTGGACAGATTCAGAATCATATAAGCAGGACAGGAGAAAAGGATATGCATGCAATAGAGAAGATATTGGCAAGGCACAGCGGCCGTGACCGGGTGGTAAGCGGGGAGATTATAACGGCTGACATTGATTTTGCGGAGATTAACGACCTGTATCTCCAGACCGTCTATTCCTTCCGGGAGATGGGAGGGAAAACCGTATGGGACAGGGACAAGGCCGCCTTTGTATTTGACCACTATGCGCCCTCGCCCACCATTGAGGCGTCCCAGAATCACAGGGAGATGCGCCTGTTCAGGCAGGAGCAGGGGCTTACCCATCATTTTGACATCAATGCGGGAATCTGCCACCAGGTTATGCCGGAGGCGGGCCTGGTATATCCCGGCATGATTCTGGTGGCAACGGATTCCCATACCACCACCCACGGCGCATTCGGCTGCCTGGGAACCGGCATTGGGGCCACGGATATGGCTACGGTACTGATAACCGGAAAGCTTTGGTTCAGGGTGCCGGAAATCATACGGATTCACCTGGAAGGAATGCCCGGAAACCATGTGCTTCCCAAGGATGTGATTTTATATATCATAGGAAAAATGAAGGCAGACGGGGCTGTGTATAAGGCGGTTGAGTTCACCGGGGACTATGTGGAACAGCTGGATGTGGCAGGGCGTATGGTGCTCTGCAACATGGCGGTGGAGATGGGGGCAAAGACAGCTTACATGCAGCCCAACCAGGCCGTGCTTGACTATGTGGCCCGCAGGACCAGCCGCCCGTTTACAGTGGAGCGCACGGACAGGGATTTTGAATATGGGGAGACATATGTCTTTGATATAAGCGGGCTGAAACCGCAGGTTTCCATGCCCTCCAGCGTGGACAACGTGGGCGCGGTGGACCAGGCCGGCGGGGTGCGTATCGACCAGGCCTTTTTGGGTGCCTGCACCGGCGGACGCGTGGAGGATATTGGGGAGGCGGTCCGCATCCTGAAGGGGCGCAGGATTGCTCCCCATGTCCGTCTGGTGGTGATTCCGGCATCCGCTGAAGTATTTAAGGAATGCATTGCAAACGGATACCTGGATGCCCTCATAGACGCTGGCGCCACCATATCTGCGCCAGGGTGCGGCCCCTGTCTCAGCGCCCACCAGGGGGTCCTGGCTGCCGGCGAGGTGTGCGTCACTACTTCCAACCGGAATTTTCCGGGAAGGATGGGAAGCAGGGATTCCGGTATTTATCTGGCGTCACCGGCCACCGTGGCCATGTCTGCGCTGACCGGGTATCTGACAGACCCGTCCGCGGGGATGCCGGGAGAAACGGACGGACAGGAAACAGCAGAGACAGGGAAAGGGGAGTGAGGATATGAAGGAAGAATTTACAGGCCAGGCCCTGGCGCTGGGGAAAAACATTGACACGGACCAGATTTATCCGGGCCGTTACCTGGCTCTCACCAATCCCGAGGAAATCGGCAGCCATTGCCTGGAAGGCGTGGATGAAGAAATTGCCGGACATTTTCCAAAGGGCGGAATGATAGTGGCAGGCACTAATTTTGGATGCGGCTCCAGCAGGGAGCATGCAGCCATTGCCCTCATTCATATGGGGGCAGGGGCAGTGGTGGCTGAATCCTTTGCAAGGATTTTTTACCGGAATGCCATTAATCTGGGACTTCCCCTGCTGGTGTGCAAGGGCATCGGGGGAAAGGTGGAAAGCGGCCAGAACCTGAAACTCAACATGAGGACAGGAGAACTTACAAACCTGGATACCGGGGAAATGTTCCAGTGTGAGAAAATCGGGGAATACGCAATGTCCATTCTGGAAGCAGGAGGCATAAAGCCCCTGTTTATCAGGCGGATGAAAGAGGAGGGCCATGACAGCTGAACGTTATATCAGGCAGTACACGGAAGAGTTTATGAAACTGGACCGGAGGTTCTGGAACTATGAGGACGGCTGCGTCCTTACGGCTCTGGAGGCCATGTACAAGGCCACCGGCAGGAAACGCTATGCCCAGGCAGTCAGGATATTTCTGGACCGGTACATATGCAGCGACGGCAGGATAAAGTGGTATGACAGTGAGGAATACAGTCTGGATAAGATACCGTCTGGCCGCGCCCTGCTCTTTCTGTACCGTGAGACAGGAGAGGAAAAGTACCGTCTGGCAGCAAAGCAGCTGATGGAACAGCTGCGGCATCAGCCCAGGACAGAATCCGGCAGCTTCTGGCATAAGAAGATATATCCGCGTCAAATCTGGCTGGACGGCCTTTATATGGCAGCACCCTTTTATCTTCAGTATGAAATGGAGCTGGGAGACAGAAGGAACTGCGGCGACGTCATGAAACAGTTTGAAAATGCCAGGCGGTTTCTGTACGATGAAGGGACCGGCCTGTACATCCATGCATACGATGAAGGAAAATGCCAGTTCTGGGCAGACCCTGAGACGGGAAGGTCCCCTAATTTCTGGTCAAGGGCAGAGGGATGGTATCTGATGGCCCTGGCAGACTGCTGTTCCATATTGCCTGAAGGGACGAAAGAATGGAAGTATCTGGCCGGTTTGTGGAAGGAGGCCATGGATGGAATGCTCCGGTACCAGGACCGGGAAACAGGGCTGTTTTTCCAGCTGACGGCTCTGGGAGAGATACCGGGCAATTACCTGGAGACATCCGCTTCCGCCATGGTGGCCTATTCTATCTATAAGGGATATGAGACGGGGGTACTGGACAGGGGGACAGCGGACCGGGCGGACCTTATCATGATGGCCCTGGAGACGGAAAAGCTGAAGGTGAGAGAGGGTATTCTCCACCTGGACGGAACCTGTGCGGGCGCTGGTCTGGGACCGGCCGGCCGGCCGGAGCGGGATGGGAGCATCGGGTATTATCTGGGGGAGCCGGTTGTCTCAGACGAGCAGAAGGGAGCGGCTGCCTTTATGCTGGCTTACAGCCAGTGGATAGCCGGGGGAAGGAATTCCCTGGATACGGAGGAAACGTGTGTGGTAAAAATAAATGATGTGTATGAACTGCGGCACCGGGCAGTGGAGCAGATAGAACTTGGCTACGGAAAAGGTACGGAAAAGGTGGACATACCCAGGGATTCCATTGCCCATATCCTGGTCCCCCATAAAAAGGAGGAAAGCCGCCCTGAGGCGGATATCATTGAACAGGCCCTGGATTCGCCCTTGGGCACAAAGCGGCTTGAAATACTGGCAGCCGGGAAAAAGGATGTGGTCATTGTCACCAGCGACATTACGCGCCCCATGCCGTCCTGGAAGGTTCTTCCCCATGTACTCAAACGGCTGGAAAAGGCCGGGGTCAGCCGCAGCCAGGTGACGGTGGTGTTCGCAGTGGGCACCCACAGGAGACAGACCCAGGAGGAGATGCGGCATCTGGCCGGGGATGATATTTACAATACCTGCAGGTGCATGGATTCGTCCGAATGCAGCTTCATCCATATGGGGGAGACAAAGGCCGGGACGCCGGTGGACATAGCGGACAAGGTGGCGCAGGCTGATTTGAGGATATGTCTGGGCAATATTGAGTACCATTTCTTTGCCGGTTACTCCGGCGGTGCAAAGGCAATCATGCCGGGGGTTTCCACCATGGAGGCCATCCGTAAAAACCACAGCAGGATGATTCATCCCATGGCAAAGGCAGGAACCCTTGCAGGGAATCCGGTGCGGGAGGACCTGGAAGAGGCGGCCGGAATCTGCGGCGTGGATTTCCTGCTGAATGTGGTGCTGGATGAACATAAAAATGTAATCCACGCAGCGGCAGGTGATTTAAAGGAGGCTCACAGGCAGGGATGCAGGTTCCTGGACGGTTTTTACCGGACGGAAATCAATGAGCTGGCAGACATTGTGATTGTCTCCCAGGGCGGGGCGCCGAAGGACCTGAACCTGTATCAGACCCAGAAAGCCCTGGCCAATGCGGAGCAGGCCGTGCGCCCGGGGGGAATCATAATTCTGGCCGGCGCCTGCCCGGAAGGATTGGGAGGAGCTGTGTTTGAGCAGTGGATGCTGGAGGCAGAGGACCTGGACAGCATACTGGAACGCATACAGAAGGATTTCCGGATTGGCGGACACAAGGCTGCCTCCTTTGCCAGGGCGTTAAAGCGGGCCAGGATATTCCTGGTATCGGGAATTGAACCAAAATTGGTCCGCGATATTTTCATGGAGCCCTTTGACCATGTGCAGGAGGCCTATGATGCGGCTGTAAAGGAAATCGGGCCGGGGGCAAGAGTGATTGTGATGCCCTATGGAGGCTCCACTTTGCCGGTACTGGCTGGAAACAGGATGCCGAATTGATGTAAAAGGCTGATGAACGGTCTGAATGAAAGCAGGCAGGGGGATTTGAAACAAAATGCCCTTGCCTGCTTTTGTGTAATCTATCGAAGTTGGGAACGAAATTTCGTATAAAGTATCCATAGGCAAGGAAAAACATATATGATACACTGAGTGAAAGGTATTACCATAATACTAAGATAAGCTGAAGAAAAAAACATGAAAACGGGAAAGAAGATGGAAAGGATGCATGATATGTCATCGATAGCCCCTATCCGTAAAAAAACATTAAGTGACGCCGTGAAGGAGTCACTGCGGAAACTGATATCGGACCAGGCCTTTCATGAGGCAGGAAAGCTGCCGCCGGAGGAGGAACTGGCCAGGCAGCTTGCTGTCAGCCGCATTACCATACGCAAGGCCCTCACAGATTTGGAACAGGAGGGACTGCTTCTGCGTCTTCACGGCAGGGGAACATTTGTGAACCCTGCTGCCAGGCAGGTGAAGGTAAATCTGTCCAGTATGCTGGAATTCGGCTCCGTCATCAGCGGCAACGGCTACCGTCCTGAGTGCAGGCTGGTTTCCGTGGAAGAGGAGAGGATTCCGGCTGCCTATGGGGAACAGCTTGGCGCCGGGAAGGAAGGCCGCGGCATACGGGTGGAAAAGCTTTATATGGCAGACGGCGTTCCCGCCATTGTCAGCATAGGGCGGGTTCCCCTCCGCCTGTTTTCCCAGGTGCCCGGCCGGACAGCCTGGCAGGAACGGTCCAACTTTGAGGTGATTCAGGAATATACCGGGCGTATGGTGGTCCGGGACTGGGTGGAAATCAGCTCCCTGTCAGAGAAGGAGGCCGAAGATATGCTGGGACATCCATGTCCTCTTAATGCAGCTTCCGTGCTGATGATCCAGGCAGTGGGATATGACCGGAACAGCGAGCCCGTTATACACGGCGTGGCTCTCTATGATACCAACCATATCCGTTTCAACCTGCTGCGCCATGCAGAGGGGTGACAGCGCGGGGATTAGGAAGGGACAGGGAGATGGAAAATAGGGAAATGAGGAAAAACATGCCCTATGAAAGGTATTACCATAATATCATATGACTGTAATGGAAGAGGGCCTGCGCATGGACCCCGGCGCAGATTGCGGTATAGTTTAGTTTGTCCTAACGTTAAATCTAATAAATAAAAATACAAAGGAGGAAGCTATGAACACATTGGAAACATTTTTTAAAATCAGGGAGCGGGGCTCCAGCGTGAGGACCGAGGTTCTGGCCGGCATGACGACCTTTGCCACCATGGCCTACATCATTATCCTGCAGCCGGTGAACATGCGGGATACGGGGATGGATACAGTGGGAATCCTGATTGCCACGGCATTGGTTTCAGCTCTTATCACCATGCTGATGGGGGTGGCGGCCAACATGCCCATTGCGCTGGCGCCGGGGATTGCGTCCGGTATCGTGCTGACCTATTCCATCGTGGCGCCGGGGCTGGCTACCTGGCAGGTGGGCCTGGGCATGTCCATGATTTCAGCAATCCTGTTCCTGGTGCTGAGCCTGTTTAAGATACGGGAAAAGATAGTGGAGCTGATACCGAAAAACATTAAGATTGGCATTAGTGCGGGCCTGGGGATTTTCATCATCCGCACGGCCCTGGTTAATTCGGGGCTGGTGAACCCGGACTTCAGAGGATTCGGTGATTTCTCCGCCCCTTCTGTGCTGCTGTCGGCTGTCAGCATTGTCATATGCTTTATCCTGTATTTCCTCCGCGTCAAGACAGGAGGACGGGAGTACAGAATCAGAAGCTCCCTGCTGATTGCCATTATTGTCACCACCGTGGCCGGCATTCCCATGGGAGTGGTCCGGGTACCCTCATCCATCTTTACATCGGGAGGTCTTTCCTCTCTTGGGAATATTGCTTTTAAAGCAGACGTAGCTGGCGCTTTAAGGCCGGAGTACATTGCTTTTGTCCTGGCTTTCTTTGTAAGTGATTTTTTTGGTACGCTGGCCACTGCCCTGGGCCTGGGACAACAGATGGGGATGCTGGATGAAAACGGGAATTTTCCTATTATCGGAAAGATTTTTCTGGTGGACGCCATAGGGTCTGTGGTGGGAACCTGTATGGGAGTGACCGTGGTCACAAGCTATGTGGAAAGCGCCTCCGGTATTGAGGTGGGAGGGAGGACCGGACTGGCCTCTGTGGTTACCGGGGTGTTTTTCCTGCTGGCCGTGTTGTTTGCCCCCCTGTTTTTGATGATACCTGCCGCAGCCACCACACCGGTGCTGCTCATTATCGGATTTGTCATGATGCAGGGGCTTAAATCCATTGATTTTGAAATTGAGGAATGGGTCCCGGTAGGGATGCTGATTATTTCCACTCTGTTTTACGGGATATCCCAGGGCATTGGTATCGGCCTGCTGACTTACTGCTGCGTGAAAAGCGCGTATTACCTGTTTACGGATGAACGGGGAAGGGATAAGCTTCCGTCTCTTTTTACCATTTTGTTTACCCTGCTGACCTGCATCCAGTTCTTTATCTAGTGTTTCCGGCTGTTTGGAGCACTGCCTGTTTCCGAAAGGAGGAAATGATATGAAAATAGCAGCATGGATGGACCGTGGGAAAATGGTCAGGGCAGCCATGGGAAGGATTCCCTGTGACCTGACTGTCTGTAATATACGGCTTGTCAACATGTTTTCCGGGGAGGTTTATCCTGCCCAGGTGGATATACTGGACGGCATCATTGTTCGGGTGCGGACAGAGGGGGAGTGTCCGGCATTGCCCCCGGAGCGGTTTTTTGACGGAGGAGGGCGCTATCTGATTCCCGGTTTTATTGACTCCCACCTCCATGTGGAAAGCACCATGATGATTCCGGAAAATTTTGCAAGGGCCGTGCTTCCCTGGGGAACCACCACCATTGTCATGGACCCCCATGAGATTGCCAACGTAATGGGCATCCAGGGCGTCAGCTTCATGCTGGACAATGCAAAGAAAACCCCTCTGCGCCAGTTTGCCCTGGCACCCTCCTGCGTGCCCTCCGTACCCGGGGTGGAGAACAGCGGGGCTGTGTTTGGCGAGGAGGAAATCGCCCGGCTTCTGGACATGCCGGATGTGCTGGGGATTGCGGAAATCATGAACTATGTGGATGTATGCCAGGGGGACGCAAGGATGAGTCTCATTATTGCCCAGGGCCTGAAGCGGAATCTGTATCTGCAGGGCCATGCGCCCCGTCTGGAGGGAAATGCCCTTGCAGCCTATCTGCTGGCAGGACCGGAAAGTGACCACGAATGCCGCAGCGCCCGGGAGTGCGGGGAGAAAGTCCGCCAGGGCATGCATGTGAATCTTAAGACCAGTTCTCTTTCCAACCATCTGCCGGATGCGCTGGAAGGAATCAGGGAGCATCGCTGGCATGACAGCGTATCCCTGTGCACGGATGATGTCCATGCAGGGGTGATTTACAGCGAAGGCCATCTGAACCGGGTGGTTGGAAAGGCCATAGAATATGGGGCCCATCCATTGGATGCCATCCGTTACGCCAGCTATAACGCTGCCAGGGAGTACGGGTTTGAAGACCTTGGAGCCATTGCTCCGGGGTATGTGGCGGACATGCAGCTGGTGGATGCCCTGGACGGCCAAAGGCCCAGCCATGTATTCTGCCGGGGGCAGCTGGTTGCTGAGAATGGAAGATATCTGGGAAGTCCCTGCGGCGGCGGACTCAGGTTTGCCAATACCATGAAGCTGTCCTGCCTGTCCGGTGCCGGGGATTTCAGGCTGAAAGCGCCTGCTTTGCCGGGGAAGACGCTGGTGGTTTACAGTAAATATGACGGGCCCTTTAATAAAGCCTTCTATGAGTCGCTGCCTGTTGAGGACGGATACATTTCCGTCAGGCACGATTCCGGCCTGGCCATGGCCTGCGTGTGCAACCGGTATGGACTGGACCAGAGAACCATTGTCCCTATCCGGGATTTTGGAATCACGGAAGGCGCCATTGCCACCACCGTGTCCCATGACTGCCATAACCTGACCATGATATACCGGGACCCGGAGGATGCGTGGATTGCGGCAAAGACCTTAAAGGAGAGCGGTGGGGGCATAGCCGTGGTATTGAACGGAAGGGTACTGGCAAGTCTGGCCCTGCCGGTTGGCGGGCTGATGTCTAATCTGCCCATTGAAAGCCTTGCACCGCAGGTGGAGCGGGTGGAGAAGGCAGTGTATGACCTGTGCGCGGGAAAAAGCTCGCTGCTAAAAATGTCCACCTTTGCCCTGGCTGCCCTGCCGGGCGCCATCATGACGGATAGAGGCGTACTGGACGGGGAATCCCAGACATTTATGCCTGTTTTCCTGGCATGAATGCTCCGCTGAGTTTGCACAATCACATGCCGGCCGTTTTAGGTCCGGCTTTTTTCCATGCCATGATACAATCAGCGGTACGGTAAAACAGCGGGCTGAAAAACATCTGTATTTGTACAGATTTTGTATTGATTCCGGGGCTTTCCGATGGTATAGTAGGCTGTCGTGGGATTATGAACGTAAAGCGGGGGTTGAGAGATGATAGAGATGAAAAGGATAAAAAGATTTATTAAGAGGGAGACTGTCCTGAGCGGAGCTTCCATATTGGCGCTTTTGTCTGCCCTGGTCATAAGGCCGGACAGGGAATATGCATCCTATATTGATTACAGCACAATCAGTCTCCTGTTCTGCCTGATGACCGTGATGGCAGGACTTCAAAGCCTGGGCGTGTTTAAGAAAACAGGAGAGCGGCTGCTGGGATATGTAAAAGGGCCGGGGGCTGTGTCGTCCGTGCTGGTATTTCTCTGTTTTTTCTTCAGCATGGCTATTACCAATGATGTGGCGCTGATTACTTTTGTGCCCTTTGCCATCACGGTTCTTAAAATGGCGGGAATGGAGCCGCTGGTGCTGCCCGTGGTGGTGCTTCAGACCATTGCAGCCAACCTGGGCAGCATGCTGACGCCGGTGGGAAATCCACAGAACCTGTATCTGTATTCAAAAGCCGGTTTAAGTGCAGGCCAGTTCCTGAATCTGATGGCCCCCTATACAGCGGCATCCTTTGTAATGCTGGGGCTATGCCTGGCCGTGGTGGGATTGAGAAACAGAATGCCGGGAAAAGAGGCGGACGGCAGGGGACAGGGCCCCATGGTCAGCGGTTTTCCCGGACTTTCCGAGGAAGCAGTGAGTATGGACGGGGCCGGAACGGGGATTCAATTGGGGCGTCTGGGGCTGTATCTGTTCCTCTTTTTGCTATGCCTGGGCTGTGTGGCCCATATTTTTCCCTGGCCGGTCCTGCTGGCTGTTGTAATTGCAGCGGCATGGTTTGCCGACAGGGGCCTGTTTCTGGCAGTGGATTATTCCCTTCTCCTGACCTTCTGCGCCTTTTTCATATTCATCGGCAATATGGGAAGGGTACCGGCTTTCTGCCGGTTCCTGGACCACATTCTGGGAGGCAGGGAAATCATTACCTGTGTGGGGGCCAGCCAGATTATCAGCAATGTGCCTGCCGCACTGCTGCTGTCCGGATTTTCACAGGATTACAGGGCGCTGATTGTGGGAACGAATCTGGGAGGGCTTGGGACCCTCATCGCATCCATGGCCAGCCTTATTTCGTATAAATATATTGCCCGCATGTATCCCATGGAAAAGGGACGGTATCTGGGTTGGTTCACAGGGGTCAGCCTGCTGTTCCTGGCAGTGCTGCTTGTACTGGCTTTGTGGGTTATCCCCTTTTAAAATGGGATTACCGATGCTATACTAAAATCAGAACTGGTAATAGAGCGTGCCGGTGTCAGAAATGATTTTTATGGCACGTCCCGGGCCGGTGAAGCGTGCCGGACAGAAAAGGAGAAGTATTATGGCTGTGATTGCAGGAATCATGGTGCCCCATCCGCCTCTCATCGTGCCGGATGTGGGCAGGGGGCAGGAGGTTCTGATTAAGGAAACCATTGAAGCATACCGGAAGGCTGCCAGGATGGCGTCAGAGCTGGAACCGGAGACCATTGTGGTGATTTCACCTCATGCAGTGATGTATGGGGACTATTTCCATGTATCACCGGGAAAGGGGGCCAGAGGGGATTTCGGGCCGTTTATGGCTCCTCAGGCTTCGGCAAAAGTCATGTATGATGAGGCCTTTGTAAGGGAGCTGGAACAACTCTGTGAGGAGGCGGATTTTCCCATGGGCACAGAGGGGGAGAAGGAGAAGGAGCTGGACCACGGAACGCTGGTTCCCCTGTTTTTTATCAACCAGTATTACAGGGATTATAAGCTGGTGCGTATCGGCGGCTCCGGACTGCCCTTTGCGGACCATTACCGGGCAGGGCAGTATATTGCCAGGGCAGCGGAAAGTCTGGGGCGCAGCGTATTCATTGTGGCCAGCGGGGATTTGTCCCATAAGCTGAGAGGGGACGGGCCTTATGGCTACAGCGTCCAGGGACCGGAATATGATGAGCGGATTATGGACGTCATGGGAAAAGGCGCATTTGGGGAGCTTCTGACATTTCCGGAAGACTTCTGTGAAAAGGCGGGGGAATGCGGCCACCGCAGTTTTACCATGATGGCCGGTGCCATGGATGGAAAGGCGGTTGTGTCCAGGCGTCTGACTTATGAGGGTCCCTTTGGAGTGGGATACGGCATTTGTACGTTCCGTGTAACAGGGGAGGACGAAGGCCGCAGATTCCTGGAAGCATATGAGAGATGCCAGAAGGAAGCGTGTAAAAGACGGCAGATGGCAGAGGACGATTATGTATCCCTTGCCCGCAGGTCACTGGAGTATTATGTATATGAGGGGAGGATGATTCCCTTTGCCGGGACAGAGGCAGGGCTGCCGGAAGAAATGCTCCGGACCAGGGCAGGCGTTTTTGTATCCATCCATAAGGGAGGCGCTTTGCGGGGATGCATTGGGACCATATCGCCGGTATGCAGGAACATTGCCGAAGAAATCATTCAGAATGCGGTGAGCGCAGGTATTCATGACCCCAGGTTCCCGGCTGTCAGGGAAGAAGAGCTGCCCTTATTGGAATACAGTGTGGATGTGCTGGGGGAAACAGAGCCGGTTCAGGGTGAGGACCAGCTGGACCCCAGGCGTTACGGGGTTATTGTCACCAGGGGCAGGAAGCGGGGGCTTCTGCTTCCCAATCTGGAGGGAGTGGACACGGTGAAGGAGCAGGTGTCCATTGCCAAACGCAAGGCGGGAATCCGTGAGGAGGAAACAGGTGTGGAGCTGGAGCGGTTTGAGGTAATCCGCCATGGTGCAAAGTCATGAGGGCTGTGTGCGGGGGATGTATGAACCGGTGCAGCCTGGAAGATGGGCAGACCGGTATCTGCAGGGCCAGGAAGAATACCGGGGGAGCGGTGATTTCTGTTAATTACGGGAAAATTACGTCCATGGCACTGGACCCCATAGAGAAAAAGCCGCTGAAGCGGTTCATGCCTGGTTCAGCCATATTGTCGGTGGGAAGCTTCGGGTGCAATCTGAGGTGTCCTTTCTGCCAGAATCACGAGATATCCATGGCAGGGGAGGCAGACGCCCATGCATTGTCCGTGAGTCCTGAGGAACTGGCGGGAAAGGCCCTGGAGCTGAGAAAAAGGGGGAATATAGGCATTGCCTTTACCTATAACGAACCACTGGTGGGCTGGGAGTATGTCAGGGACACAGGGCGCCTTGTGAGAAATGCAGGGATGAAAAATGTAATTGTCACCAACGGAAGCGTATCGGACCAGGTACTGGATGAAATCCTGCCGGTGGCAGATGCCATGAACATTGATTTAAAAGGTTTTACAGAGCATTATTACAGGAAACTGGGCGGAGACCTTGGGACTGTAAAGCATTTTATAGAGCGTGCCAGCCGTGCATGTCATGTAGAGCTGACCGTCCTTATTGTACCCGGGGAAAATGATTCAGAGAAGGAAATGAGGGAGATGGCGGGTTGGATATCATCCCTGAACTCCGGTATTCCTCTTCATGTCTCCAGGTTTTTCCCGCGCTGGCATATGGATGACAGACCTGCAACAGATGTGGCCAGGGTATATGCCCTGGTGCAGACCGCCAGGGAATATTTAAAGTATGTGTGGCCAGGAAACTGCTGATATAAAGACCCCGGAAACAGTGCGGTACAGATGCATATATTGATAGTAATGGATTTATACAGAATATATGCAGAAGGGGGAACCAAAATGTGGGATGGTAATCAGGAGGATTTCAGGGAGAGGGCCGGATGCTGGTATAAGGAGTGCTGCTGCTGTCCGGGACCTGCGGGACCGGCTGGTCCCAAAGGAGATACCGGCCCTGCTGGCCCAAGGGGTCCCATGGGAGCCCCGGGAATAAGCGGCGCTGCCGGACCTCAGGGCCCGCAGGGAATACCGGGAGAACGGGGCTTAACAGGTCCGCAGGGAGCCGCCGGCCCGCAGGGAAATCCGGGACCTGCCGGACCAAAAGGAGATACAGGCCCTGCCGGACCGAAGGGAGATACCGGTCTGCGCGGCACCATGGGGCCGGAAGGTCCCCGGGGGGAAACCGGTCCTCAGGGGCCGGCCGGTGCAGCCGGGCCCACAGGGGCGCAGGGCCCCATGGGAATTCAGGGGCCCCAGGGAAATCCGGGACCCGCTGGCCCAAAAGGAGATACAGGTCCGCGCGGAGTAATGGGGCCTGAAGGTCCCAGAGGAGAAACCGGTGTGCAGGGACCGGCCGGAGTAACCGGACCAACCGGTCCGCAAGGGCCGGTGGGAATCCAGGGGCCTCAGGGAATCCAGGGAGTCATAGGACCAACAGGCCCCCAGGGCCCGCAGGGACTTCAGGGGAATCCGGGAGCTGTTGGACCCCAGGGAATCCCCGGGGCAGCAGGAATTCAGGGCCCCATGGGAGCAACCGGCCCGCGGGGGATGACCGGTCCGGCGGGAGCGACGGGACCGACAGGAGCCGCAGGCCCGGCGGGAGTGACAGGACCCACGGGAGCCGCAGGCCCGGCGGGAGCGACGGGACCCACGGGAGTTACAGGACCCACGGGAGCCGCAGGCCCAGCGGGAGCCACAGGACCGACAGGAGCCGCAGGCCCGGCGGGAGCCACAGGACCGACAGGAGCCGCAGGCCCGGCGGGGGTCACAGGACCCACGGGAGCCACAGGCCCACAGGGAGTACCGGGACCAGCAGGAGAAAACGGCCAGCCAGGGTCCACAGGACCAGCGGGAGCCACAGGTCCCACAGGAGCCACAGGTCCCACAGGAGTAACCGGGCCAACGGGCCCGGCAGCTGGAGGCGTATTCGCGTCGTTTATCAATTTTGGCGGTTTGTGGAATAATGGTATTCCGATTCCAATGGGAGAAGGGGTGGAAGACACTACCGGGAATATTGTCCTGACTGACGCAACCCACATTACCCTTATGCCAGGATACTACGCCATATCCTATCAGGTGTCTGCCATACTGGTGGACATTAGTTATATGCAGATAACCCCTGCATACAATGGAAGGGCACACCTGGAATACGGTATCTATTTTAAGACGGGAACAGAAAGAACCACTGCGTTCGGGGCAGTATCATTCATCATTGAGGTACCTGAAACCACCACGCTGTCTTTGTATTTTAACAGCCCTACCACCGGCCAGGAAGGGACAGCTACCATGGTGATTTTTAAGCTGGACAGAGATGTTTGAGCAGATGAAAGTGAATAAGGGAAAACAGTTCGGCGTGGAAGCGGGTATACCCTGTTTCCGCGCCTTTTTGTCAATGGAAGAGATGAATGCCGGACTGCAGGAGAATCCTGGCATGATATTGCTGTTTTTGATTATTTTTGCTATACTTTTATGTATTCAGTGATTTGATATCATTACATATGTATGATAACAGGATAAGCGGGGAGGTGCAGGATGGATTTCAGATATGAGACAGTGATTCCCAATGATGATTTGCCCTTTCGGATGTTCATATTTGAGGGAAGGGATGGGAATTACAGGGTCAGCAAGCATTGGCACCAGTCTGTGGAACTGTTTCTTGTGTTGGAGGGAAAGCTGGACTTCTACATCAATTCAAGACAATATACATTGAACCCCAATGATTTTGTCATTGTGAATCCCAATGAAATCCATTCCATTGAGTGTCCCGACCCCAACATTACCATTGTACTCCAGATTCCAATGAAATCCTTTGAAGGATATATGAGTGACGAGTCCTGCATTACCTTTGCGGATAGGGATGAGAACCAGAGGGCCAGGCTTGTGTCCCTGGTCACTGCCATGTACCGCACGTATGAGCAGAGGGGATTCGGCTATCGCCTGAAGGTGAAGAGCCAGTTTATGGAGTTCCTTTATCTGATTGTGACGGAATTCAGGATTGCGCAGATTGATAAGGTCCAGGTACAGCAAAAGCGGCATTTGGACAAGCTGTCCCAGGTGACCCAATACATGAAGGAGAATTATGACAAGGAATTGAGCCTGGAAATGGTTGCATCCAGGTTCGGCTTTACGCCGTCTTATCTTTCACATATGTTCAGGGAATATGCCCAGGTGGGATACCGTACATACCTGATGGACTTAAGGGTGAAGTATGCTATGCGGGAACTGTTGAATTCAGACCGTTATGTGGGGGACATTGCCCTGGACCACGGGTTTGCGGACGCAAGGGCATTTGCCAAAGCCTTTAAAAAGCGGTATGGCTGCCTGCCCAGTCAGTACCGGAAGCAGATGAACCGGAAGCAGATGAACCAGAAACAGGCGAACCCATAAAAATCGCAAAAAAGTGCTGTTAGTTCGTAAAATAACAGCACGTTTTTTTTGTCCGTTTATATTATAATAAATACCAGAGAAAACAGGCCGGTGCACATGGAGAAACGCACGGCCCGATACAAGGAGGTATGAACATGGGGATGACAGTCAAAAAGGTGACGGATTCGGCATTTAAAGCCTATGGAAGGGTCATCACAGGTTATGATTTCAGCGGTCTGCTAAAGGCAATGGAACAAACGCCTTTACCTGAGGACGTTATTTACATACCCTCACTGCCTGAGATGGAGGCCCTGCCTGCGGCAAAGGAGCTGGGAAATGGAATCTACGGCCAGATGCCCATCCAGATAGGATGCTGCAACGGACATAACAAGAAACTGAATGCAGTGGAATATCACCGGGATTCAGAAGTGGACATTGCTGTGGACGACCTGATTCTGATATTGGGAAAACAGCAGGATATTGAGGAGGACCACACATACGACACATCCAGAATGGAGGCATTTCTGGTTCCGGCAGGAACCGCTGTGGAGGTATATGCAACCACCCTGCACTATGCACCCTGCCATGTAAAGGATGAGGGCTTCCGATGTGTAATTGTCCTTCCGAAAGACACCAACCTGGACATGGAGCCGGTGGAAGTAAAGGACCCTGAGGACAGGCTTTTATTTGCCAGGAACAAGTGGCTCATCGGACATGCAGAGGGCGGGCTGCCGGAGGGAGCGTTTATCGGCCTAAAGGGTGAGAACCTGAGCGTGTGATGCAGATAACAGAACACAATTTTCAGATGCAGACAATAAAATCAATCATGTATGAGGAGGATAATACAATGAACAATACACCAGAAGTAAAAATCGGAATCGTGGCAGTGAGCAGGGACTGTTTCCCGGAGTCTCTTTCTGTCAACAGAAGAAAAGCATTAGTGGAAGCCTACAAGGCTAAATATGACGCAGCAGAAATTTATGAATGTCCGGTATGCATCGTGGAGAGCGAGATACATATGATGCAGGCATTGGAGGACATCAAGAAGGCAGGCTGCAACGCCCTGTGCGTATACCTGGGCAATTTTGGCCCTGAGATATCAGAAACCCTGCTGGCAAAGCATTTTGACGGACCTAAGATGTTCGTGGCAGCGGCTGAGGAGTCCGGCGATAATCTGTGCCAGGGCCGCGGCGATGCATACTGCGGTATGCTCAATGCCAGCTATAATCTGGCGCTGCGCAACATCAAGGCATATATTCCGGAGTATCCGGTAGGGGATGCAGAGGACCTCGCGGATATGATTCATGAATTTGTGCCCATTGCCCGTGCAGTGGCTGCATTAGGCGAGCTCAAAATCATCAGCTTCGGTCCAAGGCCGCTGAATTTCCTGGCCTGCAATGCGCCAATCAAGCAGCTTTACAACCTGGGCGTGGAGATTGAGGAGAATTCCGAGCTGGATTTGTTCGAGGCATTTAACAAGCATGCAGGAGATGAGCGTATTCCAGGTATTGTGAAGGAGATGGAGGAAGAGCTGGGAGCAGGCAATAAAAAGCCTGAGATACTTTCCAAGCTGGCCCAGTATGAGCTGACCTTAAAGGATTGGGTGGAAGAGCACAAGGGCTACCGCAAGTATGTGGCTATTGCCGGAAAATGCTGGCCCGCATTCCAGACACAGTTTGGTTTCGTGCCCTGCTATGTGAACAGCCGTCTGACATCACAGGGAATCCCGGTGTCCTGCGAGGTGGATATCTACGGAGCCCTCAGCGAATACATCGGTACAGTTATCAGCCAGGATACAGTTACTCTTCTGGACATCAACAACACGGTTCCCAAGGATATGTATGAGGCTGATATCAAGGGCAAATATGATTACACGCTTAAGGATACATTCATGGGCTTCCACTGCGGTAACACAGCTTCCGGAAAGCTGTCTTTCTGTGAGATGAAATACCAGATGATTATGGCCAGGGCTCTTCCAATCGAAGTGACCCAGGGAACCCTGGAAGGAGATATAAAACCGGGCAGCATTACCTTCTACCGTCTCCAGAGCACAGCAGACAACAAGCTGAGAGCTTACATTGCACAGGGAGAGGTGCTTCCGGTTGCAACCCGTTCCTTTGGCTCCATCGGCGTGTTCGCTATCCCGGAGATGGGACGCTTCTACCGCCATGTGCTCATCGAGAAGAACTATCCGCATCACGGAGCAGTTGCTTTTGGAAACTACGGCAAGGCATTATTTGAGGTATTTAAGTATATTGGCGTGGATGTGGAGGAAATCGGCTACAACCAGCCAAAGAGCGTAAGATATAAGACAGAGAATCCATTTGCATAAAAATGCAGGGAGGGAAAGATATGCTTTACATAGGAGTGGACCTGGGAACCTCAGCAGTAAAATTATTATTAATGGATGGAAGCGGACGAATCCACAAGGTGGTTTCACGGGAGTACCCCCTGTATTTCCCCCATCCTGCATGGTCGGAGCAGAACCCGGAGGACTGGTTCGCAGCCTCCGTGGACGGCATGAAGGAGCTGACTTCGGAGTGCGATAAATCACAGGTGGCAGGTATCAGTTTCGGAGGCCAGATGCACGGCCTTGTGACGCTGGATGCGGCGGATGAAGTCATCCGCCCGGCCATCCTCTGGAATGACGGACGGTCCGAGAAGGAGACAGATTACCTGAACCAGACCATTGGCAAGGATAAGCTGTCCGCTTACACGGCCAATATTGCATTTACCGGCTTTACAGCCCCAAAGATTCTGTGGATGAAGAAGAATGAACCGGAGAACTTTGCCCGTATATGTAAAATTATGCTTCCCAAGGATTATCTGGCTTACAGGCTGTCAGGCAGTTTCTGTACGGATTACTCCGATGCCTCCGGCATGCTGCTTCTGGATGTGGCCCATAAGTGCTGGTCTGATGAGATGATGGAGCTGTGCGGTATCACCAGGGAACAGCTTCCGGATTTGTATGAGAGCTATCAGGTGGTGGGAAATCTGAAGGCAGAACTGGCAGAAGAGCTGGGATTTTCACAGAACGTGAAAATTATTGCCGGAGCAGGAGACAATGCGGCTGCTGCCGTAGGCACCGGAACCGTTGGGGAGGGATGCTGCAATATTTCCCTGGGAACCAGCGGAACCATCTTTATTTCCAGCGAAAGCTTTAAGGTGGACTGCAACAATGCACTTCATTCCTTTGACCATGCAGACGGGCATTTCCATCTCATGGGATGTATGTTAAGCGCTGCCTCCTGTAATAAGTGGTGGATGGAGGAAATCCTTAAGACAAAGGAATTCTCCAGGGAGCAGGAGGGAATCGTGAAACTGGGAGAGAACCATGTGTTCTATCTGCCCTATCTCATGGGAGAGCGTTCTCCTCATAACGACCCAAGGGCCAGGGCATGTTTCATCGGCATGACCATGGATACCAGCAGAGAGGAGATGACCCAGGCCGTATTGGAAGGCGTGGTATTCGGACTCAGGGATTCTCTGGAGGTGGCAAGAAGTTTAGGCATCCGAATCGACCGAACCAAAATCTGCGGCGGGGGAGCAAAGAGCCCTCTGTGGAAGAAGATGGTGGCCAACATCATGAATGTGAAGGTGGATGTGGTTGAAAACGAGGAAGGCCCTGCCCTGGGAGGCGCCATACTGGCAGCCGTGGGCTGCGGGGAGTATCCGGACGTGAAGACCGCAGCGGACAGCATTGTAAAAGTCATAGAGACCATTGAGCCGGATGCTGAACTGGCCGGAAAGTATGAAAAGCAGTACGGCAAGTTCAGGCAGATGTATCCTGCACTTAAGACGGTATTCCAGAATCTGGAAGAATAATACAAACAGGGAGCCGGATGATTCAGGCCCCATTGCATGGCAGTTGGATGCAGCGGGGCCCTGGAAGTCAGGCTCCTTTTTTTTCTGTGACGGTGCTCATTGTGCTGAGTATGGGCAATGTGATAGGGGGTCAAGCCTGTACGGTTTCGGTTTGTGCTGCTTTAGGATAAGCGGCATATCATAGGCATGCATTGTTTAAATGGTATGCTGATTCATCATTCACCAGGATTTCATCCTGTGCCGTCTGGCAAGAAGCAATTATCTGATTTTCCACCCGGTTTTGGGCAGTGAATCCAAGCATGAAACTATAATATAAAAGAAATCAGGATACTATTGTATGGGGAAGTAAAAACTTTTATAATGGAGATAGGTTCTTATATGGCGCCTGAGAAGGAGGCTGTATGAAAGAAACGATGCGTGCTTTCCTGTTGGGAGAGTACAGGCCGGAAGAGGACTGGGATGCCAGGTGAGAAGTTTTCGCTTTCTCCGGAGGAGGCAAAGGCAAAGATGGAGAAATACTGGAAAACACCGTGATTTGTTTTATGCCCTCCTGTATTCGTAGAGGCGGGAGGGCATGAATAGGGCCGGAACTTTTAGTGGACAGGGCATAAGCCTATCATTTTACCGGCCCTGTCTCATTTTCTTTCTGACGCCGGAAGGCGTATCCCCGAACTGTTCTCCAAACATCCTGCGGAATAATTTATAATTGGTGAAGCCATGGCGTTCCAGAATATCACGGACAGAATCCTCCGTGGTAATCAGGTCGCGGTAAATATAGGACAGGCGAAGTTCATTCTGGTATTCCAGGAAGGTAACGCCCATACATTTTTTGAAAAAACGGCAGAAGTATCCCGGCTGTAAAAAGGCCACCCGGGCGATTTCACTGGTGGTGATGGGACGGTTGTAATGCCTGGCCGTGTAGGTCAGTACCGGGTCCAGACGGCTTAAATCTTTGTTTTTCTGATTCACATCCGGTTTTAATACCTGTACACTGAAATTGTGGTACAGCTGGAACAATAATTCAAAGAGCAGGCTGTTAAAACGCAGCAAAAAGCCTTCCGGCCGTATGTCGTTGGCAATCTGCATCTGGGTCAGGGTGTCCTTCATCCGGTCCAGTTTGGTCCTCATGATTGGGTCCTGGGTTTCGGGGTTCCACAGAAAAAGGAGCTGGCTTACCTCAGGTATATAGGTTTCCATGAACTCCATGGGAATCTGCAGCACAATGGCCCGGTTGGGATGGGTACATTTGGTGGAGTGTATGACATTGGAATTAATAAGGATGCATTGACCGGCCGGGAGATTTCGGCTCATCCTCTCCGCTGTTACCTCCAGTTCACCTTCAAGCATATAAATAATTTCCACTGCCCTGTGCCAATGGCTGGGTACATAACTGCCCGGGTCCACAGAGGTGAAGAAACGTACCTTTGTGGCCTCGGGTACCTGAATAATTTCATACAATATATTTTCTTTTGCTTCCGTCATATTCATCCCCCTCTTTCATTATTGTATCATTCCTGCAGTCATCCCACAAGAAGAGAAAATCGACCTATTATATGGGAAGTATCAGTCCTGTTCCCCCCACGAATCCTGTGATACTATATATTATGAAAGAAATACCCGGGGAACAGATTCCATGCGCATGGAAACAGGGACAGATGGAGATTACGGCTTACCGTATCTCTATCCGGCCGGACAGGAAGGGCAGGAGACTGGGGACGGACCCAATGGGGGATTGACGGATTCTCCATGGATAAGGATAAAATCCGCCTTATGGCAGTCCCTGCCATCCATCCACAATGGCAGGGCCATTTTATAAAAACAAAGAGAGGAATCAAGGGATGAATAGGGAAGGTAAATTAACGCTGGGGAAATTGGCGGAACGTTTTTCATATGGCTGCGGAGATTTCGGATGCAATATCATTTATACGGCCATGTCGGCATTTCTGTTGTTTTATTATACGGATTATGCGGGGGTCAGTGCCTTTGCAGTCGGAAGCATTATGATGGTCTCAAGATTTTTTGACGGTATCAGCGACATCATCATGGGCGTGATTGTGGACAGGACAAAATCCAGGTTCGGAAAGGCCAGGCCCTGGCTGCTGCGCATGTGCATACCCTTTGCCATATCCGGCATCCTGTTGTTCTCAGTGCCGGTTTCCTGGTCTTCTGCGCCTAAACTGGTGTATGTGTTTATTACATATAACCTGGTGTCCACGGTCATTTATACGGCCATCAATGTGCCGTATTCCGCGCTGAACGCATTGATGACCCAGGACCCATACGAGAGGTCTGTGCTGAGCATTTTCAGAAATCTGCTGGCAACAGCAGGCACACTGACCATCAACACATTTACACTGCCTCTTGTGGAGTATTTCGGAAATACGCCTTCTGCCTGGACTAAAACATTCATGGTGTTCGGCCTTCTGTCCGTGGCGGCATTCCTGATTAATTTCCTGGGCACCAGGGAGCGGGTGAAGCCTGCTGTCCGTGAGGAGGGGGAGGAGCCGGTGCAGAATGTGCCTTTTGCAGAAGGAATCAAGGCCCTGTTCAGGAATAAGTACTGGCTCATGATGACAGGAATGCTGGCATTGTTTTTCCTGATGTATTCCGTAAACGGCGGTTCCACTGTCTTTTATGCTAAGGATGTACTGGGCAATAAGGATTTAGTGGCACTGATAAACGGTATTTTCAATGTGGTGCAGATTGCAGGCATGTTCTTTATCGCCATGCTGGTAAAACGGCTGGGAAAGCGCAATGTGTTTTCGGTGGGCCTGATACTGGATATTATCGGCATGCTGGTGCTCAATTTCTCCGGCGGAGCCATGGGACTTATCATTGTATCCAGCATCATCCGGGGACTGGGCAATGCCTGCGGCGGGGCCACTATGTGGGCCATGGTATCAGATACCATTGACTACGGGGAATGGAAGACAGGATACCGCACCGAGGGGCTGGTCAACAGCGCCTGCAGCTTTGGATATAAGATTGGAAATGGAATTGGTTCCGCCCTCTTGGGATGGATACTGGAGTTGGGAGGTTATGTGGGCCAGGCAGCTGCCCAGTCTGCTTCCTCCCTTGCATCCATTAAAATTTGTTTTGTGTGGATTCCCATTGGGATTTATGCGGCAGGACTGGTCATTATGAGTTTCTATCATCTGGATGCTGAGTTTTCAGGCATCATAGCTGATTTGAAGAGCCGGAATGGAAAATAGGATACCATGCAGGTTTATCCTGTAAGGAGAGCATCTGAAGGCAAATAAGGAGAGAAAACCATGCATATAAAAGGCGTGAATTTAGGGAATTGGCTGGTGCTGGAGAAATGGATGAGCCCGGCGCTGTTTGAAGGAACGGAAGCAGAGGATGAATATTACCTGCCCCGGCAGCTTTCGAGGGAGGTGTATGAGGCCAGAATCAGGATACACCGTTCAGAATATATCACGGAACGGGATTTTGTTGCAATCCGCTCCATGGGTATGGAAGCTGTGCGGATTCCTGTCCCGTACTTCATATTTGGAGACAGGGAGCCCTTCATCGGCTGTGTGGAGGAGCTGGACAAGGCATTCAGGTGGGCGGAGCGGTATGGTCTAAAGATACTGATTGACCTGCATACAGCGCCGGAAGGACAGAATGGTTTTGACAACGGAGGCATCTGCGGCGTATGTAAGTGGTCAAAAAACCCGGCAGAGGTGGAGTATGTCCTGGGTGTCCTGGAACGTCTGGCAAAACGGTACGGCAGGAGGCAGGGACTGTGGGGAATCGAGGTGCTGAATGAACCTGTTACGGAGCGGATGTGGAAGATATTTGACGTGCCAAACCGCTATCCTCCGGCAGAGCCCGCCACGGCAGAGGGGTCAGGCCCCATTTCCATGGAGTTTTTAAGGGATTTCTATCTGAGGGCCTATGACTGCCTGCGAAAGCATATGCCGGAAGATAAATATGTGGTAATTCATGACGGATTTGAACTTAAGGCGTGGAAGGATTTCATGAGGGAGGACAAATATGTAAATGTGGTCCTGGACACCCACCAGTATCTCATGATTGCGGAGGCGGCAGGCTGCGGACAGACCCTGCCCGCTTATCTGGAATATATCCAGAACCATTATGCCGCGGACATAGAGGAAATGCAAAAGTATTTTGATGTCATATGCGGTGAATGGTGCCTTTTCAACTCCCTGGCCTGCGGCTGTGATACAAAGGGGGGCAGAAGTGTGCTGAACGGCGAAGAAGGCGCAGGACAGGACGCTATGGATGAAAAGGAGAAAGGCCATATCTACAGGGCTCTGGCAGAGGCGCAGACAGAAGCCTGGGATAAAGGAAGCGGATATTTTTACTGGAGCTATAAACTACTGACAGACACGGTTAATGTACCTGGCTGGATTGGCTGGGACAGCTGGGATTTGGGCCGGTGCGCTGCCTTTGGATGGTTTCCGGTGCAAAGTAATAACATACAGGACCATGCCGGTGAGCACGGTGCTGTCCGAAATTATGAAGCTGCCCGGTGCCGTGCAGCCGGCCGGGATAAGGAGGAAATGAGATGATACACAACCCCATACTTCCGGGATTCAACCCGGACCCCTGCATCTGCAGAAAAGGAGACGACTATTATCTGGCAGTGTCCACCTTTGAGTGGTTTCCGGGAATCCCCATCTACCATTCGCGGGACCTGAAACACTGGGAGCTTTACACCCATGTGCTAACGGACGATGAAAAGGTGGATTTAAAGAAGCTTCCCAGTGCAAAGGGGGTCTGGGCGCCGTGCCTGACATACTGTGAGGCGGAAGATACCTTCTATGTGGTGTACGGCGTTATGAACTCCATGAATGCAAGGTATTTTGACGTGGATAATTATCTGGTGACTGCAAAGGACATAAGGGGACCCTGGAGCGAGCCGGTCTACCTTCATTCCTCAGGCTTTGACGCATCCATATTCCACGATGACGATGGCAGGAAATACATTGTCTCCCTGGAATGGGAGACAAGAGAAGGATATGAAAAGCCCGGCTCCATCTGCATGGTGGAGTACGATGCAGCTAAAAAAGAAATCGTGGGATATCCCAGACGCATGTGGCGGGGCGGTACGGACCGCGGATGCATCGAAGCCCCTCATCTGACAAAACGGGGAGAGTACTATTACATCATGTGCGCGGAAGGCGGCACTGGTTATAACCACTGCGTAACCATGGGACGTTCCGGGAATGTATGGGGACCATATGAGAGGGACCCCATGAATCCAATCGTCACCAGTGTGCCGGGAGAATCCTTCGAGAGACAGGACCCGGACCACTTAAAGCCCAAGTATTATAATCCGGATTCCATCCTCCAGAAATCCGGCCATGGAAGCTATGTGGACCTTCCCACAGGGGAGGTGTATCTGGTCCACCTCTGCGCCAGGCCCTTTGTGCCGGAGCTTCGCTGTACCCTGGGCAGGGAGACAGCCATACAGAAAATGATGTGGACAGAGGACGGGTGGCTGCGTATGGCGGACGGAAGCAATCTGGCAAAGCTGGAGGTGCCGGAGACTTCTCTTCCTGAGTTCCCGGTGGAGAAAATACCGGACTTTGACGGTTTTGACAGCAATGAGCTGGGAAATTTCTATTATGCGCCCCGTATCATGCCCCAGAGGTTTGCTGATGTGAATGCCAGACCGGGCTATGTACGGCTCAGGGGCCAGGAATCCAGGACATCCCTGAACAAGGTGAGCATCCTGGCCAGAAAGCTGACCAGCGTGTATGCCAGAATTACCACAAAAATGGAGTTCGTGCCCCAGGTCCACCAGCACAGTGCGGGGCTGATTCTCTATTACGACAACATGAATTACATAAACCTGAGAAAATATTACAGCGAAACTCTGGGGCAGAGCGCCTTATCCGTCATCCATCTGGAAAACGGAGTAAAGACGGAATTCCTCAACACCAGGATACCGGTGGAGGACCGGCCTGTTTACCTGAGGTTGTACGTACAGGGCAGACAGTCCTGGTTTGAATGGAGCTATGACGGAGAGGAATATGAGAAAATCGGGCGCATCTTTGATACCACGCGGTTTTCCGACGAGTACTGCAGATACGGGGAGTTCACCGGAACCATGGCAGGCATAACCTGCGCGGACCGTGTAAAACATGCCCATTATGCTGACTTTGATTTTCTGGAATATGTGGAGCAGCAGGGAGAGTAAGAGGACAAGGATATATGTATTGGTATGCCGGTTCACCCGGCATACCATTTTTCTTTTTAGATTGGGATATACCAAAACACATTTCTCATCCCCTCCCCCCAATCCCCAGTGCTTTTCCGCTGCCGAAACCATCAAAAAACTTGCATAGTCAGCTTGGGACGTGATAATATCTATAATATGGATAAAAGATACTTTGAGAGAACAGGAGAGGTAAGATGACAAGGGACAGGATATATGAGTATTTCATTGAAAAGGACAACAACTGTGCGGAAACCATGCTGCGCGCCCTGAATGACGAATACCAGCTGGGAATACCGGAAGAGTCGGTTAAACTGGTGGGCGGATTCGGAGGGGGAATGGGCTGCGGTAAGGCCTGCGGCGCCCTGTGCGGCGGATGTTCAGCCATCAGCTACCGGCTTATTAAGGAAAGGGCCCATGCAACGCCTGAGCTTAAACCGGCTGTGGCTGCGTTTGCAGAGGAATTCGTGGAACGTTTTGGTTCAGATGCCTGCTGTGAGCTGGTGAAAACCTATAAAAAAGAAGATACCCGCTGTCTCCACATGATTTGCATGGCTGCGGACATTGCAGATGCATGTTTTGAGAGAATCATATCAGCGGAAGAAAGGAAATAGAGATTATGAGGATATTAATTGTAGGCGGCGTGGCCGGAGGCGCATCCGTGGCGGCAAGGGCCAGGAGACTGGACGCCCAATCGGAAATCATTATGTTTGAGAGAGGGCATCACGTGTCATTTTCCAACTGTGCCCTTCCCTACTATCTCAGCGGCACGGTAAAGGACAGCAATGCCCTGGTCATGATGAGCCCGGAGAAGTTCAGGAAACAGTACGACATTGAAGCAAGGACGGACAGCGAGGTCCTGTCAGCGGACAGGGAGAAGAAGACCATCCGGGTAAGGGACGGGCGCACCGGGGATATCTATGAGGAGCGCTATGACATCCTGGTCCTTTCACCGGGGGCCAGTCCCATCCGGCCAAAGAGCATAGAGGGCGTGGACAGGCCCAATGTATTTACGGTAAGGAATGTGACGGATATTGTGAACCTGAAGAAATTCGTGACGGATTGCCGGATTCAGGATGTGGCTGTGGTGGGCGGAGGATTTATCGGCATTGAGGTGGCTGAGAATCTGAGCATGGACAAAAGACATGTAACGGTCATCGAGGCCCAGGACCAGATTATGGCACCCTTTGATTATGATATGGTACAGATGCTTCAGAAGGAACTGCTGGACCATGGAGTGGATGTAATTGTCAGCGACGGCGTCAGCGCCATCGGGGAAGACAGCATCACCCTGGCTTCGGGAAAGAAAGTCAAGGCGGGAATGACCGTGCTGGCCATCGGAGTTGCGCCTGAGACCAGCCTTGCAGAGGCCATGGGTCTGGAGCTGGGGGAGACAGGAGCCATTAAGGTGGACCACAATTACAGGACAAGCGACCCTGACATCTATGCAGTGGGAGACGCCATAGAGGTGTTTAACAGGCTGACCCATAAGCCTTCCAGGCTTGCGCTGGCAGGCCCGGCCCAGAGACAGGCCAGGGCAGCGGCAGACCATATGTACGGCATTCCCCATAATAACAAGGGAGTTATTGGCTCCTGTGCGGTCCGTATCTTTGACCTGAATGCAGCAGCCACTGGTCTGAACGAAAAGGCAGCCGGAGCAGCCGGTATTCCCCATGATTCTGTCTATATTATCCCAACGGATAAGGTTGGGCTGATGCCGGGAAGCGCTCCCATGCACTTTAAGCTGGTTTATGAATATCCCACAGGAAAGATTCTGGGTGCCCAGGCCATTGGGCGGGGGAATGCGGATAAGAGGATTGATGTCATTGCGGCCATGATTTCCATGGGAGGTACCCTGGAGGATTTAAAGGAGCTGGAGCTGTGTTATTCGCCGGTATTCGGAACCGCTAAGGATGTGGTGAACCAGGCAGCCCTGGTGGCCCTGAACCTGCTTTACGCAAAAGTGAGGCAGGTGCCTGTGACAAAGGTACGGGAACTGGTGGAGACAGGGGCGTGCATCATAGATGTCCGGGAAAAGAATGAATACGACCAGGGGCATTTGAAGACATCTGTCAACATCCCGCTGTCAGAGTTTCGGGACCGTCTGGATGAGATACCAAAGGATTGTCCGGTATACCTTCATTGCCGGTCCAGCCAGAGAAGCTACAATGCCTGCATGGCCCTTATAAACCGCGGGTACAGGAATGTATGGAATATATCCGGCTCCTATCTGGGAATCTGCCTGTATGAGTATTTTACGGATGTGACTACAGGGCGTGAGAAGATTGTGACTGAGTATAATTTTAAGTAATATTTCCGGGTGATTCCGGAATGGAAGGACCGGCGGCTTGCCGGTCCTCTGCTGTCCGGCAGGCAGGGGAATCGGGGATGGGATTCAGTTCCGGCCGGAGCCTGTTTGGGTCTGCCATGGGACAGCCAGAAAAGGAGGATGTTTCAATGACAATCGATGTGGAATCAAGCGTTCATGCGGGAAAGGCCATGGAGCTGTTTCTCAGCGGATATAACTGCGCCCAGTCCGTGTTTGCCGCGTTCTGTGACCTGCACGGCATGGAGGAAAAGGAGGCGCTCCGGTTAAGCTCCTCCTTTGGAGGCGGTATGGGACGGCTGCGTGAGGTCTGCGGGGCTCTCAGCGGCATATTCATGACAGCTGGCATTGTGTATGGTTATGACAGTCCCGGAGACAAGGATGCCAAGACGGAGCATTACAAGAGAATCCAGGAGCTGGCAGAGGCATTTCAGGAGAGGACAGGAACCCTGCTGTGCCGGGAACTTCTGGGCCTGGAGGGCACGGGAAAGGACAGCTACATACCGTCCGACCGGACCGAAGCCTACTACCAGTCCCGCCCCTGCAGGGAGCTGGTGGGTCTGGCAGCCGCCATACTGGACGCTTATCTGGCGGAGCATCATCCGACAGAGCACTACCCGGCGGAGCATCATCCGGCGGAGCATCATCCGGCGGAGCATCATCCGGCGGAGCATCACCCGGCGGAGCCAAAGCCAGTCTGCTAGTGCCTGTTTGAAAACTCATTCCTGTCAGATGCCGAACACGCTCCGGTCTGCTGCGGTTCCTTCCTGCATGGATGGCAGCCAATTGGGAGACAATGACAAGCATAAAGTTTCCGGGAGGTGCATATGGAACGGTCCGGTCGTTTCCTTAAAATTATAAAAATAGCTGCGGGAAGCCTGCTGGCCATGGCGGCTGCCCAGGCGCTGGGCCTTAAATACAGCTCTTCCGCCGGCGTGATTACCCTGCTCAGCATCCAGGATACGAAGCGGGAAACCATAAGGGTCATGGCCAGACGGCTGCTGGCTTTCCTGGCGGCAATGGTCCTTGGCCCGTTATCCTTTGCAGCGGCGGGATACCGGCCTTTGGCCATGGGGATTTTTCTGCTGATGTTTACTCCTTTATGCATGAAATGGGGCATACAGGAGGGGATATCCGTTAACACGGTTCTGATGACCCACATTCTGGCTGAGGGCTCCATGGGCATGGCGGACATTGCCAACGAGGCCCTTCTGCTGTTTGTGGGCACAGGAGTGGGGGTTCTGCTCAATCTGTACATTCCGGGTTCAGGCACAGCCATACGTTCTGCCCAGATAAAAATCGAGGAGATGTTTATCTGCCTGCTGAGACAGATGGCATCGGGACTGGAGGCAGAGGATGAAGCAGGACAGACAGACAGTGATGGATTTCAGGCATTGGAACAGGCGCTGGAGCAGGGGGAGCGCAGGGCTTACGAGGGCATGGAGAACAGCCTTTTGACGGACACCCGCTACTACCTTGCTTACATGGGGCTGCGCAGGAACCAGTTTGCCATCCTGTGCAGGATGCGGGACTGCTTTTCAAGGATGGAAACCATACCCGGACAGGCGGCCGTGGTGGCCTCCCTGCTCCGGTCCGTAAGCGTTTCCTTCCATGAACGGAACAATGCCCTGGAGCTGCTGCGGGAGCTTGAACAGGTAAAATTACAGATGAAGGCCCAGCCTCTTCCTGCCCACAGGCAGGAATTCGAGAGCCGGGCCTTGCTATACCTGAGTCTGATGGAACTGGAGCAGTTCCTGGTGCTGAAAAGGGAATTTGCCATGGGGCTGAGCCGGGAAGAAATCCGAAGGTTCTGGGGCGGGGGATGACCATGGCCTGGACCGGATGCAAAGCCGGAATAAACAAAAGCAGCCAGTCCGGCGCCCATCCTGGGGCTTAGGCCGGGGCAGCAAACTGCTCCGACAGCTTGTGGAACAGGGACTGGGCTTCGTCTCCCTGCCGGTTGATATAATCTGCTTCCGGAATTTCTATGTCATGAATCAGCACATTGCGAATCTTGCGCAGGGACACAATCTGGTTGATGCACTCCTTGTCCAGCAGATTCAGCCGTTTTAATGTATTGATGTTGAAGGCTCCCCGCACCTTGGGGGAATTTTTGGAAGAGACACGGTTGAGCAGCTGTTCCAGGGGCACCCATTGGCTGAAGAAGTATTCCACTGCATTGCGCTCGTCCACGCTGATGCCCTCCTGACCGGCCCGCAGCTCCTGGTAGATATGATAACGCTTTTCATTGCCCGTAATCATCTGGTCAATAATCTGCTGGGAGATGTTGCGCCGGTCCTTCTCGAATTTCACGGATTTGAGGACAGGCTCCAGCACCTTTACACTGTTCATTTTCAGGCGTCCGCTGAGCTTGAACAAAAGCTCAATATTGCCCATGCGCAGCTCAATATCCTCAGGCCGGAAGTTGTTGCTGAGATAATTGTACAGGTAGGATGCCAGCTCGTACTGTGAGCCGAATTCCGCATTCTTATTCCGGATGCGCTCATTGCCGGCGTCCTGAAGCCGTTCCAGGGCAATCTCGCCGGCCAGCACCAGGCCGTTCAGCTCGTCCAGGATTGCCAGCTCCTCATCGGACAGGGTCCCCTGGAGGGGCTTGTAGACCAAATCGTGTTCCACCTCAGACCATGCGTGCATGAGGACCGAAGCCACCTGGATTTCAATGCGGGCCGCGGCATACTTTTTCTGGGAAGGGTCCAGGGATTCCTCCTTCATATGGGCCCGGTAATGGTTGGCCCAGTAACCGGAAAAACGCTTGTTATAGGAAGGCGGTTTGGACTGCTCCGGGAACTGCTTGGTTTCCAGAAGGGTAAAGAGGTCGTTAATCAGGCCGTCCGCCTTGTCGCGGTCGCCCGGGAAGTAAAGGGACACCCTGACGCCGCACAGGTCTGCAATATCTTCATATATCTCACGCATGTTCTTGTAGGGGACTGTCCGCCTGGAATTGCGTATGAGAACCTTGCTTTTCAGACGTCCCGGGGCTTTGGCCCGGGATGTCACCATGGCCCGGATACCGGCTGCCTGAAGGGCGTTTTCCAGCTGTCTGGCAGCCATCCGGCCGGCTGTCTCATAAAAGTTCATCTTCTTCTTATAATTCTCTATGAACTGGTTTATTAAATCCATATTCACTCTCCGTCGTGCTTTGATACCCCATATTATATAACATTTTCAGAGGGAAGTCACCCCTGTGGTAACATTTCGGATAAAAAGTAAAAACCCGCTGGATTAAATGAAATTTGGTGCTATACTTAAAATAAGAAAGCTCCGGATGCATCCGGTCATGAAGGATGGTACATATGAAGAAAAAACTTATTCCCTTTGTCCTTTTCCTGTCTCTTTTGGGACTGGGAGCCCTGTCCCTTCTGTCCATACATAATCTGCAGGGAAATGCCAGGGTTATCAACTATACAGGCGTTGTCAGAGGCGCCACACAGCGTCTTGTCAAGGAAGAACTGAAGGGACATGCGGATGATGCCCTCATAGAGCATCTGGACGGGATACTGGATGAGCTGGCCACCGGCCAGGGAACCAACCGTCTCATCCGTCTGGACGACCAGGCTTACCAGGACCTTCTGGCTTCCATGGAAAGCCAGTGGCAGATGCTTAAAGAAGAAATTATGCTGGTGAGGCAGGGAGCAGACCCGGAGAACCTGTTTGAGCTCAGTGAGAGCTACTTCCAGCTGGCGGATGCAACCGTGACAGCGGCAGAGCTGTATACGGAGAAACAGGTAAATCAGGCCAGCCAGGGCTTCGGCGTCCTGATACTTGCCGCCATGGGAGTATGGGGGATACTGGTATGGCAGGAGCGCAGACAGGATAAAATGCAGGCTGTCATACAGGAAAAGGAAAATGCCAACCGGGAGCAGAAACAGCGTCTGGACCGCATGTGGGATACACTGCGCGCTCCTCTCAACGATATATCCGAGATGATGTATGTCTCAGATGCGCAGACCTATGAGCTGCTGTTTTTAAATGAGGCGGGAATGAAGAATTTCCACCTGGATTCCATTGAGGGAAAGCTCTGCTATCAGGTGTTCCATGGTCGGGAGGAACCCTGCCCGTTCTGCAGGGAGCATTTTACGGGTCATGGTGATATTGTTACATGGGAGAATACCAATCCCATAACCGGCCGCCATTATCTGTTAAAGGACCGTCTGATTGAGTGGAACGGCCGTCCGGCCCGTCTGGAGATTGCCTTTGATGTGACGGAGGCGGAAAAGGAGAAGCAGAGCCTGAAGTTTGCCCTCAGGGCAGAGGATATGCTGGTGGACTGTGTACGCAGTCTGTATGGAGATGCGGGAATCAGTGAAACACTTCCCGTCATTCTTGAAAAACTGGGGCGGTTTATGCATGCGGACAGGTCCTATGTATTCATGTTAAGGGACGGTAAGCTGTACAATGAATATGAGTGGTGCGCAGAGGGCGTGGAATCCCAGATGGAGACGCTGCAGGGTGTGCCTGTGGAACTCGTCAGCCGGTGGCTTGCGATTTTTGACCGGCAGGAGTGCATGGTGCTGGAGGATGTGCAGGAGCTGAAAGAGAATTACAGGGATGAGTATGAGGTACTGAAGATGCAGGGAATCACCAGTCTGGTAACAGCGCCTTTGGAACGGGACGGTCATTTCTGCGGCGCAATCGGTGTGGATAATCCTCCTGCGGAGGAGCTGGTTAATATAGGCCCTCTTCTGCGCACTCTGGGATATTTCCTCATGCTGGCTTACCGCAGGGATGAGAACGCAAAGGAATTAAACCGCCTCAGCTATCACGACACACTGACCACGTTCTACAACCGCAACCGGTATATTGCGGATACGGATGATATGAAGGATACGGATTCACCGGTGGGCATTGTATATCTGGATGTCAACGGACTAAAGGATATCAATGACCTGAGGGGACACGCCTTTGGAGATAAGGTCCTGGTGGAATGCGCCAGGCGGATGCGTGAGACCTTTGAAGGGGCTGATTTCTACCGAATCGGCGGAGATGAATTTGTCATCATATGCCGGAGATGGGGAAAGGAAGCGTTTGAAGAAAAGGTGGAGCTGCTCAGGAAGAATTTTGAGCGTGATACCATCTGCAGGGCAGCGGTGGGAAGCCGGTGGGCGAAGGAAACGGAAGATTTACCCCAAATCATTGCGGATGCAGATGCCAGGATGTATGAGGATAAAAAGGAGTTTTACCGCCGGAGTCCTGTGTCCAGGCGCTACAGGCACCAGAACGATGAGGTAATCAACCTGTCCAACCCGGAGATTCTGGCGGATGAACTGGGAAAAAATCATTTTGTGGTTTATGTACAGCCCAAGGTTTCCTCAGCGGACCGGACTGCTGTGGGGGCAGAGGCGCTGATACGCTACCAGTCAAAGGAAGGGTCCATGGTGCTGCCCGGAAATTTCCTGCCCCTTCTGGAGGAGGCCAAGACCATAAGCCAGGTGGACTTTTTTGTTTTTGAATTTATCTGCTCCAAGGTAAAGGAGTGGGCTGACCGGGAAAAACAGGCATTTCCGGTTTCAGTGAATTTTTCCAGGTTTTCCCTGGCCCAGCCCTCCTTTGTGGAACAGCTGGTGAAGCTGTGTGATAAATATGGAATCTCACCGGGATACCTGGAAATCGAGATAACGGAGAGTATACGGAACGCGCCGGAGATAGACTTAAAGGACCTGATAGGGAAACTGCGCCAGGCAGGATTCACCGTTGCCCTGGATGATTTCGGAACCGAGTATGTGAACCTGTCCCTGCTGTCTTCGGTGGAATTTGACGTGCTTAAGCTGGATAAGACCATGGTGGACGACATGGTCAATAATCCCAAGGCCCAGGCCATCATCGAATCCATTGCAGGAATCTGCAGGAAGATGGGAATCAGGGTGGTGGCCGAGGGAATCGAGACAGAGGAACAGATGTCCGTGCTGCGCACCTGCGGGGTGGAGACGGCCCAGGGATACCTGTTCAGCAGGCCCATATCCGTGGAGGAGTATGAGGAAAAATATCTGTAAGTCACATGGAATGAGGGGACGGAGACTGGCCGGCATGTATAGGGATATGGTTACAGGTGAACCCATGGAGGCGTCGGGCGTCAGTCTGCCTGGTTACGGATTTCTGTGGATGAAGCGTCAGTGCGGATGACAAAGCCGTATTCCGCCGTGCTTTTGTCCGCCCACTGGCAGTTTACCCGGAATCCTCTCAAAATACCTGCTTCCATATAGGAAGACATATCAGAACTCAGCATGGCTGCCCCGTTGGTATTCAGGGAAAAAACAGCTGTGCCGCCGGAACAGGCCAGGGTAAATTCCTCTGTGGCCTGTTCTGTGTATTTAGGGGAACCGTCATTCCGCAGTATGAGGTCCTGAATCGTTATGGTATCAGGGACCGTGCCATCCCTGAACTCCAGGGTTATATCCGTTCCCAGCTTGACGTACGGGATGTCCTGCACCTTTTCAACCAGATAGGAGAGGGGTTCTGCCCCGCAGGCAATGATGCCTCCCTCGTTTCCCTCACTGTCCGGCGTATATAATTCATATCCGCCTGAAGAAGAGGGGATTTCCTCTTTATCCGGCCCGCAGGCAACAAAAAGCCGGGGGATGACGGTGCCGGCGGAGGGGGCTCCGGTTGGCACTGTTGTTCCGGCCGGAACCGTTGCCCTGGCCGGAGCGCTGGAATTATATGTATCGCTTTTCCGGCTCAGAATGTGCCGCTGCGTGACTGCTGCCGTGCACAGGGCGGTCAGGAGGACTGTTAACATCAAAACAGGAATGAATCTGAATCTTCCTTTCATGAAAATTTCCTTTCCGGTCAATTAGGACCATTTACTTTGTTCTTCCATCATGTTTCCATATAATTAATATAATACAGCCAGCCCCATAAGACTTGAAGAAAAGCTGAAAAATTCTTACAGTTCCATGAGGAAATGCTTTTCTATTGATACTTTTGGAAAGGGGGTGTATTCTGTTAGATAGAAAAAAAGAAAATGAAAGAGGAACCTTCATGAGTCACTATGAATTAATCGGCTTTGATATGGACGGCACCATACTGAACAGCCAAAAGACCATATCGCCCCGTACATTAGACGCAGTAAACCGCGCTGCCCGCATGGGAAAACGCGTTATCTTATCCACCGGCCGCTGCATCAGCGAGCTGGAGGAATTCAGGGATGTCCTTGCCAGTGTCAGCCACTATGTCTGCGAAAGCGGCGCGCTGATTTATGATGCGGGCCGGCAGAGAGTCCTCCACTCAGAGACACTCCCGCCTGATTTGGTGGACCAGGTGCTGGAAATCGCTGCCCATGAGGACGTAATGGTATACATGATGAGCAGCGGACAGGCTCTGGCAAATAAAAGCCAGGTGGCGGACACCGGCCGTTACCACATGGGCATTTACCAGAAGATGATGGACCGGGTGGTGAATAAGACTGATGACATTGCCGCTCTTTACAGGGAAAAGCATTTTCCTGTGGAGAAGCTGAACCTGTTTTCAGCCTCCGCTGATATCCGGGAACGGCTTCATTCCCGGATTTGCAGGCTTCCCCTTGCCCTTGCATATGCGGAAGGCGCTTCCCTGGAGCTGTCCCCCCTGAATGTCAGTAAGGCCAGCGGTCTTGTATGGCTGTGCAGGCACCTGGATATCCCTCTTCATAAGACCATCATCGTGGGGGACGCGGACAATGACGCCCAGGTGCTGCAGATTGCGGGACTTTCTGTTGCCATGGGCAATGCCCTGCCCCACATAAAGGAAGGGTGCGATGTGGTGGTGGCTGACAATGACCACGACGGATGCGCAGAGGCAGTGGACCTCTACCTGCTTAAGGATTGAGAATCAGGTCCGGCAGGCAGGCGGACCTGGAAACAGGCGCCTCCTTCCGGTGAATCCGACACACTTATGGCGCCGCCGTGAAGCTGTACCAGCTCCTTTGCAATGCTGAGCCCCAGTCCGTAATTCTGTTTATCGCTTCGGGAGCTGTCTCCCCGGTAAAACCGGTCAAATATATGTTTCTTTGCCTCATTATCCATGCCGCAGCCCTGGTCTGATACGGTAAGGCAGACCATGTCCCGGCTGCGGGAGAGCAGATGCTTATCCGTCTGCACGGACGCGGCCAGTCTGACCTTTCTGCCCTTGGGCGTGTAGCGCAGGGCATTGTCCAGGAGGACGGCCAGAACCTGCTCCAGGCGGTTTTCATCCCCGGAAACCCTGGGAAGGGAGGATTCGGGCAGCTCCAGTTTCAGGCACACGCCCTTGTCCTGGTATAATGGCTCAAAGCGCTCGTAGACGCTGATTAACAGGGTATCCATGTCCAGAGGGGATTTCCTGAGGCTCCACTGCCCTGTGTCGGCAGAGGCCAGAAGCAGCATGTCGCCTACCAGGCAGGACATGCGGGAACACTCCCGGTCCATGTTATCCATGAATTTTTCCCTTTGGTCAGGAGCTGCCCGGACAGCGCAGATACTGGAACGGATAACTGCAAGGGGTGCTCTCAGCTCATGTGAGGCTGCTGCTATGAATTCATTCTGCTGCTTCTGGCTTTCCGCCAATGGTTTTAAGGATTTTCCCACCAATACCCAGCTGACGGACATCAGCGCGGCGATGCCGGCCAGATTGAGAAGAAAGAACAGGATACCCTGGCGGTAGAAGCCGAATCCCATGGGGTCCTTGAAGGCCAGCAGCGTCAGGCTCTGAAAGCCCGTCCGAGTGGGAAGGACAAGCACACTGCCCAGATAGGTGTCGCTGCGGTCCCCTGTTACCGTGAATACAGAGCTTCTGAGCAGGGAGGAGGACACCGGCCGCACTGACGGGTCAATGCCCTGGGCCTTGGCGGCTTCCCTGGCCCGCATAATTAAGGTGTCCCGTTCGCTGGCCGGGGACCAGGAGCCGCGGTAAAGAAGAGGCTTTCCATTATCCTCAATATGTATAATCAGGCGGTTATCACTTTCCAGCCGGGACAGCCAGGTGCAGCTGATGGTGGAGCCGGACTGGAGCCGGGAGGTGATATTCAGCATTTGGTTCTGAAAGGCATCCATGGCTTTTTTGCTGAATTCCCTGGCGCTTATGACCAGGATGCCAATGACCACCAGGGTCAGAATCAGGCCCGTGGTCATGGTGAAAAGGGCGGTGAGCTGCCGCCGGAGCCGTTTAATCATGAGTCCCTCCGTTATCAAGGCGGTATCCGATTCCATGAACCGTCTTAATCCGGGGCAGTGCCCCGATGGATTTAAGGCGCCGCCTCAGGAAATAGATATAGTTGTCCAGGTTTCCATCCTCCACCTCGGAGTCAGGACCCCATATGTAGGACAGAATCAGCCCCCTGGGAAGGACCTGGCCTGCATTGCGAATCAGGTACTCCATCAGGGCGGACTCGCGTTTGCTCAGCTGCAGGGTTCCCTGGGGGCCGGTAAGCTCTCTTTTTTCCGGGTCCAGGCTAATGTTTAAACAGGCTGCCGCGGGACTCTGTTTAAAATTCCCCGGCCGCCTGGTAAGAGCGCGGATTCTGGCAAGCAGCTCGCCCACGGCATAGGGCTTTACCAGATAGTCGTCAGCGCCTGCATCCAGGCCGTCAATCCTGTCGTTTATACCGTCCAGGGCTGTGGTGATAATGACCGGCGTGGTAATATTCATCCTTCTTAAGCCTCCCAGGACGCTGAGACCGTCCATCTGGGGAAGCATCCGGTCCAGTATGATTACATCGTAGGGATATTCAGCCGCATAATAAAAAGCCTCCTGTCCCTGGCAGCAGCAGTCGGTAACATATCCGGCCTGCTCCAGCTGCAGCTTTATGGCGTCGCATAATTCCTTATCATCTTCAACAAACAGAATCCTCATCATCCCATCCCCATTGTCATTGATATATGGAATCATTATAGCAGACAAATCTCTAAAAAGCCTAAAAGAAATTCTTCCGGTTTTTCAGTTTTTTTAGAGATTTGTCTGCTATGATACAGGGGACATGGAGATTGGCCGGGAGGGACTGGACGGCAGGAGCAGACTGCCGGACACATCTTCCGGAACCAGAAGGGAGAAATAACAATGAAAAAGAAATTTATGGGCCTGTGCCTGGCTGTCAGCATGCTGGCAGGCTGCCTGTGGGGCTGTTCCTCCACCTCCGGTACGTACGGCAGCGGGAATGGACATGGACAGCAGACAGAATCAGAGAAACAGGCAGGGGAAGGGGACCAGCCGGACGGACCAAGGGGAAGATATGTGGAGAGCAGCATAGACATACTGTTGGAAGAAGGGGAGAGAGCCGCCGATATCATACAGACAGAGGACAAGGTTCTGGAACTGTACACGGTCAGGGACAAAAAAGCCGGCAGATACATATGGACAGGTGAAAAATGGGAGAAACAGGACAACAGCCTGCTGGAGGGCCTGGAATTTCCATACGGGTCCCTGCACATGATATACGGGGAGGATGGAAACCGTTATGTGGTGTACCAGGCCGGGGATGATTATAAGACATTTATGATGAAGCTGACAGAGGGACAGGAGCCCCAGATGCTTCTGGACCATGTTTTTTCCGTCAAAAATGACCGTGAATACTACGATGTAAGACCTGACTTTGCGGCAGTGTCAAAAGAGGGATTGATTCTCCTGTCCCACAGCAGGATGACGGACGTGTACACGCCGGAGGGGGATTTGGTTCTTTCCCTGCCCCAGAAGTGGAGCTCCATGGAATGGAAGGCATCCGGCCTGCTTATGGGGGACAGCTATATCACAAACAGTGAAGGCGCCTACCTGAGCTATGATATATCCGGAATGTCGGCTTCTGCCAAGGAAGAGATACCGTTCCAGTCGCCGGATTTTGATATGTGGGCCCCCATGGCTGCTGACGGAAGCGGGGGGATATACATTGCAAATCCCCAGGGAATCCACCACATGAACCAGGGAGGAAGCCTGTGGGAGACAGTGGCTGACGGCAATCTGAATTCCCTGAGTATGCCCAGCGCCAATCTCAATAAACTGTTTGTGGGGACCCAGGATGATTTTTATGTATGGATATCCCAGGATGGCAAGGAGGAGCTGAAACATTATACATATGACTCCCAGATACCGTCCGTGCCTACCCGGACACTGACGGTGTACGGACTGAATCTGGAAGAGTCAGATACCATCCGCCAGGCAGCTTCCATGTTCCAGCTGGAACACCCGGATGTCAGGGTGGAATTGATTGACGGACAGACAGAGGCAGGCAGCACCACGGTATCTGATACCATAAGGGCCCTGAACACGGAGCTGTTAGGAGGAAACGGGGCGGACCTGCTGGTGTTGGACGGACTTCCGGCGGACTCTTACATAGAGAAGGGGATTCTTGAGGACATGAAGGAATCTTTAAGTCCCATGATAACTTCCGGAGAGCTGATGGAGCAGGTGTCAAAGCCTTATACAGAGGAAAACGGTGGTATTTACCAGATTCCCACCAGGATGCTGCTGCTGGCTGCCTATGGAGACAGCCAGGCCATAGCCAGCCTTGGTTCCATGGAAGCCATGAGGGATTACCAGAAGGATTCGTCCCATCTGCCCCTGCGGCCAAAGACAAATTATGAGAATCTGCTGCGTCAGATACTGATGCTGGAATACGATGAAATTGTGGATATCAATACAGGAAAGCCCTATCCGGATAAGATAAAGGAATTGCTGGAGACGGTGAAGGTCCTGGGGGAGGCAAACGGAGCCCGGCCTGCTTTTGATGAGTCCGAGGATGGGGGAAGGGGTAATGTCTACAACCTTATGCCGGGAACGGATGGACTGCTGGGAAGTGAGTACGACCGTGTGGACCGTGGCATGAGCGCCATTGCAATCGATAAGATAGAGGGGATGTACGATGTTCTGCTGCCCCTGGCGGTACAGAGAAAGCACGGTTTTGCCATGGAGGATGTAAAGGCGTCCTACCTGCCGGCGGGAACCATGGGAATCAACCAGGCCGGCCGGAACAAGGAGATGGCGCGGGAATTCATTCTCTTTGTGCTGGGGCGGGATGTCCAGTCAAAGGACCTCTCAGACGGTCTTCCTGTCAATGCTCTGGCAGCCCAGGACTGGGTGGACCGGGAAAATGCAAACGGCACATCCATTGCTGTCAGCGGTACGGACGGTTACGAACTGGCAGGCAGCTGGCCTGCAAAGGCGGAACGCCGGATTGTGTTTGATATTGCGGCCAAGGCGTCCCGTCCTATCCGGATGGACCGGGTTCTTACGGAAATCATTATCAATGAGACAAAAGGATTCTTTGAGGGAAGCCTGACCCTGGAACAGGCGGCTCAGAATGCGCAGAACAAGGCAATGCTGTATTTTTCGGAATAGGGAACATACCAACCCCCAATCCGGGAACTGTTTCAAACTCCATCCCCGTAACATGAGGCCATGGCTGTTCTTAGCCCCAAGTCTGGCGGGGACAGCAATATTCGTGCTCATACCCTTTGTGAACGTGGTGGCCCGCTCCTTTTTCCAGGCAGTGGGCGGGCAGTTTGTGGGCATGGAGAATTTTATGCAGGTTTTTCACAGTCAGGCATTCCGTCTGGCTGTGAAGAATACCCTGCATTTCATTCTGGTGTGCATACCGGCGCTGATGGCCTTCTCTCTGTGGACCGCCGTGCTTGTGACATCGGCTGCGGACAACCGGGGCCTGTATAAGACTACCATACTGCTGCCAATGGCCATTCCCGTGGCGTCTGTCGTGCTGCTGTGGAAGCTTCTGCTCTATCCGCAGGGGCTTCTTGACCAGATGGTGGTGCGGGCAGGGGGAACCGGCCGGGACTGGCTGAATCAGGGCAGTGCATTTTATATTCTGGTGCTGACCTATATCTGGAAAAACACGGGATACGATATGATGCTCTGGCTGGCCGGTCTGGACGGGATACCGAAAGAGCTTTTTGAGGCGGCAAAGGTGGACGGCGCCGGGGCCTGGCAGAGCTTTTACTATGTGGCCCTGCCCGGGCTCAGGAGCACATGTTTTCTGGTTCTGGTGCTGTCTGTCATTAATTCCTTCAAGGTGTTCAGGGAGGCATACCTTATATCCGGGGATTATCCCCATGAGAGCATCTACATGCTCCAGCACCTGTTCAACCATTGGTTCGTATCCCTGGATATCCAGAAGATGAGCGCGGCATCGGTGATGGTGGAATCGTCTATCCTGATTCCGGTGCTGTTTTGGACCTGGAAGAGGAAAAAGAGATGATAAAACGTATTGTGGTAAATGCAGTCCTTATTCTCCTGTGCCTGTTCATATGGCTCCCCCTGATTCTCATGGCAGGCAATTCGCTGATGTCGGAAGGGGAGATGCTTCAGCGCTTCGGCGCTGTCTTTGGCATTGGGAATGCTCCCATAAAGGCAGCCCTCATTCCCTCCTATCCCACGCTCAGTCCCTTTGTGGAGCTGCTTCTGGATTCACCGGGATTTTATGTGATGTTTTGGAACTCCTGCCTGCAGACAGGGCTGACACTGGCAGGGCAGCTGCTCATAGCCCTTCCCGGAGCCTGGGCCTTTGCCCACTTCCGGTTCCCGGGAAAGAGGGCATTATTTCTGTTCTATATCATTCTCATGATGCAGCCCTTTCAGGTGACCATGGTCCCCAATTACCTGGTCCTTAAGCAGTTTTGTCTGTTAAATACCCATCTGGCGGTTATTCTGCCGGGAATCTTTTCCGCATTTCCGGTTTTTATCATGACAAAATTTTTTGCATCCATTCCAACGCCCCTTATAGAGGCCGCACGACTGGATGGAGCAGGGGACTTTTCCATATTCATGAAGGTAGGCATGCCGGTGGGGCGGCCCGGCATCATTTCCATGCTGGTACTGGGATTTCTGGAATACTGGAATGCCATTGAACAGCCCATGACATTTTTAAAGGAAAAGAGGCTGTGGCCGCTGTCCCTTTATCTGCCGGATATATCGGCTGATAAGGCAGGAGCTGCCTGGGCTGCCTCGGTCATTATGATGGTTCTCCCTGTCCTGCTTTTTATCATGGGCCAGGATACGCTGGAGCAGGGGATTGCCGCATCAGGAATCAAGGAGTGAGTCTCAATGAATGTGAAAAAAGCAGCGGCCGTATTCCTGGCCCTTATGGCGGCCCTGACCTTTCTGTCCAGGGCGCTGGATTCCTTCACCGTCATACGGGTGAAGGCGGGATATGGAAAGCAGGATGTGGTTTCCTATACAGTACAGGGAGAGGGGGAGCTTACTGCCGGAAGAATGGTATACATATCACTGCCGGAGAATATGCAGGTGGAGGAAATCCAGGCCCGGTCCGGGCAGCCGGTGAAGGCCGGTGATACGGTTCTGACCCTTCAGATGGAAGGGCTGGAGGAGGAATGGGATGCCCTGGCTCTGGAGTACAGAAAGGCGGAGCTGGCCCTGAAACAGGAGCAGATGTCCTCGGCTGCTGTGCCGCGGGTGACTGAGGAGACCCTTGCACTGCAGCAGCTGGCAGCAGCCCAGAGGGCGCTGGAACTGGGAAACCGGGACCTGGCTGAGGCAGAGGCGGACCATGAGGCGGCAGCCATTGAACTGGAGCACGATTACGTACAGAAGAAGAACAGGACCAGGGAGCAGGTGAAGGAGGATAACCGTAAGGCCATGAAAAGTGCCAGAAGGGCGTATGAATCAGCTCAGAAATCCAGGGATGCTGCTGTGAGAAAGGCGGAGCGGGAAGTGGAGGACAGACAGAAGAAGCTGGACCGTCTGGAGGAACAGGAGGCTTCAGAGGAGGAACTGGAACGGGCGGGTCTGGAACTGGAGCGGGCCAGTGAGGATTTAGAGGATATCCGGGATGAAGAGGACCTGAAGGTAGAGGAGGCCAGGGCAAAGATGTATGCGGCCGAGGAGGATTATGAGGATGTGGATTACGGGGAAAAGGAAACCCAGGAGGACCTGAGAAAGGACTATGAGGATGCATTAAAGGCAGAAGATGATAAGCTGGAGGAAGCAGGCAGGAAGGTCCGGGATTTGGAGGAGAGCCTGTATCAGGCCATGGAAAAGGTGGAAAATGCAAGGGTGTCGGATGCCGGTACAGCGGCAGGGGAAGCAGCCGGAAGGGAAATGTCCGGGCTGAAACAGGAATCCATGAAACTGGATATGGAAGAAATCCGGAAAAAGCAGAGAAAGATGGAAGAATATATAGAAGCACAGGGACAAATCAAGGCGCCGGCGGATGGGGTGATGGTGGATACCGGACTGCAGGCCGGCGACCGAATCCAGGCAGGGCATCAGGTCAGGCTGGCAGTGGGAAGCCTGGAGCTAAAGGCACAGATTGACAAGGAGACTGCCGGGGCAGGTCTTTTGAAAAAGGGTACTGTGATGAAAGTAAAGCTGGCAGGGAAGTCAAAGAATGCAGAAGCAGAAGTGGAAGACCTGGTCCAGCTGGGAGAGGAGGGGAAAATCCAGTTGACGGCCAGGATGCAGGAAGGCGAAGGCAGTCTGGGGGACCAGGTATCCTTTGCTGTGAATATGGAATCCGGGGCATATCCCTGCGTGATTCCCATCGAGGCTCTGCGGGAGGATAATAAAGGATATTACTGCCTGGCTGCAGAGCCGGAGAAAACCATACTGGGAGAGGAAGAGAAGGCAGTGAGAATCCAGGTGGAGGTATTGGAAAAGAGCAGTTCTGCGGCGGCTGTGTCAGGTCTTGTGACAAAGGATATGAAGCTGATTACGGAATCCAACAAATCCGTGAGTGAAGGCGACCGGGTCAGGGTGGTGGAAGAATGAAACGATGGATTGGGCTGATACTCATCGCCGTCTTATGGGGGTATGGGGCCATCCTGGCCTGGACCATGAAGGATGCAGGAAACCAGGTGTTCCTGTACTGCGGGGAAGGGAGTGCAGTGGAGGCGGAGCAGATTTCCCAGGCGCTGGAGCGTGAACAGGAGCAGGGCAGGGAAATGCCCCCTGAAATTTCGGCCTGGTCCCGGACAGAAAAGGTAAAGGTAATGAACCCCGTATTGGGAAGGTCAGAGGAGGCGGACTGCATTATTGTATACGGGCATAAGGAAATGGCGTCATACCGCAGGCTGCTGGGAGGCACATACGGCTACCGGTCAGACCAGGATGGATGCGTCATCAGCAGCGGTCTTGCCATGGAACTGTTCGGAGGTCCGGATGTGACGGGAACATATATCTGGTGCAGGGAGAAGGCTTACAGGATACAGGGTGTTACCGATGATTCATCCCTTGTCATACTGCTGCCCGCCAAGGCGAAAGACGCCATGAGGTTCATGTTGCTTACGCGGACGGATTATGCAGGTATGGAAACAGGGAAAACAGCAGTGGAACGTTTTTTGTACAGGAATGGGATTCACTCCGGAAAGGTCCTGGTGGACGGAACTTATTTTTCCTCCGCCGCAGGCTTTGGAATATGTCTGCCCCTGTGGATGATGCCGCTGCGGGCGCTCACTGCTTTTAGCAGCAGGAGAGAAAGGAAGGTGGAAAGGGGAAGGGAGATAAGGGGATGCATCCTGGCAGCCGTGTTCTTTCTGGCAGGAACATTCCTGGCGTGGAAGCTGGAACTTAAGATACCTGCTGATTTGATTCCCAGCAGGTGGTCGGATTTTGAATTCTGGGCCAGGAGGATAGAGGAACTGCGGTTGGATATGGCTGCCACAGGGGAGGCCGGGGCGGTCCGGTGGCTGGCGCAGTTAAAGGGCAGGCTGGCCGTGTGCCTCATCTGTTCCCTGGCAGGCGGGGCAGGAGGTATCATGTGGAGGCGGACCTGACTTGTGGAAGAGGAGAATACGACTATTTTAATCTGGTATCAGAGGATTCATTTTATACAAAAATACCTTTGACGGAACTTACAGAAAATGGTATGATATGAATAACGGCGTGTAGCAGAACTGCGTAAATCCAGTTGACTGTTTCAGGCCGTTTTTTTGTTTCAATTTGGGATGGTGAAACAATGACAATCAAATCAATCCGGGCCATGACAGGTCCGGGAAAAAGCGTGTAGCCTAAGGCATAAAACCAGCTCTTCAGGCATCACGCTTTTATTTTTTTATTAAGGAGGAGAGTCCAATGAACCAAAAATCCAACACCTTTCTTGAAACAGAGCCAATCGGCTCCCTGATGGGAAAGTACGCAGTCCCCTGCATTATTTCCCTGCTGGTGGCAGCCCTGTACAACATTGTGGACCAGATTTTCATTGCCAATGCAAGCTATCTTGGGTCCTACGGAAATGCGGCCAACACCGTGGTATTCCCCCTGACCGTGGTGGCCCTGGCAATTGCTGTCATGATAGGGGACGGCTGCTGCGCTTTTGTCAGTATCAGTCTGGGTGCGGACCGGAAGGATGCTGCCCATAAGAGCATTGGAAGCGCCGTGATTCTCTGCGTCATCAGCAGCCTGGCGCTGACGGTTATTTATCTGGTATTGATGGAGCCAATCCTTACTGTATTTGGGGGCAGGGTCAACGAGGAGACCTTTTACCACGCAAAGGAATATTTTTTCTGGATTGCCCTGGGAGTCCCGTTTTACATGTTCGGCCAGGCCATGAATCCAATCATCCGTTCCGACGGCAGCCCTGGGTTTGCCATGATATCCACTTTGGCGGGAGCCGCTGTCAATATTATCCTGGACCCTGTTTTTATCTTTATATTCAGATGGGGCATGATGGGCGCTGCGGTGGCCACTGTCATAGGCCAGGTGTTGACAGCGGCTCTTGCGGTATGGTATCTGCGCCGTATGAAGGCGGTCAGACTTAAGAAAGGCAGCTTCGCCATCCCTGTCCCGTTAGCCGGAAAGTATCTGCCCTTAGGCATCTGCAGCTTTCTTTCCCAGATATCCCTGGTAGCCGCCATGGCTGCCATCCAGAACATGACACTGAAATACGGCGCTCTGGACCCTGTGTTTGGTCAGGTGCAATACGCCCAGATTCCCATGGCCGTGCTGGGAATTGTCATGAAATTTTTCCAGATTGTCATTTCCGTGGCAGTGGGCATAGCGGCAGGCTGTATCCCCATTGTGGGCTATAACATAGGGGCCGGAAGGAAGGACAGGGCAAAAGGTCTGTTTACCCGCCTGCTGGCAGCAGAAGCAGCGGTGGGAGCCCTGGCCCTTTTGATTGCAGAGTTTTTACCGGAACAGCTTATAGGCCTGTTCGGGGCTGCCAATGAGAGTGTTTACTATACGGATTTTGCAGTGAGATGTTTCCGGATTTATCTGTGCATGATGATGTTTGCCACAGTAAACAAGTCCACATTTATTTACCTCCAGTCCCTTGGAAAGGCATTTCTCTCCACCATGCTTTCCATGGTGCGCGAGGTGGTATTCGGCGTGGGATTTGCGCTGCTGCTGCCTGGTTTTTTCGGACTGGACGGGGTACTGTATTCCATGCCTGTGTCAGACGTACTGACCTTTCTTATTTCTGTATGCGTCATAAGCTATACATACAGGACACTTAAATCATGAAATGAAAAGGAGGATGTGATAAATGGAACGCATGGTTAACAGGGAAACGGTAAAGAACCGGATTATTACAGTCAGCCGTGAGTTTGGCAGCGGCGGAAGGACCATTGGAAAGGAAACAGCTCAAAAGCTGGGAGTTCCTTGCTATGACCAGGAACTGATTGAAGCCATAGCAAAGGAAAGCGGATTTGCCAGAGAGTATATTGCAGAGCGCGGAGAGTATGCATCCAGTAAGGGCTGGCTGGCCAGCGCCCTGTCCGACCGGGATTTTTACGGACACTCCAATCAGGATTACCTGTGGACCGTACAGAGAAGGGTGATTCTGGACCTGGCGGCCCAGGGCCCCTGTGTCATTGTTGGGCGGTGTGCGGATTACATCCTGAGGGATTATGCGGACTGCCTTACAGTGTTCATCCATTCCGCGCCTGACAAGCGGGCGGAGCGAATCGTGAAGCAGTACGGTGAGGGCAGCGATGCGCCGGAAAAGCGGCTGAAGGATAAGGATAAACGGCGGGCAGCTTATTATCAGTTCTATACGGACAGGAAATGGGGAGAGGCCCGGAACTATCATATTTCCCTGGACAGCGGGATGCTGGGGATTGAATCCTGCGTCCGGGTTCTGGAGGGATTGTTTTAGGATGTAAGCGTAGCGTTTGACGGACCCATTTGCGTCCTGGAATATATGGGGCGGCCCGGAGAGAACGAATTCCATTCTCCGGGCCGCCCCATGAGCTGCGGGTATTGATGTTCTGCTGTCCCTGTGCGAGTGTGTGAAGAAAAGTCTGTAAAAGCTGATCTTCTATGATAATAACTGGGCTG
>ENA-OWPN01000058-OWPN01000058.1-human-gut-metagenome-genome-assembly--contig:-NODE-58-length-190924-cov-8.946639_pt1 | contig 190924 bp, 169 predicted proteins | sample MGYA00248266_ERZ651850 | MGnify/ENA primary metagenome ERZ651850 (study PRJEB26924, sample SAMEA4378296) | human gut metagenome | biome: human gut; feature: human-associated habitat; material: faeces... | reverse complement strand
CAGCCCAGTTATTATCATAGAAGATCAGCTTTTACAGACTTTTCTTCACACACTCAATTATTCTTCAGCTTCGGCTTGCTGCTGATATCCAGGACCGAGATTTTTTTGGTATTCTATGCTGGAAGGCTGGCCATCCCAAGAACCATCTTCGCCAACATGGAAGCCATCAGGTGTTGTCTCGTTTACACTCATATATCCACTCATATCAAAATAGTACCATTTGCCATCTGTATCTTCCAACCAGGTAGATGCAGCATAATATCCATTCTTTTGGACGTATCTCCAGCCTTTCTCACCTTGCATCCAACCAGGGGTGTACCTTTGCTTCTCTCCTTTTGTATTCACATAAAATCCATCAGGTGTAATTGTATCTGCAAGCATATGACCATTTTCGTCCAGATAGTATGACTGCTCATCAATATTTAACCATCCATTGCTTACAAAGGTTCCGTCCGGTTTCCGGTAGCGCCAAAATCCCTCTTCATTCCAGGTCCAACCTGCTGGTGTTGCATTATCATATGCCCCAGCATCTGTTCCATCTACATTGATTAAGTATTTTCGTACTTCAGGAGGTAAATCTGCTGATGATACACTTCGTGGTAGTCTTACAACATCAACGTAGCGTTCTTTTGTTGCAAATGTGGTTTTATTCGTCAGCAAAACAATCTGAGTTGTTTGTTGGCTACCTTCCGGCATAAGTGCCCAATTTTCTGGAATCCCCCAAAGTCCATCGATATTGACCAATTCGGGTACTGTGCCCCATGGCCGTGGATAAGCCATAGGATTAAAAGTATACGCATAATCATATCCTCTATTAAGTATTACGTTCCGCTCTTCAAGGGTATCTCCGCCTACTAATATGGCAAAATAATGTCCATTACCGCAGTCTACGGGGCGCCACTCAAACAGATAGGCTCCGCAATTTTCCATGGTAGTCGCAGAAGTGGTATCTTGTGTATCTGCAAATGAAGTAAGTGGTTGCAACAAAGTCAAAGATAACAAAAGACTTGTCGCCAAAAAAGCCTTTTTTAGCATAAGTATTATTCTCCTCTTTCATATGATTTCATGTTTATTGTAAAAAGAAAGCGTTGTGACCATATAAACTAATCAGTCACAACGCTTCCCCCTTATAAATTAAGAATTACTTTTTAAAATATTAATCCTCAACATAAACAGCAACAATCTTGCCAGTCTTACCATTCTTCTGAACTACGTAGTAGTAATCATTGCCATCCTTATTCTTAGAATTAGTATCAATTACCTTACCGGAGGTATTTACCAGGAAGTAATCACTTGCACTAATAGCATCTGCTTCTCTCTTACCAGCAGCGTCTTTTCTATCATAGTTGATGATGTAAAGTTCGCTGAGGTCGCTGGCATCCTTGTTTACACCAAGACCCTTTAAGAGTTTTACATTTGCCTCAGTTACACCCTCGCTGTAGTTAGCTGGTGTGATTGCCTCAAGGAATTCCTTAACATCGTCTAACTTATTATATCCCTCAATAGTACCGCTGCCAGCCTTGCCAGTGTCATCCAGTGTTGCCTGAGTTAATTTTTCAACTACCTGATACTTCTCATCAGAGCCTGCACGTAACAATTTGCCAGACTGATAGAACTTATCATCCTTATCACCAGTCTTACCAGCACCCTTGTTTCCGCCGGACTTCTCGAAGTAGAAGTTGAATTTATCTCCATCAATCTCAACGGTTGTCTTATTGGTCTTCATAGCGCCGTCATCTCCGTTTCCGAAGTAGTAGCACTTGTAACCCATACGTTCTAATGTTAAGGAGTTCTCATCGAAGTCATCTTCTGTATCAAATCTATATGGATCATCATCATCAGCCCATACTGACAGTCCTGTTACCTTACCAGCAGTCTTGTCTTCTCTGATGAATTTCAAACCATCAATCATACGGCCATCATTTCTGAAAGCGTACTTTTTACCCTTGATGGTCTTGAATTCGCCGGCATACAGATTACCGCTTCCATCTGCATAGTACCAAGCGTCTTCATCATCATTGTACTTATCGTAATTCAGGTACTCGGCTGCAACAACCTTAAACCAGCCTTTCTTAACCTTAGCACCATCTTCAACGCTGCTGAAGTATCTCCACTGCTGTGCATATTTAGCAGCAACACTGTTGGTGGTAGGTGTACTATTAGAAGCAGGAATAGGATCAGAGGTACTTGCTTTCTTTCTGATATTGTCTACATCCAGAGACCACTCTGCTGTCATAGCGCCATACTCATCAAAAGAATACTTTTTGCCATTGATGGTCTTTTCTTTTAATTCATCTCCGCCCTCAGCTTTGATTTTCTTACCATTAGCTTTGAAGTAGAACCAACGTGTCTGATCCTCATCATCGTTAAATACTGGAGACTTTGTGTAGTCATTAGTAGCCTCGTCATAAGTGATGTCCATTTCTAACCAGCCAACGGTCATTGCGCCGTCATCTTCGCCGCCGAAGTAGTAATCACCTTCCTTGAAGCCATCGCCGTCGGTATTATCAATGCGCTCAGCATTATCTTCTGCTACCCAGCCAAACAGCATCTTACCTTCTTCGTCAAAGGCATACTTCTTGCCGTTAACTGTCTTTAATGCAACTTTGCTGTTATCTCCATTCTTTAATGCTTTACCATTAGACTGGAAATAGTACCAGTAATGATCTGGCTCGTCATCCTGTCCTGCATCCTCGTTGTCAATGGCTACCCACTGGTTTGCTGCCATAACACCGTTGATGTCTACGTAATAGTAGTTGTCGCCATCCTCAATCAGCTGATCAATAGCCATCTCGCCATTGCTATCTAACCAATACCAGTTATTACCGGATTTTTTCCACTGATCAGTTGCTCTCTCGCCATCTCTGTTGTAATATACCCAAGTACCGTCTTCCTCAGCCCATCCTGTAGCTGCGAAAGAAGTCATGGATGCACCAATAGCGAGCAGTGCTGCTGTTGATAATACAGCAACTAACTTTGTCTGCTTTCTCATAATTAATGCACTCTCCTTTTTCTTTTTGAAATACTCTTTGAAATTCCTTTTTGCATTACGAGTTGATTATACTTCGTATATGGAAAATTATCAATAGTTTTTTTGCATTTTTTGCAAATTCTACTAAAATTATGTAATATCGACAACTCCCTCTAAAGTTAACCAGCTCCATCACACGCACTTAGTATATTATAAATTCCGCAAAAATACCATAACTTTTACCTGTGTATTTTCTTACATAATTATTACAGATGTGTTGTGTACCCTAAGGATTGCATTTATATCTATACATGCATCTTCGTATCGCTGCCTATTTCGAACATTCTGTCATAATTTAATCATACTAAAATGTTTAAACAGGCAACGGGCATTAATGCTCTCAATTACTTATAAGCATAATGCCCGTTTAAAATTGATTCATCCAATTGACCTGCTAAACTTTAATCATAAAGTAATTAAAACTATTTCTCTAAAATAATTTTATATGCCTCAGCCATCCCTTTACTCTGAATCAGCTCATAAGACTCCTCCACCAGAGGAATCATATCGCTAAGATTGGCATGCCAATAATCATCTCTCTTCATTATCTCACTGACAGAGGCCTGCTTCATAAACCGTATGATTTCTTCTCCGTCATTCGCCTTATCTGTACGATAAAATGATATCAGTGCTGCCATGGAAAACGTAAGGGCCCTTGGATAATTTCCAAACTTTTCTTTATATTCTAAAATAGTAGGAAGGACTCTTACCTGGAACTTACTTACGGAATTCAGAGCTATACTCAGCAGCTGATGTTTAATAAATGGATTTGAAAAACGCTCCAGCACAGCTGTTCCAAATTTACGATTATCTTCTGTATCACCAATTGTAGGAATTATTTCTTCAAAAATACACTTTCTCAAGAATGCAGATACCATTTCATCCTTCATACATTCACCGACAGTCTCAAGTCCATACAGATATGCGCCCAATACCATAGAGGTATGGCCTCCGTTCAGAATACGCACTTTCCTTTTTTTATATGGATGTACATCATCTGTCCAGACAATGTTATAGCCCGCTTTCTGGAATGGAAGTTCATCTTCATGGTGGCCGCCGATAACCCACAGATGAAATATCTCTGCCGTATCTATAAGTTTATCTTCATATCCAATCTGTTTCGTCAGTCCTTCAATCTCATCTCTAGGATAGCCTGTCACGATTCGATCTACCAATGTACTGCAAAAGTCATTCTCATTCTCAATCCAGTTTATAAAACCATCCTCAAGTTTCCACAAATCTGCATACTGAAGAACACACCTCTTCAAATTATCACCATTGTCATCAATCAGTTCACACGGAAGAAGTATAAGGCCCTTCAATCCAGCTTTGTACCTCCTATACAAAAATTGGGTGAGTTTAGCTGGATATGATTTTGGAGGCATATCAGTCAGCTTTTCCACTCCCAGATACTCGATTCCTGCCTCAGTGGTATTAGACACAAGAACACGTAAATCCGGATTCTCTGCTAATGCAATATATTCATTATACTCAACATATGGATTTAATGCTCTGGAAATAGAAGTTATATGAGTATGCTCGTTAACTACTTTCCCATTATCAATTCCCCGCAGGAACAGATTGTATTCACAGTTCTGGTCTGCCAGCATATCACACATTCCTTTTTCGATAGGTTGTACCACGACTATTTTGCCATCATATAAGCCTTTCTCCTGAAGCTTATGGAAAAAATAATCTACGAATCCACGTAAAAATCCACCTTCTCCAAATTGTATAACTGTTTCTTTTACTGCGTTGCTCATCTCTTTACCTCCACGTTTTGTAAGTGCTTACATTTTTGTGTGCAATTAACTTTACTTTATTACTTAGATTACTATACAACATAGCCCAGAATTTTGCAAGAGTACTACACACTTTTTTGTAAGTATTTACATTTTATTTTTTCTTCTCTTGTATTCAATCAGCTTATTCTTCTATTTTTATTTGCTACGAATACAATTCCTTTAAGCCATACAAATGTTTCTTATTGCACATTTTCATCACCCAAAGAAATCATTTGTAATTTATTTTGTAAATATCTTCCTAATATTATTGACTTTCTTACAAAAACATACTATTATATTAAATATAAAGTATATTTTTTCTTACAAAATTATGAATTAAAAGGAGAAGTACGTATGAGAAAGCACACAAAAGCACTTGCAACAATTATGGCAGCCGCTACATTAGCTATGGCATCTGCAGTAACCAGTTTAGCAAATACCGGATGGCTTAATGTACAAAGTAAATGGTTTTATTATGATGAGGCTGGCAATTCCATCCGTAATCAGTGGGTACAGGAGGACAATAATCTTTTCTGGCTCAAGGATAATGGAGAAATGGCAATCCAGTCATGGGTAAAATATGATGACAGCTGGTATTGGGTGAATGCGCAGGGAGCCATGGTTACTGACAGCTGGATACCGATTACGAATAACTGGTATTATGTTGGACAGGATGGAAAAATGCTGGCCAATACTTGGTTTGAGTATAATAATCGCTCCTATTATCTTACCGAAAGCGGAGCTGCTGCAAAAGGTTGGTTAGAAATTGACGGTAAGTGGTATTATTTTGACAGGACAAATGGAGATATGAAGAAATCCACCAGTATTGATGGTTACCGTCTTAACGATGATGGGGTTTATGTTCAGTAATCTTATGTAAATTATGTATTGGTATTATTAGGATTTACTTTTTATATAACATGGGTTTTGGGGTTAGAGGATTCCAAGAAGGGCTATTCACTTATAACAGCGAATAGCCCTTTTGTAATACATCGCACCGCCTTTACCACAAAAAAACCGCCCGCCTCAACATGTCTCACACGTCTCAGCGCAACGGTCTTTCCATCTAAGTCATCCTCAGCTTTATCAACTGAATTCCAATGAACTCCGATTATATAAATCTATCAGCCCTGGTCCAAAATTACTTCAATGTAACCTTAGCGCCCTCAGCCTCTAATTTAGCCTTAACATCCTCAGCCTCGTCCTTGGAAGCGCCCTGCTTAACTACCTTAGGAGCTCCGTCAACTACGTCCTTAGCTTCCTTCAGGCCTAAGCCGGTAACTTCACGTACAACCTTGATAACCTTAACCTTGTTAGGACCAACCTCGGTCAGCTCTACGTCAAATTCAGTCTTCTCCTCAGCTGCTGCTGCGCCAGCGCCTGCTGCTGCAACTACAACACCTGCTGCTGCGGATACGCCAAACTCTTCCTCACATGCTTTTACTAATTCGTTCAGTTCTAATACAGATAATTCCTTGATAGCTTCGATAAACTCAGCGGTTGTTAACTTTGCCATTTTATGTTCCTCCTGTTTAATATTTAATAATAGTTGTTTTCAATATTGTCCGGCACCGATTGGCTGCCGGGCAGATAAGCCTTTTTCTGTCAACAAGATTATGCCTCTGCGGCTCCACCCTGCTGCTCTGCAATCTGATTGAGTACACGAGCCAGGTTGGTAATTGGTGACTGGATGCTTCCAAGCAGCTTGCCAAGAAGTTCATCTCTGGAAGGAATGGTTGCGATAACCTGGGTTCCTGCCTGGTCATAGTAGGTTCCTTCAACTACACATGCTTTCAGTTCCAGCTTTGGAGCTGTCTTAGCGAAGTTTGCTAAGATGCGTGCCGGAGCAGTAGCATCTTCTTTAGAAACTGCTAATGCGGTAGGTCCTTCCAGCTGTGGTGCAAGTGCTGCAAAATCTGTTCCTTCTGCTGCACGCTTAATCAGGGTATTCTTGTATACCTTGTAAGCAACCCCAGCTTCCCTTAACTGCTTACGCAGCTGAGTATCCTGCTCCACTGTCAGACCGCGGTAGTCAACGATGACTGCACCGGCAGCGCCTTCCAGCATAGCCTTAATCTCATCTACGACTGGCTGTTTTAATTCAACTTTTGCCATGAATGGTTTACCTCCTTATATATTTTCGCATTGAAAACCGTCATAGCACGGGAACGATTCATAATCCAGAACTGCAGACAAGCTGCAAAGACCGGACAAAAAAACCTCTCCGCCGTAAAGACAGAGAGGTTCGCAAAATCTCATCATAAATAATCAGAGTTTTGTATGTTCCTCGGCAGGCGTTTTCGCCTTACACCTTACGGTACCTGCTGTCTCAGGGCATTCAATACTGTGGTATCATATCATATTGTATGAATGATGTCAAGCCCCATTCAGGTTTAAACCTTCCGGCTTCTATCCTTCAAATGAACGGGGATTTGTGCTTATAGCACTATATTATTGCAATCAATTAGTTCACAAGCTTTGCAACGTTCAGCTTAACGCCGGGACCCATGGTAGAGGTCAGGGCAACGCTCTTAAGGTATGCGCCCTTAACGGTGCTTGGCTTAGCCTTCATGATTGCATCAATAAGCGTCTGGAAGTTGTCCGCTAACTGCTCCTCTGTGAAAGAAGCTTTTCCTACTGGCACGTGAATAATGTTTGTCTTGTCGAGTCTGTATTCAATCTTACCAGCTTTGATATCGTTGATAGCCTTGGTAACATCCATGGTTACGGTTCCGGCCTTTGGGTTTGGCATTAAGCCCTTGGGTCCCAGTACACGGCCCAGACGGCCTACAACGCCCATCATGTCAGGGGTAGCTACTACAACGTCAAAATCCAGCCAGCCATCGTTCTGAATCCTCGGAATCAGTTCCTCTGCTCCTACGTAATCAGCACCTGCCGCCTGAGCCTCGTCGGCCTTTGGTCCCTTTGCAAATACTAAGATACGTACAGTCTTACCTGTTCCGTGAGGAAGAACAACAGCGCCACGAATCTGCTGGTCAGCATGACGTCCGTCACAGCCTGTTCTGATATGAAGCTCTACAGTCTCATCAAATTTTGCGGATGCATTTTTCTTCACTAATGTGATAGCATCAGCAATGTCATAAAGTGCAGCACGGTCTACGTTTTTCATAGCCTCTGCATATCTTTTACCTGATTTCATTCTAATAACCTCCTAGTGGTATTGACGGGGAATCTCCCTCCCACGTTCATATAACGGGTAAATGCCTTAGCAACCCGGAAACCTTGCTCGGGTGTCTCCGGATTCATGCACCAATTGTATTATTCCTTGGTATAATTCCCAGATATGATTCTTTGGAATTATTCCTCAATGGTAACGCCCATGCTTCTTGCAGTGCCGGCAATCATGCTCATGGCAGCCTCTAAGCTGGCAGCATTTAAATCTGGCATCTTAGTCTCTGCAATCTTCTGAAGGTCAGCCTTCTTAAGCACAGCTACCTTTGTCTTGTTAGGAACACCGGAACCGCTCTTAATGTTGCAGGCCTTCTTAATCAGAACGGCTGCTGGCGGGGTCTTGGTGATGAAGCTGAAGCTTCTGTCCGCATATACGGTAATAACAACAGGGATAATCATATCGCCCTGGTCTGCTGTCCTTGCGTTGAATTCCTTGGTAAACTGAACGATATTGACACCGTGCTGACCAAGTGCTGGTCCAACTGGTGGTGCTGGTGTTGCTTTGCCAGCTGGAATCTGTAATTTAATATATCCTGTTACTTTCTTTGCCATCTTAGGCACCTCCTAAAATTATGTGGTATTGTCGGGAATGTCCCTCCCACCAGCCCCTGCCCTGCAGAAGCTGATTCCTTGTGTTACAAACGGACGCCTACATCTTCTTGACTTCGGCAAATCCAAGTTCAACCGGTGTTTCACGGCCGAACATCTCAACATGCATGGTTATGGTCTTCTTACTGTCGTTGATGGCCTTGATGGCCCCTACAGTATCCTTCCATGCACCGGAGATAACAACTACCATATCTCCTACTTCAAAGTCGACTAAGACATCTTCTTCTCTATGGAATCCCAGGCTGGCCATCTCTTCTTCTGTCAGAGGAACCGGTTTGGAGCCCGGACCCACAAAGCCCGTGACACCGCGGGTGTTCCGCACTACATACCATGTATCATCGTTCATGACCATGTTGATGAGCACATACCCCGGGAACATCTTCTTGTCCGCCTTTTTCTCCACGCCGTTCTTAAGCTCGACTACGGGGAGCATGGGGACGGACACCTCCAAAATCTGGTCCTGAAGGTTCCTGTTTTCAATTGTTTTCTCAATGTCGACCTTGACTTTGTTCTCATATCCTGAGTAGGTATGGACTACATACCAATGTGCTTCTGACATACAATCACCCTCGCCTTTAATTAAAGAATAAAGCTCAAACCAAACTTCATAACGAAGTCCAGGACAGCAATTATCACGCCAATGGCAATTGACATGAAAAGCACTGCCACGGTCTGTTTTGCCACGGTTTCCTTGTCAGCAAAGACGATTTTCTTGTACTCTTTCTTCAGCCCATGAAAAAAGCTAGGCTTTTTGTCCTTCTTAGCTGCCTTCTTCTCAACCTTGTCAGCCTTGGCCGTTTTCTCTGTGGTTTCTACAGCGTTAACTGTATTCTCTTCCATAATTTCACGTCCTTTACTGAGCAGGATTACTTTGTTTCCTTATGCATGGTATGCTTCTTGCAGAATCTGCAGTACTTCTTTGTTTCCATACGGTCCGGATGAGTTTTCTTGTCCTTAGTCATGTTGTAGTTGCGTTGTTTGCATTCTGTACATGCCAGTGTAATTTTTGTGCGCACGACTTCCACCTCCACTTATATTATCGTAGTTCACATTTGCCGCTCAGGTACTTAATTTTGAGCATAAAAAAAAGACCTAAGCTCTTCCATTCGCCCGTTTACTATACCATAGAAATATTGATACGTCAAGGGATTTTTGCGGATTTATGGGGGCCGGGACCTGTGCCGCGGTCTGTTGTCCGGGCCGTCTGCTGCGGTGTTAGGTCTGTATCCGGGGCTGTTATCCGGAGCCGGACCCGGTCAGACGCCCGGGTCCGCTTTCACTTAAAAATATTCTTTATCCATGGCCAATGAATATGGTCACAAAATACACGTTTTCTGCGCCGGCTTTTCTGAGAACCCGCGTACATGCCTCAACGGTACTCCCTGTGGTGTAGATATCGTCCACCAATATAATATTTTTTATACCGGGCGGCAGGGCAGATGCCGAAAATGCCTGCTCCAGGTTTTTTAACCGTCCGCTGGAATCCAAAGATTTCTGGGGAGCCGTCTTTCGTTCCCTTTTAAGGATGGCTGTATTGACCGGTATTCCCAGAGGGCCGGACAGCCGGACAGCTAATTCTTCCGCCTGATTGAATCCCCGTTCACGGCGGCGGGAGGGGTGGACCGGCACAGGGACAAGGACGTCCCCGTTCATGGATTGGATGCGTTTTCCCATTTTCCTGACCATTGCCTCACTGTAAAAATCCAGATATTCCCTTCTATTATTATACTTAATCCGGGCCATGGAACGGCTGGCCGTGTCATCGTAATTAATCAGGCTCAGCCCATAGTCAAAAGTGCGCTTATGCCGGGTACAGTCATAGCAGTATTCTATGGTCCCATCCGCCACTTCCTTTCCGCATTTTTTACAGACAGGACGGCGGACCCAGGACAGCTTTGCCATACAGCCGGGACATATGAGGCTTCCTTTGGGCAGGACGATATCGCCGCACACCGGACAGCGGCGGGGGAACAGGATGTCTGTCATTAATTCAGAGCTATAGCGGATTATGTTTGTCAGCATATTAACCGGATGCTTTGTCCCCGCATCCGCCGTTGTTTCTTCAGACAGCTTTTTCAGCATCTCCGTCACCTCCAAAATCCTCTTGCACTTTCCAATACTCCTGTACCTTCTCAGCCGGCCGAATCCGGCTGCGCGTATATCTCCCCAATCCTGCTCCTAAGCCCGGAATACCGCTTCTGCTCCACGCAGTTTGAGGCCATTGTATAAAATGCATCCGGCTGTCCCACCAGGCACACGCAGGCCCGGGCACGGGTTACGGCCGTGTATATGAGGTTGCGGGTCATAAGCATGCGGGGGCCGTTGTACATGGGAATGATGACTGCCGGGTATTCGCTTCCCTGGGACTTGTGAATCGTGATGGCATAGGCCAGTTCCAGTTCCTCCAGCTGCTTAAAGCTGTACTCAATCATCTTGCCTTCGTCAAACTCAACGGTAAGCATCTCCGCAAAATCATTGATTTCCCGGATGATTCCCACATCGCCGTTAAAGATGCCGGCTCCCTTGTCCACAGGAATACCGTATTTGTTGCGGACCTCCCATTCCATCTGGTAGTTATTCTTTATCTGCATAACCTTGTCGCCTACCCGGTAAATGGTCCCGCCTGCTTCTTTTTCCTTCTTTGACTTGTCCGGCGGATTCAGGTAATTCTGCATAATCTGGTTCAGGCGCTCCACGCCCAGGGCGCCTTTGCGCATGGGCGTCATGACCTGGATGTCAAAGGCATTGGCATGTACATAGTCCGGCAGTTTTTTCTGAATCAGGGTAATGGCCGCGTTTATGACTGCATCCGGATTGTCCCTGCGGATGAAGAGAAAGTCCTGGCTGCGCTTTGCCAGGTCAACCGGTTCTCCTGCATTGATTTTATGGGCATTGACCACAATGTCGCTCTGGGCGGCCTGGCGGAAGATGTGGGTCAGCTTCACCACATTGAAGCAGCCGGATTCAATGATATCCCGCAGCACATTTCCGGGGCCAACGCTGGGGAGCTGGTCCACATCCCCCACCAGGATGAGACGGGTGCCCACGTTCACTGCCCGCAGCAGGGAATGCATCAGGCTGATGTCCACCATGGACATCTCATCTATGATAATGACATCTGCATCCAGAGGATTTTCCTCATTTCTGTCAAAATGCATTCCCATGCTCTGGGCGCCCTTGCCTGACCTTGTGGCGCCGGGAATGACAGGCGCGTCATTGCCGGGCATTCCCACAGGCACCAGTTCCAGCATACGGTGGATGGTCCTGGCCTCATAGCCAGTTGCCTCTGTCATCCGTTTGGCTGCCCTGCCCGTGGGCGCTGCCAGGAGGATTTCCATGCCCTCCATCTCAAAATACCGGATAATGGTATTGATGGTGGTCGTCTTGCCGGTACCCGGGCCGCCGGTGATGACCAGCAGGCCGCTGTTTACCGCTTCATATACCGCCTTTTCCTGGAGTTCATCCAGGTGGATGGATTCCTGCTGCTGGATTTTAAGGAGATTGGCCTTGATTTCCGCCTGGGGGATGTCCCCCCTGATGTTCAGGTCATGGAGCATGCGGGCTGCATTGAGCTCCAGGTAATAGTAGTGGGAGGAGTAGACCAGGGCTCCCTGGTCAGACGGCTTCACCACCACCTTGCGGTCTATCTGCATGTCCATGAGATGCTTTTCCATGGCAGAGGGCTCCACCTTTAAAAGCTCTGATGCCTGTGCAAACAGTTCCGCCTGGGGCAGATAGGTGTGCCCCCCTGCAGTGGCCTGGAGAAGGGTGTACAGAATACCGGCCTTGATGCGGTAATCGGAATCCGTGAAAATGCCTACCCGCTCCGCAATTTCATCGGCCATCTTAAAGCCAACTCCCGGAATGTCGTCCGCCAGACGATAGGGGTTCTCGCGGATGATTCCGTACAGGGTGGGACCGTACTCCTGGTATATCTTGGCCGCCAGGTTCATGGTGATGCCGTAGTTCTGGAGGAACATCATGGCCTGGCGCATGTCCTTCTTATCCTCCACCTGCTCAGCTATGGCCATGGCCATCTTCTCGCTGATGCCCTTTACCTCGGACAGGCGCTCCGGCTCCTCCTCCATGACCCGAAAGGTGTCCGCCTTGAAATGACGCACGATTCTGGCAGCCAAAGCAGCCCCGATGCCTTTGATGGCGCCGGAGCCCAGGTAGCGTTCCATGGACAGCTCGTCCTGGGGTGTTTTCATCTCATAGCTTTCTATCTGGAGCTGTTCCCCATATACCGGGTGCTGGGTCATATGGCCGCTGGCCTCTATCATATCGCCCTCTGCGGCGTAGGCCAGATTGCCTACCATAATGACTTCTTCCCCATCATTCTGGTCCGTGACGCTCATTACCGTATAACCGTTTTCTTCGTTGCGGAACTTAATCCGTTCTATAAATCCTGTTATTGTCGCCATCGTTTTATCAAAAGTTCAAAAGAACCCGGTGCCAGGGCGTGTCCGGAATGCTCCAGTCCATCACGCTGTGCCGGGTTCTGGGACGTGCTTTTTAATTGCTTCCCGGCAGCTGTGCAGCGTACAGGCAGCAAACATAAATGTTCAAACACGCTCTTGTTTTTAGTAATCCTGTTTTTAGTAATCTTCTCTTCCGCCGCCTACACCCATGGATGCCTCCATGGCCATGCTCATGCCGTGGGCAAACTCAATGAACTTGCCGGTACCAATGGCAACCGCGGTCAATGGGTCCTCTGCAATCATGGTTGTAATGCCTGTCTTTTCCTCAATCAGGGCGTCCAGACCGCTGAGCAGGGAACCGCCTCCTGTCATGACAATACCTCTGTCGAAAATATCGGCTGCCAGCTCCGGAGGAGTGCGCTCCAGTACATTATGAACAGCATCCACAATCTGCAGGGCCGGCTCTCTGAGCGCCTCCAGCGTCTCGTCCGAGGTAACCACAATGGTCTTCGGAAGACCGGTCACCAGGTTACGTCCCCTGACCTCCATGGTCAGGACCTCCGGCCTGCGGTATGCTGCTCCGATGTTAATCTTTATCTCCTCAGCCGTACGTTCGCCAATCAGAAGATTGTGTTTCTTCCTCATATAGCGCACCAGGGCCTCGTCAAAGTCATCACCTGCTATCTTGATGGAGGTGCTGACAACAGGGCCTCCCAGGGAAATGACTGCAATGTCAGCCGTACCGCCTCCGATATCCACAATCATGTTGCCGCAGGCCTTGCCGATGTCGATACCGGCGCCGATGGCTGCCGCAACCGGCTCCTCAATGATGGCCACTTCCCTGGCGCCAGCCTGGTAGGTGGCATCCTCCACTGCCTTTTTCTCAACTTCCGTAGCGCCGCTGGGGATACATACGCTGATTCTGGGCTTGCGCAGCGTTTTCTTGCCCACTGCCTTGCTGATAAAATATTTAAGCATCTTCTCTGTAATGGTATAATCTGAAATAACACCCTGACGCAGAGGACGGACAGCAACAATATTGCCCGGGGTACGTCCAATCATAAGACGGGCTTCCTCACCGATGGCCATGATTTTGTTGGTATCGCGGTCAATGGCCACAACGGACGGTTCTTTTAATACAACGCCTTTTCCCTTAATATATACAAGGATGCTGGCAGTTCCTAAGTCAATTCCAATATCATTGGACATCATTGAAAACATATAGATAGTTCCTCCTCGCTGACTGAGCCGGTCCGGAAGTATACGTAAATCTTTCCTTCACACGTATGGCTTCCATGCTTGTCCCCCATCGGGACAAAACGCCGGGCAGACCGCATCAATTGCTTAAAATATAAATGGTTCCATTGCATTACTCCTATGCATTGCTTCTATTATATACAATATTGTAAAGTTTTCAAAGGGTTTTTTTCTTTTTTATTTTCTTTATGTTTTTTTCATGCCAAGGACATATTTTCGTCACAATTATTGCTTATTATAATAACAAGTTCACCGAGAGGTGGACGAGGCCTTTGTTTCAAGTGATTACTTGAAATCACAAAGCTTTTTCATACTCATACCGGACGGAGCAATCCGTCCGGCCCCCCTATAACATTTTCTTTTTTATATACCTACCATTCCCACGCAGGCAATGAGCCATGCGAAAAAAAGCAGAAAAAGAATCGGCACCGTATTTCGCGGATGCCGGTTCTTTTTTTCGGAATTTTAATTTCTAATTTTGCCTGCATGATTCAACCTGCTTCATTAAATCAACAGCCCTTTTTCTGATTCCTTCTGCATCCAGGCCATAGTATTCAAATACCTGACCGGAGGTGCCTGAGATAACCGGCTCATCAGGAAGAGCCAGGTGCACCACTGTTCTGGGACACTCCTCACCTATTGCCTGACTGACCATGGCTCCCAGTCCCCCGAAGGGCGAGTGTTCTTCAACCGTCATGACCGCCTTTACCCCTGACGCCTTTTCCACCAATGTTTTTCTGTCCATGGGCTTAAGGCAGTACATGTCAAGCACGGCTGCTTCTATCCCATCCCCGCGAAGCATACGGGCCGCATCCAGTGCAGGACGCACCATCTCACCGCAGGCCACAAGCAGTACATCGTTTCCGTCCATCAAAGTAACCGCCTGGTCCATGACAAAGGGGACCCTTCCGTCTTCATATACATCCTCTACCGGATTTCGTCCCACCCTCAGATAAGCCGGTCTGTCATCCTTCACCAGCTCCTCCATCAGACACCGGGTTTCATGCCTGTCGCAGGGCAGATAAACCCTCATATTGGGAATGGCCGACAGAGCGGCTATATCCTGTGCAGAATGGTGGCTCATTCCCAGGGCGCCATAGCTGATTCCCCCGCTGATGCCAATCAAGGTTACATTTGTGTCCGAATATGCCACATCCACCTTAATCTGCTCATAACTCCTGGCGGAAATAAAGCTTGCCGGAGAAGCTGCAAATACCCGTTTCCCACACTTTGCCAGTCCTGCCGCTATGCTGACCAGATTCTGTTCCGCTATCCCGGTTTCCACAAACTGATTGGGATATTTCCTGGCAAAATCTGTCAGGGATGCACTGCCACGCGAATCGCTGCACAATACCACAATGTCCTTGTCTGTCTCTGCCTGCTCCATCAGCACCTCACAGATAACCTGTCTGTTTGCTGTTTTATTCATGCAGCGCCTCCTCCTTCCTCTCCTCCAGGTCCTTTATAATTTGTTCGTATTCTTCACGGCTTGGCACCTTATGATGCCATTCAGCCTTATTCTCCATGAGCGCTGAACCATACCCTTTGACCGTGTCTGCAATCACAACCGACGGCTTCCCCTTCACCGACTTTGCCTCCCTGAATGCACGGTCCAGACTGTCAATGTCATTTCCATCAGACTGAATGGCATGCCATCCAAAGCTTTCCCAACGCTCCTTCTGACACTCCTGCCTCATTACTGCTTCTGTATTCCCGGAAATCTGGAGATGGTTTCTGTCCACCACCGCACACAGGTTATCCAGTCCATAATGTCCGGCTGCCATAGCGCCCTCCCAGACGCTTCCCTCAGCAAGTTCCCCGTCACCCATTACCGTGTACACCCGGTAGCTTCTCCCATCCATTCTGCCTGCCAGGGCCATGCCCACGCAGACCGGAAGTCCGTGACCCAGGGAACCGGAATTCATCTCAATTCCGGGCAGTTTATTATTGGGATGTCCGATATACCTGGAACCAAATTTCGAGAAATTAGCTCTTACATCCTTTATATCCAGAAACCCCTTGGCGGCAAGGACTGCATAATAGGCCTCCATTGAATGGCCCTTGCTGAGCACAAAGCGGTCCCGTTCAGGAGAGTCCATGTTATCCGGGCTGATATTCATATGTTTAAAGTATAATGCCACCAGGATATCCATAACGCTCATGTCTCCGCCAATGTGTCCGGTCCCTGCCTCCATAATTATATTGACTGCATCTTTTCTTAATTCAAATGACAATGCCTTTAAATGTTCCATCCATCTTCCCCCTTGATACGCCAATACATTCCGAAAGATTCATATCCACAGTCCTCCCATGGAAGGTCACCTGCGCGATTCCGCAGTTATCCAATTTTGTATCCCAAAACTGTCTGATTGGCCTGCCAAGCATTGTATTTAAAATGCCGCATATAATGGCTCCATGGGCCGCAATCAGCACATTGCGGTACTTCTCTTCCATGGGGACCAGTAACTTTTCCACCACCGTGGCTGCCCGGTTCATGATATCCTCAAAGCTCTCCGCTCCAATATCCGGCCTGTAAGTCTCCGGGGCATCCTCATATCCATAGATAGGCGCTGCCAAATCGTGATAGCCATGGTCCTGATAAGCGCCTTCCGACAGTCCATACCCCTGTTCTATCAGCAGCGGTTCATCTATGATTGGTATGCGCCTCTGTCCCAGTATAATTCGGGCCGTCTCCCCGGCCCTGTCCAGCGGACTGGTATAACATACCTCCAGCGGCACGTCCCTTAATTTACAGGCGGCAGCCTGCGCCTGTTCTCTCCCGCGCTCATTTAACGGGATATTTACCTGCCCCTGCATTCTCCGTTCTACATTCCAGTATGTCTCCCCATGCCTTACAAAATAAATGTCACAGCTCATCTGCTCTCCTTTATTCCCAACTGCCACCACAAGCTTTTACTCTGATATCAGGTGGGGCTTTCCCTGTTGTATTTCCATATATATGTCCCCTTCATGGACCTGCATCCCAGTGTCGAACGCATCCGCAATCCACTCCTTATCCTGCTGGTCCACAATAAAATAGCGTACCTTTTCCCCCAGGAACATGGAATGCCTCACCCTGCCCTTTATGTAAATGCATCCCTCATTCTCAGGCTTTGTCACAAGGCGGATGGATTCAGGACGGATGCTTACCGTGATATTCTGTTTTTTCCCACAATTTTCATCTGCCTCTATCTTCTGGCCGCAATAGGTCAGCACTGCGTGATTGCCGGTATCCTCATTCATTCCCTCAATGAAATTGGCCACTCCTATGAAATCTGCCACGAATTTGGTTTTGGGCTTGAAATAAATCTCCCTGGGTTCCCCATACTGCTGGATATTGCCGTGCTCCAGAACCAGTATCTTATCAGACATGGACAACGCCTCCTGCTGGTCGTGGGTAACATATATCATTGTAATTCCCAGTTTTCTCTGAATCAGGCGGAGCTCCACCCGCACGGACTCCCTTAACTTCGCATCCAGATTGGAAAGCGGCTCATCCAGCAGCAGCAGGTCAGCGCTGTTTACCAGAGCTCTTGCAATCGCCACTCTTTGCTGCTGTCCCCCGGACATCTGGTTTGGATATCTTTTCTCTAATCCTGTAAGATTTACCAGTTCCAGCACCTCTTTAACCTTACGGCTGATTTCCTCTTTGGGAATTTTCTGGTTCTTAAGCCCGTATGATACATTTTCCTCCACTGTCATATGCGGGAACAGCGCATACTCCTGGAACACCATGGGAGTGTTCCTCTTCTGCGGAGGCAGTCCCTCAATGCTCCGCCCGTTTAAGACGATGCTTCCCCCATCCAGATGGTAAAAACCGGCAATCATTCTTAACAGTGTGGTTTTTCCGCATCCGGACGGGCCCAGGAAGGTGATGAACTTTCCTCTTTCTATATCCAGGGAAATATGATTAATAATCACGTTTTTCCCAAACACCTTTACTATATCCTTCATTTGTAATAAAACATCCTTTTCACTCATGATGCGTCTCCTCTCTGTTCTATAGGTCAAATATGTTGATTTTATCACGAAGCAAAAGCTTCGCTATGCCAAAGGTCAGCAGAATAATCAGCATCATGCCAAGGGCCGTTGCTGCAGCATCTCCATAAGCCCCCCAGTCAGCCAGATTCAGAATGGTATTGGATGCCACATTCCACTTTGCGGATACAAGGAATATGACTGTACTCAGAGTGTTCATACATTTCATAAAACTGTATACAAGGCAGATGGACATTGGATTCTTAAGCATGGGCATGACAATGGTCCTGAATGTTTTTACACTGGAGCTGCCCAGATTAGCTGCTGCCTCCTCAATGGATTTGTCAATCTGTTTAAATCCGGCCACAGCATTCCGGTACCCTACCGGTATCTGGCGGATTACCATACCGATAACGATGATTGCTCCGGTTCCCGTCAGCATCAACGGCTTCTTATTGAATACAATAATCAGAGATATACCGATAAAGGTTCCCGGCAGGGATGCCGGAAGCATTGCAAGAAAATCAGCGGTCTGACGCCCCGGAAACCGTTTCCTGGTAACCAGATAACCCAGAAGTATGCCCAGACAGGCAGTCGCAATTGCAGCCACAACCGACAATTTCCAGCTGTTTGCCATGGTCTTTGAATTCAGTACATTGCTGTAAAAATGACTGAATGTAAAGGTATTGTCCACGCCAAGTGTTTCCGTAAAGGAGAATCCCACCACTCCGCCAATCAGGATACAGATAATCAGGCACACAAAGGAGCATACGGAGAACAGGAACACTTTGACCGGCACTGATACAAACTCTCTTGTAAGACCTCCTGTGGGCTTTCCGGTTACCGTTACGTATGATTTCCGGTCCAGATAAAACTTCTGGATAAAAAACATGAGCAGGGAGGGAACCACAAGAAACAGGCTCAAGGCTGCTGCCAGAGGCATATCATAATTTCCGGTCACTGTGGTATAGGCCAATGTAGCCAATGTATTATAGTTGCCTCCTATCAGTTTCGGATTTCCGAAATCTGCCAGTGTATTGATGAATACCAGCAGGTACGCGCTGGCTATTCCGGGAGTTGCCAGGGGAACCGTCACCGTGCAGAACAGCCTGAATCCCGACGCTCCCAGGTTCTGTGCCGACAGCTCCACGTTGGGGCTGATAGCCCTTAACACGCCGGAAATGGTAATATAGGCCAAAGGAAAAAAGGCAAGGCTCTGTACAATCCACAGACCGAACCATCCATATGGGTCCGTGGTCAGTCCCAGAAGCCTGTATGTTATGACACCCCGGCGTCCAAACAGCAGCAGGAACGCAAGACCCGTCATAACGGACGGCGCCATATTGGGCAGAAGTGCTATGACGCGGAACACCCTGCTTCCGGGCAGCCTGGCATAATTCATGGCATAGGCGAAAATAAACCCGATTACAATGGCAGTTGTGGTAGCCAGCACAGAAGAAACCATGGTATGCCGGAACGCAGTCATTACCTTGGATGAGGTAAATGCCTTTGTCCAGTCCTCCGCCCCGGGCAGTAATGCCAGTTTTAAAAATGGATATACAATAAACAGAATAAAGACAAGGAAAATAAGTAATACAAAAAGTGTCAGTCCTGGGTCTGCTATCATATCCTTCATATCTGTCAGCAGTCCCTTTTTTTCACGTACCTTTTGTGAACTTTCCATTCATTATCACCTCTTTCATTGAATTTGGTGTATATTTTGGGGGCGCTCCCTTTTCCGTCTGGAAAATATGGAGCGCCCCCATACACAAGTACACAGGTGTGTTCTATGTTACGGCATCATAGCTGCAAATTTATCTACCGTCTCACTCTTTACAGACGCCGCCGCAATCGGGTCATACTCCCGGTTGAAATTCAGTTCCGATAATTTGCTTCCGCCCTCCGGCGCAATACAGTCATCCCTTACAGCCACACAGTTGGCCAGCTCTACCAGGGCATCCAGCGCATCCTTTGTAAGACAGAAATCCACAAAGGCCTGGGCGGCCTGATTATCCTCAGAGCCTGCCACCATGGAAACCGGAACCATTGTCCATCCGGCTCCCTCGTATACCGTACTTGACATAGGATAGCCTGATGTCTTTACTATCAATTGGTCGGCAAGAAAGTTCACGCAGATAAGGTACTCTCCCAGGCCGGTTTTTTCAGCCGGGGTATAGCCGCTGGAGGTATACTGTCCCACCTGCTCGTTAAACTGTTCCAGGTATTCCCATCCCTTTTCCTCACCCATGTATTCCAGCACAGAGGAAATAAAGGTATAGCCTGTTCCGGAAGAGGACGGGTCCGGTGTGATGATTTCCCCTTTAAAAGCAGGGTTTATAAGCTCTTCCAGAGTCGTCGGCATCTCGAGTCCGCTGTCTGCGAATTCCTTCTCCCATCGCTCTGTGTTAACGCCAATGGAAAGCGTTTCAATGTACTGGGATTTCCAGACACCGTTGGGGTCCAGGTACTCAGACGGAATTTCCGCCTCGGTAGAGGACTTATAAGGTACCAGAAGTCCCTGCTGCACCAGATTCTCATGACCGTCCACAGTTCCTCCCAAGTATACATTCACAGATGGATTATCTTTTTCTGCCGTCATCTTAGCAACAGCTTCCCCGGTAGGCATACGCAGATATGACACCTTGCATCCGGTCCTCTCTTCAAACATTTCCGCCAGTCTTTTTACCATGTCTTCATGGTAAGAACCCAGAATACTGATTTCCTGACCGGACAAATCCAGCTGGCCGGCCTCTGCCGGTTCTGCTTCTTCCGTTTTCTCATCGCTCTCCGGAGCCTTTGTTGTCTCTTCCTGCTTTACCGTGCTTTCCGCTGCCTTCTGGTTACTGCCGCCGCAGCCTCCCAACAGGGATGCCGTCATTGCTGCTGATACTGCAATTGCTAATAGATTCCGTTTCATAAGCCACCCTCTCCTTTTACTGTGGATTCTGTGCAAAATCCGCCAAAAATGCCGGCGTGTCCGCCGCAAAGAACATGATACTTCCCACTGTGTTGTCCACATCATACACCTGGCAGAAGCCATTCTCAAACACCACAATGTAAATCTGCGGAATATCCTTCTGGATATCGGAGGAATATATCTCAATCTGACATACCGCCTCTCCCTTGCTCCGGGCCATTTCGGAAAAGTCTTTGCTTCCTTCCAGTTTCTTGCCCTGCATGACAATCTCTTTTAACCGGCTTTTTTCATTTACCGTCAGGTTGGACCGTTCCGACTGCCTGCGCAGCACCACCCTGTTGTAGGAACCTATAAGTTCACCCAGATTGTCGGTGGTATAGAAATGGTCGCAAATCCTGTCTGTCATGGAAGAAACCTGATGCTCCGTGAACTCATTGCCGTACATGATTCCATCCCGCACAATATAACTATCCGCTGTAAAGTAAATACTGGGACTCTCCAGGAAATGGATGACCCCGCTTACGGTCCTTCTCGGGGAACCGGATTTTTTTCCTGCTTCTGTTGTAACAGGAAGCTTGTACAGCATTTCATAATACTCCAGGATTTCTTCAATGGACTCAATTTTAACTGTCCCCCACAAATCATCGCTCAGGTCCAGTGATATGGGCACGGACCGGTTCATCAGGGTATATACATAATTCTCATCCTCAATGGTATGAACCTTGCCATATGGAAGCTGCATATACACCCAAAACATGCATACAGACACAGCTATGCAGCATATTGCCACCACCTCTGCCCGCGCAGCGCTTTTGTTTTGCATTTTTTGCACATTTTTTTGTTGTGACTTTAGTATATTCTGTAATTTATTCATAATAATTCCCTAATTGTTTCATAAATGTAACTTTGAAAAGGTGACCACAAATTCCGCTCCTGATTCTTCCCCATCCCGCAGACAGATACTGCCCTTAAGCCGGTCCATAATGGAGGCGCACACCGCCAGCCCCAGACCGTTTCCTCGTCCTCCGCCTCCCTGAACCTGGTAAAAGGGTTTGAATATAAGTTTGGCGTTCTCACGGCTGATTCCGCAGCCATTGTCCCTAATGTGCAGGCTGGTGTTTCCTTCTGTATGTTCCTCCCATATATAAATCTCATTACAGCCGCTGTGGTTTATGGCATTATCCAGTATGGTAAGGATTACTTCTTTACACATCTGTCTGTCCGTTCTCAGTACAGTTCCGCTGCTGCACTGGTTTTCCAGCCGGATGTTCCACCTGTGGAATCTTGGCCTCAGCAGCCTGGCGCATTCCTCTACCACTTCCTCCAGACCAAAGGAGCTGATATGAAGAGGTCCCCAATCCGCCTTGATATGGGATTCCTCCAGCATCATCTCAATGGAATGCAGCAGAGTCTCTCCTGCCTCCTCTATAATAAAAGCGTCCTCGCAAACCTCATTGTTATCACTGCGCAGCTGAATCATCTGGGAATACCCGATAATGGAGGTCAGAGGCGTTTTCAACTGATGCGTGGTATTATTAAAAAACTGATGAAGCTGTTCTTTTTGCTCGTCCAAACGTGTTATGTACTCATTCAGCCTCTCGCACATGTGGTTAAACGCCTCTCCCAGCTCCTGTATTTCATCATTGCTGTTAAGGACCACCCTTTGGTTCAGGTTCCCCTTCTGGATAGAGGAAACCTTCTGGCGAAGCTCATTGACAGATGCAACCAGCCTGCCAAACAGAAACCACAGAAGAAATGAAAGCGCCACCACCGCAATCCCCGACATGGTCAGCAGTATGGCCGCTATCGACATCATATCCTTGTATTCCTGTACCATGGGATATATGTAGCGAATCACCCCCACTGTTGTGGCCGTGTCTGTATGGGTATCGTATATAGGGCTTGAAAAGGATAAAACCTTTTGGTTATCCACCTTCAGAAAACTGTATGCTTTCTGGCTGAATGCCTTTTCCACATCCGCGCTTACAGGTACCCTGGCTCCCCTTACATCCGAGTCAGAAAGCAGTCCTTCCCGGGAATAGATTTGCACCCTGACATCCGCCATCTCCGAGAGATAACCGGCAAAATGGGAGGCTATCTTTTTTAAATACCCCTGCCGGTCATCCTCAGTGGAGGCCCGGAAATATTTCATGGTATATACCTGTCCCGTATAGCTGCGGCTTGTGAGCCGCTCCACTGCAGACGCATTCAGCTGCCTGGACAATGCAATCAGTGATATTATGTTAAACACAACAATAAAAGGGATTATGATGCACAGGTTCATCTTCACCATGCGCACTTTCAGCTTACTCTTTATCTTCTTTTTCTCCACTGTCCGGCACCTCGAACTTATAACCTACTCCGTAAATTGTATGTATGTAATTTCCATAGGGCTCTATCTTAGCCCTCAACCGCTTGATAAGTATATCCACTGCCCTGGTATTTCCAACATAATCAAACCCCCATATCTCATTGATAAGCTGTTCCCTGGTAAATACATGGGCATAATGCCTGGCCAAAAAATATACTGTATCAAATTCTTTGTAGGTCAGTTCCCTGGTATCTCCTTCAATGAACACCTTCCTCATGCCCGGATGAAGCTCCAGGTTTCCATAACAAAGGGGCTTTTGGTTATCCGTCTGACGCATCTGGATGTAATTCATACGCCTCCACAAAACCTTTACCTTAAGCACCAGCTCCTTAATATTGAGGGGTTTGGTGATAAAGTCATCCGCCCCCAGCTCCAGTCCCAGAATTTTGCTGTATGTCTTGTCCTGGGCTGTGATAAAGATAACCGGCAGCGTCTCATCGTATTCCTGTACTGCCTGCAATACCTCGTAACCATCCATATCCGGCAGCATAATATCAAGGAGCACAATATCCGGGGCCTGGCACTTTACTTTTTGAATCGCTTCCGTGCCATTGTAGGCGCCTATGGTATCATATCCTTCCATCTCAAAGCTGCGCCGTATGAGCTTCACAATATCTTTTTCATCGTCGACAACTAAAACCTTCATCCTGTCATTCCCTCCCTGGTCTTGTTAATTGCTTTTCCCTGCCTGAACTGTTACTGCTTCTCTCATTATAATCTACTTTACCGAAAAAAGTATAGCGTGTTATATAGTGTTGTATACAGTGCCCCCACCTCTTACATTTTCCGAAGATATCCATTACTATATTATTTATTGGAAAATTTAACCACACAAGAGGAGGTATTACATCATGACAGCTACACCAAGGTTAACGTCCAATCATGCATTGGACCAGTTTCAGAAATATCTCATGACCCATAACAAATCTCCAAATACCATCTGCGTATACCGCTATGCGGTAGAACAGTTTTATCATCTGTATCCCCAGCTGACCCCCCGCAACCTCCAGCTTTATAAGGTATATCTTCTGGAACATTACCGGCCCCAGACCGTGAACCTGCGCATCCGGGCGCTGAACTGCTACATGGAATACAGGCAGGCCTCCATCACCCCCATTTCCATGATTAAGATTCAGCAGAAAACATATCTGGATAAGATTATCAGCCAGGCTGACTATGAATATCTGAAGCGGCGCCTGGCGGAGAGCGAGGAGTATACCTATTATTTCATCGTGCGGCTCATAACAGCCACAGGGGTGCGCATCAGCGAGCTGATTACCTTTCAGATTGAGGATGTCCACACCGGCCACAAGGATATCTATTCCAAGGGCAATAAGATGCGGCGCGTCTATATTCCCCGCAGGCTGATTGGCGAACTGCAGGAATGGCTGGCAGCCACCCACCGGAGCACCGGCCCCCTGTTCCTCAACCGCTTTCACTCGCCCATCTCCCCATCAGGCATACGGGCCCAGTTCAAGGTATTTGCAGCACGGTACGGCCTGGATCCCGAGGTGGTATATCCCCACAGTTTCCGTCACCGCTTTGCCAAAAATTTTATAGAAAAATGCGGGGATATATCCCTCTTATCGGACCTGCTGGGACATGAGAGCATTGAAACCACCCGCATCTATCTCCGGCGCAGCAGCAGTGAACAATACCGGATTGTCAACAAAGTAGTGGACTGGTAGGGAGGCGTCATGAAAGAACTCAGTATAAGCGTTGTTTACGGCGGCCCTCCCCGGTCAGAACCCCTTATGTATAATCCTGATAAGTATCAGGTAAACTTAGAGTATTTCCATGATTTCCTGCAAAGGCGGGGTTCCTCTGCCAATACCATTGACTCCTATCTCACCTCTGTCCGCCATTTTCACAGTCTGTACCGTGATGTTACCGTGGAGAATCTCCAGTCCTACAAAGCATGGCTTATGGAACGCTACAAACCCAGCACTGTGAACACGCGCATATATGGAATCAACCAGTATGTGGCCGCCCTCCAGTCCGCCGTGACCGCGGATGACGCCGGGCCATGTCCGCTGGCTGCCTCCGTTGATTTTCCGGAGCCTTATAAGCTGCCATCTGTCAGGCATCAGCAAAAACCCTTTCTCAACAATGTCATATCCAAAAGGGATTATGAGCGCCTCAAACGCGGGCTGAAGCGGGATAACAACATGTTCTGGTATTTTGTGGTCCGCTTTCTGGGTGCTACGGGAGCCAGGGTCAGCGAGCTGATTCAGATTAAGGCTGAGCATGTGCAGATTGGCTGCATGGATTTATACTCCAAGGGCGGAAAGGTGCGCCGCATCTATTTTCCGGAAAAACTCTGCGGGGAAATGCTGGCCTGGCTGGACAGCCGTCAGATACAGACCGGCTTTATATTTACCAACCGCCGCGGCAGCCCCATTACCCCCAGAGGCATAAGCAGTCAGCTGAAGGTGCTGGCCATAAAGTACCGGATATCCCCGGATACCGTCTACCCCCACTCCTTCCGGCACCGCTTTGCAAAAAACTTTCTGACTAAATTCAACGACATTTCACTGCTGGCAGACCTTATGGGCCATGAGAGCATTGAGACAACAAGAATCTATCTGACCCGGTCCTCGGATGAGCAGAGAGAGCTTATCGACCAAATCGTCACATGGTAGATTGCTTTTTTCCCAAAAAAACAGTATCATATAAGAAACTCGCAAAGGATGGTTTATATGTACGAATATACCTGGTATCAATGGCTTACGTTCTTTTTTATATACTGCTTTTTCGGATGGATATTTGAATCCACCTATGTTTCCGCGAAAACGGGTCACCTTGTGAACCGCGGTTTCCTGCGCCTTCCGCTGCTCCCTCTGTATGGAACAGGCGCCGTGATGATGCTGTGGGTTTCCCTCCCTGTGAAGGATAACCTGTTCCTGGTGTACCTGGCAGGCGTTATTGCGGCCACTATTTTGGAATATATTACCGGCTGGGGTATGGAAAAGCTGTTTAAAATGAAATACTGGGATTACAGCAGCCAGAGATTCAACGTGAAAGGATATATCTGCCTCAGCTCCTCCATTGCCTGGGGTTTTCTGACCATTTTCCTTACAGAGGTGGTGCACCGCCCCATTGAGCACTATGTCCTGGGGCTTCCTGTTATGGTCAACATAATCTTTGTGCTGCTGACATCCCTGCTGTTCGCAGCGGATACGGCTGAATCGGTCAAGACCGCCCTGGATTTGGCCAAGGTACTGGATGCCATGACGGACATGCGCGCCGAGCTGGACGATATACAGGTACAGATGGCCCTGCTGAAGGCTGAGACAAGCGAGCGCGTTGCAGAGGCCAGGGAGGAAGCGGCCGCCAGGCTGAACCGGATGAAGTCAGGAGCTGCCAGCCATGCAACCGCATTAAAGGATGACACGGCGGAACGGCTGAATGAGCTGGTGGAAAACACCATGGAGAAAATGAGCGGATTTATGGAGGGTACGGCCGGGAAGGTTGGCGGCCTTGTGGAGAATACCGCTGTGAAGGTGGGCGGACTTGTGGAGAATACCGCTGAGAAGGTGGCCCGCACAGCGGAACGGCTGTCAGAGCTTACGGAGGATGCAGCAGCCAGGGTTTCGGGCACCCTGGCCCAGCGCGGCGAAGACTCGCCGCAGACAGTGCAGAGTGAGGAGCTTAACAAAAAAGCGGTTCAGGAGCGCAGGGACAAGCTGTCCGCTCTTTCGCAGCGGCTTGCGTCCATTTCCGAAAAACGCCATATGCTGTCAACCCATATGGATTTCTACCGCAGGGGCATACTGAAGGGCAATCCAACGGCTTCCTCCTCCCGGTTTGCTGAAGCGCTGAAAGAACTGCGCGAGATTGCGGACAGGAAGCATCCGGATGATTCTCATACAACTCATACGAAATAGCATTCTGTGCTTTTGGGGAACAGAATATACCCTAATAGTCCTGTACAGAGAACATAATATATCAAGCAAAAAGACTGCCGCCGGCTCCACAGTCCCCATCTGCTTCTGCACCTATATCAGCTGTATCCAGCTGTATCTGCATGCGGATGGCCTGCGTTCACCGGGCGGCAGCCCTTTTTATGATTCTGTCATAACTATTTTGTTATGCCTTCATGGTTCTGGTTCCTTCTCAATACTTTCACGTTTCGCTCGCACTACGTTCATGGTGCCTTTACAGGCAATGATGCCCTACATCATCTTATCCACCATGGCCATCACAGCTGCGCCCAGCGCCTCAGACCTGGCGTCGGCATCCTCCATGGAGCTGCCCTTGATACCGTAGTAGAACTTAATCTTAGGCTCTGTGCCGGACGGTCTTACGCAAATCCAGGCACCGTCGTTTAAATCATAATACAGCACATTGGAGGACGGAAGGCCTGTTGGTTTTACTTCCTGGGTTGCCATATCCTTTATGGTATCCAGCTTATAGTCCCTGGCGGATACTACCTTGTAGCCGCCTACCTCTTCCGGCGTGTTGTTTCTCAGCGTCTCCATGATGGACTGAATCTTAGCCAGGCCCTCAATACCGGATAAGCCGATGGACTTAACAGCATCCTTGTAATAGCCGTACTTCTCATACATGGCAACCATGGCATCCCACAGGGTCATGCCCTTCTGCTTGTAGTAAGCAGCTGCCTCGCAAAGGGCTGCTGTAGCGGAAATAGCGTCCTTGTCACGGGCATAAGTGCCAATCAGGCATCCGTAGCTCTCCTCCATACCGAAGAGATAGGTGCCATGGCCTGTCTTCTCGTTCTTTAATACCTGCTGCCCAATCCACTTGAAACCGGTCAGCACTTCAATCAGCTCACAGCCGTATTCCTTTGCCACTGCATCAATCAGGTTGGTGGAAACAATGGATTTGATAACCTGGCCGTCCTCCGGAATCATGCCTGCCGCCTTTTTCTGGCTCAGCACGTATTCGCACAAAAGAGAGCCGGACATGTTGCCTGTCAGCGGAATGTATTCCCCTGACCCGGCATCCTTCACATATACGCCCAGCCGGTCCGCATCCGGGTCTGTAGCCAGAACCAGGTCCGCATTCTTTTCCCGAGCCAGCTTAAGGCCAAGGGCAAATGCTTCCGCTGCTTCCGGGTTGGGATAGCTCACCGTGGGGAAGTCGCCGTCCGGCAGTTCCTGCTCAGGTACTACATATACATGGGTAAAGCCCAGTTCCTCCATCACTCTTCTGGCCGGGATGTTGCCTGTGCCGTGAAGCGGGGTGTACACAATGCTAATCTGGTCCTGCATCTCATCAATGGCCTTCTGGTTCACCACCTGGGCCTTGACCTGGGCAATGTACTTATCGTCGATTTCCTTGCCGATAACCTCGTACTTGCCTGCCGCAGCAGCAGATGCCTGGTCTGTGGTCTTTACCGTGGACAGGTCCTCTATGGCCAGAACTTCCTCTGTCACGCCCTTGTCATGAGGCGGCGTGAACTGGGCGCCGTCCTCCCAGTATACCTTGTATCCGTTGTACTCAGGCGGATTATGGCTGGCCGTAATGTTGATGCCGGCAATGCATCCCAGTTCGCGCACTGCGAAGGACAGCTCGGGAGTGGGGCGCAGGGACTCAAACTTATATGCCTTGATGCCGTTGGCTGCCAGGGTCATGGCTGCCTCCATGGCAAATTCCGGCGACATATGGCGGGAGTCGTATGCAATGGCCACCCCCTTATCTGCTCCGCCCTGCTTGATAATGTAGTTGGCAAGGCCCTGGGTGGCGCGTCTCACCACATAGATATTCATCCGGTTGATGCCGGCGCCGATGACACCGCGCAGTCCTGCTGTTCCGAACTCCAGATCCATATAAAAACGCTCTTTAATCTCATTCTCGTCGCCTTCAATGGCGCGAAGTTCTGCTTTTGTGTCCTCATCAAAATAGGGGTTTGATAACCATTCCTGGTATATCTTCATGTAATCTTTCATTTTATACTCCCTCCTGAATGTGATATTCCCTGCATGACATGCCGGCATTCCCGCTGTGGCGCTGCCGTAACAGGCCGGTCCGCAGCGTATTTTCTGATTAAGATTATACTATATCAAACCAGAAAAAGGAAGTACAACCCTCTATTATTTTTCGTCAGACACAGCCTTCGCAGTCCGCTTTCAGGCGTCTCAGGAAGCTGTTCCTGGCCTGCTGCTGTTCCTCCAGACCCCGCAGTTTATCTGTGTTGCGGGCCGGTATCCAGGCCTTGTTGGCGTTGTAGTAAAAGTTCAGCTGTTTCCAGTATTTTTCAGGATAAAGGAACAGGTAGTACAGACACACCCTCTCCTTCGGCTCCATGGGCAGCACCCTTTCATAGGAATCCAGCATGGACAGGCCCAGGTCCAGATTCCACCCGTGCTTCTCCATAACCTTGCGCATGAACCGGTACAGGTCCGATATCTGTATTCCCAAGTGCATCCGGTTGTACTCAATGATGGCCGTATAGCCGCCTCCCATGAGCACATGGTGCTGGTCCAGGTCCCCATGGCACAGGTACAGGGGCTTCCTGTCCTGTTTGACAGGCGGCTGGACCTCCGCTGCTTCCAGGGCATCCTGGTCCTCCTGGTATTGCCCCAGCTTCAGGCATTTCCCGGCACCGTACTGCCCGCTTTCGTACTGCCCGCTTTCGTACTGTCCGCTTTCGTACTGTCCGCCGCCCTCTGCCGGAAGTCCGGCAGCGCCGGGCCACAGCTCCCGTATGCCCTGTACTGCTTCCAGGGCCTGGTCGTAAAACATTTGATAGCTGCCGATAACGCACAGCTCAAATTCCGATTTTTTGCGTTTGGACCTGATATAGTTCCTGGCCCGCTGCATTTCCCGGTTATGGCGCTCCAGCTCTTCTTCCAAAGGGCCGGAGAGAATGGAGCCCATGCTCCACTCCTCCTTAAACTCAATCTTTCGCAGCTGACTGTGCAGCATGGCCAGCCTGGACAGGGCCTGGCGTATTTCATATCCGTCTTTTATATTGCATTCCCGGTCCAAAAACCAGTCCTTTAATATGTATCTGGTGCCGTCGCTGGTCACGGTCATCAGGCCGCCTTCCCTGTTTCTCAGGTACCGGTCAGCCCTCAGGCTTCCCCTGGTATCCAGCCGTCCCAGGACCTCGTCCTCAAACTCCAGACGCCTGGCTGTCCCACGGTATTCCTTTAAAAGCCTGCAGCCCTGGTCTGTCTCGCAAATCCAGGAGCCGCGGCCTTTTCTCACGGCTCTTACTTCCATATCATACTGTTCTAAGGCTTCCACGTACTTCTCGTTCATCCACAACCCCTCCACACTCTTATCCCATCACATTTAGTCGAAACGGGAAGCTGCCGTTTCAGCTACTTCTAGGGTATGTAAAGATTTGGTTGTTTATGACAGGAGAAATGGCGGACCGGCCCTATTCCCCGCTTTGTATATAATGTACAAACCATATCCGCAATCCGGGCATCATCATGCCAGAATGTCCTGATATGACAGTAAAGAAACGCGAAAATGACAACAACGCTTCTGAAAAAGCGCTATAATAATCCTGTAAATATTTACAAGGCACACAAAGGAATGAATCATGAGCTCATATATTTTTGAAACAGTGGAATTTGAAACGAAATATCCGGTCAATGCATTTGTGGCATCCATCCAGAGCAGCAGCTTTCACTGGCACTACGAATATGAACTGCTTGCAGTGCTGAAAGGAAGCATCACGGTCAGGGTCAATTCCAGGGTACTGGTTCTTAAAAAGAACGATATCATATTAATCAATTCCAAGGTGGTTCATGAAATCCAGTGCGAACAGGGTGACAACCTTTGCATGGTCCTTCAGCTGGACCCTGCATTGTTTAAAAACGAAAAGGGTGAGTCCGTCTTCTACCGCTTCTATTTAAACAGTGTGACCGATGAACTGCCCGTGAAAGGCGGGTATCTGCATTTTGTAAGGAGAGCAGCAGGAATCGTGCTGGGTTCCCTTAAAAAGGACGAAAAAACATACTACCGTGTGCGGGCCGAGGTATATGCCCTGATTGCCGACCTGTTTGAATACGCAGAGTATGACATGAGCATCCAGACCGAACAGTCCGACCATGACATTACCCTGCTGATGGATATCATCGACTATCTCAGGGAACATGTGGAGGACCGGGACGTCTTAACGCACCTGTGCAGGGAAATCGGTATGAGCAGCAAAACCGTGCACCGTTATCTTAAAAACCATGTGGGCATGTCGGTAAAGGATATGGTTGACACGCTGAAGGTGGATAAGGCCAAGAAGCTTCTCAAACACACGGAGAAAAACATGAACTGTATCATAGATGAATGCGGATTTGGCTCTGAAAACACATTTTACCGGATTTTCCGCCAGAACACAGGACTGACTCCCAGGGAATACCGGCAGAAAGGCATTGAACAGAGGGACAGCGGCGTCCTGAAAGGCTATCTGGACTTTGAAGAATATGAGGCTGAGACAATAATATTGGAAATACTGGAGGAACAGGAATAATGGATTACAGCAAGGAAGAAAGGCTGGCCTGCACGGACAGGGCCCGGCACATCGTGGATTCCTTAACCCTGGAAGAAAAGGTCTCCTTAATGAGCGGTTCCATGACGTTCGAGGAAGTAAGGGGAGCAATCAAGAAGAAAACAAAAGAGCACTATAATCAGTTCCCCTATCCCGCAGGAGGTATCCCGGAAAAGGGAATCCCCGCCGTCCTTTTCTGCGACGGTCCAAGGGGCGTTGTCTGCGGCAACGGCAAAAGCACCTGTTTTCCGGTGTCCATGCTGCGGGGCGCTGCCTTTGACATTGACTTGGAGGAAGAAATCGGCGCTGCCATGGCAGAGGAGGTCCTGGCCTACGGCGGAAACCTGTCCGCCGGCGTGTGCATCAACCTTCCCTACAACCCGGGCTGGGGCAGAAGCCAGGAAACATACGGCGAAGACTCCTTCCATCTGGGCGAGATGGGCGCTGCCCTTGTGCGGGGCATACAGAAAAAGGGCGTCATTGCATGTGTCAAGCATTTTGCCTTCAACCAGATGGAAAACGCCCGTTTCAAGGTAAATGTGGACTGCACCAAGAGGACGGAGCGGGAGGTCTTCCTTCCCCATTTTAAAAAATGCATTGACCAGGGAGCCGGGGCAGTCATGAGTTCCTATAATCTTTACAAGGGTACCATGTGCGGCCACAACGGATATCTGCTGAACCGGGTCCTGAAGGAGGAGTGGGGCTTTGACGGCTTTATTATGAGCGATTTCGTCTGGGGCGTAAAGGATACGGCGGAAGCTGCCAACGGAGGACAGACCATGGAGATGTGCGTCACCAAATACTTCGGCCAGAACCTGGTAAACGCGGTCAAGGAAGGCCTGGTGGATGAAGACAGGATTGACGATGCCGCCCTTCGTATCGTCCGCACCCTATTGGCATTTGAAGATAAAAAGGAGCATGTAAGGCCCAGTGTGATTGGATGCAGGAATCACACAAGGCTTGCCCTGGAATCTGCCAGGGAGGGAATCACCCTGATTAAGAACCAGAACCATGTGCTTCCCCTGGACAAAAAATCCACCAGGCAGGTGGTTGTCCTGGGACGGCTGGCCCAGAAGGAAAATACAGGCGACAGGGGCTCCAGCCAGGTATACCCTCCCTATGTGGTCACAGCGGTCCGGGGAATTGCCGCGGCATCCCCGAAAACAGAGGTCATCTGCTATGAGGGCAGCAATCTGGAGCACAGCCGGCGCCTGGCAGAGGAGGCTGACGCAGTTATCTTTGTGGTGGGATACGATTTTAACGATGAAGGCGAGTATGTGGCTGAGGACAAGAAGGATGTATACACCGGGGCAGTGGGCGGTGACAGGAGGAACGGACTGGGACTTCACGACGCAGACCGGAAACTGATTGAGGCAGCCGGTCCTGCCAATAAAAACTCCGTGGTGGTCCTTATTGGAGGCAACATGATTATGCTGGACAGCTGGAAGGACTCTGTATCATCCATTCTCATGGGATATTACCCGGGCATGGAAGGCGGAACAGCCCTGGGGGAAATCATTTACGGGGATGTAAATCCCAGCGGAAAGCTGCCCTTTGTCATACCGGAACGGGAGGACCAGCTTCCGGCCGTGGACTGGAACGGGACCAGCCAGTATTATGACTATTACCATGGATACCGGAAACTGGACAAGGAGGGCATACGTCCCGCTGTTCCCTACGGATTCGGATTGTCCTATACCACCTTTTCAGCGGACCATATAAAAGCCTGGACAGCCGGCGGCCTGGTATATGCCTGCTGCGATGTGAAGAACACCGGGGACAGGGAGGGAACAGAGGTCCTGCAGATGTATGTGGGCTTTTCACAGTCAAAGGTGGACCGTCCTGTCAGGACATTAAAGGGATTTAAGCGGGTCAGCCTCCAGCAAAGCGAAAAGAGAACCGTCATCATCTCCTGTCCCGTGGATGAACTGGCATGGTTTAATGAAGAGACCGATGCCTTTGAGACAGAGCACATGGAATATGAGATTTACATGGGCACCAGCAGCGCGCCGGAAGACCTGCTCATGACTACCATTACAATATAGGGGGATAAAAAGATGGAAAACAAACCATCCTTATGGGAAAAACTTGCCTTTGCCGTTGGCGACGGAGGCTGCAATTTTGTATGGACCACCATTGGTTCATTCCTTACATTATATTACACGGACAGCGTGGGCATCAGCGCCGCCGTCATAGGCACCATCATGCTGCTGACCAGGCTGCTTGACGGGATAACAGACCTGGGTATGGGGGCTGTCATTGACAGGACCCGGACCCGCTGGGGAAAAGCCCGTCCATGGGTCCTCTGGTCCGCCGTTCCCATGGGCCTGGGTCTGGTCCTTCTGTTTAACGTACCCGGCTCCCTGAGCGGCAGCGGAAAGATTGCATATGCAGCTGTTACATATACCCTTATGGCTGCCGTTATATACACAGCCTGCAACCTTTCCTACAACACGCTTCTGTCCCTGACAGCACCTGACCCAAAGGACCGGGTTCTTATGAGCTCCCTGCGTTTCTTCTGCACCATGGGCGTTGTGCTGGTCATCAACTACAATACCATGAATCTGGTGGAACGGTTTGGATGGAATGGGATGGCTGTGGCCTTTGGCGCCATTGCGGTGGTTCTGCTGCTCATAACCTTCTTCTTTACAAAAGAGCGCTCCATCACAGGCGCAGCCGGAAAAAATGAAAAAAAGATTCCTGTGGGGCAGTCTTTCAGGTTATTGTTCAGGAATAAGTATTTCGTATTCGTCACCCTGATTTTTGTCATAAATTATACGGCTCTTGGAGTCAACAACGGCCTGCGCATCTTCTATGCAAGGGATGTCCTTGGCAACGCCGGCCTCATGGGAACCCTGACCCTATGCTTCATCCTTCCCAAAATGATTGGAAACCTTCTCTATCCCCAGATTACCCGGATGATGGGCAAGTGGAAGAGTCTGGTCCTGGGCTATATTCTGGAGATGGCAGGAGTTGCCGTCATGGCCCTGACCCCTGCCTCCCTGACCACCGCTGTTGCGGGCCTGGTACTGCTGGGAATCGGCGGCATCCCCCATACAGCGGGCCTGTTTGCCCTGGTAGCGGATGTGATTGACTACGGCGAATGGAAAACCGGGGTCCGCATTGACGGCCTTACCAATTCCGCCACCAGCTTCGGCATGAAGGTGGGGGCCGGGCTTGGCTCTGCTATCGTCGGATGGGGGCTGGCCTGGGGAAACTATAACGGCAAGCTGGCTGCCCAGACAGCCGAAACCGTATCAGCCATCAAAATCCTGTTTACGGCAGCTCCCTTTGCCCTGTTTGCAGTGGGCCTGGTAATCATCATGTTTACCAATATTGATAAGATATATCCTCAGATTTCCAGGGACCTGGCGGAGAGAAGGTCCGGGGCCGGGCAATAAGTCTGCTGTAAAAAACGATTGTAAACAGCATACTAAAAAGGAAACTGTGAAAAAGTGGAGTTGGTGACCTAACTCCATTTTTCCAGTTCCTTTTCAGTATACCATGACATACATATTTTTCACATTCGGTAAACCATGTGTATGGGATTACCCTTTCATATAACATCAACTTCTGGCAACACCTGTTCTGCGGGCAGCTTCTGCAACAGCCTTTGCCACAGCAGGCCCCACACGTTTATCAAACGCCTTGGGGATAATATAATCTGGAGAGAGTTCCTCATCTGTAATCAAATTAGCCAACGCCATAGCAGCAGCCATTTTCATCTCTTCATTGATGTCGCTTGCCCGAACATCAAACGTACCGCGGAAAATACCTGGAAAAGCAAGAACATTGTTAATCTGATTGGGAAAATCGCTGCGCCCGGTAGAAATTACTGCCGCACCGCCCGCCCTGGCATCATCCGGAAAAATTTCAGGAGTGGGGTTTGCACATGCAAAGATAATAGCATCCTTTGCCATGGTCTTAACTATATCGGTAGTCACCACTCCCGGCGCAGACACACCGATAAATACATCGGCGTTTACCAACATTTCAGCCAGGGACCCTTTCCTTGATTTTAAATTAGTCTTCTTTGCCATTTCTTCCTTAATCCAGTTAAGGCCTTCCCGTCCGGAACAGATTGCCCCCTTTCGGTCGCACATTATGATATCTTCGAATCCCGCGGAGAGCAGAAGCTTTGTAATAGATACCGCTGCTGCACCAGCACCGGAAATCACAATTTTAACATTTTCTTTTTTCTTTCCCACTATCTTAAGCGCATTTATAAGGCCAGCTAACGTAATAACGGCAGTGCCATGCTGATCATCATGGAAGATGGGAATATCACACTTTTCCTTGAGCTTTTGCTCTATCTCGAAGCATCGGGGAGCAGAGATGTCCTCAAGGTTGATACCACCGAAGGAGCCGGAAATATTGTAAACCGTATTTACGAATTCGTCTACATCCTTTGTCTTCACACAAAGTGGAAAAGCATCCACATCACCAAATGTTTTAAATAACACGCACTTACCCTCCATAACAGGCATACCAGCTTCAGGACCAATATCACCCAGTCCCAATACTGCAGTTCCATCGGTTATGACAGCGCATATATTATGCCTTCGGGTCAGTTCATAGCTCTTATCAATGTTCTTCTGTATCTCCAGGCAGGGCTGGGCTACACCGGGAGTATAAGCCAAGGACAAATCATCCTTAGTCTCTACAGGCACAGTAGCCACAACCTCTATTTTTCCTTTCCATTCCCCATGCAATCTAAGACTTTCTTTTGCATAATCCATAAACTGTCTCCTTTTTCAATTGTCATTCATTAGGCATGGCAGTGTAGACCCACCATATGGTATTACCAATACCTGCGCATCTTTTCCCATTTCCTTCAGGGCGGCATTGTAAGCTTCCTGTACTGACATAAATGGTTCCATAAAAATACGCTTTACAGTATCTTTATCCATATCAGAAACCAAATAGATTCTGGCACGGACCAGTACCATGGCAATAGACGCCGCCTTGTGTCCCCCAAGCTGAAAGTCCCGGCTTATACGCTCAATCATATATTCCGGCGATGGGCTGGTTAGCATCCATTCTTCAAATACTTTCTCGCCAAATCCTTCCTTGCATGAACCCACCAGAATAATAATACCACCGTCTCGCACTGCATTTTTGGCGTTATCCAAAGCCTTTTGTGTCTGATACAAATTGATGTCCTTCGGGGTGCCGCCCTGGGAAACAATTACGATATCAGCTTTTTTGTCCATCCTGCAGCTATACATACTGTCCAGTATTAAGCATCCTTTTCTGTGGGCATCTGTTACATTTCCAGCCACAGCGCCGACAATTCTTTTATGCTCGTCCAATATCACATTCAATATGAAATCCACACCGCAGATAGCGGCTGCCTCCTCAATGTCTTGGCGAATGGGATTTCCTTCTATTCGTCCGGCGCAGGCTTCAGGCATTACCATTAGCCTGTGATTTTTCTGAATGGCATTTCTGTCAGATACACCGGGCATTATGGCCTTTGCTCCCCCGGAATAACCTGCAAAATAGTGAAACTCAATATTACCGAGACAAACTCTGACATCTGCTTCAGCTACAATCCTGGTAATATTTACCGGTGTCCCACGGCTTGTAACTCCCAAGTCCACGCAGTCATCCTTATCGCCGTCCATACATCTGACCCTATCAAATATATCGTCACCCACCAATCTGCGCTGTTCCTCTTCCGTGTGCTTTCTGTGGATTCCCAGTGCAAAAACCACAGTTATATCTTCATCCCTAACACCGCCTGCGTTTAGTTCATTTAGAACAAAGGGCAATAGCAATTTACTGGGTACGGGCCTTGTTATATCGCTTGTGACAACCGCAACTGTTTGACCCGAATACACAATTTTACTAAGTCTATGCGAGCCAATAGGATGCTCCATTGCGTTTCTAACTATCACCTCCTCGTTTTCCATTTCCATGCTTGTGTCTGGCAGCAGTATTCCCAGTAAATTACTGTTATCCATCTCCAGTGACTGCGTTCCGCTACCGAATCCAACCTCTATCTTCATAACATTCTCTCCCTGCCCCTATTTCAAATCACCCATTAATCAAATAGTTTTCAGAAGCAGCCACAAAGCCTCATTTCAGATTAAACCAATCCCTTGATTATTTCTACAATCTCACCCGGGCTTTCCGCAATATGTACCCCTGCTTCAGTTAAAGCTTTTATCTTAGACTGAGCACTGCCTACACCATCCATTCCCACTATGGCACCTGCATGCCCCATTACCTTTCCCTTAGGGGCGTTGCGGCCTGCAATATATGCAACAACCGGCTTTGACATCTGATTTTTAATGTATTCCGCCGCCATTTCTTCATCGCAGCCACCTATCTCCCCAATCATTACAACTGCCTTCGTCTCATCATCTTTCTCAAACAACGGAAGCAATTTCGCAAATGAACTACCGGGGATGATATCTCCCCCTACACCAATGCAGGTGGATTGTCCGATTCCCTGCTTTGTCATTTCGTTGACCGTTTCATATGAATTGGTGGCGCTTCTCGACATTAGACCTACCGGTCCTCTGGTATAGATACGTCCATCCATAAAACCCACCTTACACTCCCCCGGTGAGATAAGCCCGAATGTATTGGGGCCTATCACAGTAAGATCCGGCATTATGCGGTTGAGGTGATATATCATACGCATATCCTTTACAGGTACGCCTTCGGCAATTGTAACCACCAATTTAATCCCGGCTGAGATAGCCTCCGTTATTCCGCTGAGTGTTCCCAGAGCAGGAACAAACAAAATAGAAGCGTTGGCCCCGGTTTCCCTGACAGCCTCTTCGACAGAGTTAAAAACCGGAATATCATCAATCAATGTTCCTCCCTTACCTGGTGTAACGCCTGCAACCACATTTGTGCCATATTCGACCATCCGCCGCGCGTGAAAGGTACCCTCCCTGCCGGTTATTCCCTGAACAATAAGACGGGTATTTTTATCAACCAGAATGCTCACTACCTGTACCTCCGTTTCGTCTGTATGCTACTGCAGCAGCATTGCCTTTAAAGCAGCCTCTTTAATATCCTTTGCAATCCGGACATCTTTGTTATTGGCGTTTGTCAAAATCGCCATGCCTTCTTCCTTATTAGTTCCGTCAAGTTTTACTACAATAGGTATGGCCGGCTTCATTTCGGCAGTTGCCCTTAGTATTCCTTCCGATATCTCATTGCATCGGGTTATTCCGCCAAATATACTTATCAATATAGTCTTGACACGCTTATTTTTAGCTACTAATTCTACGGCCTTAGCTACACGGTCGGATGTTGCTCCTCCCCCCAAATCAAGCCCACAGGCCACCTTTCCGCCCACATGTGCAATCCAGTCTACGCAAGTCATAACCATACCGGAGCCGTTACTTATGACACCCACATTTCCCTCAGAGTCAACATCGATATACAACAAGTGGGCCTCCGACCCTTCTTTTACCAAAGGATCCATCTTAAGCATTGCTTTCCATTCCTTAATATCATTGTGTCTGGCAACTGCGCTGTCGTCAATTTCAACCTTTGCATCTGCAGCTATGATTGTATGGTCGGAAAGAATCATGAGAGGATTTATCTCAACTACCATGGCATCATATTCTATATACAATTTATATAACTTTGAAACGACATCCATAAGGTATCTCTTAATGTTCTTATCCGTTATTCCGGATATTGTACACATTTTCTCTACATGGAATGACTGGGCTCCGATTAGTGGATCAATAATTACTCTTACTATCTTTTCAGGATTTGACGCTGCGACCTGTTCTATATCCACACCTCCGCAGGCACTGAACATAATCATCGGCATCCTTGACCGTACATCCATTGTAATGGAAATATAATATTCGTCGATAAAGTCCACCATCTGTTCGATTAAAACAGCGTCCACTGTTTTGCCTTTTATCTCTCTGCCCAGCATTCCGGCCACTTGGTCATTTAGCTGTTCTGTATTATTTACGCGTACTACGCCTCCGGCTTTTCCTCTGCCTCCGGCGAGAATCTGGGCTTTAACCATGGCCGGGAATTTGATACCTTCTGTCTTTTCTTCTATTTCATCCGCAGAAAAAAGAACCTCGCCCTCAGGTACTCTCAATCCGTAGTTTGAAAAGAGACATTTTCCCTGATATTCAAACAACTTCATATTTTCACCTCAATCACACGCAGAAACCTCATTCTGCATTATATTTTTTTACTTCTTCATAGCCGCGCTGCAATGCCTTACAGTTATTTTTCTTGTTTGATTTAACACATACCTGCAAAGCCCCCTGCAGAATAACAGGATTTATGATTTTTGTAATCCCATTGATAAATCCCATGGCGATTAAATTGGCGTATATGGCGCTCCCCAGCTCTTTGATTGCTATTTCAGTAAAGGGCGCTCCATAAATCTTGTGCAGGTTATCCCTGTATTCATCCTTTATCATATAAGTATCATAAAAGATATATCCATTTTCCGGCACCTTACCGGCATACGCAGATAAGGCAGATTCGCTGAGGGCAAGCAGTATATCTGGTTTTGTAACACAAAGTCTGTTTATCTCACCATGGCCATATAAAACCTCTCCATATGAAATTCCACCCCTTGCTTCAATTCCGTGGGCCTGTGTCTGCAGGACATTGTATCCGTCATTTGACAACGCTTCCCCCATTATCTTGGCCATAAGCATGACGCCCTGTCCACCAATACCGCCAAGACATATTTCATAAATACGTTCACTGTTATCCATATTCGACTACCCCTTTATTTTGATTTGCGCCGTTCCACCAGTTTCATAAATGAATCACACAACTCCGGCCTGGCTATGTTTACAAATTCACCGATTACGTTTTTTCCATCCAATTCTTCCTTACTTAGCTTTTCGGCTTCTTCTTTCATGATTGAAGAATTTTTTATGTCGTTCAGCATATCAACCGGGTCAGGCATCTTATTTCTGCGTCCAAACTGAGTCGGACAACTGGTAACCACCTCAACCATAGAAAAACCTTTATGGTCCATCGCTTTTTTCAATGTCTTCTGAAGGTGAATTACATGATATGCATCACAGCGCGCCACATAGGTGGCGCCGGCTCCTGCTGCCAAATCGCATACATCAAAGGTGGGTTCCAACATACCATAAGGAGCTGTCACCGCTTTGCAGCCCATAGGCGTGGTGGGCGCATACTGGCCTCCAGTCATTCCATAAATCTCGTTTCTGCACACCACAGCAGTAAGGTCGATATTTCTCCTTGCCGCATGTATAAAATGATTTCCACCAATTGCTACGGCATCTCCATCCCCCATGAACACAATCACCTTCACTTCCGGTTTTGCCAACTTTACCCCTGTAGCAAAGGCAAGGGCTCTGCCATGGGTGACCCGCAACACATTAAAATCAAGAAAAACAGGAATGCGGCCGGCACATCCGATTGCAGAAACAAGAACCGTATTATTTTTATCCAGATTCAACTGACTTGCTACATGAAGAAACGCGTTCGTCACAGTTCCATGGGTGCACCCTGGACAGATAAACAAAGGAAATTCTTTCTCTTTTATATAATCATGCATACTCATTTAGTTTTCCTCCAGCGCTTTAAGAATATGTTCAGGCATTATGGCGGTACCGTCATAGTGCTGTATCGACACCACTTCAATGGTTTCAGGAGTATTTTCTTTTATAATGTGAACCAACTGCCCCCGGTTCATTTCAGGTACAATTATCTTCTTTACACCCTTGGCTGCTATCCTGAATGGTTCAATTGGAAACGGCCAGATGCTTATAGGTCTGAATACGCCTACACCTTTCCCTTTTTTCCGTGCGATATCGGCAGCTTCGGCTGCTGAACGTGAAGCCGCGCCGCATGCAACAATCAAAATCTCTGCGTCCTTTACATTCTTTTCTTCCCAGCGCCAGATATCCCTTTCATAGCGGTCAATCTTATCATTAATCCGCGAAATTGTTTTCCTTGTATTAACCGGGCTGATGTTTGGCATGCCGTCTTCCGTATGATGCATTCCATTTATTACATAATGAAAACCTTCTTTGTTTCCAAATGGCATCAATTTTACAATTCCGGTTTCATCTGTAGCATATGGATGGTAATCTTTCGAATCACATACCGGAAGTTTACGTGTGACGAGCTTAATATCCGAATAGTCATCCATACAGATACTCTCTCTTAAATGTCCGATTATCTCATCCATTAGCAGAACTACAGGAGTCATGTATGTCTCTGACATATTAAATGCCTCTATCGTCATCTGATAGATTTCTTTCACTGAATTAGGGTAAAGAGCAATAACCGAGGTATCCGCTGACCTCCCATACTTTACCTGCATCAAGTCCCCCTGCGATGGATTAGTAGCCCCTCCCGTGCTGGGACCGCTGCGTTGAACATCAACCACCACACAGGGAATCTCTGCCATAGCAGCAAATGCCAGATTTTCCTGCATAAGATCAAAACCAGGACCGCTTGTTACTGTAATAGATTTAACGCCCATAACGGAAGCGCCGACAATGGCTCCCATACTGGCAAGTTCATCCTCCATCTGGATAAATTTTCCACCGGCATCCGGTAACTTAGCCGACAATACTTCAATGATTTCTGATGAGGGTGTTATGGGATATCCGGCTGAGAATTTGACACCACTATTTATCGCAGCCAATGCACATACCTCATTCCCCTGTAAAAGCTGATTCTTACCCATTCTTATTTGACCTCCCTCTTTTCAACTGTAATAGCCATGTCCGGACACCTAAATTCACACAATCCACAGCCAATACATTTTTCCTCTCCCGCAACAATAAGCTTCTTCATTTCGTTTATTACCAGTACCGTCTTTGGGCAATATGCAGCACAAATCCCACAATCTTTACACCATTTTTCATTTAACAAAATCTTAAAATGACACGTCATCTTGGCCTCCTTTTTTGCCGCTTTTGACAACCATATCGTATTTACTTCACTGAGATGCCATGTTATAAGTCACACTATAGAGGTTTACATAGGTGCTGAAAAATACGTACGTTATTTTAACTTGATTATATAGGCGACATTCTATACGGTCAAATATATAAAAATAATAATAATATTTAAATAAATAAATATAGTAGTGCAACAAAAAAGCAACCGCCTATATTTGATGGAATCATCATTCTATACAAAGGGTTGCTTTTACTCCATCCGTCTTATCAATCGAATGGTTACTATTATTCTTTTTTTAGCAGGGAATCAATCCCACACTTACTGATAGTAGTCACAAAGTTGATAAATTCCTGCATCGCTTTGGTAGCATACCGATTCTTGCTGTAAATTAGGTTAATATTCCTAACAGATTGCGGAATCTTATAAAATGCGACATTCTCCTTCTTACCGCACAATTTAACAATTGTATCCGAAACAAATGAAACAGCCATCTGCTGTTCCACCATATTATACGCTGTCATCAACTGATTAATAACCATGCAGATTTGCGGTTCAAAACCATTCTCCCTACATGCCTGGAGCAGACGATTGCGCATGTCATGACCCTTCTCCAATATCAGAAAGCGCCTCTTACTGAATGCAACAAAGGATACACAAGGCACGCTTTCGTCTATATGTCGATTGGATAAAACATCCTGAACGCTTAGCCTAAAACTCCCCAAAGACAGATTAATTGGGTCGCTTAAAGGTACCGCCAAAAGAGTTTGTTCCTTATATAGTGGAACAGCCTTAAACAAAGCATCATCAAATTCACCGCTTTCAATAATAATATCCACTTCCCCCTTTAAAAGAAGGTTTTGCAAAGTGAACATATCTGCCTCCTTCAATTGAATTTCAAGCTGTGGATATTTCTCAGAAAACTGTGCAATAAACCTTGGTATAAGGTAGCTTGCAAATAGATGAGCTGCACCTAAAATAAGTTTGCCTGATTTCAATTCAGTAATATCATCAATATAAGCTTCCAGTTCATGTTCGATTGCTAATATTCTCTGAACACCTTCCATATACACCACTCCAACATCCGTAAGTTGGATAGGAAAGCTGCTGCGGTCAAATAGCTGAATACCGATTTCATTTTCAAAATTTCTAATCGTGATGCTAAGTGAAGGCTGTGAAATATAAAGCCGTTGTGCAGCCTTAGAAAAGCTTTGCTCTTTACAAACTGCATCAAGATAATGGAATATACGAAACATTATACCCAGCCCCCTTCTTTCTGATATAAAAAAATATTTATTTATATTTATAATAACTTTCAATTATTTATATTTGATTATAGTGTTCATTTGCTATAAAATCAATATAAAAGTAGGTTACAGACACTTCAAAATGTTTCTTTTCATTTTACCATACAGCTCCTCCCCATTTCCTAATTTTATACATTTTTCACCCCCCTATTAATTTGCTTTATAGTATATGCTGACCAATAATTAGTAAACATTAAAAATGAACCCAAAAATGGCGGTTCGGGAAGCTCAGAATTACCGGGACCGCCCATATATAGAAAGGAGATAGTTATTATGGATGTAAGTGTACGGTTAAGGTTTCTGTCTGAGCCAGATATGATTAAAGCTGGTGTTATGGACATGGACGGGTGTCTGGAAGCAGTAAGCGATTCCTTTGCTCTGATTGCAAAGGGCGACTACCTTATGGGCGGCCCCAGTGAGAACGACCATGGGCATCTCATTTGGTTTCCGCCAAAACCAAGGGGGCCACGGATGCCAGTTGCCGGTCCTGACCGTCGTTTTATGGCCATGGTTGCGTATCTGGGAGGGGATTATCACATATGTGGAGAGAAGTGGTATGGTTCCAACATCGCCAACCGCGAGATAGGTCTGCCCAGATCCATCCATTCGGTTATCCTCAATGACCCCGATAATGTAAAGCCCTTGGCATTCATGTCGGGCAATCTGTTAAGCCAGATGCGGACTGGCGCGGTTCCTGGCGTAGCGTCAAAATACTTGGCGCGCAGTGGCGCAGAAACATTAGGTATTATTGGCGCAGGTATGGTAGGTAAGACTGCTCTCTTGGGAATCTCTGCCGCTGTCAAGACACTAAAACGGGTTTACATTTATGATGTATTTGAGAGTGCTTCTGAAAAATTTCTGCAGTATGCAGAAAAAGAAATCGGTATTGAAGGAGTCATTGTACACACTATGGAAGATGCAGTAAAAGATATGGACATCGTACATATTGCAGCTTCAGGTGAAAAACTGCCGGCCATTAATACGAATCATCTCAAAAAGGGAGCATTACTATGCCTGACCGGAGCTGCCGAGTTTATTAATGAAGACTGGATTAATGATTGCAGTATCTATGCAGATAACTGGAAACTGCATCAGGCATTCATTCACGAAATGGATTACCCACGGGAAGGCATCCGCGATGAAATCCTGTCCTGGGCCCCTTCTGCTCCGGTTATTGACGCAGTTTATAAGGGCAAGCTATCCGGAGACACTATCAAAAGCGTAGGAGATGTCATAATTGGCAATGCACCGGCCAGAGTAAATCCGGATGATAAAATCATCTTCATTACCAGTGGTATGGCTGTAGAGGATGTTGCCTGGGGGAAAAAGATTCTTGAGCGTGCCAATAAGGAGAATATAGGACAAATTTTGACTTTCTGGGATAAACAGTATTGGCTAAAATAAAATTTCTCCTGGTTTTTAAGTTCTAATGGTAAGGATAAATAGCCATGGTAAAATTAAAAAAACAAGAACAAGAAATACTAGATGGCAGACAAGGCGAATTTAAACAAAAGGCTATGGAGATGATTGTAAACTATGCCAAAGTCCTTGGTGCAGAGGAACTCTGCAAGGTAGAACGAGCAACAATCTGTATTGGCGCCCAACATTGGCAGCCAAATCTTACCAAGGATAGTTATCTATCAGATTTCAGCCGTTTTATCTTGAACAGCGATAAGACACTGCCAATAGAACAATTCTGCCATGATTGCATTACTATCAGTGATTCCGTGCCCTTTGATCTTTTCGATAACGTTGTAACTCATATGCCCCATGACAAATTTGAATTAAACAACTGGATTCTTGCATATATGAGGAAATATGGCGTAACTACAGTCAACACATGTACTCCCTATTACAGTGGATGGTTACCGCTGCACGGCGAACATTTTGTGACCAATGAATCCAGTAATGCCGTTGTCAGCAACTCTATCATGGGGGCATATGGAAACAGTGACGGTGTGGAAACCGCAATCTGTGCAGCTATAACCGGATATACTCCGTTGTGGGGTATGCATTGCAAAGAAATGCGTTATGCCACCGATATATTTAATATAAGCTGTCCGTCCGAAACCACCTTTGACTGGGACGTAATTGGCTACACAGTGGGACGCCTTCTTTCTCCTGGCGGCCGCCCTTTCCTCACAGGAAACTACCACAGGCCAAATATGACTAAACTAAAGCAATGCTTTGCCTCTCTCGCCGTTCCCAGTCCAGCAGAGATTTGCCATATTGACGGGCTGACTCCAGAAGCCAGAAACCAGGAAGACGCCTTAGGCGGGCATAAACCAGTGATTTCCGTGAATCTTACACAGGAAGAATTCGACCGATCGGTAAAGATGCTGTGTGATGACAATGGCAGTTCCATTGACTTAGTCACAATTGGCTGCCCCCATCTGAGCCTGGAAGAAGTAGCTTATATCGCAAATCGTTTGAATGGGAAAAAAATATCCGAAAATCTCGAGCTCTGGATATGGACAGACTACTCAGTTCAAGCTCTGGCAAAACTAAATGGTTATCAGGAATTCATTGAGCGCAGTGGCGGTCATCTTCTTAACAGCACTTGTCCCCTGGTTATGCGAGCTCAAAGCCATGGTCATGCTAAATCTATCCTTGTCAACAGCGCTAAACAGGCACATAATCTGCGGAACCAGACAAAAGCAAAGATATTTTATGGAACCATTGACGATTGTATTAATTCTGCTTTATGCGGCAAGTGGAATGTCTGACTCAAGTAAGGGGGAAATATACGAAAAACACAATTTTACAGGGCCGTGGAGCTTTTCCAGGTGTTGCCCAAGGAACTGCTATCGTCTGTCCCAAAGGCATATCAGGTAACAGCGGTGGTATCGGAGATAAGGATGGTGTTATTTATGAGCCAGGTAATCCCCATGCAGGCATATGCATCAAGGATTGTATTCTGGTGCTTCCCGGGGGTAAAGGTTCAAACGGATTTTCAGCACATTTCAAATCTGCTAAGTTGTCCGGTTTTGCTCCAGCCGCATGGGTGGTGCTGCACATGGACAGCCGCATAGGCGGTGCAGTTACCAGTACTGAAACACCTTGCGTATGCGATTTTACAAACATAAATCCCCTCACCATAATCAAGACGGGAGACTATATCCGCGTAGATGGAGGGAACGGCACGGTTGAGATACTGAAGAGGAACAATGCAAATACTGACATTTAATATACCAAAATAAGCAAAATTTGTTTTGAAAGCTGCATACAGTAATTTGTGTATAGTGAAGCAGAGATACAACCATAACAGCAGGGACATATAACAATTTTATCCCTTAATGGATTCTCTGCTTCACGCACTTGGATATAAATTCTGTATTGTATTAAAAACAAACCCAAAATGTATGATTATGATAAGGAGGTTAAAAAATGCGAATAAGACATTCTGTACTGTCTGCATCTCTATTGTTAGTGATATTAGCCCTAGCCGGTTGCTCCAGCTCAGGCGGCGCCAACACAAAGACCAGCGAAAAGCAGAGCGAAGAAAAAACAGACGAAGCGAAAACTACTGATGATGGTCAGATTTATGAATGGATTATGTTTGATTACATGACCAGCGAGTCTACTATACCAAAGCTGGAAAAGGTATGGGCTGAAGATGTTCTCGAAAAAACCGGTGGCCGCGTCAAAATAACGGTCCAGAGCCAGGGCGAACTTCCCTTCTCCGGCAATGAAATTATCCAGGTCATGGCTGACGGAGGCGTACAGTTGTGCAGCATCAACGGCGGCTATGCGGGCGGCCAGTGTGAGTTTACAGAAATTCCCATGCTGCCCTATCTTGTAACCAATTTGGATGAGGCAATTGCCTGCGACACTGCTATACGCCCGTATATGGGCAAATATCTCCACGAAACATACGGTGTTACCGAGGTGGGTTTCTTTATGTATCCCGGCCAGTATATCTGGGGAACAGGTACGCCAATGAGCGGGTTTGAGGACCTTGCAGGCCATAAAGTAAGGACACTTGCCAGCACCCAGAGCGATTTTGTACTGCAGTTCAAAGGAACTCCCATTGCTCTTACCTGGGCAGAAGTACCGGATGCGCTTAACCGCGGAATATTTGACACTCTTATTACCTCCGCCATGGGCATAGTTGACTCCCATCTCCATGAACCTCTGGACTGGTGTTATTTGGCAAACTACGGGCCTGGCATTCAGTACATTTTAGCCAGCGAGGATGCCCTTAACTCCCTTCCCGAGGACCTGCGGGCAACCATGATGGAATGCTTTACCGACCTGGAAACCCGCTGCCGTGAAATAATGCCGAAGGTAGATGCCGAATATCTTGAACGTGCCGAGAAAGAAGGCGATGTGCTGATGATTAAGCCTACGGAAGAAGAAATGCAGAAAAGTAAACAAGCCGCAGCGGCTGTCATTGAATCCTATAAAACTTCTATCAGCGGCGATGTAAAATTAGCGCTTGAAGCCGCCCTGGAGGCCATCAATAAAGTCAATACAAACTAGCAGGCTTCACAACTCCTGCAACTATCGAAAGGAGTGATTTTAAAATGCAACTTTGGTACTCCTATGAAAAGCTTGTTCGTAAAATAACATACGCCGGCGCCTATATCGGCGGATTCATGCTGGTACTGATGTTTCTGCTGGTATTCACAGAAGTGGTGCTTCGTACATTTTTCAACAGCTCTACCATGGTTTCGGATGAGATTTCCGGCTATCTTATGGCAGGCGGCTTTTTCCTTGCTTCAGCCTATGCCCTTCAGGAGGGCGCAATCGTCCGTATCGATATCCTATATAACAGATTCCCTCTGAAACTCAGATGTTTCCTGGATATTTTCATTGATTTGGTAGTGCTGTGTTATACCGTAATTCTATTCAAGTACACCTTTGACTATATGTACAAATCTCTTGTCAACAGTGCACGTTCTGTAAGCTTCATTAAGACACCGCTGTGGATTCCGCAACTGTTTATACCTCTTGGGAGTTTAATTCTTTTCCTGTGTCTGACCGTTCTCACCGGACGGGACTTTTTGAAAACGACCGGCAAGATTTTGCTGAAGGAAGAGAAGTCTGCAACAGAAAAAGAGATAATCGAGCAATTAAGCATAGTAAAGGAGGATAAAAAATAATGTCTTGGGCAGTAACATTTATCCTCACTATGGTCATATTATTCGCTCTTTTCTTCATCGGTGAGTGGGTAGCTTTCGCTCTTGGTACGGCAGGTGTTATCGGACTTCTTATCTTTGGTAAACCTACCTCTGCAGCAGCCATGACAGCTATTGGTTCCATTGTCTGGAACAACTCAATCAGCTATACGATGACGGCAATCCCCCTCTTTGTACTCATGGGCGAGATTGTACTTCGCGCTGACATCAGCGCAAAATTTTACCGCGGCCTGGCCAAACTCATTGGAAAACTGCCAGGAGGACTTCTGCAGTCTAATATCGCTGCCACCGCATTTTTTGCTGCTATAAGCGGATCTGCAATAGCTACAGCTGCGGCAATCGGGTCGGTATCGATACCGGAAATGACAAAGCGCAGGTATAACTCAGAAATGCTTTTTGGTTCTCTTGCATCCGGCGGCACCCTTGGTCTTCTCATCCCTCCCAGTATACCCCTCATTATCTACGGTACACTGACAAATGGCTCCGTAACCAAACTGTTTATGGCAGGTGTAGTGCCCGGCTTTCTTCTTGCCTTAATATTCATTTTCTACATTGGTATCCGGTGCACTATAAAAAAAGGGCTAACCCCTGCGCCTGAAGCAGCTACCGGCAAAGAGAAACTGCGGGCAATTCCCGACATCCTGCCTATGATTCTGCTGATGGTTACCATATTTGGCTGTCTCTACGGTGGTATTGCCACTCCGACGGAGGTAGCAGCCGTGGGAACGGCTGTGGCCTGTTTCTTTGCAATTATCAATCGTTCTTTTTCATGGAAAATGCTGCGTGATTCTATGATTAGTGCAGGTAAAACCACAGCTGTTCTGATGCTCATCATTGTCAGCGCCCAGGTATACAATTATCTTCTGGTCAATACTGGTATCAACCGCTCCGTTACCGAATGGTTGCTTTCACTAAACCTCACGAAATTTGGGTTTTTCCTAATCTGTATTGGGATTTATCTGGTACTTGGATGTTTGATGGAGTCTGCCTGCATGCTCTATCTGACAATGCCCGTTCTCTACCCGGCTATTATTGCATTTGGGTTTGACCCGCTGTGGTTTGCAGTATTTTTTGTAGTTATGGCTCAGGTGGCCTGCCTAACGCCTCCAATCGGCATGAATCTGTTTGTAATTCACGGAATCGCTCAGAACTATCCCAATCCTGAAAGTCCGGATGGTTTTACCCTTGGTCAGGTAATAAGAGGCTCTTTGCCATATTTCTTTATAATGTTAATATATGTCTTCGTTCTTTACCTGTTCCCGGAGCTTGCCACCTGGCTGCCCGGCACAATGTAACATAAAATAAAATTCCAACTAATATTAATTTGAAAGGAGTAAAGGTAAACATGGTAAGACTTGGCATTGACGTAGGCGGTACATTTACAGATGTGGTGGTGATTGATGAGGCGAAAGGCACCATCAACCTCACCAAAACCCCGTCTGTACCGCAAGCACCTAATAAGGCCGTTATCAATGGGATTAATAAGATTGTTGATATGTATGATGTGGACCTGAGTCAGGTAGACTTTCTTATACATGGAACAACGGTCGCCACAAATGCACTAATCGAGCGCAAGGGTGTACCAACTGCGCTTATTACCACAAAGGGATTCCGTGATGTTCTGCATATTGCAAGGCAGTCCCGCCCAAAATTATATGATTACTTTTCACGTCGCCCTGATTCCTTTATTGCGCGGGAGTATCGTTTCGAAGTAGATGAGCGTATGCTCTATACCGGCGAGGTACAGGTCCCCCTTGATGAGGATGAAGTTCGCAAAATAGCTAAAATCCTGGTGGATGAGGGCATTGGAATTGTGGCAGTCTGTTTACTCCATTCTTATGCGAATCCTTCCCATGAACTCCGTATTCGGGATATATTGAAAGAAACTGCTCCCGAACTACGCGTCTGTCTTTCCTGCGAAACCCTTCCTGAGTATAAGGAGTATGAGAGAAGCAGCACTACAGTCATCAATGCTTATGTAATGCCCATAATTGAACAATATCTTGGAAAAATACAAAAAGAAATCAAAAAAATGGGCATTCAGTCAGATTTACATATCATGCAATCCAACGGCGGCGTAGCTACCAGCCAGGAAGCCAGCAAAAAAAGCGTCCAGACAGTTCTTTCCGGTCCGGCGGCCGGTTTGCTTGGTGGTCTCGTAACAGCAAAGATGATTGACATTGAAGATATCATCACGGTAGACATGGGAGGCACCAGCTTTGATGTTTCCCTTGCCAGCGGCGGCAAACCCTCTTATACTGTGGAAAGCGATATAGATGGTCATATCATAAAGGTTCCAATGATTGATATTAAGACTCTGGGAGCTGGCGGCGGCAGCATAGCATGGGTTGACGCAGGCGGTGCGCTGCAGGTTGGCCCTGAGAGCGCCGGTGCAGACCCTGGACCTGTCTGCTATATGCGCGGTGGTACAAGGCCGACTGTAAGCGACGCCAACGCAGTGCTTGGTTATCTAAACCCCGAATTCTTTGCCAACGGTGATATGGGACTGGATATAGAGGGCGCAAAAAAAGCAATCTATGAACATATTGCAAAACCAATGGATTTAACCGTTGAGGAGGCTGCTGAAGGAATCCTCAAGGTCGTAAACGCCACCATGGTGCGTGGAATCCGCATGGTGTCTGTTGAACGAGGCCATGACGCCCGAAAGTTTGCGTTAGTTTGCTTCGGAGGTGCAGGCCCTGTCCATGCAGTAGCTCTGGCAAAACAGATGAATATACAGAAACTAATTGTGCCTGAAGCACCTGGTGTTAACTGCGCGCTGGGTCTTCTAATGGCAGACTTCCGTCATGATTATTCAAAGACCTTTCTTCATAATCTGTGGAATCTGGACTCTGCCGCACTCAGTAAAGAATATGCCCAAATGGAACAAGGGGCGCTTATGCAACTTGTGGAAGAACATGTTCATGAAAATGATATCATATTCCATCGCTCCGCTGACCTGCGCTATAAGGGACAGGGCTATGAACTGGAATTGTCTATACCTAATATCGACCAGTACTCCGCTGAGGACCTGCGCACAATTTGTCGTGATTACAGCAATACTCACAAGGATAAATATGGCTATGCAATGGAAGATGAATTTGTGGAGATTGTCAATATCCGTTTAACTGCCATCGGTTTGCTTAGTAAACCTAAACTTGCAGAAGAACCTTATGTAGGCGAGGACTGTAGTGCTGCTATAAAAGGAATGCGACGGGTATATATGGATGGTACATATAAAGAAATAAATATATATGACCGCCGGAAATTGCGCCATGGCAACAAAATTTTCTCCCCGGCCATTGTAGAGCAGGCAGATTCCACCACAGTCCTTTTTGAAGGCTATGATGCCATCGTAGATAAATACCGTAATTTAATCATTGAACAACGGAAGGAGTACACAAATGAACCGCAAAAATGTTGATATGATTACCCTGCAGGTTATCATGAATGCGCTGTATTCAATAACCGATGAAATGAACCTGGCATTGATTCGTACCGCCTATTCTACTAATATCAAGGACCGCCGAGACTGTTCTTGCGCTATATATACAAAGAATCTTGAGGTTATCTCACAGACAGAGCTGGGCTGTCCGATACACCTTGGCATAATGCCCTCAGCTTTGGACTATGTATTCCAACAGATGTCCCTTGATGATTTAGACGAGGGAGACCATATAATATTTAACGTACCTTATCCTGTAGGTCCAGGCCACTTAAACGATATCTTATTATTAACTCCTGTATTCGTCAATGGAACAATAGAATTCATAGCAGCCAACATGGCCCATCATTCTGACCTTGGCGGATATGCTCCCGGCAGCATGGCGTCAGGCCTTAGAGAAATATATCAGGAAGGCTTACAGATTCCACCTCTTAAAATTGTTAAAAAGGGGATTGTAGATGAGGAACTTCTCTCATTCATTGTGCAAAATGTGCGTACAAGTACGGAAGTACGGGGAGATCTTCATGCTCAGATGGCTTGCAATAACGTGGGGGCCAAGCGGCTGAAGGAAATGTGCGGACAATATGGGGTGGCAAGTCTACAGAACTATATTGAAGCGCAATTTGATTATTCCGAAAAGCGTATGCGCGAAGGTTTGAAAGCTTTACCTCACGGTATATATACCTATGAAGATTACATTGAAGGTACGGAACGTACCCCACCCCTTGTAAAAATTAAGGTCAAAACCATCATTGACAATAACGGAATCCTTTTTGATTTTGAAGGAACTGACCCACAGGTGGATGATTCATTCAATAGTAATATTGCTTGCACCAGGTCTGCATGTTATTATGTAGTCAAAGTTTTAGTGGACCCAGGTCTGCCACCCAATATTGGTACATATCGTCCGATTACAGTGAAAGCCCCCTATGGCAGCGTAATAAACTGTAAGGCCCCAGCAGCGATTGCAAATTCAACCATCATAACTGCACCAAAAGTTGTGGATGTCCTAATGGGCGCTCTCTATAAAGCGGCTCCCGAGCGTTCGGCCGCAGCATCCAATGGCGTCACCAGCCTCTTTAATATTGGAGGCACGGATAGCCGTGGCAACCTCTATAACTACATTGAGACATATGCCGGAGGTCAGGGCGCAATGAAGACACTGGATGGAATGGATGCAGTGCAGACACATATGACTAACACGCGCAATGCACCTGCCGAAGTCATTGAGATGACCTATCCTCTTATGGTCCGTTCCAACTCTCTCGAGCCGGACACGGACGGTGCCGGACGTTTCCGTGGCGGGCTTGGAATGCGCAGATGTATACAGGTTCTAAGCACCAAAACCACTCTCACCTTAAGTACGGACCGTATGGCGAAGCATCCTTGGGGCGTCTATGGCGGAATGGGAGGAGGTACATCACACTGCATTCTTCAGACTCCTGATAAGGTTGTCAGAGAATTGGCTTACTCAAAAATGACGCTTCCTGTGGATACGGATACAATCGTGACCATCATAACTCCCGGCGCAGGCGGTTGGGGAGATCCCTTCACGCGCGACCCTCAGAAAGTCCTGAAAGATGTGCGTGAAGAACTGATTTCAATTGAACGCGCAAGGGATTGTTATGGGGTAGTAATCCGGAAAAAGGACCGGCATTACTCTATTGATGAAGCTTTAACAGATAAAATTCGTGCTGAGCATGTCTATGAAAAAGAGAGTTAATCAGCATATATCTTCTTGTTATTAAAAGATATGACCATATGTCTTGTGCCTGGAACAGCAGCACTTCCCAAACAAATCTAAAAAGTACCCTTGGAGCAGCGAATTCTCATCCGCTCCAGGGGTACTCTTGTATTATCACTAATCTAATAACCATCGATGCCTATTCATCCTTCCAGTGCAGATGGTGAAGACGGCCGTTCAGCTCCAGCTTCTCAAACCCATTCTGTCTCAACGCCTCATACAGCACAATGGCTGCTGAATTGGACAGATTCAGGGAGCGTATATCGCCCCACATGGGAATCCGGATGCAGCGGTCCTCATTGTCCACCAGTATCTCCTCCGGGATGCCGGCGCTTTCCTTGCCGAACATGAGATAACAGTCCGGACCGTAGGACACGTCGGAATACACCCTGTGGGCTTTGGTGGTGGCAAAATACATGCTGCCCCGGGCCTGGGGATTGCGCTCCAGGAAGTCCCCGTAATCGCTGTACACAGTCACGTCCAGCTTGTCCCAGTAGTCCAGTCCGGCCCTCTTTAACGCCTTTTCGTTGAGCTTAAAACCCAGGGGCTCGATGAGATGGAGCCTGGTCTTGGTGGCCACGCAGGTGCGGCCGATATTGCCGGTATTGGAGGGCATCTCCGGTTCTAAAAGTACAATATTCATCATGGTATGCTGCCTCTTTCCGCTATTCCCTGCCGTCCAGTCTCTTTACAAACCTTGCCATGCGCCCCAGGGCCTCTTTCAGGTTATCCAGGGAGTAGGCGTAGGAAACCCTGACAAATCCCTCTCCGCAGTCACCAAATGCAGTGCCCGGCACCACGGCTACCTTTTCCTCTTCCAGGAACCGGGTGGCGAATTCTTCTGAAGTCATGCCAAAACGGCTGATATTGGGGAAGGTATAAAATGCTCCCATTGGCTCAAAACAGGTAAGCCCCATCTCCTCATAGGCATGGAGAAGGAAACGCCTGCGCTGATTGTAGGATTCCCGCATCATGGACACATCCGGGTCCCCGTTCTTCATGGCGGAGACAGCAGCATACTGGCTGGTGGTAGGAGCGCACATGATTGCGTACTGGTGAATCTTAAGCATCTGCTCCAGGATAATATGGGGAGCAGCGGCATATCCCAGACGCCAGCCCGTCATGGCATAGGCCTTGGAGAAGCCATTGATGAGCACGGTCCGTTCCTTCATGCCCGGGAAGGAGGCAATGGTCACATGGCGTTTCCCGTTGTATGTCAGTTCGGAATAAATTTCATCGGATATCACGAACAAGTCCTTTTCCAGGACTATTTTTGCAATTTCTTCCAGTTCCTCTTTTTCCATGATAGCACCCGTGGGGTTGTTGGGGAAGGGGAGAACGAGAATCTTGGTCCTGTCTGTAATCTTCTCCAAAAGCTTTTCCGGGGTCAGCTTGAAATGGTCCTTTTCCTCCAGCTCAATGGTCACAGGCACGCCGTCCGCCAGGGTGACACACGGCATATAGGACACATAGCTGGGCTGGGGAATCAATACCTCATCCCCTTCATTTAACATGGCGCGCATGGCAATGTCAATGGCCTCGCTTCCGCCTACCGTCACCAGTATCTCCTGGTCCGGGTCATATGTAACCCCGCATCTGCGCTTTAAATATTCGCATATCTCCACCTTTAAAGGCTTTAAGCCGGCATTGGAGGTGTAGAAGGTACGGCCCTTTTCCAGGGAATAAATGCCCTCCTCGCGGATGTGCCAGGGCGTCTCAAAATCAGGCTCGCCCACGCCCAGGGAGATGGCGTCCTTCATCTCGCTTACAATATCAAAGAATTTACGGATACCGGACGGCGGTATCTTTACAATTTTATCGGATAATGGGTTTCTCATGGGGTAATCAGCATCCTTTCATCCTGCACCTGTTCACTGATAATGGTGCCGTGGTCTTTGTATTTTTTCAATACGAAATGGGTTGCAGTGCTCAAAACAGATTCCATGGGACCCAGCTTGTCGGATACGAACTGGGCAATCTGGCGCATGGTCCTGCCTTCGATTAACACGGTGAAGTCGTAGGCGCCGCTCATAAGGTACACGGAATCCACCTCGCTGTACTGGTAAATGCGCTCCGCTATCTTGTCAAAGCCCATGCCCCTCTGAGGCGTCACCTTTACCTCGATTAAAGCCACTACCTTTTCCTCGCTGGTATTATCCCAGTTAATCAGTGTGTGGTATCCGCAGATAATGTGCTCCTTCTCCATCTCCGCTATCTCGTTGGCCACCGCTATTTCGCTCTCTCCCAACAGTACGGCCAGGTCCTTAAGGTCAATTCTGCTGTTTTTCTCAATAACCGCAAGTATCTTTTCTCTCATGATATATCATCCTCCATCCTTCCATGTCTGCATGGCTTCTTAACCTGTTTTATAGTATCTTTGCCAGTTCATCGGGCTGGGGCCGTTCCAGAAATCCAGCTCCCTCCTGGCCATGGCGTATCTGTCTTACATTTCCCTCCGCCACACTTCCGATGACGTCTGCAGGAATCCCCTCTGCCTTGAGCCTTCTCACCAGCTGTCCGCCTCTGTCCGCAGCCAGAATGGCACAGTTTCCGCTGTACAGCCGGTAGGGATTCAGTTCAAACAGCTCGCACACCTCCACCGTGACCTGCCGCATGGGCATACACCTGAGGTCCACATCGATTCCCGCGTTAAATATCCCTGATAAATTCCAAAGGGCAGCTAATACGCCGCCCTCTCCTGCATACTCGTAAGCAGTGAAGGAGCAGGGCTCCTCCTTCTGCCCACCTTTTATCCATTGTTCCACGGAGTATGGCTCCGCTTCTTCCAGGCACCTTAAGAACACAGGTGAAAAGCGCGCCGTCAGAATATCCCGCTTTTCTTCCCCTATCTTTACGGTCCCTGCAAATCCGGTATAACCAGCCATCACCAAATCCTGCCCCGGCATCATGAAGCCGCCGCGCTTTTCGAATCCGCCTGGTCCCTGTCCGGCCGTCCGCATTACGGTCCCTCCACAGGAGTGACCGTGGGTCCGCCGTCAGCCGGCGCAGGGTTTGCCGCCGGTGCAGGGTCCGCTGCCGGAGCCGGACTTGCTTGGGGAGCCGGAGCCGGTTCAGGATCCGGCTGCGTCACACCCGGGCCTCCATCCACACCGGTTACCGGTGCTGTCTCCGCCGGAGCCGTATCCACAGGCGCCGTCACATCCGGCACAATGGGCAATGCTACCGGCAGGTCGGGGCCTACCCGGTAAATGGCCTTGGATGCATTGTAGGTGTCCTTGTTCAGCAGGGTCCTCTCCTGCTCCACGCCGTCCACGGTCACTACCTTCCATAATCTGGACCGGAGTCCTGTATGGGAGGACTGGACCTTGACCCTTGCTCCCGGAGCCAGGGCATTGTCCACAATGAGCTGGGGCTCGCCCGGACTGGTGCTTCCCAGGGTTTCAGACACGTATTCCACCTTCCGGTTAGCGGGTCTGGTCTCCTTGCCGTATATGGTGAAGGTAAGCTTCCTGCCGGAGGTATACCCTTCCACGTAAATAGGGGTGCTGTAATTGTTCTTTATCTTAATATCCTTGTATGTGCCTGCAATGGCCGCGTCCCTGGATGGTTTCACATACGTGACAATCATGGAGTGGTTCTGTCTCTGGACAATCTCCACCTCTGCTTCCAGGGAAGCGTTATACAGTGTGGTAGCCAGCTGGCACACGCCCCCGCCGATGCTGTCCACGACCTGGCCGTTCTCATAAGCCGCCGCTGTCTTATACCCATTGGCTGTGGTAAAAGGCTGCAGGCATTCATAGCCGGACAGGACATCCCCTGGCATGAGCACATGGCCGTTAATCTTAGCCGCGCCTACTGCCAGGTTGGTGGAGCGGGCTGCGCCGCTGCTGCTGAAATCAGTTGTATAGGTGCCCAGCACATCCTGTATGGTGGCCAGGGCATCGCTGGTAATGGCCGGCTGTTCCTCTGTTACCTGGGCCGTTACCTCTATGGGCTGGTCCAGTCCGCCCTCCAGCGCCTGGTTAAGGGCTGCCTCTGTCCCCGCCACGTCAACCACCCGTCCGGGTACTGAGTCTGTAATGACAAACTGTCCATTTTCTCTGGTTATAGATGCATTCTGGGGCTCCGCCGTGATTCCCTGGCACTGGGTATCCACAAAAGCCTTTACCTTCGCAGAATCCACTTCTGTCTCCAGTTCAATCTCCACGGGCGCTGCCGCCAACTCTTTTTCAATCATGTACTGTTTAATCAGGCTGCCGCCGGCATACTGGCTGGCCGCCTCATCAACTGCGTCTGTGTTAATCCAGTGAAAGCCCAGCTCCCCCGCCGTGGTAGCCACATCCTGTCCATCCACACTAAGGGTCACTGACTGGGCCGCCAGGCCGTCCACATATTCCTGGACCGCTGCCTTCGCCTCCTCGGCCGTCATTCCGGCCAGGCTCTGGCTGCCTGCGGTTATCCCGGCCGGCAGCACAGGCGCCGCCCAGGCAATCACTGGAAATGCCGCAAGCAGCGCCATACTGATGGCCGCTGTCAGGCCGGCATTTCCGATACGATTTCTCATAAATTCTCCTCTTTCAAACTGTAATGCAATTAATACATAAGTGCGCTTAAGGCCATAGGCACAATCATCGCCAACACTAATACAACAACAATGATGGTGGAAATGATTTTCTTGGTCCTTGGATCTCTCATATTAAGCATTGTACATTCACCTCTTTTAATAATATGCCTCAGAATCTCTTCTTTAGTCTTCCTGTTCCCCGGATATTCTTCTTGTCATCCGTCCGTACTGGGAGATAATATTGTCAATCATCCGCGACACCTCGCTGCGGTTCATGGCGTCTATCTGCACAGTTACGTCTATTCTATGACATTTTAACAAATCGTGCAAGTATTCTTTTTGCCTTTTTGTGGCCGGCTGCTCTCTTTTTGCCTTATAAATCAAGGGTTTCGCCGCAAAAGCCTCCGGATGCTCCATGCCATGGCGGGCCATCATCGCCTGATACAGCCCATGGGCCGCCTCCGCATCCGCCAGGGCCCGGTGGGCCGCGGACTGTGAAACCCCGTAAAAGGAGCAGGCGCAGGTCAGATTCCGTTTCAAAGCAGCCGGCATAAACAGCCGGCAGATACCAAGGGTATCTATCCCCTCCCGGTCAAACTCCAGCCCGCTGTTCACTGCAGCCCGTTTCAGGAAACCATAATCAAATAATATATTATGCCCCAGCAAAGGCAAATCCCCGCAAAACCGCACCACATCCCCAATCACATCCTCAATCACAGGTGCATCCTTCACCATATGGTCCGTAATCCCGGTCAGCTCAGTAATCCTCTCACCCAGCTGCCGCATTGGGTTCACCAGAGAAACAAACCGTTCCTCCACACAGCCCTCCACCACCTTCAAAGCAGCAATCTCCGTAATCTTCTCCACCCTGGCCTCCAGCCCCGTAGTCTCCAGGTCCAGGGCTATGTATGAATTCGTCATATCTTCCTCTTTCTAAAAGTCATCGTATTTCCAACTATCTCCATGCTTCTGAAAATCTTCATCCACCTGAGTAAACACCGCAGGCCAAATAAACCATATTTCAAATCAATCCTCATATTTATGACCCATTCTACTACACTTACAGCGGAAATGGAACTGGAAATAATAGAATAAAGCAACATAAGATTAATTTCTCCCCTTATGGCCGGAGGACACAGCCCGCAAAGCGGGACAGGACAGGCAGCCGGGACAGAGACTTGTCCGTAACCAGTCCCTGTCCCGGCTGCCTGTCCTGTCCCGCTTTGCGGACGAACCCCCTTACGCCATAACCCTCCACAACCCTAAAGCCGGCGCCTTCACCACATAAACCTCTTCCCCATCCTCCATTGTCTGCCATCCGTCTTCCATCTCTGAAACCGGATACCGCTTAAGCGCCTCCTTCACATCCATGAATCCATATCCAACCTGCCCTATCTCCTCTCCGGTCACATTGTCCGGATTCACTGCATAGGTAATCCGGAATCTGCCTTCTGAGGAGCTGTGTATCATATGGGCCGGCACCATGGCGGAGTCGGGGAACGCTCCATTTTCCATCAGCTCCATGGTATAAGGCGTACCCTTATACCCGTAACGGCGTATGAGCCCATCCACCTCCGGGTTCTCGCCAAAGCCCTTTATCCCCGGTGCAATGACCAGCAGTTCACCGCCGTCCTCAATCATCATCCGGGTGCGGTAAATGGCCTTGTTTCCCACCCAGGTGGTGGAAAATTCTTCCGGCTCCAGATAAGCCACCACCTTTTTTGCCCGGCGTTCCACCTGTCTGATACAGCGTCTTCCTGCCAAAGCCGCCGCATGTTCATATACCTGCCTGGAGGCACCGGTAAAGAGGCCGTGAAGGGCGGTCCTCCCCTCCTGTTCCGACGCAACGGTCAGAATATATGCCAACGGTACATTCTCAAGGAAATGCTCTTCACCATAATCAAAAATTGCCCTCACCGGCGTATCCGTATTTCCCATGATGGTTTCCAGATTGCAGAGCGCGCCCAGCATATGGGTGCCGTTAATCATGGGCCGTCCTCCCAGGCCCACCAGTATGTTCTTGGTGTAGTTGGACATGCCGATGACCTCATGGGGCACCACCTGGCCAATGGACAGTATCAGGTCAAAGCTGCCGTCCACCACGCAGTGGTTTACCTCCACCCCGATATCCCGCCGGTACCTGCCTCCGGACACCCTGCTGCAGTAATCGCCGGGCACTGTGCCGATATATACCGCGTCCTTCCTCCAGTCGTGGTAACAAAAAACGTCCTCCGGTATATCCTCCCCGAAAAACCGTATCTGTTCTTCCCGGCTCATGGCCCTGTGGGTTCCCACGGCAGGCATGATGCGGACATCGGCCTCCCCGCGGAGCCTGCGATACAGATAGGAGGTAATGACGCCGCCATAGGAATAGCAGCGGGTGATATCCGGCGGAACCAGGAGAATCCGCCCGGCTTTTGGAAGTCCTTCCAGCATACGGTCCAGCACATCCTCCGCCTGTTCGGGGGTAAGCTCCCCCGACTCTGTCTGTGCGCTGAATTCAGCTATGTGTTTCAGCATATATGAACACCCCCTACTTCTTATGCTTTTCCCTGCTGTATATAAGTACCAGCAGTACGATGATGACGCCCTGCATAATCTGGCGTCCTGCTTCCGGAATATTGACAATGGTCAGGAAATCATCCAGTATGGTCATAATGACCGCGCCTGCTATGGTGCCGATGTATCCGCCCTTTCCTCCGGTAATGGCTGTTCCTCCGATGATAACGGCCGCTATGGTCTTTGTGTTATAACTGGTTCCCACGTCCAGGAAGCTGGTTCCCGTGTAACCCACAAGAAAGAAACCGGAGACAGCCGCTATGACGGCTGATATCAGGTACACGGAAAACGTCACCCGCCCGGTATGGATTCCTGAAAACCTGGCTGCCTGCTCATTGGTACCCACGGAATATATCTTCCTTCCATAGGGCGTTTTCCGCAGCAGCACTATGGTTACGGCTGCCATGACAGCCCATATGACCACTATACCGGACAGGATGCCTATGAAGCTCTGCCCGCAGATGGCCTTCAGAAGAGGGGACGCATTTCCTTTTGGGGCACCTTTTGTGTATATGAGGAATACCCCCTGGATGACCGTACCCACGCCCAGCGTCATGATAAAGGGCGGTATCTTAAGCCAGTGGATTCCCACCCCGTTGATAAATCCCACCACCACGCCCATGGCAATCACTGACAGCAGCGCAGCGAGCAGGTTTTCATCCCGCCCCATCATGATTTGGGCTGCAATCACATTTGCAAAGGTGATGGTATTGGCAATGGATAAATCGATTCCGCCTGTCAGTATGGTCAGGTTCTGTCCGATTGCAGCAATGCCCATAAAGGACGCCAGTCTCAGGATTCCTGCCACATGCGTGGGCTTTAGATAACCCGGGGACAGAATCTGGGCTGCCAGCAGTAATACCACCAGTATAACATAAACCATGACCTGGGAACTGCCTGCATTTTTCTTGATGAACTGTATATTGGATGCCTGTCTGCTCTTTTCTTCTCCCACTTTCTTTCACCTTACCTTTCTATACTTAAAATGAGTCCCGCATGCTGCTCTAACGCTTCTTATGCAGCGCGCTCAGCGACAGGGCTGCAATCAGTATCAGACCCTGGCATATGAACTGGTAAAATGAAGAAACGCCAAACAGGTTCAGCATATTGTTGATAATGGAAATGATGAACACGCCTGCTATGGTTCCCAGGGGGTCCCCCACTGCGCCTGTCATGGCTGTTCCGCCCACCACCGTGGCAGTGATGGCATTCATGGCATAATTTTTTCCTATGGTGGCATCGGCTGAATTCATCTGTGCACTCAGGAAGATTCCTGCCATGGCGCACAGGAGCCCGGCCAGACAATAGGCCCGGAATTTTATTCTTCCCACCCGGATACCTGTGGAATAGGCTGCATTTTCACTGCCTCCAATGGCCCTCAGGGCCTTACCGTAGGGAGTGGTGTTGGCGAGACTGCGCACCAGGCAGAGAATGACAAGGAACAGCAGAAAGGGTACGGCTCCGGAGAATCCTCTGGTCAGGAACCTGGCAAAGGCCTTGTGCACACTGCCTCCCGGATTGGGCATAAGCAGCAGCGCCATGCCGTCAAACACAGCTGTGGTTGCTATGGTTACAATGATGGGCGCCAGGCGTCCTTTTGTGACGAGAGCCCCGTTTACAGCCCCGCAGGCCAGCCCCACTGCTGCCGCCGCCCCAAGGGCAGGGATAAAACCCCAGGCAGAATCCGGGTTCATGGCCAGAACGCAGACCACATTGCACAGCGCCACGATTCCTCCCAGTGACAGGTCAATGCCCCCTGTGAGTATAATCAGTGTCTGCCCCAGGGCAGCCATCAGCAGAGGAAAGGAGGAGCGCAGAAGGTTCTTAAAATTCCCCAGGGTGAAAAAGTCCTTATTAAATGCGCTTACAAAAACCATGAGCGCTGCCAGGAACACATATATGATGACTGTATGCCCATGTTTATGCCAGAAATTCTTATTCAGTCCGCCTTTCACGCTTCCTCACCTTCCTTTCTGTTCTTTTCAAGTCCCATGCCAAGCTGCATGATTCGTTCTTCTGTCAGCTCCGCTTTTTCCAGGATACCGGATATCCTGCCCTCGTACATGACAATCACCCGGCTGCTCATGCCGATTACCTCCATCATGTCGCTGGAATTCATGACAACGGCCACTCCCTGGGCCGCCAGGTCATGCATGATTTGATAGAATTCCCGTTTTGCCTCCACATCAATGCCGCGGGTGGGCTCGTCAAAGAGGATGACCTTGGGCTCTGTTGCCAGCTCCTTGCCAAGGACCACCTTTTGCTGGTTCCCCCCTGACAGGCTGGATACAGGCAGGTCCAGACCTCCCATTTTAATGGAGAGCTTTGCTGTCATGGATTCGCTGAATGCCTGCTCCGCCTTTTTGTCAATGAAGCAGCCCTTCATTCGTTTTTTCATGCTGGATACGGACAGGTTGTGACGGTTGGAAAGTTCCAGCATCAGTCCCTGGTTCTTCCGGTCCGAGGGCACCAGGGCGATTCCGTTTGCAATGGCCTGGCCTGCGTTTCTTATGTTTACCTGTTTGCCATTTACAATCATTTCCCCCTCAGACAGGGGATAGAGTCCGCTGATGGAATTAAGCAGCTCTGTCTGTCCGTGTCCCTGCAGTCCGGCCACCCCCAGTATCTCCCCCCTATGTACCTGAAAGCTGACCCGGTTCAGCTTATGGCCTGCATCCGCCAGGTTCTTTACCTCAAAGATAACCTGGCTTTCATCCACTTCACATACGGGCGGCGGAAATACATTGTTCAGGGAACGCCCTACCATCATCCGTATCAAATCATCCTCATTTATCTCGTCCATGTTTCTGGTCCCTATGTAGCATCCGTCCTTGAATACGGTAATCCGGTCGCCCAGCTCAAACAGCTCCTCCAGGCGGTGGGAAATAAAGATAATGGTCTTTCCGTCTGCAATCAGGTTGTGGATAATCTGATACAGCTGCTTTACCTCCTTCTTGGCCAATGCGGATGTGGGCTCGTCCAGGATAATCAGCTCCGGGTCCCTGACCAGAATCTTAAGGATTTCCGCCATCTGCTGTTCAGCTACCGGCAGGCTTTCTACCACGGCATCCGGGTCAATATGGATTCCATAGCGGTCCATGGCCTCCTGAATGCGCTTTTTGATTTCCTTTCTGTTGATTCTCCCCAGACAGGTAACCGGCTCCTGGTTCAGGTAGATATTCTCCCAGACCGTCATTTCCCCCACCAGGGTCAGCTCCTGGAACACCATGGCGATTCCCAGTTTCTGGGACTGCTCAGGATTGCGGATAACCACCTTTTTGCCGTGGAAATATATTTCCCCTTCATCCGCCTCATGGATTCCTGCCAGAATCTTAAGTATGGTGCTCTTTCCGGCCCCGTTTTCCCCGGCCAGCACATGGACTTCCCCCTTGTTGCAGGAAAACTGTACACGGTCCAGGGCCGTTATTCCGGCAAACCGTTTTGTTATATTGACCATTTTTAAAATCTCTTCAGCCACTGTTAACCTCCTTCTCTCTCCGGAACAGACATGGTCCTTATGTGGAAAACAGGCCGATTTCCATCGGCCTGTCCATAATCCCCAGTTACTGCGCCTGACTACTTGTAAAGCTTCTGAAGAGTCGCATCGTCCAGCTCTGTAAGTACCCAGAAGCTGTCTGGCATATCCGCACGGTAATACTGGTCTACGTTTTCTTCTGTTACAGTCTCAATATCCATGACCACGTTCTCCGGGATTTCCTCGCCGTTTAAGGCTTTGATGACAACGCGCAGAGCCTCGGCGCTGGTATAGGTGGGATTGGATGGCGCTATACAGGACAGCCCCTTATCCTTGTTCTCAATCCATGCGCGGATAGCGCCATTGTTGCCCTCGCTTGTCATGGGAACCAGGTCACGGCCAGCTGCTATGAATGCATCAATTGCCCCCTGTGTCATGGCGCCGCCCTGTGACCATACGCCGTCGATTTCCGGATAAGCGGACAGCATGGATTCCATGGCAGCCTTGCCCTGTGCATAGTCCCAGGATGCGTTAGCGGAGCCCAGAATCTCAATATCGGGATACTGTTTGAACACTTCCTCAGCACCGCCCCAGCGCAGGGAGTCGGTGGCTGTTCCCGCGATACCGTTCAGAACCACAATCTTGCCCTTGCCTTCCAGCTTGTCCACCAGCCACTCTGCACCGATACGGCCGAATTCCTTCTCATCTATACCTACCGTGGCAACCTGCTCGTCTGTCTCTACCACGTTGTCAAAGGAAACAACCTTGATTCCAGCCTCGGTTGCCTCTTCTACCACAGGTGCCAGGGCCGTGGGGGAAGCAGCCGTGATGACAATGGCGTCCACCTTCTTTGTAATCAAATCCTGCATGTCGCTAATCTGCTTGTTGATATCCTCATTGGAATTGGTGATGTAGTATTCGCTTACCACTCCCTCTGCCTTCAGCTTTTCCGCCTCAGCCACAAACTCCTGCTCCATCTGGGCCCTCCATGAGTTGCCGATGGAATAGTTGCACAGGGCCACCACATATCCTTCCCCGCCGGCTGCCTCAGACGAAGCCTGGGCCTGTGTGGCCTCTTCCTTCTCTTCTTTCTTTTCCTCCTGGGCCGCTGCTGCTGTGGTCTCTGCCGCTGCAGGCGCTGCCGTTGTCTCCGCTGCTTTCTGCGAACCGCAGGCGCACAGGCCCATTGCCATTACTGCTGCCAAACCTACTGTAAACATTTTTCTCATAATTCATCTTCTCCTTTTTTTCTTTCTAACATAATACCCGTTATACGGGAGTTACTTCTGGCTGTCAAAGAACAAACGTCTGGCGTTGTCCGCCATAATCATCTGCCGGTGGGACTCCGGTATATGGCTGCAGTGCTTCTCCACCAGATGAATCAGCTGCCTCATGGTCCCATGGTTCAGCATGCCCGGATAATCCGAAGCCCACATCATTTTCTCCGGTCCCACATGGCGGTAACAGGCCTCTATGATTTCCACGGAAGAGGGCCAGGGGTATTCCTCATCAAAATACACGGGTACGGTGGAGGTGTCGATGTAAACATTGGAATGGTTCTTTACCAGGTTAAGCACTTCCCTGTAATTGGATTCAGGCATCCCCTTCTTAAAACAGGCATCCGCCCCCATATGGCACAGGACAAAGCTGATATTGGGATAGGCTGAGGCCAGGAAACCCACGTCCCCAATATCCTCTGTGCGGAACATGTGGATGAACACCGGCTGCCGGTATTGGTTGCAGCAGTCCCACACAGGGGCCAGCCCGGAATCCGAAAGGCGGGTTCCCGGAGCGCACTGGAAGGTGCTGTCCACCTCCACCTTAAAACCAAACAGAATTCCCTGGTCATAGATGGATGCCAGTTCGCTGGCAGCCTTCTGTCCTTTCATTATGTCAACCAGCGCCACGCCTCTCAACCGGTCCGGATACTGTTTGACGCTCTCCGCAAAATACCGGTTGTGGTATCCGTAATAGGGATTGGGCATGAGAACTGCTTTCTCAATGCCGCACCAGTCCATGTAGGCGATGAGCATTTCCGCCGTACTGCGGGTCTGTTCAAAGGAGGGAGGCAAAAACTGCACTTCCTCATTTCCTATAAAAACCCGCCCCAGATTAGCGGAGGACATGGGCTGTCCCTGGGTGATTCCCGCCACCCGTTCGTATATGTGGGCATGAATATCAATTACATCCATCTAACTCCCCCTACCTGTATGTTTGTGTATATTGCACTTTAACAGCACTGTTTTTCGGATGTCATTAGTATACTATGACCATATTTTTATGTATATATGATTTGATTGGAATATGTTTTGATTTCATCCTATCTTATTGACGCTCCCTGTAAATCGTGATTTAATGATATCAGTCCAGCCGTACATGACTGAACTGTTGCATTCGGATGATATCTTTATCGTAAGGAGGGATTTTATGTATCAGTTGTTATCGTATCCCATAAAACAGGGGCAGCCCACCTGGCCCGGCAACCCCACATTCAGCCTGGAACCGCATACCTCCATTGCCGGAGGCGACACGGCCAACACCTGTACCATCCATCTGTTCAACCACTACGGAACCCATCTGGACGGACCCATGCATTTTTACGGAAAGGGCATTTCCCTGGACCAGGTTCCCTTTGAGCATTTTTTCTTTCACAGGCCCCTGCTTCTGGACATACCAAAGGAACCGGGAGAAAAGGTCATGCCTGAGGACCTGATTTCCCACAGTGAGGACATAAAAGACGCTGATTTGCTTTTAATCCGCACCGGCTTCTGGAAATACCGCAGTGAAAAGCCTGAGGTCTATGAACACAACGGTCCCGCTGTCAGCAGCCAGCTGGCCGCATACCTTCAGGACCGCATGAGCCATCTGAAGGCAGTGGCCCTGGACTTTGTATCACTGGCCTCCTACAGCGATACAGAGGACGGCGACCTGGCCCATCAGACCATGCTCGGCATGTACCACAACCACTACATCTGTATCATTGAGGATGTGAATATGGAAGGGCTCCCGTCCGGTTTTCTGAGAAAGGCAGCCGCCATCCCTTTGATAATTGAAGGCATTGACAGTTCACCGGTTACCATGTGGGCGGAGTACTGATGCCTATGTCACGGTTTATGCTGCATTTTAAGACGCGGTCCAAGTCACTGCTTAAAAAACACTGGTGTCTCCTTATCATCTGCTCCCTATGCATTATCCTGGGAATAACCCTGTATGACACCTCCAACCAGGCTGTAAACTGGGAGCCGGAGCCGGCTGACAGCTCCGGCCTCCATGTGGGATTTTCCCAGATAGAAACCGACAATCCATGGAGAACCGCCCAAATCAACAGTTTCCGCGAGGCCCTGATTCCCAATGGGATGGACTTTATCTACCACGAGCCTGAGGACTATTCCGTCCAGTGGCAGCTGGAGGATATACGCAGCCTGATTCGGGAAGGAGTGGACTATCTGGTTATCGTGCCTGCGGACCTGTCGGCCCTGACCCCGGTGCTCCAGGACGCCAAGGATGCAGGCATTCCCGTCATCCTCATAGACCAGTCAGCCGAAACCATTGACCAGAGCTACTATGTGTCCCTTATTTCCGCGGACTATCTGAAGGAGGGGCAGATTTGCGCCGGTCTTCTGGCGGATAAATTCGGGAATCAGCCCTGCCGCATCGTGGAAATCTACGGCACCGAAAGCTCGCCCGGAGCCCAGGCACGTTCAAAGGGATTCCATCAGGCCCTTATGCAGTATCCCAACATGGAAATCATTGATGTGGAATACGGTAATTTTGACCGTGTAACAGCCCAAAAAGCAATGGAAAACGCCCTTATCAAAGCCGCCAACCGGGGCCAGACCATAGACGCTGTCTTTGCCCACAGCGATGAGGACGGTCTGGGAGCCCTCCAGGCCATCAAGGTGGCCGGGCTGCCGCCTGGGGAAATCGCCATTGTGTCCATCAACGGCATCCAGGATGTGTGCAAGGCCATCATTGCCGGGGAATATCTGGGCACGGTGGAGAGCAACCCCCGCTGGGGATTCATCGCAGCCTTCCTGATTCAGCAGATGGAACGTGACTGCAAGCCCTTTCCCATGGTTATGATTCCCTATCAAATCATCACGGCTGAGAATGCGGCCGAGTATGCGCTCACCGCTTATTAATAGCAGCCCTTAGAACGGTTGCTATGTAATACCGGAAAGGAAACGGGATTCATGAAAAAATTCTTCCGACAGCTTTCATTCCGCAGGAAACTGCTGATTTCCTTTGTAACACTGTCCTGCATCCCTGTGCTCCTGGTGGGGATTGCCGCCTATCATCTCTATACCAATTTCATCATTAACATGACGGAAAAGTCCTCCATCGAAACCATTGACCTGGTCTGTGATGATATTGACAGTCTGCTGGGCGATGCCTGGAGTCTCTGCGGCATGCTGACCGGCGACATCAAGATGCAGAAATACCTGCGCATGGATTTTGACTCCATCCGCGACCAGTATTCCAATGACCTGGCGGGCAGCATGGAACTGGCCTCCATCTCCACCTACCGCAAGGATATCTTCGGGGTGTATGTATTCGGCCAGAACGGGGGGCGTTACAAATCCAACTACTACTCCTTCAAATCAGAGGACCAGAGGGAAACTACCTGGTACAAAACCATAGCAGGCAGCGAGGAGGCCACCTGGTTCCCTTCCCACGAAGGCAGCTTCATTGTCCGCAGCTCCATCAGTGACAACTTTATTACCGTGGGTCAGCCGGTGGTGGACAAGGCTTCCGGTATGGTTAACGGTATTGTGGCGGCCGACATCAAGGAGGACGCCATTACTGAGAAAATCAAGCACAGCCTCAACAACGGGGTCATCTGCATCATTGACCAGGAGGGCGGCATCCTGTTCCGCTCCAATGCAGGCAACGACCTTCACTATCCCATTGATATCTCTCCCAGCCTGGTATCCCATATTCTGGAATCCACCGGCTCTGCCGTGGGAAAATCCATGGTTGTGCCTGACAGCGGGTACCTGGTGGTGAGCCGTACCCTGATGAATTCCAACTGGCGGATTGCAGGCATCATAGACCGGGGATTCCTGACCCAGAACAGCAAGGACATCACCCATATTGTCATGCTGCTTCTTCTGATTATTGCCTTTTCCTCCCTGTATGCGGCCATGCTCATATCCCAGTCCGTATACAAGCCAGTGCAGATTCTCTACCGAATGATGGAGGATGTGGAAAACGGGGATTTCTCTGTCCGCTACACCTATCACTCCTCCGATGAATTCGGACGGCTGGGCAAAAATTTCAACCAGATGCTGGAACGGATTCAGAAGCTTATCAACCAGATTTACGAGGAGCAGAAAAAGCTTAAGAATTCAGAGCTAAAGGCCCTCCAGGCCCAGATACAGCCCCATTTTCTCTACAATTCCCTGGATTCCGTCATGTGGCTGCTGAGGATGGACAAAAACAGGGACGCGGAAAAAATGCTCAACGAGCTGTCCACGCTGTTTAAGATTTCCCTCAGCAAGGGAAATGAAATCATCACCATAGAAGAAGAGCTGCGGCACATAAGCAGCTACCTGTTCATCACCAATATGATTTACAGCAAGAAATTCGAATATGCCATTGAATGCGACCCTGTTCTGTATTCCTACCGTACCCTTAAGCTGCTCTTACAGCCTCTGGCTGAAAATGCCATTGCCCACGCAGTGCCCATGCCGGGGCAGAAGGTCTTTATACAGGTCCGCATTTACGAGGACGAGGACAGCCTTGTGCTGTCCGTACAGGATATCAGCAGGGGCATGGACCGTGTTACCCTGGATGGCCTGCTGAGGCAGCTGGACACAACTGCCCACCCGGACCGGAGGGACTCAGGGTACGGGCTCTACAATGTCAATGAGCGGGTCCATATCCTCTTTGGAAGCAGCTACGGCATTACCATCACGTCGGAGCAGGATTTTGGCACCGAGGTAACTGTAAGGATTCCAAAACTGAAAGGAGATGATACATATGTTCCAGGCAATGCTCTGTGATGACAATGAAATCATACTGGAAGGCCTGTCCCGTCAGATTGACTGGGAGGGGCTGGGTATCTGTCTCTCCGGTACTGCTGCCGACGGGCAGGATGCCTGGAACCAGATGAAGGCTAATCCCCCCGACATCCTTATCACCGACATCCGTATGCCATATATTGATGGACTGGAGCTGTCCGGGCTGGCAAAGGACTTAAACCCCAATATCGTGATTCTCATTATCAGCGCCTATGATGACTTTGAATATGCCAGGACAGCCATGCATCTGCGGGCCCTGGATTACATACTGAAACCCATTGACCTGGAGGCCATGAACCGGATTCTGTCCAATGCAGTCTCCCACTGCCAGCAGTTCCACCACGACAAGCGCCTGATGGCCACCCAGCTGCTGCGCAACATGGCGGTCCAGGAAACAGCGGCAGCAGAGGGGGACAGCGTGTGGACTGAACTGGATTTGGAGCCTGGTTCGTGGTGCTGTTACATACAGGTGGAGCTGGACGAGCACAGCCTAAGCAAGCTGTCCGACGACATCCGGTACGCCTCAGAGCGCAGGTTTTCAGCCCTGAACCAGATTCTGCTTAAGGACAGCCTTTATTTGCTGGAATCCCATCAGTACAGCTACAGCGTCTGTCTCACCGCCCGGTCCGGAATGGAGTTGAGCGTACAGCGCAGAATCCTGGTGGACTCCATACGCAGACAGTTTCCCTACGAAGGAAGCTATTGTGATGTGAGCATTGCTTCGGGCAGCATTGTCCAGGGAATCCACAGGCTCCACAAAAGCGTGAAAACCTGCCATGAGGCATGCAAGCTGCATTTTATCAAGGGCTCCAACGCAGATATCTTTTACGAGGAAGTGGAGTCCTATATCTGCAAGGGGCCGGAGGACAGCCATGGATACCCCATCCCGGATACCCGGCTCATTACTTTCATCAAGGAGCAGAATAAAGAAGGGATTACCCAGGAGCTGGAGAAGTTAAAGACGTGGCTCTATCAGAAGGGAAGCGAAAGCTATCTGTATATGACATTTTCCCTGGGAAGCTTCTATACCCATCTGATGAAGGAACTAGGTGAATCCGGAATCAATCTTCAGGACATATTCCGCAATCCCATTGAGGAATTTAAGAAGGTGGCCGCCGGAGGCACCCTGGAATCCAACATTGAAAATCTGAAGCTGAACCTGTTCAAAATATGCGACAGCATCCGCATCAATAAAAGCCGTTACGGAAGGCTCATAGACCAGGCCCTCCTGTACATCCAGAACCACTACATGTCCTCCTCCTTTTCCATTGAGGAGGTGGCCGGGGCGGTCTGTTTAAGCACCTCCTATTTCAGCACGGTGTTTAAGAGCGAAACAGGCATCACATTTACAGATTATCTGATAAAGATACGGATGGAAAAGGCCAGGGGACTGCTGGAAAATACCAATATGAAAATGTATGAGATTTCATCCAGGGTGGGATATGAAAATGCGGCCTATTTCAGCGCCGCATTCAAACGATATTATGGAAAGTCGCCTTCGGAGTTCCAAAGCCGGAGGTAAGGGGATTGCTCTAGTCTTCCCTGCCCGGACATTCCTCCCGCAGGAAACAATCCCGGCATTTAGGGCGTCTCGCAATGCAGATGGTGCGGCCCAGGGTTATGATATGTATATTCCACAGAATCCAGTGGTCCTTTGGCAGCACCTTCATCAGGTCGTATTCAATCTTTTCCGGCTCCTGCTCTTTTGTAAGGCCCAGCTTCCTGGATATGCGCTTCACGTGGGTGTCCACCACAATACTTGGTTCATTGTATATGTTCCCCCGTATGACATTGGCTGTCTTGCGTCCAACGCCGGCCAGGGAGGTCAGTTCCTCTATGGTCCCGGGCACCTCTCCCCCAAACCGTTCCACCAGGTCCCGGCAGCAGGCGATGATATTCTTCGCTTTCATGTGATAAAACCCAATGGAATGGATATCCTGCTCCAGTTCCTTTAAATCCGCCGCGGCAAACTTCTCCAGGGTATCGTATTTCCGGAATAAATCAGCTGTGACGATATTCACCCTGGCATCTGTGCACTGTGCGCTCATGATGACCGCAATCAGCAGCTGCCAGGGAGTCTCATGATTCAGGTAACACCGGTATTCCGTACCGTATTCCCGGTCCAGTGCAGCCAGAATACGTTCAATGCGGGCTGCCTGTTCTGCTTTTGTCTCCCTGCCAGCTTTTTTTCCGTTCCCTGGTTTATCTGTAATGGTGTCTTGCTGCATATATCCAATCCTTTCATGGCAACATTTTCGTTGTATTTACAACATCTAAATCTCTGTCACTGTACCCTGTCTGCCCTTGCATTATAGGTCAGCGGGTCCCTGTGCCTGTAATCAAACAGCACCAGGCTTCCGTCGCCCATGGCCTCAATATGGGCCATTTTACTCATCTGCCTGGAATCATACCCTTCATAATCCGTAAGGTACCGGGGCGATTCCTCCTCCCTCTGGAAAAACGCCCGGACAGCCTGTTTATAGGGACTCTGGTCGCGTGCAAAGGAGGGACGGCTTTTCACATTTTCCCTGAGATACAGGTCATACATAAGGAGGTCCCTGAACATTTCCATAACAGAAGCATCCCTCTGCGCTGCCTCATGCCTGGCTATGATACTGTAAAGTATCTCGTATCTGGCTATCCGGCTGTGACTGATGCCGGCAAGACGGTTTTCACGGTAAAATGCAGCCATATCCAGAAACATCTCATAGGGTGAGCCGTATCTTGCCGCAAGCGCAGTCAGGGTATGGACAAACTGTCTGCTGTTATAATACACCTCCACCATGTCCTCCACGCCCTTCAGTTCCAGAATGTCGCGGTAAGACAGCCATCTGGTGGAAAGGACCTCATAGGGCGGCCTGGAGGAGTATCTCAGCTCATAGGAGGATGCCATTTCTTCCATATAAGAGCCCTTCAGCACCTTCAAAAATCCCAGCTGGAGCTGTTCCGGCTCCATGGAATATACCTGGTTGAATGAATGCCGGAAACATTCCAGGTTCTCATGGGGCAGACCTGCAATCAGGTCCAGATGCTGGTGGACATTATGTCCCCTGTTGATTGTACCGGTAATACGGCGTATCCCGCCGATATCAGTCTTGCGGCGTATGGTCTTAAGTGTGGCCGGATTCGCGGACTGGACGCCAATCTCCAACTGTACCAGGCCGGGGCGCATCTGTCCCAGAAGTTCTATTTCCTCCTCATCCAGAAGGTCAGCTGCAATCTCAAAATGGAAATTAGTCACCCCGTTATCCTGCCTGCGGATAAACTGCCATATGGCCATGGCATGTTTTTTATTGCAGTTAAAGGTCCTGTCCACAAATTTTACCTGGGGCACCCTGGCCTCCAGAAAACAGGACAGCTCATCAAACACCAGCTCCAGGCTTCTGAACCGTACGCTTTTATCAATGGAGGACAGACAGTAGCTGCAGGAAAAGGGACAGCCCCGGCTGCTCTCATAGTAAATAATGCGGTGCTCCAATTCCTTTATGTCCATATGCTTATAAGGAAAGGGAATCCGGCTCATATCCATGGCCGGACGGATGCCGGTGTCTGCCAGCGAACCCTCTGGAAGACGGAAGGCAAGTCCTGGTATATTCTCCAGGCCGGCTTGTCCGTTTACCCGGCGTTTTCCACTGCCGCCCTCTTTTCCGGCCCACTTATCCACATAATATCCGGTCAGCTGTGCAAAGGTTTCCTCTCCCTCCCCCTTCATGATGCCGGTTACCTCCGGCATACTGCGAAGCACCCCTTCTGCGTCAAAGGATACCTCCGGCCCTCCCAGCCATATGGGGACATCCGGCAGTATTTTTCCTAAGTCCGCAGCCAGATATCGGATATATTCTATATTCCAGATATAGCAGGAAAAGGCGATTACGTCCGGTTCCCTTCTGTATATATCCTGGAGAATCAAATCCAATTGATGGTTGATGGTATATTCAGCCAATTCAACAGACGGGGCGGCAAAGCCCTCTCCTCCTGCTCCAAAAGCCTGGTCTGCATAGGCCTTCAGGCTGTAAATCCCCAGATTGGAATGTATATATTTAGCATTGACAGCCGCCAGCAGTATTTTCATGGGACTATACCTCTAGCTCAATTTTATGGCCTGTTGACTGGTATTGATAATAGCGCACGCCTGCTGCGTTCAGCATGCGCTTGGACGCCTTTACCGCTGGCGTGTCCGCATATTTATCCTCCCTGAATACAATGGTCTTGATTCCGGCCTGGATAATGGCCTTGGCGCACTCATTGCAGGGGAACAGGGTTACGTAGAGCTTGCTTCCCTCCAGGCTTCCGCCTCTGTAATTAAGGATAGCATTTAACTCACTGTGTGTGGAGTAGAAATATTTGGAATTATAAGGGTCCTCTTTCTCGTTTTCCTTGCCCCAGGGAAATTCGTCGTCCGAACACCCCTTTGGAAAACCATTGTAGCCCATGGACAGAATCTTATTGTCCTGGCTGACAATACAGGCTCCCACCTGGGTACTGGGGTCCTTGGAACGTCTGCCCGACAGCAGGGCCACCCCCATGAAATATTCGTCCCATGTTATATAATCAGCGCGTTTTCCTGTCATCTTTTTCCTCCTTTATCTTTTTTCCTCTGTCTGTGAATGGATTATAACATTCCGCGCTTATTTAATCAACAAAGTTAGGTGAATATGGCGGTGCCTCAGCTGCCGCGGGGCGGTTTACTTTTACAGCCTCAGCGCTAACCTTACCTGCATCCAGTCTCAGGCACTGACTTAGTCACAATCACATCCGTGTCATATCCCAGCAAACGGGAGATGACAACGGTCCCCGCTTTCACAGGGGCAGTCAGCGTACATTTCTTTATCTCCTGCATTGCATCAAAAATACGGTCCCGTGGAATGGGATTTGTCAGCCTCACACTGGCCAGCGGAAGGATGCCTCCTCTTACCAATACGGATGTGGCAATGTTCCTCTGCGGGTCCGTCACCTCCTGCTCCACATATGCCCTTCCCTTTGGACATGCAGCGCCTTCCACAGAGCAAATCTGCCTGGTTCCGTCTTCCTGTTCTTCAATCTGCGCCCTTATATCACATCCGTTGGGACAGATAATGCATGTATATTCTCTCAACATTCAACACTCACCTCCAGCCGGTTCCGGGACATCAGTTTATCTGCCTTAACAGTCAGTTCAATCATTTCAGCCGGTATCGCCTTCTTCATTTTCTTTGATGCCACCACTGCTCCGTCCTGTCTTACCTCAATACGGCATTCCTTCAAAGGGCTGTTTACCCGCAGGGACAGCTTAAAGTCCCTGGTGCCGCTCACCCGCTGCGGAACCGTATGGTTAATATGGCTGTCCGTACCTATCTCAATAGGGCAGGGGGGCAGGCTCCCCTTCTGCACATACTCTGCCGCAGAATCTGCCAGACTCTCTGCTTCCATGGAAACGAAATCCACTAAATCATGGACATGAAGCACGTTTCCGGCAGCAAAAATCCCCTCCACATCTGTCTGGAAATGCTCATCCACCACAGCGCCTTTTGTCCTGTCATCCAGGGTTATGCCGGCGTCCAGCGATAATTCGTTTTCCGGAATCAGGCCCACGGAAAGTATCAGTGTATCGCACTTATACTCCCTTTCAGTTCCCGGAATAGGTCTTAAATGCTCGTCCACCCGGGACACCGTGACGCCTGTCAGACGGTTGTCCCCGTGGACAGCCGTAACCGTATGGCTCAGGTACAGCGGAACTGCGTAATCGTTCAGACATTGCTCCACATTACGTGGCAGGCCGCTGGGATAGGGCTGAATCTCAAACACGGCCTGGACATGGGCGCCTTCTAAAGTTAGCCTTCGGGCCATAATCATGCCGATGTCTCCGGACCCCAGGATTACCACCTCCTTTGCAGGCATCACATTGTACAGATTAATATAAGCCTGGGCAACCCCTGCCGTAAATACACCGGCAGGCCGCTCACCCGGGATTCCCAAAGCGCCTCTGGTGCGTTCCCTGCATCCCATGGTGAGAATGACGGATTTTGCCTTCCAAACCTTGAGCCCCTGACGTGTGGCAGCTGTCACAGTCTTATTTTCCGCCACCTCCAGCACAGTTGCATCGGTGATATAGGGAATCCCTAATTCCTCCACCTCATCAATGAACCTCTGGGCGTATTCCGGTCCGCTCAGCGTGGTTTTAAAACGGGTCAGCCCAAAACCGTCATGGATGCACTGCCGGAGGATTCCCCCCAGCTGCTTTTCCCGCTCCACAATCAAGATGTTACGGATTCCTTTCCTGTATAACCGGACGGCTGCAGCCAGTCCGGCAGGTCCGCCTCCAACAACGATAACATCTATCTCCATTCCCTACGCCTCCTCCCGTACTTTGCCGAAAAACATCTGTGAATCTTTTCTGGCATACCTTACTTCTGTTTCCTTTTTTCCCAGCTCCTCTTCCAGCATCTGTGCAATACGCATCTGGCAATACCCGCCCTGGCACCGTCCCATCATGGAACGCGTCCTGTATTTGACTCCTGCCATGGTATCCACTCCCAATGGATTATGGATGGCTGCCAGGATTTCCGCCCTGGTTACCTTTTCGCAGCGGCACACCACCTGGCCGTAATCAGGATTCTGCCTGATCATCTGTTCCTGCTCTTCCTTTGTCATCTCTGCGAAACGGGGAATTCCTTTGCGCACAGGATTAAATTCCGGATTCAATGCCAGCTTCTCTCTTTCTTTCATAAGACTGATTGCATGACGGGCAATGGGTACTGCCGCCGTGAGTCCGGGCGACTCAATGCCCACCAGGTTAATGGCGTGCGGAGCAATGTCATCCCTTATTTCTATCTTAAAGTCCTGGATAACCCCGTCCTCGTCCACCCATTTGGGCAGAATCCCTGAATAATTGCGGATATAGTCCTTTTTATGGATGCAGGGCCACAGGCCGGAAGCGCTCCTGGCCAGGTAATCCATATTTTCCCGGGGCACTCCATAGTATGTAAAATCCGTTACCAGCTCTGCATTGGGACCAATGATGACATTGCCGTCCGTAGTGTTGGTCACATGGATTCCCATGTATGTATTACTGGGAACAGGATATACAGGCATGGGAAGAAGGGGGCCTGTGCGCTTGTCCAGAATGATATAATCACCCTTGGAGCCAATCACCTTATACCCGCGGATTCCCAGCATATCAGATATTTTTCCGCATCCCAGCCCTGCGCTGTTCACAACCCACCTAGTGTAAAACTGCCCCTTTGGGGTTGTGATAATATAGCTGCCTTCGCTGTCCCTCTGTATATCTGTCACCTCATGGCCGAAATAATAGGAAACCCCGTTGGCATGGGCATTCTCAGCCAGAGCTATGGTGTAGCCAAATGGGTCCACGATTCCGCTGCCAGCGGAAAACATGGCAAATTCCCCCACCACAGCCGGTACCAGTTGATGAAGCCGCTCCTTTCCAATCAGTTCCAGCCCTGAGGCACCATTTTCTTCTCCCTGCCGTATGGTCCGCTTCAGGGTTTCCATATCCTCCACCGTATTGCCCACCAGCACCTTGCCGCAGCGGATGAACTTAAAATCCAGCTCCTCTGCCAGTTGTCCCATGAATTGATTGCCCTCCACGCAGAGCCGTGCTTTCAATGAGCCGGTGTCATAGGCAAACCCGCCATGGACCACGCCGGAATTTCTGCCGCTGGTCTCATAGCACACGTCCAGGTTCTTTTCCAATACGCCTATTTTAAGACGGTACCTGGACATCTCCCTGGCAATGGCGCTGCCCACCACGCCGCCGCCAATAATAATTACGTCATACAGTTGTTTCATCCTGCTTTTCCTCCTAAAGGATTAATGGCAAAATTCATCCCATGAATATAGTTTATTTTTACCACATTTGCCAGGTGTAGTCAATATGTAATTGCTCAAAACAGGAATATTTATAGGATGAATATATCCAAAAGGGATTATCCTAACATTTTAAATATAATCCACCGCTTATCTAAATCCATCATTCGGCAATAAAAAAGGCCGGCTGTGTTCTCTGTACAAAACAAAGAACACAACCAGTCTCCTGAATTCCTTACTTCATCTTTCCTGCTCCCCATCCCCCATTTCACCCTTATACCGGTTATCATTATACATCAGATGAAAGTACATGGCCTGCTGTGCTTCCACGGGTTTCCTATCCCGGATGGCCTCAAATATCCTGCGGTGGGATTTAAGTGTCTGTTCATACTCTGTTTCCTGGACAGCGCCAGCAAAGACACGGACGCCGTCTGTAATTACCGGCACCAGATTGGTCATGACCAGATTGTGGGAACAATTTGCAATCTGGGCGTGAAACTGCGAATCCTTGTCTGAATAGTCTTTTCTCCGTATCATCCGTTCCTCCAGCCCCAGAAGTATGTCCTCCAGCTCACGGATGTCCTCCGCAGTGGCATTCTGAGCTGCCAGGGCTGCAATGGGGGGTTCCAGCATAACACGCACCTGAATCAGGTCCTCTGTCAGTTTTCTCCGGTCTTCTATCATGGCAAACCCCAGGGGGTCATCGGACACCCCGTTCTTATCTGAAATAAAAGTGCCTGAACCCTGGCGTATGGTAACGATATTTCTGGACATAAGGATTCTCAGTGCTTCCCGCACCGTATTGCGGCCAACCCCCAGAAGTTCCACCAGTTCTGCTTCCGTGGGAAGCTTGTCCCCGGCCGCATAGCCGTCCCTATGTATCATCTCCAGAAGCTTCCGGGATGCAACCTCCCCCAAGGTCTGTTTTTCCATGTCTCCTCCTGCCCGGTATTATATTATACCTTTACAATCTTATATCCTGCCGCCTTGGACAGCCGGTTCATTATGGCCTGCCCCAGATGGTCCTGCGGGAAACTCTCCGAAAATATGTAATCCACATCCAAATCATCAAATTCCCTGAGCAGGGCGTAAAGATTATGAGCCACAGATGCCTGGCTTTTTCTTGCGCCTATGCTGCGGACGATTCCATCTGTGTAACAATGCCTGGACTCATCTGTACAGATAACTCCCACGTTGTATCCTGCCTCAAGCTTCTCACGGGCAAGCTCCTGCACCTTGCAAATCATGGCCTGGAGCTGCTTCTCATTTAAACCATTTGCCTGGTCGGCGGCCGTATTCCGGTCTGCACCGTCCATCCGCACGGAATCAGCCGTCCGCACGGAATCAGCCATCCGGGCCGGGCCAGCCGTCCGGGCCGGGCCTTCCGGCTCCACCAGTGTAAGGTCTGCCTTAGGAGCATAGTGCTTATACTTCATCCCCGGTGCCTTTGGCCTTACATCTGCGGAAAGAGGACCCAGGATAGCCGGGTCCACGCTCACTTCCCCCAGAACCTCCTGCAGCATTTCCATGGTAATGGCTCCCGGCCTGAGAACGGCCGGCACCGCAGATGATACATCCACGATGGTGGACTCCACCCCGATTCCCACCGGTCCCCCGTCAATAATCATCTCAATCCTGCCGTTCATATCCTGCCATACGTGGTCGGCCGTAGTGGGGCTTGGACGGCCGGATGTATTGGCGCTGGGCGCAGCCACAGGCACTCCGGCCAGGGCAATAAGCCGGTTCGCCACCGGGTCGTCCGGCATACGGATTGCCACTGTATCCAGTCCTCCGGTTGTTCCGTAGGGCACCCTGTCGCTCTTGGGAAATATCATGGTCAGAGGACCTGGCCAGAAAGCCTCCATCAGCTTCCGCCCTGCCTCAGGTATCTCCTTTACAAGGGGGGCCACTTCCTCCATGCATGATACATGGGCAATGAGGGGATTATCGGAAGGTCTTCCTTTTGCCGCATAGATTTTTCTTGCTGCATCCTCATCCAGGGCATTGCCGCCCAGGCCGTATACGGTTTCCGTGGGAAATGCCACCAGGCCCCCTGAACGCAGTATGCCGGCCGCCTCCTTCAGCTCCTCATCCTTTATATGATTCCTGTCTTCTATCGTAATTCTTTTTGTTTCCATGATTCATACCTCGATTGTTAAATGGCGTCTGCTCTATGTCCAGTCTATTTTAGCACCCGCTACAGCCAATGTAAAGCCGGGAAATCCCCTTTAACCGGCTCCCCTCTCTTGAAGATTGCGGGCATTTCGTGTAAACTTAAGTTATTACAAATGATTGGAGGCTTTACCAATGAGCAATATTAACAACGTAATGAAAGAATTCAAGGCATTCATCCTCAAGGGCAACATCATCGACATGGCTGTGGGCGTCATTATCGGCGGCGCTTTCAGTAAGATTGTGACCTCTCTTGTCAATGACATTCTGATGCCCATACTGGGCGCCCTGACAGGCGGAGCCAGCTTCAACACACTCAAATACGTCATCCATCCCGCGGCCACGGTAAACGGGGCAGAAGTGGAAGAAGCCGCCATTCTCTATGGCAGCTTCCTACAAAATATATTGGATTTTCTCATTATCGGCGTATGCATGTTTTTCATGATTAAGACAGTTGCAGTTATCAGCAGCCGTCTGCGCCATGAAGAAGAGGCAAAGGAGGAGGCTCCTGCCCCGGCCGGTCCCACACAGGAAGAGCTTCTGGCTGAAATCCGCGACCTGCTAAAGGAACGCAGGGACATGGCCTGATAATCCTAGTAAAACCGAATCCGCTTGGCATTCTCCACAAATTCCCTGTTATTCCTGGTCCTTGCGAAAAGGTCAAGTATCTTTTCCACTGCATCCTCGGGTTTCAGGGAATTGGTGGCTTTGCGGATGACATCCACTGCCTCTGCTTCCTCCCTGGTCAGCAGAAGGTCATCCCTTCTGGTACCGGACTTTAATATGTCGATGGCCGGGAAGATTCGTTTCTCAGACAGTTTCCTGTCAAGCACCAGCTCCATGTTGCCGGTGCCCTTAAATTCCTCATACACAACATCATCCATACGGCTTCCGGTATCCACCAGCGCCGTGGCCAGAACGGTCAGGCTTCCGCCTTCGCGCATGTTCCTGGCTGCACCGAAGAAACGCTTTGGCATATGCAGGGCCGCCGGGTCCAGACCGCCGGATAATGTACGGCCGCTGGGTGCAACGGTCAGGTTGTATGCCCTAGCCAGCCTGGTAATGCTGTCCAGCAGAATAATGACGTCACGTCCGTGCTCCACCAGACGTTTGGCCCGTTCAATTACCATCTCGGATACCCTCTTATGACGGTCCGGCAGCTCGTCAAAGGTAGAATAGATAACTTCCACATTGGGGCCCACAATGGCCTCCCTTATGTCCGTAACCTCCTCAGGGCGCTCATCTATCAGAAGAATCATCAGATGCATGTCCGGATTATTGGTGGTGACAGCCTTGGCAACCTGCTTCAGCAGAGTCGTCTTACCTGCTTTGGGCGGTGATACAATCATACCACGCTGGCCCTTGCCTATGGGAGCCAGAAGGTCCAGGACACGCATGGCCACTGTATTCTTCTCGCCAGGCGTTTCCATATGGAGGCGCCTGTTGGGAAAAATAGGGGTCAGGTCCTCAAAGTTGGGCCTTGTCTCCGTAGCGCTTAACGAATATCCATTTACGGTCTTGATATAGAGCAGGGCTGCAAACTTCTCTGTTGCAGACTTCACCCTGCGGTTTCCCACTATAATATCCCCTGTCTTCAGATTAAATCGGCGGATTTGGGACGGAGCCACGTAGACGTCGTTTTCACCGGGAAGGAAATTTTCACAGCGGATGAATCCGAATCCGTCCGGCATAACTTCCAGTATGCCGTTTGCCTCAATCCCGCTGTCCAGCTCGGCCATATCCTGGCCGGAAAGTCCAATTGCATCATTTCTCTGGTCCGCCCTGGAAAAGCGCTCTCCCTCGTTCTGCGAAGGGGTGCTGTTCTGGCTCATGCTGCTGTTCTGGCTGTTATTTCCATGGGGTTTGGGTGACTGGGTTCTGTTCTGTGCGTACTTGTTGTCATACCCTCTTGAAATAGGGCGTCGGTTATCTGTTCCTCTGCTGTCATTGCGGTTTTCCTGATAATCCTGGCTCCTTAACTGGCTGCGTTCAGGGGCATGGGACTGGTCCTGGGAACGGTATGGTTCCTGGCTGCGGGACCCTTCCGCACCCCGGGGCGTCTCCTGGCTGCGGGCTGTTTCCGTCCTCTCCTCCCGTTTTATCTCTGCCGGCTTTACCTCCGGGTTTTTCTCCGCCTCATCGCAGAGCAAATCAATGATTTCTGCCTTTCTCAATGAACTAATGCCCTTAATTCCACGGCTCTTGGCCATTTCCTTTAACTCTGAAAGAGGCAGGGTCTGCAGTTTTTCACGCATAGTATCTCTCCTTATTAAAATCAATTCTTCACCCGCAAAAAAAGCCGGTGTACACCTTCTGTCTATGTTTACATTATCTTCTGTTCATTCAAATTCGGGGTTTATTCCAGATTTGGGAATTGCTCAGGGACTAACAGACTGCTGGCAGTATTAAGAAAACTGCCAGCTAATCTATGTATAGCCCTATTATATACACGAATATCAGAAATTGTAAAGTTAAAATTTGAGAAAATCAGCTTTTAAGCCATTTCATGTGCGCATTTATCTGTTTCTCGTATCCATTGTCAGAAGGTTTGTAAAATACCGTTCCCTCCATTCCGCCGGGCAGATACTGCTGTTCCACATAGTGCTTGGGATAGTCATGGGCATACAGGTAGCCTGCGCCATGGCCCAGCTTTGCCGCCCCCTTATAATGCTTATCCTGGAGGTGGACCGGCACAGGCATGGTCCGCTCATTCCTAACTGCTTCCATGGCCTCCTGGACCGCCATACAGGCGGCATTGCTCTTGGGCGCAGTGGCCACATAGGTCACTGCCTGGGAAAGGATAATGTTGGCCTCGGGAAGTCCGATACGCTCCGCTGCCAGGGCTGCGTTTACAGCCACCACAAGGGCCTGAGGGTCTGCGTTCCCCACATCCTCTGCAGCGCATATCATAATCCTCCTGGCTATGAACTTGATATCTTCTCCCGCATACAGCATCCGCGCCAGATAATATACGGCTGCGTCCGGGTCTGACCCCCGCATGCTCTTGATGAATGCGGATATGGTATCATAGTGGTTGTCCCCGTTCTTGTCATACCGGACAGCCCTTTTCTGAATGCATTCCTGGGCCACGGCCATATCAATGTGAATACGCCCGTCCGGCCCCTTTGCAGTGGTCAGCACCCCCAGCTCCACGGCATTTAGGGCAGCCCTTGCATCCCCATTGGCTGTGTCTGCCAGAAAATCAGCTGCATCCTCGTCAATGTCTGCGTCGTAGATACCCATGCCCCGTTCCTTGTCATAAACCGCCCTGCGAATCAGCTCCTTTACATCGTCCTTTTCCAGGGGCTTGAGTTCAAATATCCTGGACCTGGATAGAAGGGCTCCGTTTACTTCAAAATAGGGGTTCTCCGTGGTGGCGCCAATCAGTATCAGCGTCCCGTCCTCCACAAAGGGAAGAAGGTAATCCTGCTGTCCTTTATTAAAGCGGTGAATCTCATCCACAAACAGTATGGTCTTCCTTCCATACATGCCGATGTTGTCCTTGGCCTCCTTCACCACTTCCTCCATGTCCTTTTTCCCTGCCACCGTTGCATTAATCTGCCTGAAATCCGCACTTGTGGTATTGGCAATGACCTTGGCCAGGGTAGTCTTACCGGTTCCAGGAGGTCCGTAAAAAATAACGGACCCCAGCTTATCCGCCTGTATGGCCCGGTACAGCAGCTTATCCTTTCCCACAATATGCTGCTGCCCCACCACCTCATCCAGGGTTCTCGGACGGAGCCTGGACGCCAGGGGCGACTCCTTCTCCATATCCTTTTCTCTCATATAATCAAATAAATCCATATCCGTCTTCTCCTCAGTCAATCAGCAGTTCATCCACCGTAACAAAAGTATAGCCCCGCTTCGTGAGCGTGTCAACGATTTCCAGGGCAGCTTCCACGGAAGTGGGAAAAATATCATGCATCAGTATGATATCCCCGTCCTCCACATCCTTCACCACGCGTTTCACAATGCGGTTGGTATTGCGCAGTTTCCAGTCCAGAGAATCCACGGACCAAAGTACGGTGGTCATGCCGACCCTGCACTCCAGCTCCTCATTCCAGTCCCCATAGGGCGGCCGCATGTACTGGGGCCGTTCTCCTATAATACCCTCAATCATCCGGCTGGTCCTGTCCACGGCCTGGCAGACCGCATCCGAACCAGCCTTTGTGAGCTGTATATGGCTGTAGCTGTGATTTCCAATCAGATGTCCCTCCGCCTTCATGCGCTTTACAATTTCCTCATTTCCCTCTATATTCTGCCCCATAAGGAAAAAGGTGGCTCTCACATTCCTTTCTTTCAGCCCGTCCAGCAGTTTTTCCGTGTAATCCCCATTGGGTCCGTCGTCAAAGGTCAGAGCCACGCATTTTCCTTCCAGTCCCTTGGCCCGGTCCAGAGTGTCCCCTCCCTCCCTGACCCAGGAGCCCTCGTCAGCCGACACATGGGCCGGCGTCCCCCCTCTTACCGCATGGATAAGGCCGCCCAGCAGCAGAAGGTCCGCTATGCATACAGCCGCCAGGAGTTTTTTCTTATTTATCAGCTTCACCCTGTTTCCCTCTCTTATTTCACATCCTTATCTATCCAGTATATGTGCGGGGACAATGTAAAAATGCTTTTACCTTTTACTCCATGCCGCAGTCCCTGAAAATGAATAATTAAGAAGGAAACAGCGCCGGGACTGCTCCCGGCGCCGCACTGCTGTACATATGTTATATCGGACTTATTTTATATGGTAATTGTTATATCATCTTTAAAGCCTGCTTCCTACTGTCCCGGTCCCACGGGTGTTACCACCACGCCCGGTCCTCCGGAGGAGCCTGTGACAGCCTGTCCTGAACCCGGAGCCTGGGTGGATACCCCGCCGTTCTGTGAAGACTGGGGCGCCTGGTTCTGGACATTCCCATTCTGGCCGTCCCCTGCCTCATTGCCCGTTTCCCGGACAACCTGGCTGAGCACTCCGCTTCCATCGGCATTGTAAGCAACGCCTCCTATATCCACCGTAGTGCCTGTTGCCATACGGCCTGTGGACGGGTCCATATAGTAGTGAAGGCCGCCCACCTCGATAACGCCTTTGGCCATACGCCCGGAGCCTTCAAAGTAATACCATGCCCCGTCCATCTCGCGCCAGCCCGTAGCCATGGCACCGGAACCCTTAAGATAATACCGCTCCCCGCCATCATCCAGCCATCCGGTCTGCATCACACCTTCCTGGCTGCTGTAATACCAGGTTCCGTTATCATTAATCCAGCCCCTGGAAAGCGCTCCTGAGCTGTCCAGATAATACCACTTTCCATTCTGGCTGGTCCATCCTCTGGCCATGGCGCCATTGCCTTCCAGGAAGTATCTGCGGCCGCCGTCATCCAGCCACCCGGTCTGCATCACGCCCTCCTGGTTGCTGTAGTACCAGGTTCCGCCATCATTAATCCAGCCCTTGGAAAGCGCGCCTGAACTGCCGAAGTAATACCACTTCCCGCTGTCGGATTTCCAGCCGGTTACCATCTTACCGGTGGTATCGTCCAGATAATAGGACTTGCCGGACTGGGAGAGCCAGCCCCTGGACACCAGGCCGTCCCCGTTCATATAATACCATGTACCGTCATCCTGAATCCAGTTATTTTTCTGCTTTACGTAGTTCTGGTAATAGTAAGTCTGGCCGTTGATGGTCCTCCATGTATTAGCCGGAATCACAGAGGTGAAATCCCTGAACTGGAAATCAATATCCACATTTCCGCTTATGCCGTTTACAGCGCCTGTACTGGTCGCCTGCCACATTACCGGATTCTGGTAAGCCGGTTTAGCAGAATACCGCGCCACCCACACAGGATAATTCATCTTGCTCATGTCCAGCTTGTTGGCAAGCCAGTTGTCATTTGCATAGATAACCGGATAATAGCCTGCCTCTGAAATCCGCCCGCAGAATGCATTGGCAATGGCCGCCAGCTCATCCTTTGACAGGGTTCCCTGGGTGGAATCCTCCATGTCAAACGCCACCGGATAAGAGACCGGGTAATCGTGAATCAGGTTGAGGACAAAATTCGCCTCCTCCACTGCCATCTCCGGCGTCATGGCCAGGGAATAGATATAGACGCCCACCTTGACGCCTGCCGCGCTGGCCTGCTGGATATTCCTGTGGAAATATGGGTCCACCGCCCCCTTTGACCGGGTGCCCAGCATGACGAAAGACACGTCATCCGCAGCCACCTGGCCCCAGTTAATATCCCCCTGCCACCTGGATACGTCGATTCCGCGAAACAGTACATTATTGATGGAGGACCCGTCCGGCATCTGGTATACGCCGTTTACCTTCTTCCATGCATTGGGATTAGCAGCAGCCTGGCCCGAGGTGCTTCCTGTCCCGGAGGCTGTTCCCGTACTGCCGGTGGAGCTCTGTCCCGGTCCCACGGGAGATATGACCGTGGGGGACTGGGTTTCCCCCGGTCCCACGGCCAGGGATGTACCTGCGGGCATGATAATCCCTGCTCCGATAAGCCCTGCCAGGGCAAGCGCGTGGCAGCGTTTCATAAGCTGCGTCGTATTTTTCATAGTCTTCTCCTCATACCTTTGTATTTTTCAAAAAAAGAAGGGATGTCCAGCCATCCGCTGTCACATCCCCCCTTATTAAACTGCTGTAAATCAACCTGGTCCGTCTGTCCGTCCAGGTTCAAGCGCAGTTGATGAGCCGGATGGGCTGTTATTGGAATTGCTGCTGGTAGGGCCGCTGGTACTGTTTCCGGTACCGCCCGGAGTACCGCTGCTGATGCCGGAGCCGGAAGAACCGGATACACCAGGTCCGCCGCTGCTGCCGGAGCTGCCGGTACTGCTGTTGTTCACAGTTCCAGGTGTCTGGGCTGATACGCCGTTGGCATTCTGGCATACGCCGCTGCCGTCAAAGTTATACTGCACGCCGTTAATGGTAGCCGTTGTGCCTGCAATCATCTTACCCTCGTTGGCAGGGTTCAGATAGTAGTACTTGCCGTCCAGCTGAATCCATCCCGTCATCATATGTCCGTTGCTGTTGAAGTAATGCCAGGAATTATCAATCTGCTTCCAGCCCGTGGACATCTTGCCGTTGCTTGTATCCATATAATATTTGTTGCCTTCGCTGTCGCTCAGCCAGCCAATCAGCATCCGGCCGTCCGTATTCAGGTAGAAATAGTCGTTATCCACTTTAGCCCAGCCAGTCATCATCTTACCGTCCGTGCCAAAGAGGTACCAGTTGTCCTTAATCTGTGCCCAGGAATTAACCACGCACTTTCCGTTGCTCTGGAAATAATACCAGGCGCCGTCCATCTCACGCCAGCCCGTTGCCATGGTTCCGTTGCCCCGCATAAAGTAGAAATCATTGCCAATCTTCAGCCAGCCCGTTACCATGCTGCCGTCATTCAGCAGATAATACCACTTGCCGTACTCCGGATTAATCCATCCCATGGCCATAAGGCCGTTTGGCCTGAAGAAATACCATTTTCCGTCAATCTGCTTAAAACCTGTAGACATATATCCCGTGGATAAATCCATATAATACCAGCCCTCGCTGGTCTGAAGCCATCCTGTATGTGTCTGTCCATTATAGATATACGTCCAATTATCATTGGATTTGCTCCATCCGTCTGCTGCATAGCTGGTAAATACAGACCCCAATGACATGGCCCCAATCATACCGGCTGCCGCGATTGCTGCCCAGTACTTTTTATATCCCATTTGTCATCCTCCTCGCCTGGTATATCCGGTCAGGGACACAGTTGTCCCCAACCTTTTACATATCTCCGATTATAGCACAATCCCATATTCATTTGGTAACAAATTTATTACAATTTCCGTAATTTCCTATAATATTTTTTTGCATACCGGTACATGATGATGGTGTATTCCCCGAACTCATCCCCCAGAATGCTTTTGTACACAGCCCACAGACACCACAGGAATCCTCCCAGGGCGGCATTGGCATAAAGGGCAAACAGCTCGTCCCCAGAGGGCTCCCTCTGAAGATACATCCTGAAAAGCCGTTCCATGTCCTCCTCATTGTAATAGGAATAAATAGCGCACATAGATACATCCATCACAGGGTCACACATGCCTGCATACTCCCAATCCAGTAGTTTTACACTGCCGTCTTCAAAAAAAAGGAAGTTATCCACATTTGCGTCAATATGACACAGGCATTTTGGGCGTTCCATCTTGTCAAGGGTATCCATGAGCCAGTCCATCCACCCCTTCACTTCCTCATAGTCTTCAAACAAAAGGGCCCCGTGGCTCCTGCACAGCTTTTCATAAAAGCTGATTCTCTCCCGGATATCAAAGGAATGGGCCACTGTAATGCCTGACTGGTGAAGGAAGCGCACCATGGACATGCATTTTTCCATATCCGACCAGTCAGCTGAATCCGCATTTCTGGCTCCTTCATAGTAATCTGCTATTTTATAACCTGTCTTTTCGTTCATGTACAATACATGCTCCGTGATTTTCAGCGGGGCTATGGCATCATAGACGGTTTTTTCCTGTTTCCTGTTAATCAGAAGCCCGGTTCCCGGCCCGGGTATGCGGCAGATACAGTGACGGTCCTCCACCTTAAAAAGAAATGACTTATTGGTCATGCCTGCCTTCAGGCAGCGTATGTCCTTAATATGGGATTCCGGCACCTTAAACACCTCTGCAACCAGCCTCATGGCTGCATTGTCAGAATGATTCTGATAGCGTGGGTCGAACAGACGCAGCTCCTCCAGGTTCTCAAACTCATATACCTGGTCATCCGGCTGGCGGTTCACATCCATTTCTATCTCATCCCATACGGATGCCGCCAGACCACTGGCTGCCTGGGCTGCTTCCAGCAATCCGCTGTTTTCCTCCTCCAGCCGCCGCCTGGCCTCCCCCTCCAGCATATCCACATAGACCTGTTCCCAATAAAACTGTTCTGTTCCCGGAGTCTTATAGTAGGCTTCCAGCACAGGCAGGAACTGCCTGGAAAATTCCCGCGAAAAATAAGCCGGACCGTACATGACCCACTGGTCCCGCCCTCCTACCTTTACATCCGTTATCCTTCCCTTCTTGTTGAAGCAAAGGCACCACTCCTTTGTTTCTCCCTTCTGGAAAACCGAGCTGTACCAGGCCCCGCACTCATAGGCGTGGTACATGTTCTCCCGCATCCAGTTGTCCGACGACAGGACGTACATGTTGCGTCCTTCCAGCACCTTCCTGGCCCGGTAAATGGTGGTCAGGGTATTCTTGCTGGTATATTCAGGATTGTACAGAAGCTCCACGTCGTATTTATCAATAAGGTATTCGAATTTCTCCTTCAGATATCCCACGGCTATGGTTATGTTCCTGATGCCCGCTTCGTGAAGCTGCTTAATCTGGCGCTCTATCATACGCTCCCCAAAGACCTCAAGAAGCCCTTTGGGTGTCTCAAAGGTCAGGGGTACAAAGCGGGAGCCAAATCCGGCTGCTATAATAAGGGCGCCGTCCACCTTATATGGGTCTAACAGCTTCTGCCCCTCCGGCATAAGCCGCCACCTGGCCTTGCCCTTTGGGCTGTTTTCCTCCCCTATATATCCCTTTGCCAGGCATTCCTTAATTAAGCCATTGGCCGTGCCCAGGGAGACATCCAGCTTTCCGGCCAGCTCCCTCTGGGTGATATCCGGCTGCTCCAGTACTGCCCTGCATACAAGTCCATGTCTGTCCATTGTGAAATCCTCGCTTCCCCGCCTGTTTATGTTCAAATTTATCTTTTTATAAAAATATATGAACATTATATCACACAATTTAAAAAATGCAAGTAAACGGTAAATGAAAATATCATCCAGCCAAAACTATCCGGAATACGAAAAAAGCCTGCCCATTGACCGGCAGACTCTTTTCCGTTTATCTGTGATATCACTTGATACCCTGATATCCATTTTTATGATACCCTGATATCTGTTTTTCCGGACTTACACCTCAAATATCAAATCCCCATAACTGGGCATCGGCCACAGTTCCTTATCCACAATCATCTCCAGCCTATCCACCGGAGCCCGGAGAGCCTCCATGGCAGGCACTACCTCTCTGTGGAATGCAATGGCCTGGACCTTGCCGCCTTCAGCGGCGGAAGCCTTTTCCGTTGCCTCTAAGAGACGGGCAAGAGCTGTCTTTGTCTCTGCAAGCAGCCTGGAAGTCTCCAAGAGCAGCTCTGTCTGGGTGCTCACATCCGCTTCCTGGCATACGCCCTTTACAGCGCCGATGGATGCGGCCAGCTGCGTGGTATACTTGATGACTGCAGGGATAATGGACTTGCTGGCCATGTCATACATGGTTCTGGCCTCAATATTAATGGCCTTGGAATAGTTCTCATATTCCACCTCGGACCTGGACTCCAGCTCAGCCCTTGTGAATACCCCGAACGCCTCGAAGAGCTTCACTGCCTTATCTGTTGTCAGGGCCGGGATTGCCTCCACCATGGAGCGGATGTTTGGAAGTCCTCTCCTCTCAGCCTCCGCCACCCACTCGTCTGAATATCCATTTCCATTGAAAATGATTCTCTTATGCGCGGCCAGGGTTTCCTTGATGAAATCATGTACAGCCATATCAAAGTCCTCTGCCTTCTCCAGCATGTCGGCTGCTTCCTTAAAGCCTTCCGCCACAATGGTGTTCAGCACGGTATTGGGAGAAGCAATGGAGTCCGAGGACCCCACCATGCGGAACTCAAATTTATTGCCGGTAAAGGCAAAGGGTGATGTACGGTTCCTGTCCGTGGCATCCTTATCCAGGTCAGGAAGAATGTCAACGCCGGTCTTTAAGGTGCCGCCCTGCTTGGAGTGGGTCGCCTCGCCGGTGCTGCACAGCTGGTCGATTACATCCTCAAGCTGCTCTCCCAGGAAAATGGATATGATGGCAGGAGGAGCTTCGTTGGCTCCCAGTCTGTGGTCATTTCCCACGTCAGAGGCGGATTCCCTGAGCAGGTCTGCATGGATATCCACTGCCTTGATGATACATGCCAGTACCAGGAGAAACTGGATGTTTTCATGAGGCGTGTCGCCCGGATTCAGGAGATTGGTGCCGTCATCCGCTGTCAGGGACCAGTTGTCGTGCTTACCGGAGCCATTGACGCCTGCAAACGGCTTCTCATGCAGAAGGCAGGCCATGCCGTGGCGCCCGGCCACCTTCTTAAGCGTCTCCATAACAATCTGGTTATGGTCAACCGCCTGGTTCACGCCCTCGTAGATGGGCGCAAGCTCATGCTGGGCCGGAGCCACCTCGTTGTGCTGTGTCTTGGCAGGCACTCCTAATTTCCACAGCTCTTTATTTACATCGTTCATGTAAGAGCCGATTCTCTCACGGATGGCGCCAAAGTAATGGTCCTCCAGCTCCTGCCCCTTGGGAGGCATTGCGCCGAATAAGGTGCGGCCTGTGTAAATCAGGTCCTTGCGCTGTAAATATTTCTCCCTGTCCACCAGAAAGTATTCCTGCTCAGCGCCAACAGACGGAGCCACCCGCCTGGCCGTGGTGTTTCCAAAGAGACGGAGTATCCTTAACGCCTGCTCGTTAACCGCCTGCATGGAGCGCAGCAGAGGCGTCTTCTTATCCAGGGCCTCTCCCTTATAGGAACAGAAGGAGGTCGGAATGCACAAAGTCACGCCAATGGCGTCTTCCCGCAGAAAGGCCGGAGAAGTACAATCCCACACCGTATATCCTCTGGCCTCAAAGGTGGCGCGCAGACCGCCGGATGGGAAGGAAGATGCGTCCGGCTCGCCCTTAATCAGCTCCTTGCCGGAAAATTCCATGATTACCTTTCCGTCGGAGGGAGCAGAGATAAAGGAATCATGCTTCTCCGCAGTCACTCCTGTCAGAGGCTGGAACCAGTGGGTATAGTGTGTGGCCCCTCTCTCAATTGCCCAGTCCTTCATGGCGTGGGCAACCACATCTGCAATACTGGGGTCCAGCTCCGCCCCGTCTTCGATGGTCTTCTTTAACTTCCTGTACACGCTCTTTGGCAGACGGTCCCTCATCACCGCGTCATTGAATACATTTTTACCGAACATCTCCGATACATTCAATACATCGCTCATAGAATTTTCCATCCTCTCTTTTTTATCTTCCTTTTCCAAAATCCTTCTTTTCACGTAATTATATTAAGTCCGCGCGGATATATAATAAAAAGGTGCTCTCCCTTTGAGAGAGAACACCTTTGTTCTTTATTAAAATAAACCATTTCCACTGAAATTGCAAGTGGTTTTTAAATAAAAACACATTTTTATTCTAATAAGGATTATTAAGTTATATTAATAACTGATGTCGAATATAACACTGTGAGTTATAAATAAGCCGGTATACCGGATATTATGCCTTGCCAACGGAACCAAACAGCTCCATCTTTTCCTTAACCGTTGCCCTGATTGCATCAGCGCCCGGAGCCAGAAGCTTTCTTGGGTCAAAGCCCTTGCCCTTCTGGTCCTTGCCTGCCTCAATGTATTCCCTGGTGGCTGCTGCAAAGGACAGCTGGCACTCTGTGTTTACATTGATTTTGGCAACGCCCAGGCTGATGGCCTTCTGAATCATATCCTCAGGGATACCTGTGCCGCCGTGAAGAACCAGGGGCATATCTCCTACAGCTGCCTTTACCTGCTCTAATACGTCGAAACGCAGACCTGGCCAGTTCTCAGGATATTTACCGTGGATATTGCCGATACCTGCTGCCAGGAAATCAATTCCCAGGTCAGCGATAGCCTTACACTCCTGAGGGTCAGCGCACTCGCCTAAGCCTACCACGCCGTCTTCCTCGCCGCCGATGGAGCCAACCTCTGCCTCCAGAGACAGGCCCATGGCATGTGCTACCTTAACCAGCTCCTTTGTCTTCTCGATGTTCTCCTCAATCGGATAATGGGAACCATCAAACATGATGGAGGAAAATCCTGCTTTGATACATTTATAGCAGCCATCGTAAGTACCATGGTCCAGATGCAGGGCAACCGGAACCGTGATGTTCAGTTCTTCCATCATGGCTTCAACCATGGCAGCAACTGTCTTAAATCCTGTCATATACTTTCCTGCGCCCTCGGATACGCCCAGGATAACCGGAGATTTCAGTTCTTCTGCTGTCAGCAGTACGGACTTTGTCCACTCCAGGTTGTTGATGTTGAACTGGCCAACTGCGTACTTGCCTTCCCTTGCTTTCTCAAGCATGTCTTTTGCTGAAACTAACATATTATACCTCCTTATAACTTTGTTATTTTATTAACTATCTCACCCATTATATCGCATACGCGAACAAAAAGGAAGATGTTTTTCATTTAATCAGCTGATGCCCAGGATGTCCTTTACCTCGGCCTTCATATCATCCGCGCCGCATTCCCTGCTGTGGCGGATGGCTGCATGGCGGATTTCCTCCACTGCCTGGGGAACAGCCACGCCGGACAGGGCGCTGAGGGCATCCACAATTTCAAACTCATCCCTGCCTTCCAGTCCCTCTCTGCCTGCAATGGCTTCCATTACGCTGTGGGAGAATTTATAGGGGCTGGCCGTGGATGCTATGACGGTCTTTGTGTCATCCCCGCTTTCTTTCCTGTAATTTCCGTACACAGTGGCTGCAACGCCTGTGTGGGTGTCGATGAGATAGCCCGTGTCATCAAACAGCTTCCTGATGGTGACAGCATTCTGCTCCTGGGTGGCAAAACCTCCCGCAAAATCGGACATAAAGGCCCGCATCTCAGGCGTCACCTCATATCTTCCTTCCTCAGAAAGTCTCTGCATCAGGCTTTTATTCGCAAGGGCGTCGCATCCTGCGCTCAGGTAGATAAGGCGCTCCAGGTTGCTGGAAATAAGGATATCCATGGACGGTGAATTGGTGAGTATGAACTCCCTCCTCCTGTCATAGGTTCCCGTGGTGAAAAAGTCGTAGAGGACTTTGTTGTCATTGGAAGCGCATACCAGCGTCTTCACAGGAAGTCCCATGCGTTTGGCAAAATAGGCTGCAAGGATGTTGCCGAAATTGCCGGTGGGCACCACCACATTGATTTTTTCGCCCTTTTCTATCTCTCCCGCCTCTAACAGTTTGGCATAAGCATATACATAGTATACAATCTGCGGAACCAGACGGCCGATGTTAATGGAGTTTGCCGAGGAAAACTGGAAACCTTTCCCTGCAAGCTCTGCCTCCAGGGCCTTGTCCCCAAAGATTTTTTTCACGCCGGTCTGGGCATCGTCAAAATTGCCGTGGATGGCCACCACAGAGGTGTTGTCCCCTTTCTGGGTACGCATCTGCAGCTCCTGGACCTTGCTGACTCCGTCCTTGGGATAGAATACAATGATACGGGTACCGGGCACATCTGCAAACCCGGCCATGGCCGCTTTGCCCGTATCCCCGGATGTGGCTGTGAGAATCACGATTTCCCGGTCCACATTGTTTTTCTTAGCAGCTGTGGTCATGAGATGCGGCAGGATGGACAGAGCCATGTCCTTAAATGCAATGGTGCTTCCGTGATACAGCTCAAGGTAATATGCTCCGTCAGCCTTTGCAAGGGGCGCAATCTCTTCTGTATCAAACTTGCTGTCATAAGCCCTGGCAATACAGCTCTTAAGCTCCTCCTGCGTATAATCTGTCAGAAACAGCTTCATGACCTCATACGCCGTTTCCTGGTATGTCATGGATGCCAGCTTCTCAAGGGGTACATCCAGTTCCGGAATACCGGACGGCATAAACAGGCCGCCGTCCTTTGCAAGGCCCTGTAAGATGGCCATGGAAGCCGTCACTTCCTTTTCACCGCCTCTTGTACTCTGATAGGTTAATCCCATACTCTTTTTCCTCGCTTTACCATTTCTCAATTCGTAATGTTACCAAAATATTAACATATTTCCCGGTCAGACGCAACTGTAAACACGGATACCTTCCTTTTCCGTCCTTTATCTGGTATACTGATACAGCCTGTCCTGATACTGCCGGGTCCTTACCCGCCGCCGTATCCAGAGACGGCCCAATACACCCGGGAGGGACATCATCATGACCTATGAACATATTGTTACGGGAACCTTCATAAGCCGGCCCAACCGCTTCATCGCCCATGTGGAAACAGGGGGCAGGAGGGTTGTCTGCCATGTAAAAAACACCGGACGGTGCAGGGAGCTTCTGCTTGCGGGAGCCACGGTCATACTGGAATTCCATCCGGGCGCCGCCCTTGCAGGCAGAAAGACGGAGTATGACCTGATTGGCGTGTATAAAGGGGAACTGCTCATCAACATGGATTCCCAGGCCCCCAACAAGGCTGCCTGGGAATGGCTTACCGCACTGGGGGAAAACCGGCCCCCGGAAACGTCCTGCCTGCCTCCTGGTTCTTATGTACCCTTTGACATACGGCGGGAAGTCACCCATGGAGACTCCCGGTTTGACCTGGCCTTCTCCCTTAGGCACCGGGAAACAGACGCTGTATCACCGGCCTTTATGGAAGTCAAGGGCGTAACCCTGGAGGAACATGGCCTGGCCATGTTTCCTGATGCGCCCACGGAACGGGGCATCAAGCACCTGAAAGGCCTTATAAGGGCCCGTGAAGAGGGTTATGAAGCCTATGTCCTGTTTGTCATCCAGATGAAAGGTGTTCAGGGTTTTACCCCCAATGATATCACCCATCCGGCCTTCGGGGAGGCGCTCAGACAGGCTCATAAGGCCGGCGTCCATGTGCTGGCATACGACTGTCTCATTACCCCTGATACCATGGCTGTGGATTTGCCGGTAAGGGTTATGCTGGATTAGGGCAATACGATACGCTTCAGGCAATTCAGGCCAGGGCCTCCACAAGGGAGGCCCTGGCTGTTTCAGCATTTATTTTAATTATTATAACCGCAGGCTGCAGGAATTGCAGGAATTGCAATTGTTCCAATTGCAGCAATTATTACAGGAGCAGCGGCAGTTTGAAGCAGCAGCAGTCCTGCCTGCCGCCTGGGCAGCCGTCCTTGCCTCAGCAGACTGATTGCAGTTGTTGTTGGCATAGAATCCCGCCATATATCCCTGCCAGTATAAATCGCAGTTCCGGCCGGAGCCGCTGCCTGACCCGGCTGCCGTCGCTGCGGCGGCGCAGTTCCCGCTGGCAGCTGCCGTTCTGGCGAATCCTGCGTCCCCTGCATAATAAGTTCCCTCATACGTTCCTGCATATCCATTCCAACCATTACAATCATTATAATTCATAGTGTTAATCTCCTTTCATCTAGGTTGTACTTTATTATACGGGGCCGGGCCAAAAGTGTGACAACCCTGTTTTATTCCCATAGATACGTACTTTGCATATAATATCATAACAACCCTGAACGGTGATTCACTATGGTCTATCCCCTACATGAACTGAATCCGGGAGAACGGGCGGAAATCGTCTGGGTCATCAGCGAACCGCCCATGTCCCTGCGGCTGGAAGAGCTGGGATTTACCGCAGCGGCCCAGGTAACCTGTGTCATGAAGGGCCGCCGGGACCGCATGTCCGCCTACCAGATACAGGGCACGGTCATTGCCCTCAGACCCCAGAATGCCAGGGAGGTACTGGTGCGGCCTCTGGAACGGATTTGAAAAACAATCCGCCTTAATACCGGTTGTCAAATACGCGGGTGGACTTCTTTTCGCTTCTTGGAAGCTCGCCCAGTTCCACCAGCTTTACCACCGGAGTCAGGCCAATCCGCCCCTTGAACTGATTCTGGATTTCGATTTCCAGTGCATATTTGTTGATTGAGGGATTTGTCTCCACGAAAAGGGTCAGCACATCCTTGCCCATCAGATGGTCCACCATGACCTGGTATTCGCTGGAAGCACCTTCTATGGAGCTTAACAATTCCTCTATCTGGCTTGGGAATATGTTTACGCCCTTGACCTTGACCATATCGTCGGTGCGTCCAATCAGGGTTCCGATTCTCGGATAAGGGGAACCGCAGGGACAATCCCCCGGCACGATTCTGGACAGGTCATGGGTGCGGTAGCGAATCAGGGGTGCCCCCTCCTTTTTCAGGGTGGTGATGACGATTTCCCCCACCTCCCCGTCAGGCAGCACCTCGCCTGTCTTTGGGTCCACTATCTCGATGTAAATATAATCATCCCAGTAGTGCATGGCTCCCTGCTTCTCGCAGTTAATGGCAATTCCCGGCCCGTATACTTCCGTAAGGCCATAGATGTCAAACAGGTCCACTCCCAGCTCTGACGCTATCCTGTTCCTCATCTTCTCGCCCCAGCGCTCGGAACCAATAACGCCCTTCCTCAGATGGATGCGCTCCCCAATCCCTCTCTTGGCAATCTCCTCGGCCAGCAAAAGAGCGTAGGAGGAAGTGGCGCACAGAACCGTGGACTTCATATCCATCATCATGCGCAGCTGTTTATCCGTGTTGCCCGGCCCCATGGGAACGGTCATGGCGCCCAGGCGCTCGGCTCCCAGCTGGAAACCGATTCCGGCTGTCCACAGTCCGTATCCCGGCGTAATCTGGATACGGTCCAGATTGGTGATGCCCGCCATCTCATAGCAGCGCGCAAACATCAGCGCCCAGTCATCCACATCCTTCTGGGTATAAGGGATGATAACCGGCGTTCCCGTGGTACCTGAGGAAGAATGGATGCGCACAATTTCCTCCTCCGGAGCAGCCATCAGTCCCAGCGGATATGCTTCCCTTAAATCACCCTTCCAGGTAAAAGGAAGCTTTTCAAAGTCCTCCTGGGACTGTATCTGATTCACATTGACGCCTTCCAGCTTATGTTTATAAAAGCACTCCTTGGCCGTCAGTTTCTTGAGCTGTTCCTTAATGAGAAGGAACTGGGATTCTTTCATCTTCATCTGGTTAATCCTCCGTTTATCTTTTCATGGCGCTGGCTTCTGCGCCCAGCTTCAGGGCCTTCATATTCATGTCCTTAAACTTCTTTGGCACCCTCTTTTCAATGGCTGCCTCCATCTCCTCCAGGGAAATGCCTATCAGTCCGCTGGCAATGGCTGCTCCCAGCAGGGCCACATTCATCACCTTGGAGGAACCGCACTCCCTGCCGATGGATGCCGCATCCACCACCACCAGATTCTCTGCAGCGCGCTCCAGATATTCCATCATCTCCCGGCCCGTGTAGGCTCCTCCGGTCAGGGAGGCTGTCACCGGCCGTATGGGGGCCGGGGATACCACCACGCAGCCGTCTTTTTTCAGGTACGGCAGACACCGTACAGCCTCCGCCGGTTCAAAGCCAATGAGCACATCAGCCCCGCAGTGTGGTATCAGCGGAGAATATATCTCCCCGCCGATGCGCACATGGCTCACCACGCTCCCGCCTCTCTGGGCCATGCCTATGGTCTCAGCTCCCCTGGCTTCCATTCCCTTTTCCATGGCTGCCAGAGCTATGAGGCGTGATGCAAGGACAGTGCCCTGGCCGCCCACTCCGCACAATAATACATTTTTTGTCATCTTAATTACCTCGCTCTCCAAGCATCTTCCGGGTCCCCTTTGTCAGGAACAGGACTATTTAACCGTTTCAATGGCATTCACAGAACAAATCTGGCTGCAAAGGCCGCATCCGGTACACAGGCCGCTGTCGATGCGCACCATATCCCCGTCCAGCACCAGCGCCGGACATCCAATCTCATTAATGCAGGTCCTGCAGTTCACGCAGCTGTCCTCCACAATCCTGCATTTGCGGGAGCTCTTTATGATGGCTGCGCAGGGAGACTTGAAGATGACTGCTTTCACGCCCTTCATGGCGGACAGCTTAAGCACAGCGTCCACACATGCATTTAAATCCAGGGCATCCACGGTGACAATATGCTTCACGCCAATGCCCTCCAGCACCTTTGTTATGTCCACCTTATCCACTACATTGCCCATCATTGTATGGCCTGTACCCGGATGGGGCTGGTGTCCTGTCATGGCCGTGGTGGAGTTGTCCAGAATACACAGGGTCAGACTGGCCTCATTGTATACCGCATTGACAATGCCTGTCAGGCCGGAGGCAAAAAAGGTGGAATCCCCCACAAAGGAAAAATACCGTTTATCAGGCTCCACGCGCTGCATCCCCTGGGCCATGGTAATCCCGGCCCCCATACACAGACAGGTGTCCACCATATCCAGAGGCTTTGCGTTCCCCAGGGTATAGCACCCGATATCGCCGCAGTAAACTCCCTCTGCCGGCTCCCCGCCTTCCTCCAGGCCCTCGTTCAGCTTCTCCATGGCCCGCTTTACCGCGTAGAAGGATGCCCGGTGGGGACATCCAGCGCACAGGACCGGCGGACGGACAGGAAGCGGCGGTACGGGCAGGGAGTTATCCGGCCGGACCGGGCAGCCCTCCAGTTCCTTCAGGTACTGAACATACGGTTCTCCCAGATACTCCTCCAGAACCTTTCTGACAGACTCCACGGAATTCTCACCGGCCGGCTGGACCTCCCCGGTGAGCTTGCCCTTGACTTCCAGAGGCAGATGGTGTCTGCCGCTGAGAAGAAGCATCTCCTGTTCCAGTACAGGGTCCAGCTCCTCCACGGCCATCACCTCATCCAGCCCTTCTGCAAACTCCAGAAGCAGACGCTCCGGCATGGGATTGGGGGTGGATACCTTGAGCACTCTTGCTCCCTTGTATCCGTTCAGGGCTTCCATGACAAACTCATAGCTGATGCCATGGGTGATGATGCCTCTGACCGTATTCCCCTCTTCCCTATGTAACAGGTTGAATCTGTAACCCGAAAAATCCTCCCCTATAATGGGATTCCGGGCCTCTATCATCCTGTGGTTTGCATGGGACAGCCTGGGGAAAATAACCCATTTGCCGGAGTCCTTTACAAATCCCTCAGGCGCCGGAAGCTTAATCCTCTCCTTAAGCTCCACGCTGGCACATCCGTGGCAGAGTCTTGTGGTGGGGCGGAACAAAACCGGAGTATGGTATTTCTCAGAATATTCAAAGGCATCCTTTATCATCTCATATGCCTCTTCCGGCGAACTGGGGTCAAATACCGGCAGCTTGGAAAACTGGCCGAACCGGCGTGTGTCCTGCTCTGTCTGGGACGATATGGGACCCGGGTCGTCAGCCACAACAACCACCATGCCTCCCTTTACCCCCACGTAAGCCAGGCTCATCAGAGGGTCTGAGGCCACGTTGAGCCCCACCTGCTTCATGGTAACCATGGTCCTGGCTCCGGTATAGGCTGCGGCGGCCGCCACCTCCATACCTGCCTTTTCATTGACAGACCACTCTACATAGATATCTCCGGGATTATGCTTGGCAACCGTTTCCAGTACCTCTGTGGACGGCGTTCCCGGATAACCGGAAACCACCTGTACGCCTGCCCGGACCGCTCCCAGGCCGATAGCCTCATTACCCATTAAAAATGATTTGGACATTCCCATTCTCCTTCCCAACTGCGTTTTGTCTGAGATGTGATTTGATACCATTATATGCAAAAAGGCCTGTCCTTTCAAGAAAGGACAGGCCTGAATCCCAAAATGCCTGCGGTACCACCTTAACTTTTACTGCTCTCTCAAACATGCACCGTACATCCGGTACTGTACATGCTCTGCCCTTAACGCAGGCCTGCGGTCCAGATACTCGGCGCGTAAGCTGTCAGCTGACGGCCTTTCCCCTTTCCCTCAGCGGTCCATTTGCCGGCCGGCCTGTTACAGGGATTCCACCATCCCCTGCTCTCTGTAAACGCCCTCTACGGTTTGATTTCCGCCTCATCGGTTTATTAATTGCAATCCTCATTCCAAGCATACGACAGCTCAGAATATCCCGGCAGCCTGGCTGCCGGCAAAGATTCAGCATACTAGATATTATACAAGTTTTCCATCAGATGTCAAACATTTTTTAGCCTGAAACATCTGCAGAACCACACCGGTCATCTACTGGTCATTGGTCAGCTTAAAGTAATCCAGAATATAGAATACCAGACTCAGAATCATGCCGACCACACAGGCCAGCACCATTCCGGTGAGCTGCACATTGCCGAACTTCACGGCGATTCCCGACAAGCCCGTGACAAATATGACGGAAGTCAGGGCCAGATTTCTGGAATTTCCGTAATCAACCCTGGAATCCACCAGGATGCGCAGTCCCGAGGTTCCAATCATACCGTAGAGCAGGAAGGAAATGCCACCGATGACAGGACCCGGTATGGTGCTGATAAGGGTGGAGAACTTGCCGATAAAGGAGCACACAATGGACAGCACGGCTGCTCCCGCAATCACGCGCACGCTGTATACGCGGGTGATTGCCATGACGCCGATGTTCTCCCCATAGGTGGTGGTTGGCACGGAGCCAATCAGACCGGATATCATGGTGGAGAAATTATCTCCGAACAGGGAACGGTGAAGACCGGGGTCCTTCAACAGGTCCCTGCCCACAATCTTGCTGGTGACCACCTGATGTCCTATGTGCTCAGAAGTAATGACCAGAAGCACAGGAAGGATAATCATGATGGCTTCCAGGTTGAATTTAGGTGTGCTGAAATTGGGCAGGGCAAATACGGGGGCCGCCGCCACCTCGGCAAAATCCACGATACCGCAGGCCAGGGCCGACGCATAGCCCACAATAACCGCTATGAGGATGGGAATGACCGAGAAAAACTTTCTGAACAGAATGGAGCCGAATACAGCGGTTCCCAGGGTAAGCACAAACACGATTGTCTTCCTGGGGTCCAGCACCTCGTCCAGAAGCCCTGCATTGCTGGCCGCCGAACCGGAGAGTTCCAGTCCGATGAGCGCCACCACCGGACCCATGGCTGCCGGAGGGAGGACCACGTCAATCCACTCCGTCCCGAATTTATACACAATGAACGCCAGGATGCATCCGCAGAATCCCACTGCCACGAACCCTCCCAGGGCATATTCATAACCGAAATTACTGATGACCACGCCTGCCGGGGCCAAAAAAGCAAAGCTGGAGCCCAGGTAGGCAGGTGCCTTCCCCTTTGTCACTCCGATAAAGAGCAGGGTGCCCACGCCGTTCATAAACAGCACCACAGCCGGGTTTATGCCGAATATGAACGGCACCAGGATGGATGCGCCGAACATGGCGAACATGTGCTGGATGCTGAGAGGCACCAGCAGGTTAAAGGGTACCTTGTCCTCTACTTGAATGATACGTTGATTTTCCATTGTCTTCCTCCTTTGTTGTTCACTTGTTTCACACTCTGTTTCCTGCCGTGGGCCTCCGGCCTGGACGGCCGTGCCCCCGGCTTATCTTACCCCTCTCAAAACACCGTTCGCAGACAGAGAACGGGTAATCCCATGACAGCTCCTTGCCGCAGGCTGAACATTTGCGGGTGTAGCTGGCACATTCTGTCTTTAAAATGCGGCTGATTTCCTCCTCTGTCCTACGCCTCTCCTCAGCCAGGTTTTCAGCCTGTACAGGAAGACCCACCTTTCTGGAAAACTGGAAATAAAGGTCCAGCATCTTATAGTAGCTCTCCAAATCATACAGGTCATCTCCGGGACTGTAAGGGAATTCCAGTTCCGCCACATCCCGGTACTCCCTGCAGTAATCCTTCCACAGGTCCATAACCATCTTATTGTCTATGTCAATGGAGCAGGTAATGAGCTTATATATTTCCTGCCGGGTGAATTCCCCCATATCATCCCGGTGTACATGCTCAAAACTCATATACAGAGCCAGCAGCTCGTCCACCTCCATCTTCTCATAGATGGAAGGCGTATCCATGCCGGCCCATATCTTAACCAGGGTATCAATCTCAGCAGGCAGGTTAAGGAGCTGCTCCGGAAATCCCACATATGCCTTCATAATAGGCATGGGCATCCTGGAGAGCCCGTCCTCAATGACCTCTGCCTCGTCGATGGCAGCCACGAATCCCTCGTCATAAAGACCGTATCTTCCGGCCCGCCCCGCAATCTGCTTTATCTCCTCCGGGTTCAGGGTCCGCTTGTTGACCCCGTCAAACTTGCGCGTTTCCACGAACACGATTCTGCGTATGGGCAGGTTTAATCCCATGCCGATGGCGTCGGTGCTGACCACCACCTCCGTCTCCCTGGCCAGGAACCTGCGCACCTGCTCACGGCGGGTGGCAGGGGGCAGGCTTCCGTATATAACGCTGCAGTGGACGCCCTGGTTCTCCAGATGGGCTGCCAGGGCCAGCACTGATTTCTTGGAGAACACAATAAGGGCGTCTCCCTTTTTTAAATCACGCTTCAAATTATATGGCTTTTTCTCCATGGTAAGGCGGGTATTTCTCTTGTGGCGCACAACCCTGTACTGGTCGCCGCACCGCTTAATCATCTGCACCACAATATCCTCTGCCTCCGGGGCCATGCACAGGTGGATTTCCTCTGCCCTGAGCCCCAGCACTGCCCTGGTCCAGTTATGCCCGCGGTAGGGGTCGGCTATCATCTGGCATTCATCCACCACCACAATATCGAAATATTCATGGTCATTTAACATCTCCACGGTGCAGGACTGGCAGACAGCTCCCGGCACCTCCAATGTCTCCTCGCCCGTGACCATGGAACAGGACAGGCCCTCTGTATTGAGCTTGTCATAGACCTCCAGGGCCAGCAGCCTTAAGGGGCCGAAGTAAGCACCGTGCCTGCACTCCTTCAGCCGTTCCAGGGCGTCATGGGTCTTTCCGCTGTTGGTGGGACCCACATGAAGAATGAATTTGCGCTTCATCTCCCTGGCTCCCGGATATTCCTGCTCCGGCTTCTGTTTCACGGACTCCAGGATTCCCCGCTTAATGGTTTTGGGAATATAAAACAACTGATACGCCCTCTCCAGTGAATTTGTCAGAAGGTAACGGCGGATTCCCTGCATCCTAAGCACCTGCTCCAAATCCTCAAGGGACAGGCCGTTGACGTATTCCAGGTCCTTTCTTGCCAGAGCCTCGCAGAATTCATTCATCTGGCGGCAGCTGGACTCCCACTGCTCCAGGGCAGGCCCTGTCAGATGCCCCTCCTTGCGCATGAGATAGGCGCATACCTTTGACAGCATGGCGTGGACATCACTGAGTTCATTGGACTTCACCAGCGGCTTCAGGTTGGCCTCGGTCAACCGCATCAGGCGTTTCCTGAGTTCGGCGCCTGTCATGGCCCGGTAGCGTTTGTTTGCATTTCCAAAAAACAGGTCCTGGTAATATTCCGCCAGATACTGCTCGCACTCCTTTTTTATCTCCATGGTTTTCCTCTTTCTTCCAAATATTCGCAAAAGCAGCCAGACGCATATGATTCCATATCCGTCTGGCAGCACATTATACCATGGTTGTGTCTACAAAATGCTCAAATCCCGATATACCATATTCTGCGCACACACTGTTGATTCCATCCACGATTTCTTCCCGTGAATAATTGGCGGTGTAGAGTTCCTCATCATTCAGCTGGTTAAGGTACATATAAAATGTAAGGGCCATCTCCAGACAATCCAGACTGTCCGTATCCAGCTCATCGGTAAGAAGGTTCTCCGCATCATTGATGTTCCCCTCATCCACCAGGTCCTTAAGCCTTCTGTATACCCGGTCAAGGTCCGTGTACTTGTCCTCATCCTCCGGAAGGTCATAATCAATGTCGTTCTTACCAAGAACCAGCCTGGCAATGGCCCTCACCAAATCGCTGATTGTCCTCATAACGTAATCGTCCTGATATCCCATATCGCTTCATCTCCTGAATTTAGTTTATGTCCGGAAACCTTGCCCCAACCCCGGCATATATCCGCTGATTCCCTGAAGGTTTCTGTTTTTTGCACATTTAAACTTAGTATAGTTGATAACCTTTCCTCCGTCAAGCAGTCTGTTGCCACAATAATGAACCAGCAGCAGATAGGGACCTGGCTGCCATGCACCAAAGGTTTTACGGCACATACGCTATCCTAAGACCCAATCTGCCCGCCCCTAGGCAGATTTTATATTTCAGGAGTGACTGGATGGAACACCCACATTTTATCATCGCTTTTACCGGTAATGAACAGGCAGGCAAGGAGGTCCTATTTAAAAAGCTCACCGCCCAAAGAGGCTCCGTTAAACATTCCTGTACGCGGGACATGTCCTGCCCCTGCGGTGACTTTCTATATGACAGCCGCTGCTATAAGGCGGTGAACCTTCCCGGCATCCCGTCCCTCAGTTCCCCGTCAGAGGCAGCCAACCGCACTGCCACCTACCTCTGCTCCGGAAATCCGGATGCCATCCTGGTAACAGGCCATGCGCTTCATCTGGAAATACTTCTTGGGCTTTTAAAAGAAATCCTGAGTCTGGGCCCGGTCAGGGATTCCTCCATTCCGGTAGTACTGTGCGTCAGCCGCTGCGAAGAAGCCAGACGGCAGGGTATCCGTATTGATTTCTCCCTGCTTCACGATGTACTCCAGATTCCGGTAGTCCCCCTCCACGGATACGGAAGGGAACAAATGGATGACCTAAAAGCAGCCCTTCACTATGCCCTTCAGCCTCATCGCAAACACGACTTTCTCTATGACTGCCTGGACTTTTCCCCCTGCCGCCTTGCCCATGAGTGTATGGCAGCCGGAAAGGAACCATCCTATGGAAGGCCATGTAATATAAGTCCGGGAACACAATGGGCCGGAAGAATAGGCGGAGCATTTCTGCTTTTGTGCTTGTTTGGATTTACAGCCTGTCTGTCTGTCCAGCTCATGGACTGTTTCTGGCCGCTATTTTTTGATGCAGAAACCATTCTGGCCGCATGGGCTGAATGGTCCGCAATACCGTCCTGGCTGACCGGACCCATCATCCATGGTGCATTCCGCGCAGTGTCATGCACCATACTGTTGCTGCTTGCCCCTCTTTTTCTGCTGTTTCCCCTGCTGGGATTATTGGGCAGGACCGGATGGTTTCCCTGGGCCGCATACCTGTCAGACCTGGTGACAGAACTTTTTAATGAAACATCCTGTGATACCGCCAGTCATTATAAACCATACAGCATATGTTCCACCATCCTCTCCTGTACCGCGGACCATACCATTCCCATTCTTGACAGGGCCATAACCGCGGCTGTCCCGGCCGGTATACTTATTTGGTTTCTCGGCAGCATGGCATACGGGGGACCGGAAACCTCTTATCCTGTATTCCTGTCCCCGGGCATGTACGGCAGGAGCCTGTTAGAGGGTATTATACATCTTCTTGACAATCCGGCCCGGCTCCTTGGCCTGGACGGCACCATACTGGCCGCCTTTATCCTGGGGATTTTTTCCCATGGAATGACAATTCCCACCATGATGATGATGTATCTAAGCACAGGAAATATCCCTTCCCACCCATCCCCATTCATGCTTGGACAGATGCTGGCAAATCATGGCTGGACCTGGCGCACAGTCCTGTGCACCTGTCTCATGGCCCTGACCCGCTTTCCAAGCCTCGCTGCCTGTCTGATGCTGCGCAGAAGGTCCGGTCCTATTCCTGCCCTGTTTATGGGGAGGCTGCTGATCTTTATTTTTGGCATCATTCTGTGCGTACTCATAGCTCTGACGGGAAGGATATCCGGCTGACACCCGCGTTTTCGGCACTTCCCGGCAATCTCTATTCCTCCTGTAAGCCCTTCCCCGGAACATGGCCCTGCCCCGGAAATATATTCCAGTGCATGTCCCCCATTTTCTGGGGATTCTTTCTTGACTGACCGGTTTCCTGAGCCTATAATGGAACTAAGCAAACAACAGGATACATATCATGGACATTCAAAAACGCAGGACGTTCATCATCAGTTTTATTTACTTTGGAATCATAGGTGTGCTCTGCTATATAGGGTTAAAAAAACTCCTTCCCATACTGATTCCCTTCATGGCAGCCATGGCCATTGCAGCCATGCTGGAACCGGCAGTGTGCTTTCTGGACAGACGCATGAGGGGCGGAAAGGGAGCGGCCGCCGCCGCGGTGCTGGTGGTTTTTTATGGTTCCATCCTGACAATCATGTGCGTGTCCGGCAGCCACGTTCTGGCCTCCATCCAGGAGCAGGCAAAAAAACTGCCCGGCATCTACAGCCAGACCATTGAGCCAGGCCTGTCCCATTTCTTTTCCTTACTGGAGAACAGCTTCCCAGGCCACAGCATCCACATATCCGCCCTGGGGCAAAGCCTGGAGCATTTCATGGAGAACGCCTCCATGGGCATCTCCTCCGCACTGCTTGGCTGGGGCGCCTCTGCCATAAGCGGCATTCCCTCCCTGTTCCTTGATTTCATCATCGCCGTAATAGCCTCATTTTTCCTGACAGGCAGCTACAGGGAGACACTGGATTTCCTGCTGTGCCAGATTCCGGACGGCAGACGGCAGATGCTCCTGCAGATATTCCTCCATGTAAGGGATGTTGCCTGCCGGCTTCTGAGGGCTTATGCGCTTTTGATGCTTCTGACATTTACGGAACTTTATATCGGATTCCTGGTCCTTGGCATTCCGGCAGGCTTCACCCTGGCCTGCATCACCTCGCTGGTGGATATTCTGCCGGTGCTGGGCACGGGCACCGTGCTTCTTCCCTGGGCGTTCATAGCCTGGATGACCGGTTCCAAAAGCCTGGCCCTGGGTCTTGTGTGCCTGTATCTGCTCATAGCAGTGGTCCGCCAGACCCTGGAGCCGAAACTCATCGGCCTTCAGATGGGCCTTTCCCCTGCAGCCACCCTGCTGTGCATATTTGCAGGCGGCAAACTGCTGGGCCTGACCGGTATCTTCCTGTTTCCCATAGCCGCCGCCATTCTGGCAGAACTGCGCAGCGGCACTGCCCATCCCTCCCGGGAACAAGCTTAACCCGGCGCTTTCCTAAGCCGTACTATCCCCAGCCGCAGCGTCCCTCCAGGCAGGAACACAACCATACCCCAAAGGCAGGTGATGTATATGAAGTTCTTCCATAACCTTACAGCCAGGTTTTCACCGGCGGTTTCCTCCGAAACCGCAGAGAAAGCACAAAGTCCGGGGCCCCCTGCCCCTAAAAATGCCGCTTCAGAATGCCGCCCCCTTCGGGCCTTCACAGCCGGCCTGGTTCTGGCCGCTGTCTCCGGTCTGCTGGGACTTTGTGCCCGGACAGTGCCCGGCTTTGCCCAGTTTTATTCCGTCACCGTGTACCCCATTCTGGCCGGTACCATTGGACGGTTCTGCAGCCTGTTTCCATTTTCCCTGTCCGAAGCCGGGCTGTATTCCCTCTGCCTGTTCTGCCTCTATTATCTGGTTCTCCATATCAGACAGCCTCTTGTGCTGCTTTCCCGTGCCTTTTTTCTCTGCTCCGCCCTGTTATGTATCTTCACGGTAAACTGCGGAATCAACTATTACCGCACCCCCTTTTCCTATGAGGCGGGAATTGCCCCGGAAAAATCCTCCACAGAAGAGCTGCTGGCGCTGTGCCGTTATCTTACAAACCAAATCAACCGCACCCTGCCGGAAACAGACCATTCCGGGGATTACCTGGACGGCCTGTATCCGGGGCAGACAGAGGCTACCCCCGCCCCTTCGGCCAGAGAGCTTTCCAGACTGGGAAAGGACGGCAGGGCGGCCATGATTCGGCTGGGTGATTCCTATCCCCAGCTGGCTGGATATTATCCCTATCCCAAGCCCCTTATCAATTCCAGACTGCTGTCCGTACAGCAGCTCTGCGGCATTTACTCTCCCTTTACCATAGAGGCGAACTACAACAGGGAAATGCCCTACTATAACATCCCGCATACCATCTGCCATGAGCTGTCCCATCTGAAAGGCTTTATGCGTGAGGATGAGGCCAACTTCATCGGATATCTGGCATGTATCGGCTCCGATTCCCCGGACTTCCGCTACAGCGGCTACCTGACCGGCTGGGTCTATGCCGGCAATGCTCTGGCCAGGGTGGACCCGGACAGCTATTATGACCTCTATACAAAGCTGTCACCCCAGGCAGTCCGGGACCTGGATTGGAACAACCAGTTCTGGGAGCGCTTTGAAGGCCCGGTGGCCCAGGCCTCCACACAGATGAATGACAGGTATCTTAAGGCCCACAGCCAGGAGGACGGCGTTCGCAGCTATGGGCGGATGGTGGACCTGATGCTGGCATATTACAAGGAACAGCTAAGGGAGGATTAGGACAAATCCTCCCCCACCTCCTCTTTATGGTTCATCATCAGCGTCTCCACCCGGTACAGATGGTTGTACATGGATTCATAGGCGCGCTCTCCATTCATATCCAGAATATTCTCATATATCTGTGTATGGTATGACACCACCTCATCCCTGGGAGTCGTGTATTTAAGGGAAAGAAACTGATGGTTGGCGGTGATATAGGGAATGGCGTCCAGGCATTCCACAAGAAACCGGTTGTGGGATGCCTTTGCTATGGCCTTATGAAACCAGGCGTCTGCCTCAAAAAATGAATTGTTCTCCTTTGCCTTCAGCTTGCGTATCTGGTTAATGCTGTCAAACAGTGCATTCTGCAGCTCTTTTATGTCATCCGCCGACCGGTTCAGGGCCGCCTCTCTGGCCGCCTGGGACTCAATCAGTCTTCTTAAAATTATAGTCTCCTTTAATACCGTAACATTTTCCATAAAGGGCGTTCCATAGGAAGTATCGGACAGGGTGCTGCCGGAGGATATCACCACTGTCCCGGAACCCGCTGATGTCCTCACAATCCCGGCATCTGCCAGCTGCCTTAAGGCTTCCCTCACCGGAATACGGCTGGTATCATAATATTCTGCCAGCTCCCGCTCCGTGGGCAGCTTCTGATTCGTCCGGTACTCTCCAGTCAATATTTTCTTCTTTAAATCCTCTAATATAACCTCACTCAGTTTTTGTCTTGCCATCTTTTCCTCCCCTCCCGGTATGTTCTCCATCCCGCATCGGTGTATTTTGGTATATATTATACCACCCCTTCCCTAATTTTCATACCAATTTTTAAATTTTATACCAATATTTCGTTTTATTTTGTATAACTTATATATCTTATGGTCTTTTTATCTTTATTATATTGATTTTTTATACAAAAATATATATGCTTTTGGTATAAAAAGCGCGCGAAACCATATGAAAAGGAGATACGATGTACAGGGAATTTTTAAAAGCAAAAGATGATTTCCTAGCTGCCGCTTCCCGCACCTATGAGAGCGGGATTCAAACCGGAACCGGCGGAAACCTGAGTGTCAGGATTCCGGGCACTGACCTGATGATTGTCAAGCCCAGCGGTTTTTCCTACGGGCAGTGCAGCGAGGGAAACATAACCATAACCGACTTCCAGGGCGACCTGCAGGAGGGTCTGTATAAACCCACCAGGGAGTCCACCCTTCACGGCAGTCTGTATGCCAGATACCCTAAAATAGGGGGCATTGTCCATACCCACAGCCCCTATTCCATCCTTATATCACTGAATGACAGACAGCTGGAGTTAATCACCCTCCATTCCCAGCTCAAGCTGAAAAAACCGGTCAGGATAGTGGACGTTGCCACACAGGCCGTAACCCGGGAGGAGCTTCCCAAGGTATTTAAGGTGCTGGATTCAGAACCGGAGACAGCGGCCATTATCTTAAAGGGACACGGCATTGTTGCCATATCCTCCAGCGCAGTGAAGGCAGGGCAGATTGCAGAGCTGATTGAAGAAACCGCCATGATTGCGTGGGAGCAGAAAAAACTCAGAAAATAAAGGAGAACCGCTATGACAAACTATACCATTACACCCATTAATACAGGATTCACCAATACAAGCAAGGGACAGTATTTATATCACCACAGCGTACACAAATTTTATGATGTGGAGGGCTTTGTAAAGCTTCCCGTCACCGTTTTCCTGGTGCAGGGCGGGGGGAGAAACATCATGATTGACACAGGAATGTCTGACACGGAGATTGCAGGAAAATACCATCATCCCGGTTCCGTACAGCCCGAAGGCCATGCTGTTTATGAACAGCTGGAACGGCTGGGTGTCAGGTGCAGCGGGATAACAGACATTATCTTTACCCATCTCCACTGGGACCATGTCTATTATCTGGACCGTTTTGTAAATGCCTCCCTTCATGTCCAGAGAACCGAATATGAGTTTGCCGTTAATCCCATTCCCCTCTACTATAAATCCTATGAGTATCCTGTGCTGGGACTCAAACCCCAGTTTGACGGCAGGAATTTTAAACTTTATGACGGGGAGGCTGAGATTTTCGACGGTATCAGCGTATATCCCACGCCTGGCCATTCCGTGGGCCACCAGACTGTTGTTGTCAATACCAGCGAGGGACAGTACCACTGCTGCGGCGACCTTATCTTCACCTATGACAACCTGAAGCCTGTACCGGAAATGCATTATGACATCACACCGCCAGGACGTTTCTTAGATATTGTGGATGAATGGAACAGCATTGTGGAACTGAAGAAACGGGCGAAAAGCCAGGAGTTCATCCTTCCCACACACGCTCCTGAGATGATTGAAATCGTGGAATCCAACAGAGTGTACGGCAGATAAAGGAGGTCCCATGGAACATAACAGAATTGCCCTCATCGCCTCCCTTGACACCAAGCTGCCGGAAACCTTATATGCCAAACATGAAATTGAGTCATGGGGCGGCCGCGGAATCATAATTGACATCAGCACCAAAACCCTGGTGGATGCAGGCGCTGCGGTGGGGCCTGCCGATATCCTGGCCCGCTGCGGGATGACCTGGGAAGAATTCGGGCCCCTGGATAAGGCCCAGAGCATCGAAACCATGTCCAGGGCACTGACAGCCGCCATGCCGGCTTTGTATGAGGAAGGGCTGTTTGATGCCGTCATCTCCATCGGAGGCGGCCAGAATGCCCGGATGGCCGCTGCCGCCATGAAATCCCTGCCCTTTGGGGTTCCTAAAATCGTAGCCTCCTCGCTGGCCTGCGGCAAACGGACCATGGAACAGTATGTGGGGGACAAGGATATCATGGTTGTCCACACGGTTGCCGATATTTCCGGACTCAATTATACCACCAAAACCGTGATTCACAATGTCTGCCACGCCGCCCTGGGCATGCTTCATTATCAGAAGCAGGTGGTCCCCGACACCCGGAAAAAGATTGCCGCCACAATGCTGGGCATCACATCCAAAGGCGTGGAGGGCGCGCTGCGCCTGCTGCCTGACGACACCTATGAGAAAACCTGCTTCCATGCAAACGGCGTAGGGGGACGCTGCATGGAAAAGCTGATTGCGGAAGGCGCTTTTGACCTGATTGCAGACATGACGCTTCATGAGCTGACCTGCGAGGTCCTGGGCGGATACTGCACCGGGGCAAATAACCGGCTGCAGGCAGCCATTGAGCACCATATTCCCATGGTTGTTGTACCCGGCGCCCTGGATATGCTTGACTTCTTCATTGATGAGGACGGGCGGGGACTGCCGGATGACATTGACCGGCGAAAGAAGGTCTATCACAATTCAAGTATTGCCCACACTAAGATTTACAGGGACGAGGCGGTAAGGCTGGCCCGTATTCTGGCTGAACGCCTGAACAGGACCACTGCCCCGGTAACCCTTATACTGCCGGATGAAGGCTTCTGCGAGGCAGCAGCCAGGGGCGGCCCCATGTATGACCCGGAGGTGGATAAGGCGTTTATAAGCACCATAAAACCATTGCTGGACCAGCATATAACAATCATTGATGTGGAGGGCAATATCAATTCAGACAACTGCCAGAGCGCGGTTGCCGCAGCTATAATGAATCTTGTTTAGGAGGGTGGATTTATGACTACAACCATAAGCGTTGCCGGCTTGTTCCTTGCTCTGTTCCTGCTGGTATACCTGGCCTTTAAGGGACACAGTGTAATAATCATCGCACCAATTGTTGCCATGGTAGCTGTAATTTTTTCTGCCGGCTTTGATTCCCATCTCATGGCAAATTATACCGAAGTTTACATGACAGGTTTCGCGAACTACGCAAGGAATTATTTTCCCTTGTATTTATTCGGGGCAGTCTTTGCAAAATTAATGGAGGTCAGCGGATATGCAGACGCCATCTCCCACCTTATCGCCAGCAAACTTGGAAAGGACAGGGCCATACTGGCAGTTGTGCTTTGCTGCGCAGTGCTTACATACGGAGGCGTTTCCCTCTTTGTAGTGACCTTCGTGGTCCTTCCCATAGCCATCTCCCTTTTCAGGGCAGCCGACATTCCCAAGCGGCTGATTCCCGGCTCCATTGCCCTTGGGGCATTTACCTTTACCATGACAGCCCTTCCCGGGTCTCCGCAGGTGCAGAATACCATCCCCATGACCTACTTTGGTACAGATGCGTTTGCAGCCCCTGTTCTGGGCATTATCGCAGCCGTCATGATGTTCTCTCTTGGCATGGTCTGGCTTAACTACAGGGCCAAAAAGGCGAAACAGGCAAAAGAGGGCTACGGGGACCATAACGATGAGAAAAAGGAGATATCGGAATCCGACCTTCCCGGCATTGTCCACCCGGTCATTGCCTTCCTCCTGATTGTAGCGGTTAACCTATTATGCTCCAAAGTCATATACCCCCGGGTGAACACAGCTTATCTGGAGCAGTACAACACGAAAATCAGTGCTGTTTCCGGCAACTGGTCTGTCCTCATCGCCCTGCTTGTGGCCATTATTTACCTGGTTATAACCGGCCTGCCCCGCTTTAAGGCATTGAAGGACAACCTGAAATCAGCTGCCGGCAATTCCCTGATGCCGCTTATTAACTCCTGTGCCGTTGTGGGCTTTGGCTCTGTAATCAAGGGACTGGCCATCTTTGCCATTGTACAGGCCTTCATTCTCTCCATATCAGCCAATCCTCTGATTACTGAGGTTCTGGCAGTGAATCTGCTATGCGGCATGACGGCATCTGCCTCCGGCGGACTGGGCGCCACCCTGGAAGCCCTTGCCCCCACATTCCTGGAACAGGGCGCCCGCATAGGAATCGGGCCCCAGGTACTGCACAGGATTGCCTCCATCTCTTCCGGCGGCCTGGACTCACTTCCCCACAACGGGGCCACTGTGACCACCCTGTCCCTGTGCGGCATTACCCATAAAGAGGGATACCTGGATATGTTTGTGACCTCCGTGATTATTCCCATTGCCACCGCACTGGTCATCGTGGCGCTGGCAACACTGGGCCTGAGATGTTAGACCGTATCCGGAGGAAATGACAATGAATAACTATTTATCTGAACAGGAGGCCCGAAGGGCTGTCCTGGATGTGGGAAAACGTATCTATGACAGAGGCTATGTGGCTGCCAATGACGGCAATATCAGCTGCAGAATCAATGACAACACTATCCTGGTGACGCCCACAGGTGTTTCCAAAGGGTTCATGCATCCGGATGCACTGGTAAAAATGAATCTGGACGGAACGGTCCTGGACGGAGGAAAGCCATCCTCAGAAGTAAAGATGCATCTGCGGGTCTATCAGGAAAATCCCGATATAACAGGCGTGGTCCACGCTCACCCGGCAGCTGCCACCAGCTTTTCCGTCATGGGAATGGAGATGAAAAAGCCGGTTGTGGCAGAAGCCGTGCTGGTAACAGGCAACATCCTGATTGCACCTTACGCCAAGCCCGGAACCTACGGCGTACCAGACAGCATCGCGCCTTTTATCAGCCGCTACAACGCTGTCCTGCTGGCCAACCACGGCGCCCTGAGCTGGGGAAAGGACCTTTACCAGGCCCTTTACCGCATGGAGGCCCTGGAACACCAGGCCGGCATCCTGTTCCGCTCTCTTATCCTGGCCCATATCACGGGCCGCGAAGTTCCGTATCTCTCCGGGGAAGCCCTGGACGGCCTGGTGCAAATCCGGGAAGGAATGGGAATCCATACAGGGGGAACCCCGGAGAATTAATTGTTCCGGCTATGTTCAAACCGCCTCACAAACCGCATCCCCTCATAGACACGGACCGGATTCCCCCGTTCCAGCCTTGCGTGTTCCATCCGCGCAAGGCTTTTTTCCTTCTGCCGGTTCCGGGCGTTCATCTCCGCCAGTATGCAGCACAGCCGGTTCATGGCAATCTGTTTATTCATATGCTGGCTCCTGGCCTGGGTTGACACCACGGCCGTGCCCGTGGGTATGTGTATGGCCCGAACCCCTGTCTCCACCTTATTTACATGCTGCCCGCCAGCCCCCTTAAATCCCGGTCCGTCTCAAACACCACAGAGGCCATGCATCCTGGTTTCTTACCGGGCACACAGCTCACAAGGCGCACATCCCCTGCTTCCCTTCTCAGTTCTTCATAGAGCATGGCAGGGGCCAGCTCGCATTCCGCCGGCCCCTGGCCGGAACTAATCTGTACTCTCATGGGCACCCTCCTATCCCTTAAAGGTAATCAGGGGGCGCAGGGTGGCTGCTATATCTATCAGTCCGTACTCCTGCAATACTCCCATAACCTGTTCCACATTTTTATATGCCTCCGGCGCCTCCGCAAACAGCAGATTGGTATCGTGGCAGACCACCCGGCTCTTAAGTCCTGTGCAGCGGATGGAATACCGGTCGTACTTTTGGTCTATACGGCTTTTACAGATACTCCTGGCCCATTTTCTTCCTGCGCCATGGGATAAGGAATCTAATGACACAGCCGTGTCCTCCCTTGGGATACATACATAAGCCAGGCTCCCCCTGGACCCCGGAATCACCACAGCCCCCTTACGGGCCGATACACTGCCCTTCCTGTGCAGAAGACCGGCCTCCGTCCTTTCCAGATAATTGTGGCAGCTGTCCATAAGCAGACCCGGCTCAGAGGAGCTTCCCAGCCATGTCAGCAGCTTTTCCGCCACTGACATCCGGTTCCGCTCTGCCCACATGAAAGCCCGGTCATGCTCTGCCATATACTCCTCCGCCCGAACAGAGCCATCCTCCAGCCCCGCGGGCTCAAAGAAACGCGACAGGATATCCTGGCCGTATCCCCTGGAGCCGCAATGGATTAGCAGCAGAATCCGGCCTGTGCAAAGTCCCAGGTCCCCTGCCGCGTCTTTATCATAAATCCGCTCCACACATTGAAACTCTGCAAAGTGATTTCCTCCGCCCAGGGTCCCTAAATCCCGTATGGGGCACTCCTCCCCATATGGATTGGGAAATGGAATGTCCTCCAGCTCCCGGATGGCCTCCAGTCTGGATACCCATTTTTCCTGTCTGAACTTCTTTTCCTTTATCCCTGTGTCAAAGAGACTCATACCGCAGCCAATATCATTTCCCAGGAGATGGGGATATAAGATTCCCCTGGTCAGGACAGCGGTTCCCACAGGTATCCGTCCGGGGTGCAGGTCCGGAAGTCCCACTGCCTTCACCACGCCCGGAAGCCGGCTCACCGCCAAAAGCTGGTCCTTTGCCGCCTGCTCCACCCAATTCCTGCTGCTGCTGATTAATATGCATTTTTCTTTTTCCAAATTAAATTCTCCTTCATAAGCTGACAGCGCGGCCTTATACGTCTGTCATTTTCCCTAAAAAAGGGTACAAAAAAACACGACAACAAGCCGTGCGCATCAAAAAAACATAGTATGCCGCTTCCTGTCCTATGGTTCTGTTATACTGTTTTTACCTCTGTTCTGCCATTACGCTCTGCCAACATAACAACCACTCCTTTTCTTATGAAGGATTTGCTTCCCCCGTATTCTGTATTATACTATAATCGTAACCCGGCAAAATGTCAATCCCATATTCACAGGCCCAGCCATTCCTGCCGGAAGACGTTGAAAACGATATTTTATATCATTGCACATACCGGGGTATATTAAATGCTGTGTATGAAACGCAAACAAGCAAGGAGGAATTTATGAAGAGAAGAGGAAAATGCCGCACAGCCATAGCCTTAACGGCCCTTACTTTGGCATCCGCCGTAACCATCACCGGATGCTCCGGCCCGGGACAGACACAAACAGAGACGGAAAGCCCGGCCCAAATCACGGCCGGCCCGGCCGGCCATCAGCAGGAAAACCAGAAGCAGCCTGACAGCGGCCAAATCTCTGAAGGTCCGGCAGACTATACGGATAATTTCTATGACGCGGTAAACCATACCACCCTGGAAAGCTGGGAAATACCGGATGAACAGGCTGATATGAGCTGGTTCAGGAAAGCGCGGGAGGACAATTATATAAAGGTAAATGACCTGATAAGCCAGGCCTCATCCACAGCAGGGCAGGCAGGGCAGGAGACAGGCAGCGACCTGTACAACATACGCGCTCTGAACCTGACCGGCCTTGACAGGGAAACCAGGGACAGGGAGGGATACGGCCGGACGGCCGGAGCCTTTCGAAAGGAAGTGGATGCAGCGGGCTCTGTGGCGGAGCTTCTGAACGCATGCCTCCGGTTCCAGAGGGATACGGGTCTGTCCAGTCTTATGGGCTGGTATTATGGCGGTGACAGCGGGGACTCCGCAGTAAAGGTTCTCTGTCTTGCACAGCCGGATTCCGGTCTCAGGAGGGAAGTCTGGTTTTCCGAAGATGCATCCAACCAGAAGCGGGTGGAGGAATACAAAAAATATCTGGCAAAGCTCCATGAAATCAACGGCCTGAGCCCTGATGAGGCAAAGGAAACCGTTGCCCGGGTAACGGATATGATGAAGGAGCTGGCATCCTCCGCCCTTAAAATAGAAGAAGTCTATGATGCGGAAAAAACATACAATGTGTACACAGCCGCCCAGGCGGCGGACCTGTATTCCGGCGCCCTTCCCTTCAGCCTGCTGGACAGTATATTCGGCATACAGGAAGATGAAAAAACAGTTGTGTCCCAGCCGGATGCCTGCATAAAGCTTGGAAGCTATCTCAGGGAAGAAAATCTTCCCCTGCTGAAAGAATATGTGAAAACCTGTCTCTATTCAGACCTGTCCATGATAACAGACACCGCCTCTCTGGCCGCTGCCCAGGAGTACCAGACCGCAGCAGGAGGCATTAAAAAGAAAAAGGGGTTTGAGCGGACAGTGTCTGAAACAGTCCAGGAAAAACTGGGTTTCCAGTGCGGCCGTGTATTTTGTGATGCCTATTTTAACGAGGAGGCCAAACAGGATGCGGCCTCCATCATCCGGCAAATCATAGATGTATATGACAACCGCCTTGCCCATATGGATTGGATGACCGAATCCACCCGCCAGGAGGCAAGGAAGAAGCTGAGGGCCATCACGGTCAAGGTGGGGTATCCCGACGAATGGCCCCAGGACAAGTACAGCCTTGCTCTGAAAACACCGGATGAGGGCGGGGTCTACATTGACAATATCATGGATATTTTAAAGGCATCCCAGGATTACGCCTTTAAGACCCGGCATGACCCGGTGGACCGGGAAGAATGGGGCATGACTCCCCAGACAGTCAACGCCTATTACAACCCCGGAAACAACGAAATCGTATTTCCGGCCGGAATCCTTCAGGCCCCGTTTTATGACCCGGAGGCTGCGCCGGTCACTAATCTGGGAGGCATCGGAGCTGTTATCGGCCATGAAATAACCCATGCCTTTGACACAAGCGGTTCCCAGTATGATGAAAAGGGCAACCTGCGGGATTGGTGGACCGCCCAGGATAAACAGCGTTTCAGGGAGCTGGCCCAAAAGGTCATTGACTACTATGATACCATGGAAGTAAACGGCATCAAAGTAAACGGCTCCCTGAGCGTCACGGAGAATATCGCTGACCTGGGCGGCGTTTCCTGCATCACTGAAATAGCCCGGGAAAAGGGCTATGACCTGAAGGAGCTGTATCACGCCTACGGTGTCATATGGGCCACCAAATACAGGGATGAATACCTTTCCTATATCATGACCAACGATACCCATTCACCGGGCATCACCAGGGTAAACGCCGTGCTGTCCGCCACCGACGGCTTTTATGCTGCCTTTGGCGTAAAGGAGGGTGACGGCATGTACCGCAGGCCGGAGGACCGGCCTCACATCTGGTAGGAAAATTTTATGGGCCTGTCCATATGCCTGTAAATGTACCTGCAGATATTCCCGTAAATACACCCATAAATATCACTGACCGGAAGGCGGCTGCCTTCCGGTCCTCTGTTATTCTCTTCACTCTTCTTTCTTCTTCCTGACAATCAGCCAGATAATTACAAACCCGGTACATAAAATCATGACCTGAACAACAAGGATGACACAAATGCCTCCCAGTACCAGAAGACCCACCGCCCTTAAACCGCTGTCAGAGCTCTCCCCGGGCTTCCTCTCTTCCCGGCCCGTCTCCCCCTGCGGCAGGGCATCGGCGCCCTGGCCGTCCTGCTCCAGTCCCTGGAGCCTGCGCACGTCCCCTGCCAGGGATTCCAGGTCCCTGCTGTCAAACACATCCCGCAGCCCCGAGCGGTACATGGTATCGCGGTAGGAGGCATCCAGTCCTTCATTCAACAGTGCCATGTAGGTGTCCACAGCGCTATCCCAGTCCCTCCGGGACATGGACCACAGGTCAAGGGCTGACAGGGCCGAGGTTCCATATCCCATATAGTACAGGGGACTGTAAAACAGATGAGACACATCCACCCAGTCATAGCACACACCATCATCGTAGACATCATAATACCATCCATGATAGGAGTCCTGTATCTCCTTAAAGGTGCGGTTCATGTCCTCCAGACTCATGTCCGGCTCCCTGTAAACAGCTTCCTCAAATTCCTGCAGCATACAGGACATGATTGTCACATACAGCATATCCGTAACGGACTCAAACTCAAAAGCCTCCACCCCCTGCCCCAGCATATCCGCTGCATACTGGTTGGCCAGCATTTCCAGCCCCTGGGACTGGACCTCGCACACATCCACACTGTATCCCTGGAACAATTCAGGCACCGAATTATAATAATAGGCGCTGAAGTGCCCGAACTCATGAATCAGGGACTGGTAATCCGTAAATGTATGGGTTCTGTTAATGAAAATAAATGCGTCACCATAGCTTGGAAGCCCTACGGTATAATTATTGTCCACCCGGTCCTGGCCGTCTTCCCCGGACTGGATGTCATACAGCTCATTTTCCTTCATGTACTGAAAAATATCACCCAGTTCAGGACTCACGGACCCCATAGCCGTGCCAACTGCATTGAGTATGTCCTCCGCAGAGCTCTCTTCCAGAAGGTCCAGGGAATCATAGGATTCCTGGGCCACATCCTTATACCAGATGTCATTATTCAGCGGGACAATACTGGTCTTCACATCTGAACAAAGCCCTTCCGCATCCTGCAGGGTATAGTCTCTTCCATAGACAGCCTCAAAAGAATACTGGGCATAGTTATCATAGCCCTTAAGCCCGGCTATCTGGCGGCGCACCTGAACCAGCTCCCTGAACTTGGTGCCCAGCACCCGGTTCTTTTCCCTGACCAGCGCATCCTCCACCTCTGAGTACCGGCTGGTGTCCAGGTCTGTTTCCCGTTCCAGACGGCTGTAGCTCCATTGTCCGTCCTCAAGCTCCACTGTAAAGTCACCGGCAGCCAGTTTGTCATACTCCCTTAGAAGCTCCTGCTCCTTCCGGTTCAGCTCAGTCAGTTCACCGGAATTTTCCCTGTAATATTCGATGTAAGGCGCATTTTCAATCCCCATCCTATCCGCCAGGATTTTCTTATAGGAGGAGTTCATTCCCTTCTTAAGGCAGGCCGCGGCCTTATCCCCCATCTCTGAGTAAATGTCCGTGGTATATGCCTGCTCTGCAGCGGCAGCTTCATCCGATACATCCCTGTCGTATTTCAGCTGGGCCATATAGGTCAGGGTAGCCAGACGGTCGTACTCATCCACAATGGCATCATAGAGCCTCAGCACCTCCTCGTCCTGCCCGTCCACGGCGCAGGCCTGTTCAAAATCAGCCATGGCCTGTTCCATCACAGCCGGGTCATAGTGCTCATACGGCCTTTCGGAATAGGGAACACCTTCATGGACCTTCCCGCCGTCTCCAAAAGAAGCTGCCGGGCCATAGAGATTGTCTGAGCGGCGGCCGGCTGCCTGACCTGCCAGACTTCCCCGGGCAGCGCCACAGGCGGCAATGGACAGTGTCATCACCAATGTCAGGGCCAGTGCTGGCCAGCGCCTTATATTCCGTTTCCACTTCTCTTTACTCACAGCAGGCCCTCCTTACATATTATGGTATATGTCTATTGTAACATCCCGGGCGCTTTACCGCCAGGTGAATATAAGTATGTTTGGCCATTCATTACAGCCGCCTAATCCCCGGTCAGCCAGCCTTCCTCCTCAGGAAGCAGGAAATAGTTGTTATCCCTGTCCGAGTCGGCAATCATGGCATCCAGTTCCCGAATCAGGTAGCTGTCCGGCATGTTCCTCTCCCAGAACCGGTATCCCTTAGTGCTCTTTATACCCCTGGTGTCAATCTCCCGCCCAGCATAGTAATCAATGTACACACCCGCATAGGTGGCTGCCATGGAATGTTCCACATCCGCACCAAGGTTCTTCACAACGCCCCTTATCTGGTCGCTAATGAGCTTCTGTATGTACCGGTAGGACCAGTCCTCAAAATCCAGCAGGTCCGGATTAGCGCTTCCGTTTTTCCCGGCCCATGCCGATACATCCACGGACCTGGTTGCATACGAAATGCTTCCGTCCTCCTCCCATAACACCTCTCCGTACTGGCAGGGAGGTATGCTGAGGGCGTCCGTCACTATTTCCTGTATGCCGTAATCCCCATCCGGCACTCCTGGTTCGCTCTTATGCTTGCGGATACGCTGCACATGCAGATGTCCGCTGAAAAACAGGGGAAGCCGGTGCTTTTGGAGGAGGGAAATCACCTCCGCGTTGTTGTCCATGGCACACTGGGTGGTATACATCCTGCTCTGGGCCAGCAGGTTATGATGGGCAATGGGTATCACAAACACGCCCTCCTCCTCTGCTCTGTCCAGCTGTTCATCGGCCCATGCCATGGTGCTGTCCTTCAGCCTTCCCTCCACCTTGTTATCCGGCTCATACTGGCAGGAGTCCAGCATCAGGAGCCAGTTCCTGTCATCCAGGGCATAGACGTAGCTCAGCGAACCGCTGTCCCGGCTCAGCGCCTGGTCATAACCGTATTCATGGTAAATCTCGTAAAATTCAGGTCCGTCAATATAGGGAGCAGGCTCCTTCTGGGCGCCGTAGTAAACCGCGGCATTATGGTTATTGATATCATGGTTTCCCGGAATCACCAGGACCTGTATGCCGGCATCCTGGACCCTCTTAAGCCTTGCCGCCAGTTCCTCATGGTTTATGCGCTCCCCGTTCATGGTAATGTCCCCGCTGAGAACCAGGGCGGACGGCTGCTCCCGGATGACCTCATCCAGAAATGCTTCCAGAAGCTCGGGCAGATACTGCACCACCTTTCCGTCACTCCGCTCCACAAACAGCCGGAAGGCTTCCCCGCCGTCTCCCGCCGAGGCACTTTGGTAGTGTAAGTCTGTTGCCAGGATTAGCCTGGGCGGTATGTAGGGTTCCTCCGGCGCCTCCGGCGGAGTCCACATGCCGGGGAATGTCCTCTTCCACTCTTTATAGCCCTCCTGCCTGATTACCTCATCCTGGGGTTCCCGGGCCTGGGAATCCGTAGCAACTGCCGTTCCAGCCTGTTCCCCCTGTTCCTCTCCGTTTCCCCCTCCTCCGGTGCTCTCAGACACCTCTGCGCGTTCCCTGCTCTCAACCGGTACAGGCCCCGAAGGCTCCATTAATGTCTTTAAAACGTGCAGTACCCCGAAGCATGCCATGAATACCATGGCATACATCAGGGCACTTATCATCCAGGTCTTTCTCTTCATGCAGTCTGCTCTTTCCGTATCAAGTCTTGCTGTGTTATATTATGCCCAGTTCCTTCATGGCATACGCGATTCCGTCCTCATCCACATCCTTTGTCTCAAACGTTGCGTAGGGCTCCAGCACTTCGTCATGCTTTCCCATCAGGATACAGTTCCGGGCGTAGCGGAACATGGCAAGGTCATTGCCGCTGTCACCGAACACATACGCGTCATCCAGGGAGATGCCGTAATGTTTTAATACCAAATCAATGGCCGTTGCCTTGGAATGTCCTCTGGGCACACATTCATATTCCCCGCCGCCGCGGTCTATGATTTCCATATCCCTGAGCCGTCCAAACAGTTCCTTGGGCCTGCTGTTTTCACCTGAAAGAAGATAGAATTTATCAAAGTCATAACCATCGTCTTCCCAGTCATATTCGGACAGACAGTCCGATTTCCTGAGAGCGTTCTTCAGCTCCTCCACCCTTGGAATGGGCGACAGGGACCTGTGGACATGAATTCCATCCCATGCCTCAAGGGCTCCGTCCAGTCCGCATTCATCAATATGCCTCTTGATTTCCAGCCCTCTCTCATGGGGAATGTGGTAGCTGTACATCACCCGGCCCTCTGCAAGTATATAGGTCCCGCAGCCGCACAGATAACCATCCGCCTCCACCAGGTCCTTAATATCGCCCAGGTGGGCATATACGCGGCCCGTATTGATAAACACCAGATGTCCCTGTCTCCGTGCCTCCTTCAGCGCCTGTACCGCACTCTCAGGAACCCTCCGCGTCTTCTCAGACAGGAGGGTTCCGTCAATATCGTAAAATAAAGCCTTTGTTCTTTTATTCATCATCTCTGAACACAATGGTCTGTTTCTCCTCATCCATGCTTTCCACGATTGCCAGTGACTCCAGCCGGATACCCTCTGAACGGAGCAAATCTCCGCCTACCTGGAATCCCTTCTCAATCACAATGCCCGCTCCCACCAGCTCTGCGCCGGAATCCCGTACCAGGGCAGCCAGGCCTTCCAGGGCCTTTCCATTGGCAAGGAAGTCATCGATAAGCAGCACCTTGTCGCCGGCTCCCAGAAACTCCCTTGACACGATGATGTCATAGACCCTGCCGTGGGTGTAGGACTCCACCTTGGTGGTATAAACTTCACCTGCAATATTCTTGGTCTGGGTCTTCTTGGCAAATACAACCGGTACATCAAAATACTGGGCCACAATACATGCAATTCCGATTCCGGAGGCCTCGATGGTAAGAATCTTCGTGACCTCCACATCAGCAAACCTGCGCTTAAATTCTTTTCCAATCTCTCCAAAAAGCTTAATATCCATCTGATGGTTCAAGAAACTGTCCACCTTCAGAACGTTTCCGGCTTTTATCTTGCCATCCCTGCGTATCCTGTCCTTTAAAATCTGCATGTACGAGTCCTCCTTCTTCTTTTGGCAATCCTTCTTTACTGTGCGGCAGATGTCTCTGCAGCTGTTGTTTCTTCCGGAGCCGTTGTCTCCTCTGCGGCAGTGGTTTCCTCTGCGGCAGCTGTCTCCTCTGCGGGCGCAGATGTATCCTGGGCTTCATTGACCGCGTTGTCTGCCATGAACTTCATAACCTTCTGGTTCAGGGCCATCTCATCCAGGGTCTCCTGGCCGAAATATTCCACAGCTGACTCCAGGGTCTGTCCGTTCATCTCAGCAAACGCCTGACGGTCCGCATCCTCCAGGGTGATGCCCTCCAGCTCGGCAACCTTAAGGATGACCAGCTGGTTTTTCACATCGTCTTTCACGGATGCATAGACAGCTTCCTGTAATCCCGGCACATCCATGCCGTTGGCCTTAGCCATACCGGCCAGGTTGGTTCCATACATCTTGGCCTGCTCTTCATACTGCTTAATACGGTCATTATAGCGTCTGGAAAGAGTATTCTTGTTCAGCTTGAACTTGGAATTTTCAACCACGTTCTTAAGTACAAACTGCTGAATCTGAAGGTCTGCGGACTGCTGCTTCTGCTTTAAGAGGTCTTCCTTAATGCTGGCCCTGTACTCGTCCACGGTCTTAAAATCAGATACACTCTGTACAAATGCATCATCCAGTACAGCTGACTGCTTTTCCTTCACTGAATTCACAGTAACCTCAAATACAACAGCCTGGCCTGCCAGGGCTTTCTCACTGTAATCCTCCGGGAATGTCAGGTTCAGTTCCTTCTTATCGCCCTTCTTTGTGCCAACCAGTCCGTCCTCAAATCCGGCAATCATCCTGCCGGAGCCAAGAGTCAGGTCCTGTCCCTGGCCGGTGCCGCCTGCAAATTCCACTCCGTCCTGTTTTCCCACATAATCAATATTGACAATGTCGCCTTCCGCCGCCGGCCTGTCCACTTCCACAATGTTCGGATTCTGGCTGAGCACCTGGTTGATTCTTGACTCCACCTCTGCATCGGTTACCATGACAGCCGGTACATTGACTTTCACGCCCTTATACTCTGCCAGCTCGACTGTGCCCAGGTTTTCCTTTCCTTCTGTCTGGCCGGCCCCGCAGCCTGTCATGATGGAGGCTGCAACCAGTCCGCATAAACATATGAGTGCTAATTTTTTCATTTTACATATCCCTTTTCTATCCTGATTTCACACGCAGGGCGTCAAATTATCCTTATTTTTCCAGTCATCCCCAAAAAGCGTGCGCTGTACATAGTTATATCATACCTGTCCGTGAAAAAAAAGACTTTCCACCAATTTCATGAAAATTTAAGTACCGCTTTATGAAGGCTATTTATAGAACGCCCTAAAGGCCTTATACGTATTATAGACATCCAGTTTGGAAGCCAGCTCAAACGGAGAATGCATGGACAGGATGGGCACTCCCAAATCCACGGTATCCACATCCATATGGGCCACGAACTGGGCAATGGTTCCGCCGCCGCCCACATCCACGGCTCCCAGCTCACCGGCCTGCCAGTACACGCCCTCCTCCTCCATAATGGCAATAACCTTTGCCATGGTCTCGGCGCTGGCGTCGTTGGAACCGGATTTTCCCCTGGCCCCCGTATACTTGGTCAGCACACAGCCTTTGTTGATATAGCTGGTATTGCGGCCTTCGTACACATCCGGGAAACCGGGGTCAAACGCAGCGTTCACATCCGAGGAAAGGCACAGGGATTTGCGCAGCACCTCCCTTGGGCTGACGCCTGCCTGTTCCGCCAAATCCTCTATGTAATGAAGCACAAAATCCGAATTCAGGCCCGTGTTGCCGGTGGAGCCGATTTCCTCCTTGTCAGCCAGAATGGTCACTGTCGTATGGGCCGGCTTCTTTGCATCTATCTCAGCTGTCAGGGCCGTGTACGCGCATACCCTGTCGTCCTGGCCGTAAGCGCCTATCATGCTGGTATCGAACCCAACGTCCCTGGCCTTTACAGCGGGAACCATTTCAATCTCAGCCCGGAAAAAGTCCTTTTCCGTGATGCCGTATTTCTCATTCAGAAGGCTTAAGGCCATCAGCTTCACGGGCTCCTTTACCTCCTCATCCTGGAACGGCAGAGAGCCAACCACAATATTCAGCTCCTCGCCCTTAAGCCCGTCTTTTAACGGGCGCTCGTTCTGCTTGGCGGCCAGATGGGGAAGCAGGTCCGTTACGCAGAACACAGGCTCCTTCTCATCCTCTCCTATGGAAACCTCTTGAATCTCTCCGTTTTTCTTCACCACCACGCCGTGCATAGCCAGCGGAATGGTTCCCCACTGGTATTTGCGGATGCCGCCGTAATAATGGGTCTTAAAAAACGCAATATCCTCCTTTTCATAAAGGGGATTGGGCTTTAAATCCAGTCTGGGGGAATCAATATGGGCTCCGTTGATTCTCAGCCCCTGGTCCAGAGGTTTTTTGCCAAATGTGGTGGCAATCAGAGACTTGCCGCGGTTCACATAATACACCTTGTCTCCCGGCTCATAGGATTCACCGGAGTCAAAGGGCTTATAGCCAGCCTTCTTAAGCATTTTTACCGCTTCCTTTACACACTCCCGCTCTGTCTTTCCTGCATCCAGAAACGCCTTATAACCCTCGCAGTATTTAAACGCCTTTTCCGTCTGCTCCGGTTTATCCTTTCCAATATGAGGGAACGCCCATGATAGCTGTTCCTGTAATTCCTGTCCTTTTGTCTTCTTAGCCATTATTATCCTCCTGGTATACTTTATTTATATAATCTGATGCTTTGCTGACTTATATTATGACCCTTCCTCTGTCTATAACTCAAATGTGCGCCTGCGCCCTGGGCCCCGGCCCGGACTGCCGCCGTGCCTCGCATCCAGCAAAAGGGCGGAGGACTGGGCGTCCCCGGCCCTGGCAGCCGCGTCTACCATTTTCTTCATCTCAGCGTCTCCCAGCCGGGACGACCGGGCCATGAAGCCCAGAATATCCCGCTCCCCGCGCTGAATCAGTCCCTCTGCGCCTTCCCCGGCATGAAGCCTCACATACTCCCAGTACTCATTCTCTGCATGTTCCCTTAAACCATAGGGCCAGTACAGGCGGTACAGGGCCAGGCGCACGGACAGCTCCGGCTTTTCCTGGACCTTTACATGGGGAAACAGCCTGTCATACTCATCGAAGCGGAAATCCCCTCCCTCAAAACAGTACCGGTACATGTGGCCGCAGCCGTGCATCTCCCTCATAATGATGCGGGCCGGCGTATTTTCCACCGACTCCTCAAAAAATTCCGGAAATATAAGCTTTGCCAGAAGCGTCCCGGAACTGTCCCTGTAATTCACAATCAGGGTCTGGTGAAGCTCCGACAGAATGTCCTTAAAGCAGGACTTCCGGTCCTCTGCAATGCGGATATCCAGGTATTCCAGGCCCGTACAGCCTGTAAATACCCCGGCTCCCCAGTCCTCCACCGCACTGCTGCAGGATAGCTTCCTGAGCCCGCAGCAGTTGTAGAAGCCATAAGCCCCCACCTTCCTGACGGTATCCGGCAGGCTGATTTCCTCTACCTGGCTGCCGCAAAGCTCCGGCTCTCCCCGGTACTCACCGGGCGGCGGTTCCCGCCTGCGGACCGTATCCGAAAAAATGTACCCTGCCAGCTCTGTCACCGGCAGTCCTCCCGCGGTGTCCGGAATCTCCAGAATCTTGTCCAAACCATAACAACGCTGGAGGCAGACCCCGTCCAGCGTCTTTTCATATAATAATCTCATGGTATCAGTTTAATCAGTTTAGGGGATTTTTTCAAGACTATTTTACTTCCAGAAAAAATATTCCAAAAAATATACCGGGACGCCTGCCTCTTCCGATGCCTGCTTCCCGGTATATCCCGGAACATGTACGGAAACAGTATTCCGCCATGCCCGGCCCGATTCGTCCCATTCGGGCCCTCCTATTCATCCACAAACCGGTACCCCACGCCCACCTCTGTGAGTATGAACCTGGGATTGGCTGTGTTATCCTCAATCTTTCTCCGTATATTGGCCATAAACACCCGCAGCGACTGGTAATCGTCCGTTGTGTCATATCCCCACACCTCCTGCTGGATATAGTGGTGGGTCAGCACCTTGCCGCTGTTGTTTACCAGAAGGACCACCATCTTGTATTCCAGGGGAGTCAGATGCACCTCCTGGTCATGGACGTACAGTTTGCGCTTTTCAAAATCCAGCCGGAAATAATCCAGACAGAATTCCTGTTCCTGGCGGTTTACCGAGGAACTCTTATGGCGCAGCCCCACGCGGATTCTGGCCAGCAGCTCCTCCGCACTGAAGGGCTTGGTCACATAGTCGTCCGCTCCCTGGTCCAGGGCATTGATTTTCTCCCGTTCCTGCCCTCTGGCGGAAACCACGATAACAGGCACATCGGACTTCTGCCGGATTTGCCGCAGCACCTCCATGCCGTCAATATCCGGCAATCCCAAATCCAGAAGTATCAGGTCCGGATGGTCCGCATAAAAGAGGGATATGCCGGACAGTCCGTTATCAGCCAGTATATAGGAGTATCCCCTTGTTTTCAGGGATATTTTCATAAAATTCTGTATGCTCTTGTCATCCTCAATGACAAGGATTGTTGTCTCATTCATCCTTCTTGTCCTCCATTGGCATTGATACCTCGAATACAGCGCCCCCCTTGGGGCTGTTGTAAGCCCGGATGGTCCCGCCCTGGGCCTCCACCATGGCCTTGCATATGGTAAGCCCCAGTCCCACGCCCCGCTGCTTATCGCCGTTTTCATAGGCCGTGGTAAAAAAATTATCAAAAATCTTATCTATCTTACCGTCCGGAAGTCCTATCCCATTATCCGCCACCACAAACTTAAGACAATTTCCATCCTGCCTCACGCTGAGGGTCACTGTGGTATTGGCCCCGGAATGGCGGAACGCATTGTCCAGGAGATTGACCAGAACCTGGATAAACAGTCTTCCGTCCACCGCTACCAGCAAGATGTCCTCCGGCGTCTCCATCCTCAGGGTGTGGTTTCCCACCCGGTTGGACACCAGCCGCACGGCGGAGGACACAAGGTCATCCACCACTTCCTTCTTCTTATTGATATCCAGACGTCCCTCCTGGATTCGCGTCAGGTTCAGCAGGTTTTCCACCATGGTGCTGAGCCATTCGGAGTCCGAGCATATATCCTTCAGCATGCTTTTAATGGTGGCCTCATCCATGATTCCCAGATTATCCAAAAGGAAGCCGGCGCTGCCAGTGATTCCCGTAAGGGGCGTGCGCAGGTCGTGGGAAATACTTCTTAAAAGAGTGCTCTTTAACCGTTCCCGCTCCACCTGAATCCTGGTGTTTTCCTTCTCACGGCTGAGCAGTTCCCGCTCAATGACCAGCGTAAGCTGGGAAATGACCGTATCCACATATATTTTTTCTTCCTCGCTCAGGGTCCAGCCCTCACAGTCAAATATAATCACGCCGTAGGTCTTTTCCCGGTTGCGGATGGGGACGTACAGTCCATTGTCATCCGGAAACTGGCATTCACCATGGCCGCACGGAATGGACTGGCGGCAGCACCACTCAGCCATATAATCAGAAAATTCTTCCTTCTCGTCCTCCTTCAAAAGGACGCTCACCGGCTTCCCCGTCAGATTAGACAGGCTTTCCTCGCTGTACTCCTTAATCTGCTGGTAGCCGGACAGGTTCAGGAATCCGCTTCCTATCTCATTCATCCTGGCTGTAATCTCTCTCTTCTTGTTGGCAATCTGCATCTGTTTCTGCAGCTTCACCACCAGGGTGGCCACAATGGAAGCCGCTGCCACAAAGATAATGGACGACACCACGTAGTTCACATCATCCATATGGAACGTAAGCTTTGGCTCCGTAAACAGATAATTGAATGTAAATGTAAAAACAATGGAAGCGCACAGGGCCCATGCCAGGCTGCTGGTGGCCAGTATGCTGATGAGCACTCCCAGCAAATATACCAAAAGCAGGTTCTCCGCCCTGATTCCGCAGCTGTCCAGAACAATGGCCAGTATGGTGGATATCACCCATATGACAGCCATCTTTGCGCAGGCCTTTACAAAATCCAGCACCCAGTCCCAACTATATGACATAAATCCTCTTACGCTCCCTCTTCCTGTCTCTGTGCTGTCTGCACACGGACCAGCAGCACACTCTAAATGGCCTGTGCAAGTATCATGGGCAGGTTTACCGCCCGGTCCACTCCCAGCTCCTCAAACAGAGCCGCGTTCCTGGGGTTGTGCACCAGGCACACGGAGCGTTTGATTCCCAGCACCTTCCTGCCCATCTGGCATATCTCAAAATTATCCGTGTCCTCCCGGCCCAGGGCCATGATTACATCGTAATTGCGGATGCCCGCTTCCTCCAGGATAAACTGGCTGCACGGGTCTCCCAGCACTGCATTCACATTGTAGGAAGCAGAGAGATGTTCGCAAAACGCCTCATCCGGGTCTATCACAGTTACCTTATACTTTTTATCCATCAGCAGGCTGATAAGGAAATCCGCATACTCCCCTCCCCGCGCCACTGCTATCTTCATGCTCACACAGCCACCTCCTGACTTACAGTCTCTGCCAGGCGTCCGTAGTCATCTGCCGACAAATCATAGAGACTGATGGGTTTGACAGGCAGGTCCGTGACCAGCTGATGCCTTCCTGTGTCATCCAGACGGGCATATACCTGGCCCACATGGAAAATACAGCTGGCAATCTGGGCCAGCAGGAGGTTGGTATTGTCATCCTGGGTAGATGCGATGAACAGGCCGGCATCCTCAATCCCCGCCGCCTTCAGCACCTGGGGGTCCGTTGGGTCCCCTTCCATCTCATACCCCCTAAACTCCTCCGGCAGATAACGGAAACTCTCCCTGTCCTTATCCAGCACAACGACTCTGTGGCCTTTATGATATAATGACTTTGCCAGCGCTGCCCCTAAAGGCCCGCAGCCTGCGATTACAATACGATTGTTCTTATGGAATAACATACTATCTCCTCCTTCCATCTATATGTTCCCAATTCTATTGTAAAAGAGAACCATATAAAGAAACTAGAGAAAATGTATAAAGAGGGCATAAAGATTCTATAAAGATATCTTCATCCCCCTCTTTATACTAAATACTATACCATGAATGGGGGCTGTGTCAAACCAAACCTGCAGGGCTGCTCCCAGTCATGATATCCGTTCATTTTTCCTACATGACTCCAAATGCCTTATAAAAGAGCCATATGACAGTCCCGCCTATGAGTCCCACGGAGGTTACCACCCCCACCATGAATATGGCCGCCGCCAGCTGCAGAACCACGCTGGAAATCAGCGGAAAACGTTCACACGCATCATCTATTTTCTGTCCCACCGGACTTTTTAACCTGACTATTATTTTAGCCATCATGACAGTTCCCTCTCTTCCTGCTTAAAGGATACTGCCTGCTGCCGTAAAGATTCCATCCATGGTTGGGGCAATTGTATAAATTATTTGCAAATACATGGTTAAGGGGGGCTTATGTCACCGCCCTTCCTCCCATATCCTTTAAACGGTAGGATGTCTCCTCGGCAATGATATTCAGGACATTCTTGTCATTGGGCTTAATGATATCCCCTCCCTTCATCTCCACGCCTATGACCGCATAAACCGTATCGTCCTTATATACCGGCGTGTACCTGGCCCTGGCCCCCGGCAGTGTATCCGTAGAAGCCCCGGCCTTATGACGGTTCTTATAGACCCAGGCCGCCACAGCCATCTCGTCAGGGCTCTTAAACAGGGCCGTAAGCCGGGATGCATCCTCTGCCTCCGAGGCAGGATATATCTTCATCCGGTCCATTTTCCCATCCAGCATGTCATAGATAACAATGTTGCGTTTTAAAAGGCTCTGCACCAGCCTTCCGCATATATCCAGTATCTCTTCCCCGGTGCCTCCCTTTCTCAGATTCCGGTTGATATTGAACAGTATCTGCATATACCCTGACTCTGCCTCGCTTTTCTCTGCCTCCCGCTTCAGCCTGGCTGCCATGGAGCTGGTAACCAGAGCGCAGGCCAGCATGGCTGCAAAGGTAAAGGGATAAATCCTGCCGTCCGCCTGGAAGGTATAGCGGGGAGCCGTAAAAAAGAAGTTAAACAGAAGCACCGAGGCCACGGAGGCCAGAAAACCGTATAGCCCGGCCCTGGTAACATAGGCTGCCAGCATGGTCCCCAGCATATAAATCATGGCCACATTGATAATGCCCAGGCTGTAATGGTCCAGTGCCAGGGAAAGCAGGGTGCATCCGGCCATGATAAGGGCTGTCTTCAGGATATCCATGCCGTATTTTCTTCTGTTTTCCGGTTTCCTGCCCTTCCTGCTCTCCCTGGCTCCTGCGTCCGGTATCACATAAACATCCATATTGGGGACTGCCTTGATGAGACGGTCAATGATGGTGGGCTTTACGTGCAGGACACTGTGTTGCCTCACGGTCCTGCCTATGACTATCTTGGAAATGCCGTTCCTTCTGGCATAGCCTGCAATCTGCTGTACAATGTCATCCCCGTAAAGGGTAATTACATTGGCCCTGAACTGCTTGGCCAGATTAATATTGGCCTCCATGCTCCTGCTGATTTTTGCATGGTTCCTTTTCATGTCCGCTGTCTCCACCAGAACAGCCGTGAAATCCGCGTGGAACGCCCCCGCCATCCTGGCTGCTGTCCTGATTACCCTTGCATTGGTGGGGGATGGGGACAGGCAGACCAGCACGTGCTCACCCGTATAATAGTCCTTGCCCGCCGCATCCCGTTCCCTGACCACCTCCCGGTTGACCCGGTCCGCGGTGCGCCTTAAGGCAATCTCACGAAGGGCGGACAGGTTTTCCGCTGTGAAAAAACGGACACACGCCTTATCCGCCTGGTCCTTATGGTAAATCTTGCCGTCCTCCAGCCGCTGCCTCAATTCCTCCGGGGCAATGTCCACCAGTTCCACCTGGCTGGCATCATCAAATATATCATCCGGAATGCGCTCATTGACCCGCACATGGGTGATAGAAGCAACGATGTCATGAAGGCTCTCCAGATGCTGCACATTAACCGTGGTGTACACATTGATTCCCCCATCCAGCAACTCAATCACGTCCTGGTAGCGCTTCCTATGGCGGCAGCCCTGGGCATTGGTGTGGGCCAGCTCATCCACCAGCACCAGGTCCGGATTCCTCATAAGGGCGGCATCCAGGTCAAATTCCTTCAGGATGATTCCCTTATATTTTACCGACATCGGGGTCAGCAGCTCCATTCCGGCCAGGAGCTCCATTGTCTCCGGCCTGTCGTGGGGCTCTATGTATCCGGCCACCACATCCCGGCCCGCTGCCATTTCCTGGCGGGCAGCCTCCAGCATGGCGTATGTTTTCCCCACTCCGGCCGCATAGCCGAAAAATATCTTCAGCTTTCCCCTTCCATTGTCATTGTCCCTGGGGAAATTCTGTTTTAAAAGCTGCTCCGGGTCCGGCCTCTCGTCCCTTTCCCCGCCCATAAGCCATTCCTCCTTTCCATATATCCCGGTCCTGAAAACAACGGTAGAGCTGCCGCAAAATGCGGCAACCCTGTATACAATGCAGTCCTGGTTCCAATCATTTTCAAATCAACCCATCCAGCGCCAGATTCACCTTCAGCACATTTACCCTTGGCTCTCCCAGGATTCCCATGAACCTGCCCGTGGTATATCTGTTTATGACTGCCTCCACATCCTCCGTTGTCATATTCCGTTCCCTGGCAATCCGTTCCGCCTGGTAAGCAGCTGCCGCCGGAGAGATTTCCGGGTCCAGCCCGCTTCCCGAACAGGTTACAAGGTCCACAGGAATGGGCTCCTCCCCCTTTTCCGGATGGGCTGCCCTGATTTTCTCCACCCGGTCAGCTATCATGGCTTCAAGCTCGCTGCCTGCCGGTGTTTTATTGGAGGCCCCGGCATATGCCAGAGGCTCTCCATGTTCATCTGTAAATGTTCCTGTATCCACATTCATGATTCTGCCCCACAGATACTGGTTTCCGGTAAACTCCTGGGCCAGCAGGGCGCTTCCGTATTTTGTGCCGTCCCTGCCCACAATGACCGAACCATTGGCCTCATAGCCAAATGCCACATTGGCGGCAGCCGTGATGGCTGCCGGGTAAATCACGCTGGTTATGATTAACATGACCAGGAAAAAACCAACCATTTTTGGTAATACTGCTTTTACTGTATTCATGAACATTCTCCTCACTTTGACTGATTGTGCCGCCTGTCCCGGTTTCCTTCACACATTACGCCACCAGCCCTGTGGCTGTAATCAGCACGTCGATTGCCTTGATTGCTATGAACGGGATAATGATTCCTCCCAGACCATAGACCAGCAGATTCCCGGAAAGCATTCTGGCCGCGGAAACCTCCCTGTATCTGACCCCCTTTAACGCCAGGGGAATCAGGGCCACGATAATCAGGGCGTTGTATAGGATGGCTGAAAACACGGCGCTGTTTGCGCTGTGAAGTCCCATGATGTTGAGAGCCGACAGACCGGGATAGAGTCCCACGAAAAGTGCCGGAATAATTGCAAAATACTTGGCAACGTCATTGGCAATGCTGAAGGTGGTCAGGGACCCTCTTGTCATGAGAAGCTGCTTGCCTATTTTCACTATCTCAATCAGCTTGGTGGGCGAGGAATCCAGGTCCACCATGTTGCCGGCTTCCTTGGCTGCCTGTGTGCCTGTATTCATGGCCACCGCCACATCTGCCTGGGCCAGGGCCGGCGCATCATTGGTACCGTCTCCTGTCATGGCTACCAGATGGCCTCTGGCCTGGTAATCCCGTATCATATCTAACTTTGCCTCCGGGGTTGCCTCTGCCAGGAAATCGTCCACACCGGCCTCCGCTGCAATGGAGGCGGCTGTCAGCGGATTATCGCCCGTAATCATAATGGTCCTGATTCCCATTTTCCTTAAATCCGCAAACTTTTCCTTCACGCCCTGCTTCACAATGTCCTTAAGCTCCACCACACCCATGACACGGCCGTTCTTTGCCACTACCAGAGGCGTTCCGCCCTGGTTTGCAATCCTCTTTACGATGTCCCCGCATTCCCTGCTGAACGTGCCTCCACGCTGGGCCACATAAGCTTTAATGGCGTCTGCCGCGCCCTTTCTAATCTCATTTCCCTTGTAGTCAATGCCGCTCATCCTTGTCTTGGCAGTGAAGGGCACGAAGGTTGCCTGAAGCTCCTCCATATTTCTTCCGCGTATGCCGAAACGCTCCTTTGCCAGGACCACGATGCTGCGCCCCTCAGGCGTTTCGTCCGCCAGGGATGACAGCTGGGCCGCATCAGCCAGCTCCATTTCCTTGTTGCCGTCCACCGGAATAAACGCGTCTGCCTGGCGGTTTCCCAGTGTTATGGTACCTGTCTTATCCAGCAAAAGGGTATCCACATCCCCGGCTGCCTCAATGGCCCTGCCGCTCATGGCCAGCACATTGGCCTGGTTCAGCCTGCTCATTCCCGCAATGCCAATGGCGGACAGGAGGGCGCCAATGGTGGTGGGTGCCAGACAGATTAAGAGGGCCACCAGGTTGGTGACGGATGTGGGGTTGGCTGTCCCTGCTTCCACGGAGGAGAACACGGAGTAGGAGTACAGCGACATGGTCACGAGGACAAATATAATGGACAATGCTACCAGGAAAATCTGCAGTGCCAGCTCGTTTGGCGTCTTTTTTCGGGAAGCCCCTTCCACCATTGCAATCATCTTATCCATAAAGCCCTCGCCCGGATTGCTGCTGACCCTCACCACCATCCAGTCGGATATGACCGTGGTGCCTCCGGTGACAGCGCTTCTGTCGCCGCCGCTTTCCCGGATTACAGGGGCGGACTCGCCGGTAATGGCGCTCTCATCCACTGACGCAGCGCCCTCCACCACATCGCCGTCTGCCGGTATCTGCTCCCCCGCCTCAATGTAAACAAGGTCGCCTTTTTTTAATTCAGTGGATTTCACTCTTGTGACCTCGCTCTTGCGGTCAGCCGATGGAATCCTGGACGCCATGGTATCCTTTCTGCCTGCGCGCAGGGCATCTGCCTGGGCCTTTCCCCTGCCCTCCGCTATGGCCTCTGCAAAGTTGCCGAACAGAACCGTAAACCAGAGGATAACGGATATGGCCAGTATGTAGCCCGGCTGCGCGTCCCTGACGCCTGCCAGGGAAAACAGAAACATCACAAAGGTCAGTATTGCGGATACAAAAACCATGAACATGACCGGATTCTTTATCTGGGTCCCCGGATTCAGTTTAATGAAGGAATCCTTAAGGGCCCTGCTCATAATCTCTTGATTGGAAAATATATTCTTTTTTGGTTCATTCATGTCTCATTGACCTCCCTATGCTATCATCTGGAAAAACTCAGCCACCGGTCCAAGGGACAGGGCCGGGAAAAAGCTGAGAGCCCCTACCAGCAGTACCACGAAAATCAAAAGGAAGATGAACATGGCATTATGGGTGGGAAGGGTGCCGGAGCTGACCGCTACCTTTTTCTTTGCCGCCAGACTGCCTGCAATGGCCAGTGTGGCAAACATGGGCAGGAACCTTACAAACAGCATAACCAGTCCGATGCTCACATTCAGGAATGGCGTATTTGCGTTAAATCCTGCAAATGCGGAGCCATTGTTGCCGCCTGCGGATGAATAGGCGTACAGGACTTCTGAAAGTCCGTGGGCTCCCGGATTATTCAGGCTGTCATGGGTGGAAGGAAGCAGTGCGGCGATACCGCTGCCCACCAGGATAGCCACAGGGGTTGCCAGGCAGACCAAAACAGCCATTTTCATCTCAAAGGGTTCTATCTTTTTGCACAGGTACTCCGGCGTACGCCCCACCATCAGTCCCGCTATAAACACAGTAAGGATGGCGAACCCAATCATGCCGTAGAGCCCGCAGCCCGTACCGCCGAATACCACCTCTCCCAGCTGCATCAGCAGCATGGGCACAAGGCCGCCAAAAGGAGTGTAGCTGTCGTGCATGGAATTGACCGAGCCATTGGAAGCAGCCGTGGTAAATACGGCCCATGTACCGGATGTGGCTATGCCGAATCTGGTTTCCTTGCCTTCCATATTACCGCCTGCCTGCCCCTCAGTCCCCATATAGACTGCGCCGTCCTGGGCCATCTGCGGAGTACCGGCCTGCTCACTGCAGCCCACGATGGCCAGCGCTGCCGCCAGCATGATGAACATGGCCAGGAACACCGCAATGCCCTGTCTCCTGTCCTTCACATTCCTTCCAAAGGTAAAGCACAGGCCCGCCGGTATGAGAAGCAGGGAAATCATTTCAAATAAGTTGGATAACGGAGTGGGATTCTCAAATGGATGCGCCGAGTTGTTGCCCCAGAAACCGCCGCCGTTGGTTCCCAGCTGCTTAATGGCAATCTGGCTGGCAGCCGGCCCCAGAGGAACGACTCCCTTTGTGACCTCTGCGGCAGTTCCGTCCTCCTGTTCCACGACCAGCGGTTCCACCAGCTGAACTTCGTCATACTGCCTGAAGGTCTGCGGAACGCCCTGGGAGGCGATGGCAAGAGATACCACCACAGACAACGGCAGCAGTATGTAAAGAACCGTCCTTGTCATGTCGGCGTAGAAGTTTCCCAGTCCCCTCTCCTTCACGCGGACGAATCCGCGGATTAATGCGAACAATACCACAATTCCCACCGCAGCAGACACGAAGTTCTGGAAATTCAGTCCAATCATCTGGCTGAAATAACTCAAACTTGACTCTCCTGAATATGCCTGCCAGTTTGTGTTGGTGGCAAAGCTGGATGCCGTATTAAAGCCCAGATGCCAGCTCATTCCGTCCATTCCCTGTGGATTAAGGGGAAGCAGGTTCTGGAAACAGAGGATGGACCAGAGCACCGCCAGGCTCAGCACACTGAACACGGCCGTGCACACGGAATACTTTTTCCAGTCCATCTCCTCCTCTTTATCAATCCTCAGAACCCTGTATATCAGGTTTTCCACGGGAAGCAGAAGCCTTGAAAGGAACACCCTCTCCCCGTTCATCACCTTTCCCATGTAGGCCCCAAGGGGTATTGCCAATACTACCAGTATGACACAGTAAACAATCATCTGCAATGCTACATTCATCATTGTTTGTCACCTCTCAATAGAATGATTACCAGGTAAGCCAGTATGACAACTGCGGTTATTCCTATGATACCTAACAGCAACAGCATGGATTATTTTCCTCCTCTTTTCAAGATAGGGGTATGGTATCACATATGGTAATAAAGATTCTATATAAGAGCTGGCGGTCCGGTATAAAAATAGTATTAAGGCTGGCAGAATCACAAAAAGAATACCCCTGTCCCCGGAGAATCTCCAAAGACAGGGGTATTCATACTATGACTTTTCCAACCGTTATACAGCGGTATCACAGACTCTGTGACTCCCAAAACACGGACATAAGCTCCCTGACAGCCCTTCCGCTGTCCACTTCCACTGCAAAGCGCACATACTCTGCCTGGAAAGGATGTTCCCTCAGGTCCGTCACAATCATGCCGCGGCAGTAGGTGCCGCCGCACTCCACCCTGGCCTTCCTGCTCTCGGTCCGGACCAGACTGGGCACCACAGCGCACATCACGGCCAGAGGGTCATGGAGAGGACAGTCACCCATACAGTAATTCTGGGTTTGGTTCCCCTTAAGATAATGGACCATGGCCTGCCTCATATAATCCACTGCCGGACGGCAGGCGGGCCTGCAGCAGCCGGCCAGCCAGTCCAGATGCTCCATCTTAAGCCTGGTCCTCATGGTGACATCCAGCCCCACTGCCGTAATATCCATGCCTGAGACAAACACTTCATCGCAGGCCCGGGGATCGCAGGCCACATTGGCCTCTGACACAGGAGATACATTTCCGCCCATGTTCAGGGTTCCGCCCATCATTACAAGTCTTTTTACCTTTTTGGCAAATCCGGGATATTCCCTGAGCGTACGGGCTATGTTGGTCAGCGGCCCAAGGGGGATGACCACCAGCTCTCCCTCATACTGTTCTGCCAGCTCCATGTGGAACCGGCTCACGTCCACATCCCTTGTCCTGCGGCGGCTGGGAGGCAGTTCCACATTCCCCAGCCCGTTGGCGCCGTGTATAAAGGCAACCCGGCCGTCCCACTCCCGGCATGAGGGCTTCTCCTCCCCCACTGCCACCGGTATGTCAGGCGCGCCTGCCAGGTCCAGTATCTTCATGGTATTCTCCGCTGCCAGCCACGCTTCCACATTGCCGCACACCGTTGATATGCCCACTATGTCTATTTCAGGATTAAAAAGCGCGTACAGAAGGGCGATGGAATCATCCACCCCTGTATCCACATCCAGTAAAACCTTCATCTGTCTCTCCTTTTCCAATGCATCATGCAGAACATCCCTGCTCCTGCGCCGGGCATTCATCCTCTGCCCTCCCGGCTGTTCCCCCTTCCCCGGCGCACTCTGCCGCCAGTTCCAGGGCGCACCGTATCATGCTGTCCAGGCTCTGCTCCCTTTCCTCATTGGTAAGGGCCCTGTCATGGTGGATGCTGCTTCCCACGGTCAGCATGCCAAGGGCTCTTCTGCCTGCCCTGGCAGCCGTACAATAAAGGGACAATGTCTCCATCTCCTGGACCAGCACTCCCATTTTTTCCCACTGCCCCTTTTCTCCCAGGCTGTCCTCATAGAACACATCCGAGCTGTATACATTGCCTACCCGGAAGGGCGTACGGCTGCTCCTGGCCTGGGCTGCTGCTGCTTCCAGAAGCCCGAAATCCGCTATGGGCGCAAAGGTTCCCGGAAGATGGTACTGGGACGGAAAATTCGAGTTGGTGCAGCATCCCATGGCCAGCACCAGTTCTCCCACCTCCACATCGCGGTGAACCGCGCCGGCAGTCCCCACCCGGATGATTGTATCCACATCATAATTGTGGTAAAGCTCGTACGCATAGATACCCATGGAGGGAATACCCATTCCGCTGCCCTGGACCGATATCTTACTGCCTTTATAATAACCCGTATATCCGTTCATGCCCCTTACCCGGTTGTAGCAGAATACATCGGTCAGATAGGTCTCTGCAATGTATTTTGCGCGCAAAGGGTCACCCGGCATCAGGACAGCCTTGCCAATCTGCCCTGGTCCCGCTTCATTATGGAAGGTTTTCATATTTGATTACTCCGTTTTCTTTATTATATTCCTGTCATTCTTCCTGCGTATGCTCAGCTCATGCTGCTCGGAACCAAAGAACAGCTTCTGTGACAGCACCGGCGTATCATACTCGGAGTACAGCACCTCTTCCAGTATCAGAATCGGGTCCCCCTCCTGCATGTTCAGTATATTGGCCAGGCGCTCCCTGGCCTGCCCCAGGCGGATTTTAGTATCGCTGTAAAGGCCGCCCTCGGACAGCAGTCCGGTATAGTACTGGTATACTGTATCCGTATTCTCCAGGTCCACATCGCTGTTGTCCAGCACCTCATGGGGCATATACACCATGGCAAATCCAGCCGGCGTATCGCCGCAGTAATAGGTTATGTCAATAACTGCCACCACACTGGAGGGCCGCAGCTTAAGCACCTGCTGGTGCTTTTGTGTTGCCGGCTGAAACCCTATGGTGGTCACTACTTTATCAATGGGCCGGCTGCAGAAATCCACAATGGGGTTTCCCACCTTCTCCAGCCCGCTTTTGCTCATATCCTGGTTGGAAAGCACAATATTGCCCTTTCCCTGATGATTTATGATTAAACCATCTTCCTGAAGAAGCAGCATGGCCTGCCGCAATGTGCCTCTGCTGACTGCAAGCTGTTCTGCCAGGATGTTCTCTCCGGGCAGCTTATCCCCAGCCTTGTACTTTCCCTCTTTCAGCCATTGGCTGATGGTCTCATAGGCAGTCACATACAACGGTATTTTTACATTCTTCTCATTTATCACATTGTCCTTCACAGGTCTGCTTGCTCCTTTCGTGCGCCCGGCGGGCTGCTCTCACTATAGCTCACTATAGATTAGTATAGAACTAATCCACCAATTTGCCAAGTGCCTCCGGACCTTTCACCCGCTTTCCCACAAACAGCAGTACCAGCAGCGTCACCCCATAGGGGAGCATCTGGACAAACTGGGATGGGATGGATGCGTCCGTCAGATAGAACCTGGCGGCCTGGGCCACTGCAAATATCATTCCGGCTCCCATGGACCCCAGAGGCTGCCAGCCGCCGAAGATATTGGCCGCCAGTCCCATAAATCCCCTTCCGGCCGTCATATCCGACACAAACAGGTTGTTCTGGGATATGGACAGGTAGGAACCGGCCAGCCCGGCGATGCTTCCCGCCGCTATCATGGCAATGTAACGGTAGCGGTTCACCTGCACACCGGCTGTCTGTACCGCATAGGGCTGGTCCCCGATGGCCCGGTACCTGAGGCCGAACTTGGTCTTATAAAACACAATCCACACCCCGGCCACAATCAGGAACATGGCATAGAGATAGGGGGACTGGTCCTTAAACAGGGCTCCAATAACCGGAATACCGGAAAGGCCGGGTATGGTCAGATTGGAAATGGATGGAACGGATTCCGACATTCCTTCCGTCTGCCAGATTGCCTTCAGCATCACGGCCGTGATGCCGCTGGCAAAGAGATTGATGCCCACGCCCACCACGGACTGGTGAGCCTTCCATTTCAGGCAGAAGAGGGCATAGAACCAGCCAATCATACCGCCCAGGACCACGGACAGAAGCACCCCTGCCATGGCTGAGCCTGCGGCGTAGGACCCGGCTGCCCCGGCAAATGCGCCTATCAGCATGATTCCCTCCACGCCCAGGAGTATGATGCCTCCGCGCTCGGCAATGGTGCCGCACAGGGCGCCCAGTATGATGGGTACTGAAAGCTGCAGGGTTAGTCCGATAAAATTATTAATCATGTCCATATGTCATCCTCTCTTTCTGCTCCACTTAATCAGTTCCGGAGCTGCTACCAGAAGTATCACCAGGCTCTGTATCACCGTCACCATGTTGGTGCTTACCATGGTTTCACGGCTCATACGCAGCGACCCCATATCCATGATTCCAAAAAGCAGCGCAGTCAAAAGCACGCCCGCCGGATGGTTCCTTCCCAATATGGCCACGGCGATTCCCGTAAAGCCAAAGGACGGGGAAAATCCCTCTATAAAGCGGTGGTATTTCCCAAACACCTCTGTGATGCCTGCAAGGGCAGCGATTCCGCCGCTGATGGTCATGGACATAATGAGGAACATATTGACACGGATGCCGGCTGTTCCGGAGGCAAAGGGATTGGCTCCCACCGCCCTCAGCTGATACCCTACCGAAGTCTTCCACAGGAATATGTACATGGCTGCCGCCACAAAGAGCAGCAGGAACAGGGCATAGGTGAGCTGGGTCCTGGGCAGCAGCTTGCCGAACCAGATTCCTTCGGCTATAAGCTCTGTCTGGGCCGTGGAGCCCTCTGTCTTAAAGGGCCCGTTTACCAGCCAGGATGTAAAAAGTGTGCAGATATAGTTGAGCATAATGGCCACGATTACTTCATTGGTGCTGAACCTGGCCTTAAAAATGCCGGGCACACTGCCCACAATCATGCCTGCCGCGATTCCTGCCAGAATACTGATTACAAGCAGCAGGGGCGCGGGAAGGGAACGGAAGCAAAGGGCCGTGATGACGCTGGCCATGGCGCCCGCATGGAGCTGTCCCTCTGCTCCGATGTTTAACATGCCGCACCTGGACCCCATTGCCACGGCCAGGCCCGTGAAGGCCAGGGGAATGCTCTTGCTGATTGTATTGGCCAGGGACTGCGGTGTTCCCAGTGCCCCTTGAATCAGGGAACCATAGGCTTTAACAGGCGATTCACCTGCCAGGAGGATGAAAAGGGCTCCTATAAGAAGCGCAAGCCCTATGGATGCCAGGGATTTGCCTATTTCCGCCGTGTGTCTGCTGCTGCGGCTTTTTTCATCTGCCCCGGCCGTTTTGCCTGCCTGGGCGTTTCCGTCTGCCTGGGCTTTTTTACTGCTGTTCCATTTCATGAGCCCGCACCTCCTGTTTTTTTCCTGCCATGAACAGTCCGATTTCTTCTTTTGTATATTCCCCGTTGTCAAACTGGGCGCTGACCTCTCCCTCGTAGAAGACGGCAATGCGGTCGCTCAGGTTCATGACCTCTGAAAGCTCTGCCGATATAAGCAGGATTGCCTTCCCCTGCTCCTTCAACTGCAGCAGTGTCTTATGTACCCGCTCAATGGCTCCGATATCCAGTCCCCTTACAGGCTGGGCCACCAGCACAAGACTGGGGTCATGGCTGATTTCCCTTCCCAGGATTACCTTCTGCTGGTTGCCGCCTGAAAGCTGTCCAATCTCCTGGTCCACGCCCGCTACCTTGATTTCAAACTCCTCCACCTGTTTCCTGGCATCCTGCCTCAGTTTCTCATAATCAATAAATCCCTTCCTGCAATACTCAGGCGTTTCCTGATAACCCAGAAGAAAATTCTCTGTAATGGAAAAGCTGGGTATCATTGCATTCTTGTGACGGTCCGACGGGATGTATCCCAGGCCCATGGCCTTCCTGTCCTTGACAGCCATGTTCCTGACCGGAATTCCATTGATAAGAATCTCGCCTTCCTTTACCCTGCGGTTTCCCACAATCATTTCCTCCAGCTCCTGCTGCCCGTTTCCATCCACCCCGGCAATGCCCAGGATTTCTCCGGCCCGGACCTTCAGACTGACGGTTTCCCCTGCTCTCTCGTGAAGCCGCACGCCTTTCAGCTCCAGCACGGCCTCACCGGTCTGCTGCCCTCTCTTTGCCACAATGCTCTCCACCTGCCTGCCCACCATCTGGGTGGCCAGTTCTTTTTCGCTGGTGGAGCCGGTGTCGCACCGGAACACCACCTTTCCCTTCCTGATAACAGTAATCCGGTCAGACAGGGACATGGTCTCGTTCAGCTTATGGGTGATGAATATGATGGTCTTGCCGTTTGCCCTTAACTGGCGCAGTATCTTGAACAGCTCATCCACCTCCTGGGGCGTAAGAACTGCGGTTGGTTCATCCAGTATGATGATGTCAGCTCCCCGGTACAGAGTCTTAAGTATTTCCACCCGCTGCTTCATGCCCACGGACAGGTTCACCACCTTCTCCTCAAGGTCAATCCTGAATCCGAACCGTTCCACCAGTTCCTCCACCTTTTTCCGGCTTTCCTTCCGGTTGAGGAACAAGCCGCCGGACTCCTTTCCCAAAATGATGTTCTCAAGGACCGTCAGCTGGTTCACCAGCATGAAGTGCTGGTGGACCATTCCGATTCCCAGGGCATAGGCATCATTTGGATTGGCTATGGCTGCCTTTTTCTCATTGATGAATATCTCTCCTGCATCCGGATGGTACAGGCCGAAGAGAATGTTCATCAGTGTGCTCTTTCCAGTTCCGTTCTCTCCCAGGAGACAGTGGATTTCCTGCTGCCCCACAATGAGGTCAATCCCGTCATTGGCCCGTACCGGCCCAAAACATTTGACGATTCCAATCATTCTGATTGCGTCCATATCTTCCTCCTATATTCATTCAGCTCAGATTAGCCCGGTCCAGATTAGTTAAGCTCAGAGGGAACCTGAATCTCTCCTGATATGACTTTCTGCTTCAGCTCATCAAGCTGCGCCAGGATATCGTCTGAGACCTTGATATTGCTGCCCTCCACCGTCACGTCCACGCCTCCGTCGCTGAGTCCCAGCATCTGGTTCTCTCCTGTGTAGGTATCCTCCACAATACTGGTAATTGCATGGTATGCACAGGAATCCAGCTTCTTAAGCATGCTTGCCATGATGTAGTCCGGTGCAATGCTGTTCTGGTTTAAATTCACGCCCATGGCAACAAATCCTTTTTCCTCAGCAGCCTGGAACATGCCCATTCCCGAAGCGCCGGCTGCGTGGAAGATAACGTCGGCCCCCTTCTCCACAAAGGTATTGGCAATGGTCTTGGCGGTGGTGGGGTCATTGAAGCCGCCTGCATAATCCACAAGTACCTTCATCTCCGGTTCAACATACTCGGCTCCTGCCTTGTAGCCTGCTGCGAAGCGGTTGATAAGGGGATTATCCACGCCGCCGATGAATCCGATGGTCTTTCCGTCCCCCACCTTGCCGTCTGTCTTTTCCTGTTTTGCCAGGGCTGCCAGGGCGCCTGCAAGAAATGCTCCCTCCTGCTCCTTACAGGAATAGGAGGCCACATTGGAGAGGTCGGACGTGGCGTCTAACAGGGCAAACCGCTGCTCCGGATATGTGGAGGCCACATTGGTCAGGGCGTCCACCTGCTCCGCTCCCACACAGATGATTAAATCGTAATCCCCGGATGCAGCCATCTCATCCTGGATGATTTCCTCATCTGACACAGACTTTGGCTCCACTTCGTCGTAGGTGATTCCGTAATCCGCGGCAGCCTTCTTTACACCTTCCAGGGCCAGGTCGTTAAATGAGTTTCCGCCCAGTCCCGCTTCCGTGAAAATGATTCCTATGTGGGCGCCTCCTCCGGAAGCATTTCCAGCGCCATCTGCTGCTTTGGCCTCCTGGGAAGTCTGTTTCTTTCCTGCGTCTGACGTTTCAGCAGATGAACCGCACCCCATCACTGTACTGCCTGCAATTCCCGCTGCCACACATAATGCTGCCCACTGTCTGATTCTTTTCTTCATCATGTTCCCCTCCACTTTTATACCTGTTTTATTTTAGTATATATATGTTTCTTAACTTGTTTAACAAGTTATCTAAAATGTAGCATGTTTTATTATATTTGTAAATCCCAATTTTATGTTTGCCTATAGAATCGTTAGATTTTGCCAAAATCAACTGATTGTTTCTGTCTATATCTCCTATATGTTTTTCCTGTTTCTTACTTTTTAGCTTTTTATGCTGCACAACGCAGAAAACCGGATGGTTCTCATCCATTGAGAACCATCCGGCCGGCTGATGGAATATATGTAATGTCCATACAGACAAAAAACAGGTACCGGTTCATATTTCTCTTCCCCGATACCTGCTTTTTGTTTTTCTGCTCTCTTTACTCTGTTCTTTTGGATTTCCTTTACATATACGTTCTGTTTATTTTCACCTTTCATTATCAAGTACATTTTAATGATACTTTCTCGTCATATCATTATAAATGTTCCCGTTCCTTGATAATCTACTTGGTATTTGAAAATATAACCGGATTCGTATTGTATCAGTTTCCTTTATGAACATTTCATCAGGCAGATTACTTATTCTTTGTTTTCTATATAATCATCTGATTATATGAAAACTAAAAAACACTTTCTGGTGGTCTGTACCTCCTTCTTTGTATTTCGTTCTTTTTGATAGTTTTAGTATACTCAAAAGGAGGTCATTTGTCAATACTTTTTTGAATTTATTTTGATTTTAATAGTTTATTTCGTATATATTGTATAAATTTTTAGTTTTTTCATGACAGTTTGATAAATCTATACACTATCCGTCAACCGCTTTCTGCATCCTACTCTCCCACTACCCTGTAAGTCTCCTCCACAATGCGCTCCATGGCATTGAGAATATTCTCATAGCCGGTACAGCGGCAGAGGTGTCCGGATATCAGCTTTTTCAGTTCCTCCCGGTTGTACTTCCTGCCCGTACCCACAATCTCCACCGCGGACATGATAAGTCCGGGAGTACAGAATCCGCACTGCACGGCTGCCTCCTCTATGAAGGCTTTCTGGATGGGACTCAGTTCGCCGTCCGGCCCCTTCAGGCCTTCCACGGTCATAATGCTCTTGCCGTCCGCCCACATGGACAAATAAATACAGGAATCAATGGCTTCCCCGTTTACAAGGACCGTGCATGCCCCGCATTCACCTACCTCACATCCCTTTTTTACGGATGTAAAGCCAAGGCGGCGAAGGGTATCCAGAAGGGATTCCCTGTCGTCCACAGCTGTCTCCTGTTCTTTTCCATTAATCTTAAGCCTGATTACTTTAAGCATCTGTCTTACCTCCTGCCAGTGTGATGGATGTCTTAAGGGCGCGCCTGGCCAGCTCTCCTATAAGCTGAAGACGGAACTCCCTGCTGGCCCTCCAGGATGTACGCGGATTTACCTGGGCCAGGGCCTTTTCAGCAAACAGGTCATAGATGGATGCATCTGACACCTGTTTACCCCGAAGGGCCTCCTCCGCCTCATGGCAGCGCACCGGAGTGGGGGCCGCCACGCCGTAAGCCAGCCGCACATCCTCCAGAACTGTTTTGTCAGGGGACAGCTTCACCCTTACCGCACATCCAAGGGTTGCGATTTCCATGGCTTTGCGCTTGCCGTATTTAATATAATGACCTTCCCATCCCTCATAATTTTCCCTGGTTATCTTAAATGCAGTGCAGATTTCATTCTGTTTCCTGACCGTACGTCCGGGACCTGTATAAAATTCCGTCACCGGCAGCTCCCGTACCCCCTTGGGCCCCTTTAACACCACCATGGCATTGAGGGCGCACATGGTGGAGGCAGAGTCCGCAGAGGTGGCTCCGTTGCAGATATTCCCTCCAATGGTGGCCGTATTCCTTACCTGCGGACCGCCCACCTGGTCTACCGCCTCTCCCAGCATGTTCAGGTGCTTCTTTATAATGGGGTCATTGGTCAGATGTGAAAAGGAGGTTGCCGGCCGGATGATGATGGTCCCGTCCTCCTCCAGGCTGACGCCCTTTAATTCCGGTATATTGTGGATGGATACCAGACTCCTGCCCGCATCCTTTCCCTCTCTGACCCGTATGAGCACATCCGTTCCGCCGCTGATAACCTGGGACTGGGGGTCCGCAGTGAGGGCAGCAATGGCATCCTCCACTGAATTTGCTTCGTAAAATGACTTGATATCAAACATGATGACTCTCCTTTATCCTTACCTGCCGTACTATATCAGCCGCTGTCCAAGCCAGCTCTATATCAGGCCCTTTGCCTGAAATGCCTCTATGAGCCTCTGAGGCGTCATGGGAATGGTATCCATGGCAGCTCCCGTGGCATGGAGCACTGCATTGCGCAGGGCAGGCGCCACCGGGATGGCCGGCGGTTCGCCCAGGGACTTATTTCCATAAGGGCCGGTTGGGTCCTCCAGCTGGATGAACTTCACATGCAGGTCCGGCGTATCCATGGCTGTGGGAATCTTATAATCCAGCAGGTTGTCGTTCAGGGGCCTGCCTGCGTCATTATATAGGAATTCCTCCGACAGGCCGTATCCCAGGCCCATGGACATGCCGCCGTGTACCTGCGCTTCCGCCAATTTAGGATTAATCAGCATACCGGAATCATGGACATTCACAATGTCCTTTACCGTCACCTGTCCCAAGGGCATATCCACTTCCACCTCCACAAAGCAGCAGCCGGATGAAAATGAGTTGTCCCTGCACTGGTTTGTAACCTCTGCTGTAATATGCTCAGAGCGCTCCAGGGAGTAAAAGGCGGTAAGCGCCAGAGTCTCCATGTCCAGAAGCTCTTTTCCCGTGGCTTTTTCCACTATATGGTCGCGGACCACATCCAGTTCTTTTGCAGGGCGGCCCTCCAGCATAAAGCTGGCATAATCCAGAATCCGGGCCTTCAGCTGCCGGGCACACTTTTTAACAGCCATGCCGGTCACATAGGTCTGGCGGGATGCATATGCGCCTGTGTCAAAGGGCGCTGTATCCGTATCCTGGGTGGATACAATATATACCTTCTCAAAGGAGATTCCCGTTGTCTCTGCCGCCATCTGGCTGAACACAGTGTCTGCGCCCTGCCCTATTTCCGTGGCCCCCAGCTGCAGCTGCATGGAACCGTCCTGGTTCAGTATCATCCTTGCGGAGGCAGTCTCCAGGGAAATGGGGTATACGCCTGTCTTATAACAGAAGATTGCCATTCCCACTCCCCGTCTCACGGGACCTGTCTGGTTGGCATAAGCCCTGCGCTTCTCCTCCCAGCCAATGTACTTCGCTCCTTCCTCCATACACTTCTTAAGCCCGTAGGAATGGAAGGTAATGCCATTGGCCGGGTCCACGAATCCTTCTCCCATGCAGTTCTTCATGCGGAAGTCCAGAGGGTCTGCGCCGATAGCCCGGCACACATCATCGGTCAGGCATTCCGATAAAAAGGCTGCCTGCGGAATGCCGTATCCCCTCATGGCCCCGGCGGTGGCAGTGGAAGTCCATACCGTGTAGCAGTCAATTTCCGCTCCCAGCAGGTCCTGGTAAATATCCTTGAAAACATTGCCGCAGTTGGCACAAATGGCGTGGCCATGGGAAGCATAGCCGCCGTTATTGGCATAGGCCTCCAGCTTCCTGGCAAGCATCCTCCCGTCCTTTGTGGCAAGGGCCCTGCACTTTCCGTCAATGGCATGGCGGGTCCTGGTCCCGTAGATGGTTTCCTCCCTGCTGATTTCCAGGCGGACCGGACGTCCTCCCACCACGGTGGTCAGATAGGCATTTAAGGGCTCATAAAGCACATCCTGCTTATTGCCGAAGCCGCCGCCGATATAGGGCTTGATAACCCTTATCTTTCCAATGGGCATACCCAGGGCCTGGGAAATAACCCTGCGGACAATATGGGGAATCTGGGTGGAGGATGTGACTGTTACCTTGCCGCCCGGCTCCTGGTATGCCCAGGATACGGGCAGTTCAATGTGGCAGTGGGAAATGCGCGGAGTGTGGTACTCCCGGTCCAGGACCACCAGATTCTCCTTTCCGTACGTTTCCTCCGCCGCCCGGAGTCCTTCCTCAAAGGTAAAATCCTTTGGTCCCATGGTGAGGTGGGAATGGACAATTACATTATCCTTTCTCAGGTCAGGGTGCAGGGGCGTGGCATCCTCTGCCATGGCCTGCTCCACTGTGACCATTGGCCTGTATTCCTCGTATTCCACTTTGATGAGACGGACCGCCTGCTGGCAGGCCACATCATCTATGGCAATAACCGCCGCAATATCATCCCCATAGAGCCTGACCCGCTGGTTCAGAAGCTTTCTGTCCCCGATATCCTGGTGGGCAGCCTCCACGCTCCACGGATGGCCTGCTGTGGGAAACTGGTAATCCGGCACATCAAAACAGGTGACTATCTTAACGACTCCCGGCACCTTAAGGGCGTCCTCAAGGTCAAACCTCTTAACCAGTCCATTGGCAATGGTGGAATGGACCACCCTGGCGCACAGGCAGTCCCTGGGTTCCAAATCCGATGTATACTTTGCCTCTCCTGTGACCTTTCCATAGGCGTCAACACGGGCAACGCCTTTTCCTACTATATTATTCATCACAAATCCGTCCTCTTTTCCATTTTCCTGCCTCTTTAGAGGGCCAGCTTCCATATAGCTATCAATATAGAAAATACAGCAATGCCTTTTTTCAGAAGAATCTGATTAATCTTAACCGCATTCCTGCTTCCGAATACAACTCCTATGCCGTGGAACACAAGGGCCGCCCCCATCACAGGCAGGATGTCGGTTATGGAACACTGCATCATGTATCCGATGCAGGCAGGTATGCCGATAAACACCGAGTTAAAGAGGGCCACCCCCACCGCGGTCCTGATACCGATACCCAGGACCACCAAAAGGGGCATGACCAGCACCGGCCCTCCTGCTCCTGACAGGGAGCACACTGCACCGGTTGCAAATCCAAGAATCAGGGTGGCTGCCAGATGCTCTGAGATAACATATCCCTTATTCCCTGCCTCCTGGCTCTTATCCTTGCGAAGCAGAATGGAAATACCGGACAGGAGGACCACCACATACAGGATAATCTTTACAGTGGATTCCGGAATGATGAGGTTTAACTTCACTCCCAGGACAGCGCCTGCAAGGCTCCCCAGGCTGAGACGGATGCCGAATGGGACATCCAGGTTTCCCGCCTTGTTATAATTCACAGAGCCCAGCGCTCCTGACACAATGAATGCCGCAAAGCTCAGGGCCAGCCCCTCCGTCACACCCATTCCCAGGGGACCTGTATACACAATGGGAAGCAGGAAACCCGCCACCCCCGTAAGTCCTACAAACGCGCCAACTACCAGGTTCGCTGCCATAACAATCATCCAGAATACCATGAACCAGTTTTCCTCCTTGAAATATCTTTATATAATCATTTATAATGTGACTGCATTGTCTTCCATATACTTCCTGGACTCGTACATAATCCGCTCCTCATCCAGTGACAGGACCTCCCTGTCCTTCATGAGAATCCGGCCGCCTACAATCATATCCTCCACATCACCGGCATTTACACATTCAAACAGTGTGTGAAGCTTGTTTCCGGTTGGGCACAGATGGGGCTGGTCCATATTGATGCTGATGATATCAGCCTTGTATCCGGCCTCCAGACGGCCCAGGTTTCCTTCCTCATTCAGAGCTGCCGCCCCGCCTTCCAGAACAATTTTAAGGATTGTCTCAGCCGGCATCACCTTGGGATTTCCATTGGGAACACCGTGGTATATATTCATGACAGAGCGGAATATCTTCATCTCATTCCAAAGGCTTAAGCCACCGTGGGCTGCTCCGTCCGAGCCCAGGCCCACCGGGATTCCCATTTCCAGAAGCTGGGGTGTATCCGGCACTGCCTTGCCGCAGTTGCTGAAAGGACAGTGGCAGGTCTTTACGCCCCGCTCCATTACCAGGGATTTTTCCTGCTCAGAAAGTATCAGGCTGTGTGCCCCCAGGAAGTTGCTTCCCAGCACATGCATTTTTTCCAGATATTCATAGGGGCGCATTCCCTCACGGTCCACAATACCGTTGATTTCGCCCATGTACTCGTTCATATGGGCCTGAAGCATGGTTCCCCGCTCCCTGGCCCTCTCTGCTTCCAGCTCTACCAGCCGGCCGGAACAGGAATTCAGTGCGCGGAGGGAATAGTAGACCTTAAGGTTTCCCTTTCCATGAAACCTGTCGTAGAGGGAATCCGTGCGTTTTACCGCCTCCTCTGCATCCATGGCAATGGACTGGGGAAGTCCCTCCTCATCCATGGTGGAGTAGGACAGGGCCCCGCGAAGGCCGCTTTCCTCATAGACGGACGCCGCTGTCTCCATATGGTAGCTGCCTGCGTCAACGAATCCCGCGGTACCGCATTTTATCATCTCCAGGGCAGCTGCCTGGGCGCAGAGACGCATCTTATCCGGGGTCAGCGTACTCTCAAAGGGCAGCATGATTCTGGTCCAGATAATGGGCTTTGCATCCAGCACCAGCCCCTTTAACAGCTGCTGTCCTGTATGCATATGGCTGTCAATCAGACCCGGCATGAACAGCTTGCCTTTTCCGCTGATTGTCTCGGCGGCCTGATACTTTTTCCACAGCTCCCTGCCGGTTTCCAGTATCCTTCCCCCTGAAACCGCCATATCCACATGCTCCTCCAATTGGTCATGCTTTATCAACAGGGAACCGTCTTTTATTAACAAATCACATGTCTGCATCTTATCTTCTCCTTTTCAATTGGACGGCCTGCCGGGTATCAAAACCCGCCGTCTCTTCATGCTGTCAGATAACGCCTGCCAGGCTAAGAAGCATCTGGTCCCAGAGGCAGGAGCCAAGAAACGTACCTGTCATGACGAAAATACCCACTATCAGTATCTTCCAGCCCTGGCTGATAAATGTCTTTAACTGGTCGCTGATGGCCAGGCCGGCAAATGCTCCAACCATGGTAAAAGGAGCTGTAAAATTGATGTTGGAGGCTGCCTGAATCACAAAGTCCCTGACCGGTGAAATGGGGGACGCGGACAGCAGTCCTATGATGGAGCAGTAAGCCACAATGGGAAGCTTCAGGGGGAGCACCTTTGTAAGGAACACCGCCACCATGGATATTGCAATCAGTACCGCCAGTCCGGGAAGGGAATCCGTGATTCCTACCCCGTAGCCAATCAGATTGGCAAGGCCCGTTCCGCATGCCGCCAATACAAACAATACAAGCCATTCTATGTATCTCATACCGTCTCCTCCTTAATATCCCTGCCCTCTTTGTTCTTTAGGGCAAAACGTCCCAGCTTTGGTTCCAGAATCGTATATAATTTGTCTGTCATTGGTATTGCTATAAACATGGTGATATACATACCTGTGATTCCGGCAATGGTTTCACCCACACTGGCCATGGCTGAAATGGTATCGGTCCATTCCGGGTAAATGGCGCACAGGCTGGCGCTTGAGCTGGCCATCATAATGCCGGCGCCCACGCCGGACCCCAGTCCCAATGCCTGCGGATGGAACCACCCCGTCATTCCCACCACCGAGGCCATAAGCCCAAAGTAGATGGTGCCCACCATACCGCCCACGATGTAGATGGAAAGGCTTCCTCTCGCCTCTGCCGAATCAGGGCCGTAGATGTTGTTAATCAATGCCATGTGGTACTCCCTGTTGATGGAATGACAGGAGCCGATGGCTTCCCGCTTCATGCCCAGAAGGATTGCAACGGGCAGTGCCAGGAGCGGCCCCAGGAGATTCCCAAACCCATGGAGCAGAAGAACCGGACCGGACTGAAGAATGGTGTCGATGTTCGCACCTGCCGTAATCCCCAGTTTGGCGATAAAGGGGCATATACCCACCACCACCAGTTTTGAAGCCGCCTTTACGTGTCTGTTATCCACGATTTTAAGTACCTGCGGCCCGCTTAATACCCCCAGAATAATTGCATAGAAAATCGGGAACAGGATAAACATTCCTTTCCCCACCGGAATCTTAATCTGCCCGATATTATCCGCTATGAGGATAAATCCAAATGCCAGGGCGTAAATCTTCCATTCCAGCGCAAACCGTTCCCTAAGGGAACCATACACATATGTTTCTTTCTTGCCGCTCATAAGAGCCCCTCCTTTCCAGCCGGCTTTATTTTCATTTATTTTTACCCCAGCCGGCTGTTACAATCACCTTGTATTGAATATTTTAGACAAAATCTTATGATTAAAAAAGGACAAATGAGCACTTTTAACAAGAAAATCCATTGATTTTAAGAAATGTAAGATGATATACTTACAATTGATAAAATAAGACTGATTGAAGCGGAGAATACAAATGACACTGACAGAACTGGAAGCGGCCGTGCCCGCTCTGAAAGAATATACAAAGAATATGCCGGAGGATATCCGGAGCCGCTGTACCGTAAGGACCCATGCAGCAGGCTCCATTATCCACCAGAAAAATATGGAATTGGAGTATTTTGGAATTGTGGCAAAGGGTGAAAACCGCGTCATCAATGAATTTGAAAATGGAAATGTCTATATGATTGAGAGCAACAAGGCCATTGATTTCATCGGTGAGGTCACGATTCTGGCCGGAATGAGCCGCACCTCCGTAACCATAGAGGCCGTAACCGACAACGTTGTGGCCTACATAAGCCGCAAGGACGCCGAGCGCTGGCTGGCCTCCGACATGAACATACTGCACCTGACTGCCCGCCACACCGCATTCAAGCTCTACCGTTCTTCTTATAACAACGGGGCCAAGCTGTTTTACCCGCCCTCTTATCTTCTGCTGGATTATATGGTGAAGTACGGCCGCCAGAGCGGCATGGAGTCATCCCGGCCCCCAAAGACCATCACCGTGCTGCGCACCCGCCAGATGCTGCAGGAAGAAATCGGCGTCAACGTAAAGACCCTGAACCGGACCATACGGCAGCTGAAGGAGGAGGGATTTTTTTCATTGTGCAAGGGGAAGATAACCTTTACCAGGGAACAGTATGGGATGGCCATGGAATGGCTGGAGGCGGCGAAGGATAAATAATGGGGCGGCTTCTGCCGCTATGAAAATAGATGCCCAGATTAGTCATTAGTAGCGCATAGAAAAACCACCCTTAAACTTTGGCAGGTGTCAGGGTGGTGTTTTCTACTTCCTTCACAGGTCAAACCACTTATGGGCGGTTGTTCCCTTTTATATTTATATCATAGCAGATTCCAGAAAGTTATTCAAGATTTTTTCAATATGCAGTTTCAGCTTACCTAGCCAGTACAGCGTATGCAGTTTGCGGTGGATGCAGGCAATGCCGGTTTTCCCGCCATATAATCCCAGGAAATCAACCAATGTTTCCCCGTCTCTTTCTGATATAATGGCAGAATGTTACTGATACTCTAATTAAGTTCAGGAGAATTGCCTTATGAATCAGACATCATCCCTTTCCCCGGTAACAGAAGACTATGGCGCTGCCCAGATACAGATACTGGAGGGGCTGGAGGCAGTGCGCAAACGCCCCAGCATGTACATCGGCAGCACCTCTTCCCAGGGGCTTCACCACATGGTTTACGAAATCGTGGACAATGCCGTTGATGAGGCCCTGGCAGGCCACTGTACCTCCATCCAGGTGTACCTGAACGCGGACGGTTCCGTAACCGTCCGTGACAATGGACGGGGTATTCCGGCAGGAATCCAGACCAAAACCGGTCTTTCCGCCATCCAGGTGGTATTCACGGTTCTCCATGCCGGCGGAAAATTTGATGACAGCAGCTATAAGGTATCAGGCGGCCTTCACGGTGTCGGTGCTTCTGTGGTCAATGCGCTTTCTTCCCAGCTGCATGTACAGGTGGACCAGGATGGTTTCTCATACTCCCAGTCTTATGAACAGGGCATACCCGTAACCCCGGTAAAACAACTGGGCCCGTGCAGTCCCCGGAGTCATGGCACCACGGTGACATTTATGCCGGACCAGGATATTTTCCCATCCATTGCCTGGGACAGGGATGTTCTGGAGGAAAGGCTGCGCGAAACTGCCTTCCTGACCCAGGGCCTGGAAATATCCCTGTATGATTTGCGGCCGGATTCCGGCAGCGGGGCATCAAATCCAAAATCCCCCTGGTCCTGCACCTTCTGCTTCCAGAACGGACTTAAGGACTTTGTATCCTGGCTGAGCCAGGATGATGACCCCCTTTATACGGGAATCATTTCCGGCCATCATGAGACAGACAGCGTGCAGGCAGAATTTGCCCTGGTACACAATTCCTCTTACGGGGAACAGCTCTTAAGCTTTGCCAATAACATTTCCACACCCGAAGGCGGCACCCACGTAACAGGATTCCGCCAGGCACTGTCCAGGGCGGTCAATGACTATGCCAGGAATGCAAAGCTTCTGAAAGACACGGATTCTTCCCTGAGCCGTGATGAGCTCTCCGAGGGGCTGACCGCTGTCCTAAGCGTCCGCCTTCAGGACGCCCAGTTTGAAGGCCAGACAAAACAAAAGCTGGGAAGCAGCCATGTACGCCCGGTGGTGGAGCAAATGGTGTATACGCGCCTCACCCTGTTCCTGGAACAGAATCCCGCAGCGGCCAAAGCCATCTGTGACAAGGCGCTTTTAGCCAGGAAGGCCAGAACCGCTGCCAGGACTGCCAGGGAGATGGCCCGCCGTAAAACCGCATTGTCCGGACTCTCCCTTCCCGGCAAGCTGGCGGACTGTTCCAGCAAAAATCCCGGTGAATGCGAGCTGTTCATTGTGGAAGGCGACTCAGCCGGCGGTTCCGCCAAGCTGGCCAGATGCCGCGAAAACCAGGCAGTGCTCCCTCTCCGGGGCAAGATACTCAACGTGGAGAAGGCATCCCTGGACAGAATCAGTACCAATGCAGAAATCAAGGCCATGATTTCCGCCTTCGGCACAGGCGTGCTGGACACCTTCTCCCTTGAAAACCTGCGGTACAGCAAAATCATCCTTATGACGGATGCAGATGTGGACGGAGCCCATATCACCACCCTTTTGCTGACATTCCTCTTCCGTTTCATGCCAAAGCTTATTGAGGAGGGACACGTATTTTTGGCCAGGCCCCCTCTTTACCGGGTAGAAAAAGGAAAGAAACTCTGGTATGCTTATAGTGACAGCGAGCTGGCGCAGACCTTAAACGACATCCAGCGGGACGGCACCTGCAAAATACAGCGCTACAAAGGCCTGGGTGAAATGGATGCCGGACAGCTATGGGAAACCACCATGGACCCTTCCAGGCGTACGCTCCTGCGTGTCACCATTGATGACATGGATATGTACGATGAAACCTGCCAGACCTTCTCCATCCTTATGGGCGATGAAGTGGAGCCCCGGAAAAATTTCATTCTGGAACATGCGCAGTACATTTCCATGCTGGATATCTGATAAAGGGGGATATTTTGCTTTGAACCGGGATGATTTGCAGCTTTTTATGACCATATTGGAAGAAAATAACCTTATAAAGGCAGCGGAGCAGCTCTATCTCTCTCCCTCTACAGCCGGGTCCAGGCTGAGGGCCATGGAGGAGGAGCTTGGCTACCCGCTTTTTGAACGCAGAAAGGGAGTCAGGTCCGCCCTTCCCACATCCAGGGGGCTGGCCTTTTCCCATGTTGCAGCCCAGATGCTGGCCCTTTGGAATGAAGCGGACCAGATAGGAGGCATGAGCGATTCCCCCTGCCTGACCATTGCCACGGTAGACAGCTTCCTGGACTACAACCTGACGCCATTTTACAGGGAACTTATTTCCCTCCACGGCTTTTCACTGGATATTAAGTGTTATCCCGCGGATATGATTTATTCCCTTGTCAGCAGCAAACAGGCCGACGTGGGATTTGCCCTCTATGACATCAGCACCCCTCATGTAAATGCAGCGCCTCTGTCAGAGGATGACATGGTGCTGGTCATTCCAGAAAGCTCCGGGCTGGTGCCTCCGGATATTTCCCCTGCATCACCGGTTCACCCTTCCTCACTTCCGCCCCACAGAGAGCTGCTGACCGGTTCTCCCGCCAACAGCAACATTGGATGGGGCCCCCAGTTCAAGCTGTGGCATGACCGGTATATCAGGCCCGGCAGCCGTCCCCTTGTGACAGCCACCAGTATTTCCATTCTCAATGATTTTCTGGAGGCAGAGGATTATTGGACCATCATGCCCTCCACCACTGCCATCGGATTAAAAAGGCAGTATCCCATACGGATACTGCCTCTGTCACCTGCGCCGCCCCGGCGCACGCTCTATATGCTGAAACACAATTCTCCTTCCAGAATATCGCTGGAAAACATGACTCTCTTTACAGAACTTCTGAAGGAGTATCTCCACAGGAAACAGGCTGCGGCAATTCAATCATAGCTGTTCTCCACAGTCTTTACCATCACATAGTTTACAAGTTTCTGTCCCTTCCGCTCCGCCTGCTGCTCCCTCACTGCCTTATATCCCCTTTTCTCAAAAAAGGGACGGGCCGTGATGGAGGCGTGGACTGTGAACCGCAGCGGGGAAGGAAACGGTTCCCCGCCGCCAGCCATATGCTTCTGGTTTTGCATCCATTGGTCCTTCTCCCACTGTTCCAGACAATCACATATGGCGGTGGCCACTCCCTGCCCCTGGTAATCCCGGTGCACATACAGACGGTCCAGGTAGCCGTTTCCGTCCATATCGCCGAAACCCACGATTCTCTCTCCGTCCACAGCCACAATGGTCTCATGCTCCGTAAACGACCGGTTCCAGGCCTCTATGTCCACATTTCCGTCTGCCCAGGCGTTTAACTGTGCTTGCGTGTAGTCCCGACTGTTTACTGAGTGGATTGTATCGTAAAACAGCCGGGCCATTTCCGGGCAGTCAAAACTGCGGTATTTTCTTAACTTCATGTTTGTCCGCCTTCTTTCACCAAATGGTTTACCCGTTCATTCAGCCCCGTCCCGGTACAGTACTAAATGCCGAATACATGTCTGCAAAATTCCAGCGCACCCTTTGCATCCCTGTCCAGTGCTTCCTCTGAAAGGTCCGGTACCATATCTCTCCATACCTTTATCTCAGAGCCAATGGTTCCTCCCTGCATAACAAACGGCTCCATAACAGCAGCTCCCTGATAATTTATATCCCGGAGCGCCTGTCCTATCTCCGCCCATGGCAGGCTGCCTTTCCCCGGCACCAGACGGTTCTGTTCTCCCAGATGAAGATGTCCCAGCCTGTCTCCTGCTCTGCGGATTGCATCGGCCATATTGGTCTCTTCGATATTCATATGGAAGGTATCCAGCATAATCTTTACATGGCTGCTTCCAATCTCATCCACGAAGTCAACCGCCTCTTCACATGTATTGAGAATATAACCCTCGTAGCGGTTCAGCACCTCCATGCCGAGAACCACATCACATTCCTCTGCTGTCTTAGCCAGTTCCTTCAGATTTCTGACAGCCCTTGCCCGGTCTCCCTGCTTGTCATTATTGATGGTAAAATCCACCGGCCAGTAGGAGTACAGTCCGCCTCCCAGAATATGGATATCCATCAGCTGCAGCTTTGGAAGCAGGTCCTTAAAAAATGTCATGGCGCGCCTCACTGCCTCAGGATCTTCAGAACACAGGTTTTCCGCTTTGGTAGGTCCGTAGCCGGCCGTGAGAATCAGCCCCTTTTCCCTGGCATATTCCCGCAGTTCAATCAGCTGCTCCCTGGTTGTGTATACATCCCTGAGCGCTGCGCAGGAGATTTCCAGCACATCAAACCCCAATGCAGATACCTTATCCATGTACTTCTTATAGTCAGCAAACCATTCTCTTGTCCAATAAGCAAAATAAATACCGTATTTCATCCCATTACCTCCTCTTTAAAATACCTCAAACAAATGTTTAAAAAACATCTCTTTATCAACCTTCATGGCCACCTTATGGCGCCCGCCGGCATTTTTCTTCCAGTACGTAAATCCGGAGAGCAAAGGACTGTCTGTCTCTATGGACAAGTCTCCCTGCTCAAACACGCACACATCATCGTGAAACAGCGAAACGGCTGCCAATGGGTCGTGGAATGTCACCCTCTCTTCGTCCTTAAACCACTCCCTGGCTATATCCAATACAGGTTCCAGAAGGGGGTGGCGGAACAGCCCTTCCGCCTCCTCAGGTTTCATTATCAGCTGACTGGTTACATTTAAACCGCATGTAATATGTTCCCGGACATCCGCCCCATAGACAATTTTTGTCGCATGGGGGTCAATCAGCGCATTATTTTCAATTACGCCCTTGCTTCCCAAAACAATGACATCGCTTTTTTCCATTGCGCTCATTGTTTCTCCTGTATTGTCGTATCTGGTATACGTAGGCGAGCCGCACATAAGCACAATACGCTTAAGCAGCAGTGCAGCTTCAGGGTCCATTGCAAAAAGCAATCCCACATTGGTGAGGGGTGCAATGCATACCAGCGTAATCTCCCCTGGATTTCTCCGTATTACATCCTGCATGAATGCAACCGCCCGGTTGGCCGGAAACTCTTTTTGATGCTCCCATCTGCTGAGTACCTTTTTCTGAGGCGCATACAGCTCAATCTGGGGAACAAAAACAGGCGTTTCACATCCCGGATAAATGGGTATATCCGCCCTCCCTGCTATGCGGCACAATACGCTTGCCAGCCTTGCCCGCTCCGCCGCTTCTCCGGTAACCGTGGTGATTCCCATGATTTCCGCATCCGGATTGGCCAGAAGATATGCCAGAGTAATGGCATCATCCACCTCCGTGCCGATATCCGTGTCCAGTAATATCTTTTCTCTTCCCATATGTATTCTCCTTATGCTTCCCGAACCCGCATGTATCAAATCATGAACCGCTTATTGGCTATATACAGTTCCCGGAATATCCTGTACTGTTTTTCATAAATATCCACATGTTCCGGAATTGGCGCATATACCTTTTCACGGAAACTGACAAACCTGCGGGCCGCCTCCTCCACACTGCCGAATATCCCGCATCCCGTGCCTGCCAGAATACATGCGCCCAGGCAGGCCTGCTCGTCCACCTCGCATACTTTTACTTTTTTGTTGAATACATCCGCCTGAATCTGCAGCCACACATCGCTGTGGGAGCCTCCGCCCGAGGCAATGACTGTTTCGCACTGAATTCCCAGTTCCTCAAAAATAGTCAGCGAATCCCTGAGACTAAAGGTTACTCCCTCCATGACGGCCCGGGTCAGATAGCGTCTGTCCTGGCATAAGCTCAGCCCAAAGAACATTCCTTTTGCGCTGGGATTCATATGCGGAGTCCTTTCCCCGGACAGGTACGGGAGGAATATCAGGCCCTTGCAGCCTGGTTCTATCTCCCGGGCCATATAGCTCATGCGGTTGAAGTCCTCTATATCCAGGATTTTATTCTTCAGCCAGTTTAAGGACATACCGCTGCACAGGGTGGCCCCGTATATGGTATATGCCTTATCCAGAGCATGGCAAAAGGTATGGGTCCTCAGCTCCCTGTCATACTTTGGTTCCTTTATATAGGCTGAAATCTGACCGCCGGTACCTATGTTGGAAATGACCTCCCCTTCCCTGAACACGCCATTGCCAATGCTCTGCGCCATCTGGTCCCCGCTGCCGTATACAACCGGAATGCCTTCCTTAAGCCCGCATTCCTCATGGCAATGCCCGGTGACTGTCCCGGCCACCTCCATGGACTCCCCGCAGGCCGGAAATATCTCCCTGGGAAGTCCGAATTTCTCAATGATGCCAAAGGCCCAGTTTCTGTTAGCTGTATCAAACAAAGCAGTGGCCGAAGCATCCGTCACATCCGAAGCAAGCCTGCCGGTCATCCTGAAACGGATATAATCCTTTGGCATCAGCACTGCCCCGGCTTTTAAAAGCACATCCGGCTCATGCTCCTTCAGCCACATAAGGGAGGGGAACGCAAAACCGGTAAATGCCCTGTTCCTGAATACCTCTCCCATCTCCCTGAAGCCCAGCACATGATTAATGGACTCCAGCTCTTTCCTGGAACGCTGGTCCAGCCAGAGGATGGCAGGGCGGAGGGGCTGCCCGTTACGGTCCACCACAACGATTCCATGCATCTGGCCTGAAAAACCCACTGCCTGAATCTCATTGAATTCCTGTCTGTTTTTATCCCTCAGACGTCCCAGGACCCGCTTTGTCTCCAGCCACCATGTCTCCGGATTCTGCTCCGCATATCCCTCCAATGGTATGGATACCTCATAAGGGCTGCTCTCCACTGATATTACACCCCTGCCGCTGTCCAGGAGCATTGCCTTTATACTTGATGTCCCCAAATCAATTCCCAGAATAACTGACATACTTCATCCTTTCCGGTGAAACATTAATCTTTCATCTTCTTGATATAGTCAATAAATACAGCTATGAGGACCACCACACCTTTTACCACATACTGCCAGGAGGAATCGATTCCCAGGATATTCATACCGTTGTTCAATACTCCGATTACAATACAGCCGATAATGGTCCCGCTAAGGCGGCCAACGCCTCCGCTCATGCTGGTGCCTCCCAATACAACGGCTGATATGGCATCCATCTCCGAGCCTTCTCCCACATTGAACTGTGCGGAAAAAGTACGGGCGGAACTCAGGATTCCCGCACAGGACGCAAAGATTCCCATAATCACAAATACCATCATGGTTACTCTTCTGGAATTAATGCCTGAATAGGAGGCTGCCTGCCGGTTATCCCCTACTGCATAGATATTCCTTCCGAATTTTGTCCGGTTGAGTATAAGACCTGAAATGACAATTACTACCAGCATATACACAAACTGGATAGGCACCCCTCCCAGAATTTTACCACTTCCAATAAAAGTAAACAATGGGTCATCCACTAATATTGTGGTTGCCTTGGTATATATACGGGCAAACCCCCTTCCTATGTTCATCATGGCCAGGGTCACAATAAAGGGAGGAATGGTGGTTCTGGATATAACAAATCCGTTAAACACGCCCACCAGGGTCCCTGCGCAGATGGAAACAGGGATGGCTATGATGGATGGAATGCCCACATTGGTAATCAGTCCGCAGCAAAGGCACCCGGATACTGCTATGACCGACCCAACCGAAAGGTCGATTCCGCCCAGTATAATTACCATGGTCATTCCGCATGCCAGAATCACATTGATGGATATCTGCCGCATGATATTGGAAAGGTTCCTCACCGTACAAAATGAGTCCGTCATAACACTGAGCAACAGACAAATGATGAAAAGGCCAATAATAATTCCGCCGTTATATTTAACTGTTGAAACCACATTCCTGCCAAAGCCAGGCAAAATGCTGTCATTTTTCTTTGCTTCCATTTTATCCTCCTGTTTCGAACTTAAGCGCCTATTTCTGTGGTAGCCAGAGTCATAATCCGCTCCTGAGTCAGTTCATCCCTGTTTAGTATGCCTGTACTGTATCCGTTGCACATGACCAGTACCCTGTCGCTCATATTGATAATCTCCGGGAGCTCCGAGGATACCATGATAATTGACATTCCGCCGGCAGCCAGCTGGTCGATAAGTGCATATATCTCAGATTTTGTCTTTACGTCAACACCTCTGGTAGGTTCATCCAGTATAAGCACGGACTTGGTGGAGCACAGCCATCTTCCGATTAAAACCTTTTGCTGGTTACCGCCGCTGAGCTTACCCACTACCTGTTCCGGCCCAGTGACCCGAATGTGCATGTCATTTATTTTGCCTTCAACGATGTCGTCTTCCGCCTGCCTGTTCCAGATAAAATGCTTGAGGAATCTGGGAATAACGTTGATGGTGGTGTTAAACCTGACACCGGACTGCAGGAATAACCCCTGTTCCTTCCTGCTCTCCGGAACCAGTCCGAATCCATTGGCCATGGCCTCCCTGGGATTCCTGAAATCCACTTCCCTGCCTTTAAACCGGACGGTCCCCCGGACCTTTCTTCTGATTCCGAAGAGGCATTCCACTGTCTCGCTTCTTCCCGCCCCCACCAGGCCGGACACTCCCAGGATTTCGCCCTTGTGCAGGTCAAAGCTTACCTTTTTCACCCGTTTGCCGTCAGACAAATCCTTTACCTCCAGGACCACCTCATCCTCTGCATTGTCATTCTTCGTATAATAGCTGGCCAAATCCCGTCCCACCATCATGGCGATAAGCTCAGACCTCTCCGTATCCTTCATCCTGACTGTTCCCACATGTTCCCCGTCCCGGAGCACCGTGGTCCTGTCAGCAATGTCATAGAGTTCATTCAGCCTGTGGGATATGTATATGATAGATACCTTTTGTTCCTTTAATATGCCAATCATACCGTAGAGAATATCCACCTCTGCGTCTGACAGCGAGGAAGTGGGCTCATCCATCACGATTATCCTTGAACCGAAGGACACGGCCCGTATGATTTCCACCATCTGCTGCTGGGCAATGGTCAGACGGTCCAGCCTTGTATCAGCCTTTAACTTTATGCCGTACTGGTCCAGGAATCTCTGAGTCTCAGTTTCCTGCCTGGCCAGGTCCACAAACCCTCCGGCTTTTTTCTGTTCCCTGCCCATGAATATATTTTCCGCTATGGTCATATGTCTGGCCAGCATCAGCTCCTGGTGGATGATACTGATGCCATTATCACGGGCATCTGCCACGCTGTGTATCTGGACTTCCCTGCCATTTATGAAAATACTGCCGGCATCCTTGGTGTAAATTCCGCCAAGAATTTTCATGAGAGTTGACTTTCCGGCACCGTTCTCTCCCAGAAGAGCATGGACCTCCCCTTCCTCTACCGTCAGGTCCACGTCCAGCAGCACCTTGTTGCCGGAAAAACTCTTTGCTATGTGTTTCATTTCCAAAACCGCGCTCACCATTGGCACCCCGCTCTCTTCGTACTATAAAATAAAGGGAGGCCGGCCCGAAGCGCTCCTCAGAACGCTCCGGGCCGATGCTGTACTGTCACGTTCCTGCCAATACAGCATCTAATGCCTCCTCCTGCTTACTGCCAGTCCGTCTTGTTATACTGCTCAATATTCTCAGGTGTTACAGCAAAGGATGGAATCTTAATCTCAGACTCATAAGATTCGCCATTTAAAATCTGATACGCAACCTCTGCACTCTTTTGTCCTATGCCGATTGGGCTCTGGGCAGCAGTACACTTCCAAATGCCGTCCACGCCGTCTTTTGTCATGGCTGCCTTTGCCTCAGGTCCTGCATTGACACTATAAATCTCAATCTTGTCGCCTGCTGTTGTGATGGCAGAATAGGCGCCCTGGGCACACTCGTCATTAATACAGAACACGGCCGTCAGGTCACTGTGGGCCTGCAGTAAATCCTGCATCACGGTCAGGCCTTTCTCAGGCTTTGCCCCTGCATCCATCTGGGCCACTACCTCGAATAAACCGTCGGCTGTCACTGTGTCCACAAATCCCTTGGCCCTGTCCGCTGCTGCTGCCGATGCAGGGAAATCCAATACAGCCACTTTTCCGCCTTCAGGATGATTCTTAACCAATTCCTCGCCTGCAATCTGACCGCAGGAATAGCTGTCGCTTACCACAAAGCAGTTCACCTTGGAAAGGTCGCTGACAGCTGAGTCGAAGTTTACAATGGGAATACCCGCATCATTAAGGGCCTTCACTGCTGCTGCCGATGCCGCTGCATCTGACGGGTTGTAGAACACCAGGTCGCATCCCTGCGAAATAAAATCTTCGATTACGCCCAGCTGGTAAGCACTGTCGGCTTTTCCTTCCACATGGACAACCTCGTCCCCGTTGGCCTTGACCACTTCCTCAACACCGCCGTAACAGGCATCAAAGAAAGAACCGGCGCTCATCTCCGTAAAGCCAAATTTATATTGCTTTTTCTCTGCCTTTTCTGCTGTTTTTTCCGTTTCGGCCGCCCCTGCGTCCTCACTGGTTTTTTCTGCTGTGCTTTCTGCTGCCGGAGCTTCTGCGGCGGCAGCCGTGGTATCCTTGGCTGCAGAACCTCCGCATGCTGTCAGGCTGGCTGCCATCATGGCTGCAAGAACAACTGCTAATGTTTTCTTCATGACTTTTCCTCCTCCAAGATAATCATTTTTTGAATATATTCATTAATTGGATTAATTAATAAGTTGACTTTATATTACAACAAATTGAATGTTTTGTCAATAAGTTTTTAAAAATGCAGTATTTCATTTTCATTATTTGATATTTTGCACAAAAACAAGGCTGTGGTTTGTGCACTTTGACAAACCACAGCCTTGTAAATATGACTTTCTTTTGTATTGCCTTCTTATACCTGTCTCAATCGTTCTTTTCTCTGCTCTCAAAATAGGTTAAGGGATGATTGAAAATATCATTTATCGCCACAATGGCCGCCCCATGAGCCATGGAATCATTGCTCACCACACTCATGGTTATATCCATGTTGGCATAAATCTCCGGCAGCACCCTCTCCTTTACCCTGCTTTTAACCCTTTCCAGCATAACCGACGGAAGGATATGGGACATCTCATCTCCTATTACAATGACCGATGGATTGAAACTGTTGATAATATTTACGATTCCAACGGAAAGTTTATCACAGGCATCCAGGAAAATCTCCATAACCTCCTGGCTGCCGTCCTTTAAGAGCTGGGACACCTGTCGGAAATTATATTCCGTCTCAGGCTTTAGTACGCGGTTAACCTCCTTGGTAAAGGCAATGGAAGAGCAGTAATTCTCCAGACACCCGTAGTTGCCGCATGCGCATCTGGGACCATTGTAGCAGACCGAGGTGTGCCCCACCTCCCCTGCAACGCCGATGCAGCCCTTGAGCAGTTCACCGTTGTTGATGATACCGGCGCCCACGCCCTGGCCGACTGCAATATATACCACAACTCCGTTTTTATAGTCCTCATCATTATGCCAGTACTGGGCCAGGGCGCCTGCATTTGCATCCTGCTCCAGAAATACCGGTATTCTGAAAATGTCCCGAAGCTTTTCCTGAATCGGAATCTCATTCCATCCAAGGACGCCTGTCATCAGTTCAATACGCCCTCTTTTCTCACTGTAAGGGCCTGGTATGGCCATGCCTATGGCTATGATTTTCCTTGGTTCAGACGACCTGATGAGCTTTCCGGCTGCATCGATTATGGCCTCAAAGGTTATCCTTGGAGGCTGGTTCACATCCAGCTCCACCCGCTTCTTATCCAGCAGATTCCCGGACAGGTTGAAAATTCCTACCGTATAATTTTTTCTGGCCAGCCTTATGGCCAAAACCCCAAAATCATCGTTATTAATGGAAATGCCTATGGACCTGCGTCCCTTATTCCCAACTAAAAAGCCGACCTCCTTCACCAGTCCCCAGTCAATAAAATCGCTGACAATGTTAGTCACTGTTGCCTGTTTTAACTGGGACAGATTGGCCAGATGGGCTCTTGCACAAATTCCTTCCTTCCTGAGAAGGTTAAGGAGCAGCGTCCGGTTCATGTCCTGTATATTCTCCTGATTAAAACCCCTTATGCTTCTGTTCATACACTCTCCCTATTCATTAATTGATTTTAATGAATTAATCCAATTAATATATTCATCATACGTTGCAATGAACGGATTGTCAAGACAAAAATAAGGAAGAGGGGGGATTTATGTCCCTCCTCTTCCTGCTGTTGCAGCCGTTGCTGCTGCAGATGATTTTTAAACAGCCCGCTTCTTCCTCATCCGGATTCCAATCAGTTCCTTCACATCCTCCAGCACATCCCTGTCCCTTACCTCAATCATCAGCCACCTTCCCCCATTAAACGGAGTGGTATCATGATACAACTGACGGACATACGCAGTACAGCCATTCAGCGCCAGCTCCGCCTCCGGGGCTTCCTTTGCCCCAATGGAAACCATGCAGATAAAATACCCTTCTTCCGGATACAATGTACAAACCGCCCTGGACCCCTTCTTATACTTTACATTCCATCCGCCCTGCATGGAACATCTGCTGTATTCAATCCTGGGGGAGAGATGAAAGGTTTCCTCCAGCCAGTCCAAAAGCTGCTGCCAGCAGGGATTGGCTATATACTCTCCGATTTGCTCCATATCCGGCTGCCTGTGAGCCGGGTACACCTCCATCCACGTCATTGCCGTACCTCCTTTTCATCACGCCCGCGCCTCTGCCTGCCCGGTGCGGTATACCGCTGTATCACACAACTGTCATTCCAGGATTATACCATCTATAACATGACATCTGCATGTCATGTTTTCCGGCATCCGGCAGATACGCCTATGACTCTGTCAGGGTCCGGCAGGCATCTGACCCCAGGCGCCTGACTCCATCTTCCGATATCACCATATCCATTATCTGGTCGTGGGGCTCCACCGGTATATCGTGGCGCATGACCCGTTCCCTGCATATGACAGCCTTCGCGGCCCGGGTCCTGTCCAGATAGCGGTCATAGTAACCGCCGCCGTACCCCAGACGCCTGCCGTCATGGCTGCATGACATGCACGGCACAATAGCCAGGCTGATTTCCTCCGGCTGTATGACCGGGGCATGGACCCCCGGTTCCAGGATGCCGTACTTTCCCGGCTCCAAATCCTGAAGGCTTCTGATTTCCCCCACCTCCATGACGCCTCTGGCAATGCACCGTGGAACACCCACCCGTTTCCCCAGTCTTAAAGCCTCCTCCAATATGGGGGCTGTATCTATCTCCCCGCTGGTTCCCACAAAGCAGAACAGGGTTCCCGCCTGCTCAAATTCCGGCAGACCGGTCACATACCGGAATATCCTGGTGTCCGCCTCCCTTGTATAACCCTCATCCAGTGCTGCAACCGCCTCTTTTATTTCATGACGCAGTGCTTTCTTCTGGTCCTCCGGTGTTTTAAACGCTTCTGAAGCCATGGATGTTTCCCCTCCCTGTCGTTATTTTCCTCATTGCCATTATATCCCTCAATGCCATTATATCCTTCATTGTCATTATTTCCCCCATTATACACTTCCCCGGATGTTAAGACAACCACCATGAAAGCCGCTGCCCGGAAAACAGCCTGAAAAACGTCCCGGGAAACAACCGTCCTCCCTGCCTTGTGTTTTTTCCTATTACCGGATACAATGGTATCAAACCGACATACCAATCACAGGAGGCTGCACATGAACATCAATCTTTCAACCCTGGTCACAGGCAGGGAGGTTTCACTTGAAGACATGCTGGACGCCAGGGAACACCGGCAGGATATCCAGAGAATGCTTCTGTCCCAATATCACCTGCCTGTAATCTCCTTTACCCTGAACATAGTAGGACCCGTCAAGGTTTTTCCCCTGGCTCTGCGGACCTTTCATGAGGGCATCCGTCTCATAGAAACCCAGTGCCATGCATGGAAAATCCCCATCCTTGCAACCCATACCGTCACATCCCATACAGGGCATGAGTATTTCTGGGTGGTAGACGGGGATGTACGGTTTGTGAAAGAAATCCTCTGTTTGTTAGAAGACTCTGTTGCTTTTGGCAGGCTGTTTGACATTGATGTGATTCGGACAGACGGTATGAAAATATCCAGGACAGACCTGGGTTTTTCCGGCCGGAAATGTCTTATCTGCAACCAGGATGCATTTGTGTGCAGCCGTGCCAGAACCCACTCCGTAAAGGAGCTTCTGGAACAGGAATGCAGGATTATGAGCAGCTATTTTGCTGAACAGCATGCCAAGAGGCTGTCCTCCCTGTCCATGCAGGCTCTTTTATATGAAGTCAGTGTCACTCCCAAGCCAGGGCTGGTGGACCGGAACAATACGGGAGCCCATAAGGATATGGACATCTTTACCTTTGAGGCCAGCGCTGTTTCTCTGAATCACTACTTTGAAAAATTTGCCCTGTGCGGCATTGAAAACGGACACGAACCATTTTCCCGCATCTTTTCCAGACTCCGTTCCCTGGGAATCCAGGCCGAGGAAACCATGTTCCGGGCCACCAACCAGGTAAACACACATAAGGGACTTATATTTTCCCTGGCCATCATGAACGGCTCCCTGGGATACATGTATGCCAACCATATTCCATACTCCCCGGATGCCCTTCTGGAGATAAACCAGAAGCTGGTGGCGGACGTGCTTGAGGATTTTAATCATGTGACTGCTGAAAACGCCCGTACAAACGGAGAACGGCTATACGCCCTGTACGGTATGAAAGGCGCAAGGGGCGAGGCCCTGTCCGGTTACCATACCGTACTTAAGGTAGCGCTTCCCGTACTGAAGCACCATGTGGGCAGGGGACTCTCCCTCAACGATGCTGGAGCCATGACCCTGTTGTACATCATGGCCTATTCTGAGGACACCAATATTGTCAACCGTTCCTCCTATGAGGCCATGAAGGAAATACAGGCCGCCCTTCGCGGCAAGCTAAACGACCCGGCATTTGCAGACGCAGACCCGATTCCTTATATCGAATCACTGGATGCGGAATTTATAAAATCCAACATAAGCCCCGGAGGCAGCGCCGACCTGCTGGCCCTTACCTTCTTCATTTACCTGTTTGAACACACAGGACTTTCTTCTATTTTATAGACCACATATCCCGCGTCCTTAACAGCCTGTTTAAGCTCATTGTTTTCATATTCCTGCTTCATCCGCACCAGGGCCTCGCCTTTTTCCAGGTCCGCCTGGGCCCATACTCCCTCCAGGCTGTTGAGGGCATTTTCCACATGGCTGGCGCAATTGCCGCAGGACATACCGTCCACCTTGAGAATCCGGGTATAAGGATAGTGGGATTTATCCTTATCCTTTACCTTGATTTTTTTCACCGATGGCTGGGAAGAAGAGCCGCAGCACCCGGAGGTAAGTTTTTTGGTGTAGCTCTTGATTCCGATGATTGCAATGACAATCAGGACTGTACATATAATGGCTGTTGACATAATTTCATCTCCCTTTTACTCATCTGCATTATTACCATTGTACCCATTTATCTGTTTATATGATAAGATTAGCATCCACTAACCAAAATGTCAATTCCTTCCTTATTTAATATTCTACCAATGCTTCTGAAGTCCTTCACCCCCGAAAACAAAAATGCCCTGAAAGCCTGCCTTTTATTATAAGGCTGCTTTCAGGACATCCAATTTTACTCTTCGGGCTCTGCACCCGCATATTCCTTATCTGTTTTTCCTAACACATAACTGTTTTCTGACTATTTTTCTTTCATCAGGGCCTTTACAAGGGCAGCCCCTGCAAACAGCATGATGAATATAAAGGGGAATGCCGCTGCAAGGGAAATAGTCTGAAGGGGTTTCAAACCTCCTGCAATCAGAAGGCCTACAGCCAGAAGAGACTGCACCACGCCCCACAGCACCTTTCTTCCATTCTTCGGATTCAGGTCACCCTTGGATGAGAACATGGCAAGCACAAAGGTACCGGAGTTTGCCGAGGTAATGAAAAATGTACATAACAGCACTAGAGATACCACGCACAGAATCATTCCCAGAGGGTACTTGCCCATAACAATGAACAGTCCTGTCTCTGGCTTGCTTGCGATATCCGCAATCTGTGCAACGGAAAGTGTGCCGTCCATACCCAGATGCAGTCCCAGGCTTCCCATAATGGCAAACCAGAGAATGGAACCCAGGGCCGGTGCCAGCACCACGCCTGCGATGAATTCCCGAATGGTCCTGCCCTTGGAGATACGTGCAATGAAGGAACCCACAAATGGAGCCCATGCAATCCACCATGCCCAGTAGAACACTCTCCATGCTCCCACCCAGGTATTGTCGCCGTAATTGTTAATCATAAGGCTGTCTCCAAAGAAGTTCTGCAGATACTGTCCCAGCCCGTTTGTCAGGTTGTTAAGAATCTCAAGCTTTGGCCCTACCAGGAATGTAACAATAATCAGGCCAATGGCTATATATAAGTTAGCGTCGGAAATAATCTTGATGCCGCGGCTGATGCCGTCAACAGCAGACCATATATAGATAACGCTTATTACCGCTATGATAATGATTTGAATCACCAGGGTCGTAGGAATGCCGAACAGGTAATTAAGGCCTGCATTAATCTGCATAACGCCCAGTCCAAGGGAGGTAACAACGCCTGCTACCGTGGCGAACACTGCCAGTACGTCGATGGTCTTTCCGACCCATCCGTTGATTCCCTTTTCACCGATAAGGGGTTCAAAAATGGAGCTGATAAGTCCTGGTTTTCCCTTGCGGAACTGGAAATAGGCAAGACCCAGTCCGATGATACAATAGTTAGCCCACGGATGCAGCCCCCAGTGCATGTAGCTGGACCGTATGGCAAAATTTGCGGCTGCTTCCGTACCAGCCTCTATTCCCGGAATGGGATTTGAAAAATGTGCCAGCGGTTCAGAGATTCCCCAGAATACCAGTCCCACACCCATACCGGCGCCAAACAACATGGCAAACCAGGATATGGTGGAATATTCAGGCTTGGAATCATCTGGTCCAAGTTTAATCTTTCCCCATTTGCTGAACGCAATGGCAATGGAGAAAATAACAAATGCGGTCATGGCCATGAGATAAAGCCAGCCAAAGTTATTGGTCAGAAATGAATATGCAGCATTTGATACAACTGTAAAATTGGCATTAAAGGCAACCGCCCATATTGCCATGATAATGGTTATCGCTAATGAAACCACGAATACCTGATTTTTGTCTTTCATATAGGCCCTCTCCTTCTCCTAAAAGCATGCGGACAGCCGGCAAAATGATTCTGGACAGCCAGACAAAAGCTTCAAGCAAACAAATTGCCGCCTGACAGGCCCCCCTGTCAGGCGGCACACAAAGCCACTCATCACTCATGGCATACAGAACCCTATTTCGTACCGGCCTGTATCCTAGATTCCTACTTTGAAAATGGTCTGCTTTTTAATATCCGTAGCCAGCGCATCCAGTGCTGCTTCCACTCTGGAGCGGCGGAGCAGATGCTGTTCCTCCTTGGAGGTTGACGGATTTCCAAGAGGATATGGAATGGATATGGTTGGAACCATACGGTTTACGCCAACCGTCTGGGCAACCGGAAGAAGGTTACACATAAGTACAACAGGGAATCCTGCGCGCTCAAATTCTTTTACCATCGTTGACCCGCAACGAGTACAGGTCCCTCAGGTGGAGACCATGATAACGGCATCCACATGGTCCTCCTTTAGAAGCGGTATGATTTCCTTAGCCATTCTTCTGGCTTCTCCCTGTGTGGTTCCGGTTCCTACGGTTGAATAGAAATAGTCGTGGAGAGAACCATATTTGCCTTCATTCAGGAATTCTTTCATAACATCCACAGGCATGATGACATTGGGGTCTGCATTGGCAGCAGCCGGGTCAAAGCCGGCGTGGATTGTCTTAAACTCGCCGCTCTCTAAGCGGTCCATCTTGGAGATGTCATATCTGCCCCAGCGTGTTGCGGACGCGGACTGAATCCTGTCCGGATTGTCCACAGGAACAATACCGCCGGTATTGGCCAGCGCAATCCTGGCATGTTTTAAATCCTTAAGAGCCGGTGCAATGGGAACCAAATCCTTCTTGGGAATAATCAGCTCAGACTGGTACGGCTGTCCGGATGCCTTGGCAATCAGCATATCCACTGCACGGTCAGCAGCAGTCACGCCGTCCCCGCGCCATACCTGATGGCGGATGCCTCTTGCATAATATCCATCTGCATCCGGTCCTTCCGGTGCCTGGCCCTTTAACAGCTTATCCGCCAGCTTTACCATAGCGCCTGCATCCTTCTTCATGCTGGCTGCAGAATGGCTTCCTATCATGACATACATTTCTTTCTTAAACATCTCAACACCAGGGTTCTCTGCGTGCATGGATGTGATAACCGGTACGCCGAACTTGGCGGCAACCGCCTTTCCAATCTCGCCGCAGGCAACGCCGTAACGGCCGGCCTGGAAGGCTGGTCCGGCCAGGAAAAGGTCAAACTCCCTGCCCTCTAATGCAGTCAGAATCCTTTCAATGGCTTCATCCCTGTGTGTGCTCATAAAGTTGTCACCGCAGATGATGGTTGTGGTGACCTGGGCGTCAAGCTCTGTCAGCATCTGATTGATAGCTGCTGTAGGTCCCATGACGCCGTCTCTGATTTCCGGTTCAAAATCAGCCTTGTCTTCGCCGCCAATGCCTGCGAAGAACTGGTTGATATAACAGATAACGTTCTTCATAACGAAACTCCTTTCACTGATTTTCCTTAAAATTCCCTGACAGTCTTGGTGGACCAGCCGATAATCTGGTCTCCGCAGAACATGGCGTTATTTTCCATGATGATGGAGCCATCCGGTCTCACTGACGGTCCTAAAATCTCATCCCCGGCCCAGCCGCCTGACAGGCCGTCCCTGGCAAGGGCTTCCAGCTCGCCGATTACCTCAGGCATTGGCGGAAGTTCAATCAATTCAGAAACATTACCGGTAGATACAATGGCATCTTCCTTCTCATCCATGGAAACCAGCGGGTCGGACTTGCCGTCACGGCCTGTACACTCGTTTGTAAGACCTACGGTCTTAACGCCGGCATCTTCCAGCGCAACGATGCAGCCTGTAAAGTCAGCATCCGGATTGCCGTAGCCTTCCTCTGTCACCAGGGCTGCGTCTGCTCCCAGGGATTTTGCAATCTGTGCCACAAATAATGCGGAACGCTCCTTCTGCTCCAGGGCAACATTCAGGTTTGACATGATAACGCCCAGGAAATTAAGGGTTTTGCCGTGTTCCTTGTACAGTCTCTTGATGACAGGACAGTTCTGGAAATCATAGGTAGCCCACTTGGAAGAGCATGGCATAAAGCTTCCGGATATCATGGCTCCGTCCAATACCTCATTGGGATTCATAAAGGTGGGAAGCATGTGGTTGCAGTCCCATCCATAGCAGAGGTCGTTGTAGCCCATCTCCTCCATCTGGGACTGCGGCTGCATCACGTATACAACGGATGGAAGCTTCTCAGTCTCAGGCGCCCTCTTAATGACCGGCTCCAGCTCGTAGCTTTCAACCTCTTCCGGCTCCATATCCTTTACGCAGGAACCAATGTATTCAGCAAGTTTGTGAACAGCTTCCCTGATGGCCCTGTTCTTCTTCTGCTGCTCCCGTTTCTCAAAATCCTCATCTGTATCCGCAACCAGCACCAGATTCTTAAGTTGGGAGAAATATGTATATTTAGCGCCTTCCCCTCCCATGTCAATGAGCCCGTCCTGGAAACCTCCCCAGTGTCTGCCCACAGCCAAAAGGCTCATATCCTTCAGACAGTGTGTCCTTCCATTTCCAGCCTGTGACAGCGGTCCTGTATAACCTGGGAACAATGCGTCCCCGTTTACCTTTACCCTGCACTCCACTGCCTCTTTAACAGGTACCAGCCTCACCATATCGCCAGGCTTTACAATTCTTAAATCTGCCTCCGTAATGTGCGGGTCTTTCTTGACAAAGGCAAGGCAATCCTCTTTGTCTACCGTAAGGACACCATTCTCATACTTGGTCTTGTCACCAAAAACGATATCCTTTACATAAAAATTACCGAGTTCCAGTTTCATAAATGAACTGCTCCTTTCTTATAGAAATTTTCTATAGTTCCGGCTATTAACAGTTAATATTTTAACATTAACTGCCCGGTTTGCAAGCCTTTTTGTGCATTTTGACGATTTTCAGAACATTGTTGGATAATACCATGGTAACTTTATGCATCATGTAAGAGTCTCAATTGTCTGAATCCATTCCTGTTTAATCTCAAAACATACCCCTAATTCGTCCGCCGGGGAGTTGGGCTCCAGCTCAAACACCCGGTCCCAGCTGGCTATGATTCTCTTTTTCAGCATGGGATAATAGTTGCCCAACGCCTCTGTCACAAGGGCCATTTCATTCTCAATCCCATACCGCTTCAGCTCCTCGTTAAAGGCGCGCTCGTCCTCCAGATTTAACGGCACATACATATAATTGACCCGGAACCCCCAGGCATACTCGGAGATGACGTGGACCTTGTCCTCCGGTATCCTGAGCGTGAAGCACACGGTGTCCTCCGTGTTCCTCAATCTGTATTCGTCATGCATGGACAGCCATATGGGAAATGAGCAGCCCTCCGGAACATCAATCCTCTCCCTGCACCGTTCAGCAAACCACCGGTAAAGTTTCAGGTAGTACTCTGAAATAGAGTCATTCTTCATCCTGATATAATCCTCCTTCACCCGGTAGGACCCTGTTTTCTCCAATTCCTCCAGGACCTTTCCGGACTGCCTGGTGTAAACCGTGTAAAATCCGTTCTCTGTTTTTTTGCTCATATCAATCCCTCCTGTTTGGCATTTTATATTTACTATTTTCCCATGAAGCTTCTGAGTGCGTCTGAAAATTACATTCTTCTGAGTGCATCTGAAAATCACGTTCCAACATCCGGGCAGAAATAAATTTTGAACACGCTCCGGCTCCATAAAAAATGAGCCGCGGAAATCACTTCTGACGGCCGCGGCAATTCATTTTATTTCTGGTGGTTTTCTATCTGGCATTTGCCATATAATCATGGCCCAGGGTGTCGCTGGCATATATGCCTACAATAACTTCCACATCGCGCTTAAACTCCTGGACCTTATCCTCAATCGCTTCCGGCTCCAGGCCATAATCCAGGATGTCCTTCAGGTACCCCTTATACAAAAGGCAGACCATACGGTTCATCTTCACGGCATTCTCCTCCGTAATCACGCCTGCCTGCGCGCAGCGCTCCGCCATGACCATATCACGCTCAAACAGGTCCGTGGATTGAAGCATAACCTGAAGATAGGGGCTGACTATGTTGATTCGCTCCGGAAACATGTCATAATACTCACGGATGGCCGTGGTCAGGTTCCGGCTGGCGGAACTGAAAAAAATGATATCAAAGGCCTGGGGATAGCGGAAGGCAATGCGGCAGTAGCATTCCCATATGCCAATGTGCATGTCCCAGATATCATGCCACTCCTTTTCGTGGATGTTCAGCTCCTCCAGGTACTCGTCCAGATACCCCAGGTTGGCATAATAAAGCAGCTCCTCCACATTCTCAAAATACCGGTACATGCTGGTGGTACTGCACTGGAATTCCTTGGCCATCCTTCGTATGGAAATGGCCTCGGTCCCCTCATCCCGGATGATTTCCAAAGCCCTTTCTATGTAAACTTTTCGGTTTAAGTCCTTAAAATATTTTCTCCTCACTCGTTCATTTTCCACTAAAACCATCCCTTTCTTCTGAAGCTGAATGAGAATTTATCCCCACCACATCCTCCTGCCTGAGCTGCCACACAGCAGCTCCCAGATTGATTTGTTCCGTATTGTCTATATCAAATATGCGGTCCCAGCTCTTCCTGATTTCCGACTTCAGGTACGGATAAAAGGCCGACTGAAAAACTTCCCAGTATGTAGACACTCCCATCCGGTTCATTTTCTGTTCAAACCTGGCTTCGTCCTCCTGACTCTTACCCACATAGGAAAGATTCAGTACCTTCTGCCACTTTTCACGGTCAAACAGAACAACCCGCTCCCTGGGAACGGACAGCTCCAGCAGATAACTGTCCTGGGACAAATATACCCAGTTCGGGTCAAAAAAAAGCCAGACAGGAGACTCCGCTCCATCAGGCGGTTCCACCATGAGCCTGGCCCTCTGTTTAAAAAAGCCGTACGCCTCCTTAAACACCCAGGCGCTCTCCTCATACTTTTTGTCAATAAACTCCATTTTAACCTGTGAAAATCCATTCTCCCTGATACAATCAAGGACTGCATCTGTCTGGGCTGTCCACAAATGCAGCATGGAACCCGGGCTGAATCCGTCTTCCATACCATCCCTCAGCATATTATCCCTCCATAGGCATATTCATGACTTAAAGTTATACTTTCAGTGTACATTGTTTTATAATATTTGTCAAAAAGAAAACGAAAGCCCTTCCAATCTTTGTCCAATGTTCTATCATATGACCTGGTTTCATACAGTGTAACAGGAGGTGCATATGAATACTTCACTAACAACTGCCGGGATTCTGTCCGTAGCCCTGATGGGGACGCTTCTCCATTTCACCTACCGCTGGTCCGGCTGCAATTCCCTTATCGGCCTCATTTCCCCTGTCAATGAATCTGTTTGGGAGCATATGAAACTGCTGTTTTTCCCCATGCTCCTGTTTGGACTATGGAGCCTGAAGGGTGTGACCGACCCCTGCCGCACATCTGCATTTCATGCCGGACTGCTCATGGGAACCCTCCTGATACCAGTCCTGTTTTACTCCTATACAAAATTGCTGGGGCGTAACTTCCTTGTGTTGGATATAGCCTTATTTTACAGTTCCGTGATTGCTGCATTTCTCATATACCGCAGGCTGTCGGGAAACTGCCTTTTGGGAAAATACAGTCACGTAACATCCATGGCCGTGTTCCTTCTGCTGCTTTGTTTTCTGCTGTTTACCTATTTTCCTCCTGGTTTTTCTATTTTTCAGAGTCCGGAAAAATGATGGCAGGAACAGTCGGATTGACGTGTGATATACTGCGCAGATAAGTAAATTTCCATAAAGTAATGCCCGTCCCGCCATGCTGTATCATCTCTAAGTACAGTATGGCGGGCGGGCATTGTTCTTCTGATATGAACCCTTTAAACGGTTTAAACTGCTGCAGTTTTCTTACCGGACCGGCTCGTAATCCATAGCAGATTCCTGGTCAGTAGACTCCAGTTTGAATATAACAGGCCGCAGTCCATCATTGCAGCTGCATATGGCGACTCCCGGTTTTCTAATCCAATCACCATAATAGAACAGCTCACTTCCAGCGCCATGGGCCAGGGCAAACACATATTGGTAAATGGCCTTCCATGCCTCATCACAAAGCCCTTCAGGCTTTGCATAGTCCGCATAAAATACCTGTCCTGCTTTCATCATGGGACAGGCTGTCAGGCCCTCTGCCCCGTATTCCAGGGCCAGTTCTTTGTCCAGGGTGGTTTTTAAAACAGTTATCTTTACTTTCTTCATTTTCTGAACCTCCTTTTGTCAATGGGTTATGTTTAAAAACTAATCATTTGGTTCCTTGATTCTGATTAAATCCACCTGGTTTCCGCCGGCCAGCTGTTCCGCCATGTTTTTCACACCTAAAATCTCTGTGTTGGTATGGCTTCCTACAAAGAGATTCATCCCGCAAAACCTGGCATATTGCTGTGAATACAGAGCATATTCCCCTGTGACATATGTATCACATCCCAGCTCCACCGCTGCCTTCATATCACCGGTCATGTTTCCCCCGCCCGCAGCAACAGCAATCAGCCGGATTGGCCTGTCATTGTTCCGATTGCAGCGCACACTTTCCTGCAATATCTCAGTAAGCGTTACTGCAAAAGAATCAAAATCCATGGGTATTATTTCACCCACAATTCCCCCATAATACAACTCCCTGTACGGCATTACTTTTTTACAATTTCTCATTCCCAAGGCTTTCGCCAGCGATGCACTTGTGCCAAAGTCTGCATCATCTAATGGTGCGTGAAAAAAGGCATGGGTGATACCGGATGTTTGAAGCATTTCGTTGCACTGCGCCTTAAGTCCATATATGAATTCCCATGAATCATGGTGTGTGAGAAGGAAATCCACCTCTTCTTCCTCCGCTTTTTCTATGATTTCATTTGTTAGATTGGTGGCATATCCGATGCGCCTTATATCTCTTTCTGTCTCATTATAAAAGCCCCATTCTTCCGGAAGAGAACGCAGTTTTTCGGGGTCAAACATATTTATCAACCGCTCTTTTAGGTGTCTATAATCCATTATTTTTTCCACTTCTCCCTCTGAGTTTAATCAACTTTTTTCGTATTTTTCTCTTGCCTCCCGCTTCCTTTATTGCCCTGATTTTATGTTTTTTAACATTAGTTCTGCATTTCCTGTGCGCCCGCATAAGCGATTAATCCGATTCATCACCTGGATTTTATCCCGCTCAATATCAGATTCCTTATACGGTTCTTTGTCTCTGTTTACAATCACCTCTTCTGTCCTTCCATCCGCGGAAAACCGAACCATATATATGCAAAACCATACAAAAGCCAACACTGCAAACAAAATTTCAGCAATCTATTTTATTAAAAATAACTGTCTGTTCTTTCATGGATATTTTACCGACTTCATAACCGTACTCTGTTAATTCTTTTTTGAATTTCAAAAAAGAGTGGTCAATTTCTATACCTGCAATTTCAGCAATTTCATCAAACGTCAGCTTGAATGACTGGCTTCCGTTTTCCTGCACATATTTCCACAAATTATTGTATTTACTCATTTTACTCCCGCCTTTTCAGTTTTGCCGCATGCCGGTCCAGTTCCTCTGCGGACTACGAATCTGATTCCATGGAATTCCCTTATAATGAAAAGCTGCTTTCAATTAGCGATTACCTTTTAAATGATATTATTCTTTCCACACCGTTTCTCTGCAACACCAATACAGGGGGTAGGGCGGCTCAGGCTCAATCCTGCTGACGATACCTTTCTTCTCCAAGGCATATTCCATTTCCGCCAGTTCCATCAGACCTCCCTGAGTGGTTATTGGCTGTTCTGCGCATTCATCCTCTTTCCATCGTCCGCAGTCAACCGCACGGCCCGCATCCAGCATTTTCTGTATGACTGCTTTATATACTTCATCATCCTCTATAATTAGTACCTTGCGGTCCTCTCCGGCCTCCTGAGGACGGGTTGTAATGACGTAGCTGTACCGGCTGACACGCTCCGCATAGTATATGCTTTCTTCCTGCCATAAGTACTGATATTCTTTAAGATTCATACGGTCCTCCCGGGGTATAGTCTGTTACCCTGCATATATAGGTCTACATAGTTTAATTCACATAACAAAACCTTCATTTTTGAACTATCAGGCGTTATCCCCGTGCCCCTATCTGCGGGAACTTATCTATCTCTATTCCTTTAAAAACGCAACTCTATTTTCTTTAAATAATCCCACTAGCCCGCCTAGAATCAGGGTTTGCGCACGAGAAGAATACTTTATACATCTTTTCTTTATACTGAGCCAATAGTTTTTTCTCATAGCCATTACCTAATATACAAACATTAATCATTTTTTCTGCCGTCTCAGAATTTTTATATATCTGACAGAGCAGTTTTTTTAATCGGCAGCATCAGTATCAGAAAGATATCTCTTTAATTCAGTTACTGTCATTTCTTTTTTCATTGGCATTCCTCCACCTCGTAACTGCAAATCTTATTCTTTATAAGAAATCTCAAGTAATTCATCTGCGATTTCTGGACTTTGTACACGCATTAGGCTATCCTCGTCCCTGGCTTTAGACAGCAAATTGATGCTCCCATACCAGACAATACATCTGTCAATCACAGCAAAATGTTCATGCATACCTGATTTTAATCTGACATCTATTCCGGATTGCTTTAATTCCATTATAAGCTCTCTGATTACTTCAATGCGGTTTTCAGGATATGTTTCATAAGGCAACGTCAATATCTTCACATTAACTCCATTCAACTGTCTATTCTGTACTATTTCCAATGTCCATTTAACCATTGCCTTGTTAATGCCAGGACTTGAAATTACAATCTCTTTGTTTGCCTCTAACAAATCCTTTTCGTATACTGCCAAATATGACTACATGTCAAATATCGCATTTGCTTTTTGTTTGTCAAGAGACAAATTCAAACAAACTTCATATCCGATTTTCTTATATGTTCGCAGCCTTTTGTGATACATACGTTCCAAAACCCTTACATGTGAATCCACATAATCATATATAATAACTTCTTTTTTACCTTCATAATCCCGATGCAAACGTCCGGCATACTGCTCTACTTTTCCCTGCCAGGATATCGGAGCCGCCAGCATCATTGTATCAAGCCGAGGATAATTAAAACCTTCGCCAATATACTTTCCAATCGCCACCAGAACAACACTTTCGTCAATTGGTACATTGATACTCCAGTTTTTCTCTGATGTATCTACTAAACTTGTAAATCGTGGATATACATAATGATTAAAATCCTGCATTTTGGCTCGGTCTTTCGCCGTCAGACGATATCTGACCGGTCCAAGCTGCATAAATACTTTTTGTTCCAACCCATCCTCGCGCTTAGGTGTTGCCGTCATACCATATATTCTTCTGGCCTGTATTTCTCTGATTACAGCTTCATGCGTCTGTGCTCCTGCATGATGACATTCATCCACAAGAACCAAGCCATAATCTTTTATTCTTTCATCAATCAGATCATTTTTCCCAAAGGAAGTAATCATCGCTACATCTACAATACCTCCAAGTGAGTCATGGCCACCATATAGTTTTCCAATTAAACTCTTTCTTGTGCGTATCCCTCTTTTCGTCTGGTATGTTGGTAATGGTTCCTCGATTTCTAAAAAAGACTCTAAATCATTTATCCAATTTTTCATAATCTCCCGATTATGAACTAATATTAATGCATTTACTTTGCATTCAGCAACAATCCAGGCCCCAATCACGGTCTTTCCGAATCCGGTAGCAGCACCAAGTATCCCATAATGGTACTGAGGCATTCTTTCAGCCGCTTTTAACTGTTCCGGATACAGTTCCCCAATGAAATTCACCTTAATGCAGCGGCCATCTTCTTTTTGGTCTGTTAAATGATATGCAACATCCGCCTCATGAAATAATTCCAGCACTTTATCTTCACATCCCCGCGGAAGGCAGATATATTTTTCCGTATCTGCGCTGCACTGAATAATTCTTGGAATTCCATTTGTTGAAAATCCCATTGCCATATTCTTGTAAAATTCCGGATTACTAAATGCTGCCAGTCTACGAATCCGATTAAGAGTACGTGCTTTTATATTCTGTTTCTCTACATATAACTGATTTGCTGATACAATATTTACAACTCCATCAATGTCATCCTTTATAATAAACTGCTTTTCTTTTTTCTCCCATGGCTTTGTTTTATTTATGTCACCTTCTGCCAGCACATCACCACTCAGATCAGTAGCCAGAATCCCCAATACCCCCTCGGAAGTCCATTCCTTTATTTTTTCATCAACATACTGTGGCGTCAGTTTTTTAACATTTTTCATAAGATTCCATGGTTCAGGAACGACCCTCCAATCGATGTCAATAAAAGCACTATTTCCCTTTCTTAATGCTTGACCTTGCATTGGTAGCGCGATGAGATTCCCCAATCCTCCGACCGGCATTTTATCTTGTACCGGCAGCATGCGGTCATACGATTTAAAATTTTTTTGCTCCACTGATTCAGCACCTTTCGTCAATAATGCCATGCCAAATCTTCTTGCTGTAGAAACTGCAATTGGGCTTTCAAAAAAGAGCCATACATGTGCACCTTTTCCTGACCTTGAGCGCTCTACCAATACATCAACACCGTTGTTTATACAAATTTGGCGCATTGCATTTACATCCTCTATCCAGGCAGTATCAGTATTCGCACCTTCATTTTCGTCTGTTTCCTTCCTCTTATCATGATTATCAAAATCAAATACCAGAAAAAAACACGTTTCATCTGGCAGCATCGGATAAACACCGATTACATCGGTGGCATCTTCTCTATTTCCTTCAAGGTGTTCCCGGAGCAGTCTCCTGTTCAGCTTAATCCAACTCCGATTGGGACAATCAAAACATTTCGTCTTTTTGCCTTCTCTTTTGGGACATAAACCATACTGCCAAAAGTGACTGCACGCAGGGGAATATCCAACATTTCCGGCCTTACTAATAAACCGTCTTGCATATACATCTGTTCTGCCATGAAATAGAGTGATAAATAAATCAATCTGCTCTACAGTAATATTTTCGTTAATAACGCATTCTGGCTGGATTTCCTCAATATTCTCGTTTGGGGAAAGACTTCCTTCGGAATATTCTATCCCGTTTTTTTCAAGCAAAGATCTTAAGTATTGTATTTCATTTATGAGGGATTTGTTTTCTGCTTCAAGCAATTTTAATTTGTTAGTCTCGTTACTCATTGATTTCCCTCCTTAACTTACGATTCTATTTGCCAAAACGTTCAATTTCTTTACCCCACCACAGTAACTGGAAACATATTTCTCCCCAATCAACCACAAAAGCACACCAACATATCCACGTCAAATCCCCGAGCCCCTTTGATTTACTGGGCTTTCTTCTCCAGCAGAACCACGGTTTCCACATGTGTTGAGGGTGTGAAAAATATTCCCGAAGGGCGGAAGTGAGCCTTGGCAGAAACATTTTTACCAATTTTAAGCTAAATTACTCCTTTGATTTTTCTTCCAGTTCAAGTAAGAATTTATCATAATCTGATATAAACATTCTATCCTGCACAATGCGGTATTTTTCAAATTCTGTTTCTGCATAAAGTTTTGCCTGTTCTGCGCTGATTTTTCCCGCATCTGTAAGAATTTCATTTCCATTGAATTCCAAAAAACCATCCAGCCGCTTCGACCAGTCTTCCATACTCATTGGAATCTGACGTTCCGCCTGCAATTCTGCATAATCAAGATACAACGATACAATCCTCTCCATATAAGACATCTCTTTAATCCTGATCCAGGATATTACATCTTTTTCTATGCTCTTTTAAGGCTTCACGATCTGGTTCAATATGTCCTTTGGATATTGGTAGACCTATAAATTTTGAAATATAATCTTCAAATATTTGGCTATGGTCAATTTTCTTTTCTACACATACTCTAAGATTATCATCCAATGAAAAGTATCCTATTTCGAAAGCTTTATCATGAATAGGGCAAAGGCATAGTCCATTTGAAGTATTTCCACGTTTCTCTGTATTATCGGCCCATCTTGCAATGTGAGAAGCAACCAAAAAATTTTTGTCTGCAACCTTGCATCCTGGAAAACAGCACTGATAGTTATAATTATTTTTTACATTGATTGCAAAGCGTTCATGTCCTACCCTTGCTTTAATTTGTTTTAAGGTCATAGATGCCGAAACAGATACACCAATAGGCACAGACTCATCATCAAACTTTTCTATACCATCTAATAATATTTCCAATAGCTCTGCATCAACCTCTGAAAGATATCCACCATTTAAGCATTGCAGTCTACCAGATTGTATAGTAAAAAATAAATTCTTAGGTTTACTTTTTTTCTCATAGTAACTTTTTAACTCTAATTCTTTATCTAGAAACAACTGATAAAGATTAATAGAACTTTTAAATCTTAAAAATTCAGTCAAGATTGCTCTATAAAAACTATTACAATAACCCCATTCACCTGCAATAGGTGGGCGTTCTTCAGTTCTATTACCATCTGTTTTGGCAATAGAATATCCAACAATTTCTGCCTCCTTATCTTTTCCTCTAAGATGAAGAATAACGTCACCCGATTTCACCTTATTTACATTCTCCCAATATAGCCACGACTTATTACTACCTTTACCTTTCTTATACGTCGGTGCCCATATACATTTAGTGAATCCCCATTCATTACCACCATGCTCTATATCCCGACTCATCTCAATCCAAATCTTCATTAATTTTTCACCATTTTCTCTATTTAATAAAATACAATAATATTTAACTGAAAACTTTAATCTTGCAGAAAAGTATAAGGTTTTGTCCCGTAGATTCTTTCTCCGAGATAAAAATCATTTTTATACTCACACGGCGTTACCCCATCTCCACTTTCACAGCAACTTATCCATCTTTATTTTTGTAAAAACACAACTCCATTTCCCGCTAAAAATCCCGCCTAGAATCAAGGTCTCCGCACGAGAAGCGTGACGGTCTCCACATGTGTTGTCACTAACATAGGAACACACACCTTTTACCTCGTCTACGATATGGGAACACAATTCTTTGGCTTTATCGCTCACACTCTTAGACTTGTCGAAACGCTCTTTTGCCTTTCCAATTTCATTTTTAAACCCTGTTTTATATATGAAAGTGATTTTATAGGGATCTTTGTTTCCATCTTCATCATAGCCACCGACTATGACTTTTTCAATTATGCTCTCAAATATTCCTCTGTCAAATTCCTCCAATACACCATTTTTTGATAATGCCTTTTTAAAATCTGCCACTCGCTGCTTTAAAGAAAATTCATCATCCATTTGTTGCTCTAAAATCTTTAAATTGGCTTTTATATCTGATAATTTCCTCTCATAACCTACATCTGTTTCTTCGTAAATATCTTGTGCAACAATTCCTTCGAGATAATTTTCCAACAATCTTTTTCTTTTAGCTTGAAGATTATCTGCACTCTTTTGTAGCTTTATGAGTTTATCTCTTATGGAATCCTCACTCAAAGTCTTTTCTACTCTGGAAATAAATTCTTCCAGTACATCCTTGTTATCTGCACACAGCATTTTATACGATTCGATAAATGCTTCCTCTATTACTTGTTCCGGTATTCCCTTGCTATCCGGACAGAATCTTTTTCCGTCCTTTGTAGATTTAACGCATTGCCAAATCGTCTTTTTATATTTAGAACTGCTATGCCATCTTCGCCTTGATAAATTTGCTCCACAAAACCCACATTCCAACAGACAGCTAAATGCATATTGTCTGCTATATTTCTCTCGTTTCCCCGGAGTAACCGACTTCCTTCCTCCATTTCTCCGCTCTCGAATCTCTTGCGCCCTAGCAAAAGTTTCGGCTGAAATAATGGGTTCATGGTGGTCTTTGATATAAAACCTATCTTCTTCTCCAAGATTTTCTAATCTTCTTTTTGAAATCGGATCAACGGTAAACGTTTTTCCTAATAGTATATCGCCTTTATATTTCTCGTTATTGATAATTCCCATTACACTGGAAGATGTCCAACTATTACCTCTTATCGTTGTAATCCCCTGTTCATTTAATTCTCTGGCAATCATTGAGCTTCCCGCACCAGCAACATACCTGTCAAATATATACCTTACAACTTCTGCACCTTCTTCATTTATGGAAATTGATTTTGTTGCAACATCGTAATCATATCCTAAACACCCCTGAAATCCGACCAATTCTCCACGCTTCATTTTCATTTTTAATCCCTTTTTTACATATGCCGAGGTATTCTCTACCTCCTGCTGTGCAACAGAGCTTAAAATTGTCATTAAAAATTCGCCATCTTTCAATGTATTTATCTTTTCAACCTCAAAATAAACTGCGATTTTTCTTTCTTTTAACATCCTGACATATTTCAAGGTATCCAATGTATTTCTTGCAAATCGAGGTAAGCTCTTGGCAATAACCATATCAATCTTACCATCCATACAGTCTTGAATCAGACGCTGGAAATCTTCTCTTTTATCAACTTTCGTTCCTGTAATCGCTTTATCCGCATATACGCCCGCAAATACCCACTGCTCATTATTTTGTATCAATTCGGTATAATGCTTGACCATCGAATTATAACTTTTAATCTGATCCTCATCATCCGTACTGACACGACAATATGCTGCAACTCTCAAGCGGTCTACTTTTCGGACTTTGGAAGATTCATCGAATGGATTGTTTGCCTTTATAATTTCTACTTCCATATCTTCCTCCTTTTTTGTGTTCCTATCGTAGTGTTCGCTTTTATTATAATGCAATACAGTTCATAAGTCAAGCTGTAATGTTGGACACTATCCCATAATCCCGCATTAGCTTTTTTTGAATCTGCTCATACTCCAACTCATTTATTAGCTTCAGATTTAATAGTTGTTTTAGCATAGATAATTGAATGCTATATCTTAATATCTTCTTTCCTTCCATAAGCAATCATCCTTTCGTAAATTTCCAAATATCCTCCTATTTCCTTGCACAGCCTTATCTGCTAATAAATAGGCAGAATACGCTTCTCCCCATTTATTAGCAGATAAAAACTGCAATACAGGTGGCAGCTCATTACACTGCCCACATCGGTCTTGCACCGTCATTTTATTGACCGGATTGCAGACTGCTCTGCAATCCGGAAGTATCATTATTACAGATATGCTTCATCGCCCCATGTAACTGCTACATATTTTGCCCGATCTCACTCGCTCCTTACCTTTGCTTCAATGTACCGTTTCAACATTTCCTCACGTTCACCCCGTCATAAGACAAGGCAGGTACGTCATGGCGCATCTGCTTAGTGGCTCTGCATATCCTCACGTCCTGTATGCAATACAATATTCAATTTTCAAGGTACACCGCTGATAATCAGCTATGGAAAAGGGCAGATAGCCGCCCCTTATACCGCTTCAAACGCCAGTATCTTCGTAATCAGCTTTGTTTCAAGCCTCCGGCGCAGCGTTTCATCAACACAAAAATGCAGCCGTCCTCCCTCGTCATACATTTTCCGGGTGGACAGGGTAATTATGTATCCCTCATAATGCTTCAGGACTGTGTTGATTGCCATTACATCGCCTTCTGATGCTGCCTTTATGATATGGAAAGGCAGCAAATTCTTTTCTTCGCTATTCTTACATCTCTTTTTCATCTGCTTTTTCCTCCATAATCTTTCTTAAAATCTCAAGGGAGCGTGTCCGGTGTTCGTGGATCGTACTGCGTACAAGGTTCATTTCCCTTGCTATATCCGCATCGCTCATTTCCAGAAAATACGAAAGCAGTATTACATTCCGCTTCCGTTCTGAAAGTGCCTGCAATGCTTCCGCAATCAGGGTGTCTTTCACTTCAATGTCATATCCATGTACTGTAAAATGACTGTTTTCCACTCCATACTCATCCATAACAAACAACTGGTTCAGCTCCTTTTCAGACAGTTCAGAAAACATGGCTTCATGCTCCCTGCGGTAATCCATGTGCCGGTAATAGTTAATCGCTTCACCTTTCAGCGACATCTGACACAGGCGGTCAAAGCGATGTCTGATTGTCAGTTCATCATGGCAAGAAGGTTTCTTCATACGAGTTCACCTCCTCCCCCGTTGTGACGTGACAAAGGCATACGCCTTTTCCCTTTCCGTTGTATCTGCCAAATGGCGATAGGCTGATGTTCGGGTGGGAGTAAAAATTTTATGTATATAAAAAACGCCCTGACAGGCTGATGCCCGTTGGACGCTATTCATATCTGTTATTCTGTTTTCTCCACAAGCTACGAGTGCGTATAGTTCACTCTCTAAGGTATATTCTGCTTCACTTCCAGTAAAGCACCTTATAAAAGAACCTTCCCACGCCAATAGCCGGACAGGTTCCCGAAGTCAAAAAAATATCCCTCAGACCGTTCAGAACACATAAATTCCCCTAAACGTACCCAAAGGATAAAATCCACGCAAAAAACCTCTGGATACTGCGTTTTTTTATATGCAATATCCAAAGTTATTCTATTTCGTTGTGTGCATTATGCCCCTCTTATAAAGTGAATTATTAGTACATTTCAAAAGTAAAATGTGCAATATACACTATACATGGAGGTGCATATATGGCAAGAAAAAAGAAAATTGACAAGGAAATGGGATTTCGTCTGAAACAGGCTAGGACTGAACAAAAACTGACCTATGAAGAACTGGCAGAAAAATCCGGCGTTTCCTCACGCTATATCAAGGAAATCGAAAATCATGGAAACGTGCCAAGCCTTGAAAAGCTAGGGCAGCTCATACGAGCCTTACATATTTCCGCCGATCCGTTTTTTTATCCAACTGTCCCGGCAGACAACCTCGACTACCAGCGGCTGTTGGTTTATCTGTCACAATGTACAGAAGAACAGATTACAACAATTCTCGCTATTGTGGAAGCCTATCTTCGGACATATAAAAATTTTTCAAAGTAAATCCACTCCCTCTCCTATCTCTTTTCTAAAACAAGGGCGGCTACCCTTAGCCGCCTAATTACCTCCTTCCTCTGTAAAACTGTGGCTCGTTTTGCTGTACAGAACGCTTCTTTTTAAGGAAGCGGAATATGTCATCATTTGTCATTTCTTCTCAATGTAATAACTGCATGGCATATCAAGCCAAATACAAGAGAAAAACAGCCACCGCCAAATAGTGATGCTCCCCACCCTGCACCCGACATTGTCATAAAACCGCCAACAAAGAAAATACCAATGCCAAGAAATATACCAACACCATAAAAAAGTCCAATTGCCATATCGTACTTATTAAATTGTCGTTTCTCCTTTTTTTCATATGTTTCCATCTTTGTTATTACCTCCTTCGCAAAATCGTCCATGTTGACTCCAAAAAGAAAGCAAATTTTTTTCAACATATTTAAATCGGGTTCATTAACATCTCTCTCCCAATTCGATAGTGCCTGCCGGGTAACATTCAATTCCCCGGCTAGTTCTTCCTGTGTCATTCCCAATTGTGTTCGCAGATGACGTATTTGCTTTCCTGTTGTAATATTCGTCTGTTCCTGGTTCAAAATAGTTTCTCCTCTCTGATACTGATTTTATCAATGATATTTCGCAATAGCCAGCAATGAACGCTTGCATTGCGCAAGACGTTACATTATCTTCTGAAACATATAGCGCACCTTGTCCAGGCGGCTGTTTGGACGGCGGGGCTGGATGACTGGCTTGCCGACAGCGGCCTGATACCCTTTCAGTTCTGTAAGGCATACGCTCTGCCCGTTGGTGTAAAAGGCCAGATCAGTACGGTATGCCTGTATACAGCGGGCGGG